>Ga0115008_10000018_pt1 | contig 92250 bp, 83 predicted proteins | sample FraStrMetagenome_FD_87164 | JGI IMG/M metagenome (GOLD analysis project Ga0115008, IMG submission 87164) | Marine eukaryotic phytoplankton communities from Arctic Ocean - Fram Strait ARC3M Metagenome | ecosystem: Environmental > Aquatic > Marine > Oceanic | place: Fram Strait | collected... | reverse complement strand
TATGCGTGGCGGTGATGGCGAGTGCACTGTATATGATGGTGTTATAATATTAGCTCTTCTATCTGCTTCTATGTTTGGAGGACATTACGTTTTAAGTTGTGTATCTGAACAATCCATGTCAACCTTGAACACAGCAGTCTCTGATACTTTTCACCGTGGATTAAACGGAGCTATTTTACAACTTTCAGCAACAATGACTTACTCTTCACTATCTGATTTAGGTAGTATGGTTAAAACAGGACTTGCAGGTGTAGGTACTTGGTCTATTTCTGAATGGTCAGGAGTTAATTCCAAGGTAAAGGAAGAGATGACGAAGATATGTGCTGCTATGAACGCATTTCGCACTGGTCAAAGTGGTGTTAAATGGAAGGGTGGTCGCAGAAGACGTAGTCGTAAATCAAGACGTGGTGGATCATGTGGAGCTAAAGTAGGTGGTCGCAGAACACGTAATCGCAAAGCTGGTTCCAGACGCAGCCGTCGTGGTGGTTCTCGTAATCCTATGGGTGGTTCCAGACGCAGCCGTAGATCCAGACGTTAAATATATAACATCTATATAAAAGAATCTATTTATAAAATTGAAGTAACTTTTTTAATTTTATAAATAAGAAAAGAATAAATGATTAATACAATGTTTAAGCAATTACAAGTAAATACGCGTGAAGAGCGTCGTCTCTGGAACGAAATGCGAAATGATCTACGTACACACAATAGTTTCCAGGTGAGACAACGATACTATCCATTTATGTTGGAATTATGGGAACAAAGGCGTATATTAATTGAAAATAGTTATCGCGAAAAAATTCAAGAAGAAAATAAAAAAAACAAAGTTATAGAACTGGAACGAGAAAAAATGAGGGAAGAAGAGTTTATTCAACGAGAACTTGAAAAGAAATATCTTCGTGAAAAAAGAGCTGAATATCGTAAAGAACTAAAAGAAAAAAGACAACAAGAAATATTAGAAAATCCGAGTATAATTAGACGATCAATCAGAAATCAAAAAACACAAGAATATTAACATGGTAAATATTTATATTTATATATTCTGTATTTATGTATTTTTTATTTAATTCCATATAAACATATTTTCTGTTATTATTATATATATGAGCGATTTCGAAAAAAAGGACAATGAACAACAAGACAAACAACCAGAAATTTCGAACGAAACTGTTGAAAAACTTATTCATGAACAACTTACCATTTACAAATATAATAATAAATTTTGGGATAAAAAATATTTGTCTTACGATTTAATATCATCTAATTATGAAGCAAAATTAATTACAAATAAATTATCATTCGGATTGTATCACTTTCATTTTTTTAAAGATAATTTTTGCAATGAATTGGTTAGTGATCTAAAAAAATTTGGCGGATGGACAGACAGTAGACATGATAACTTCCCAACAAATGATGTACTATTAAAAGAATACAATAGTAATTTACACAGTATTTATACGTCTTGTATAAAAAACATTGTTATTCCTATTGTAAATAAAATGTACGAAGGAAGTAGTTACAAACCTGAAAAATTAACGCACGAAACCTTTATAATTAGATATAAACCAGGAATTCAAAATAGTTTAAATCTCCATCACGATTCTTCTGAATTTTCAGTAATATTAAATTTATCAAAAGAGGGGGAAGATTTTGAAGGAGGAGGAACATATTTTCCTCAACACGAATTGTTAGTAAAAGCACCCAAAGGCCATTTAGTCATGCACCCTGGCAGAATGACACATTGGCATGGTGTTAGACCAATTACATCAGGAGAACGATACGCAATTGTTTCTTTTTGTAAATTTGATAGTAATTAAAAAAATTATAATATTTTATTTTTTTTAATTAATTATTTTTATTATTCTGTTTGAATTTCCTTTTCCTTTTCTTCTGAATCGATAATTTTTTTTCGTTCTACGTCCTTTTCATTAGTTCTAAAAACATAATTCAACATCGCCATCTGTTGAGAAGGATGTAGTTCATTAAAGTAATATATAACATCTGTCAGCATAATTGACTTTTTATGGTTTACGTACTCACTCAAATATTTTTGATGGATATTGTACATATGAATACGATATTGCTTAGGCCATTCACCTAACGGTTTCTCTTTTTTAATATAACACTTTACATAGTTATGATAGAGGGTATATGTAAATTTGTGAACTTGGTCTCGATATACATTGAATTTATTTTTATCTTCAGGATACAATTTCAAATACTTTGTCATGTTTCCTGATTTACGCAATTCCAAATATGTATATTGACCTTTTGATTGATTACCTCTCATGCGTCTAACATCTTCATAATTTGGATTACGAGCTTTATAACGAATAAAAGGATTTGTCAAATCTTTGAAAACGACTCCTACAATACTATAAATCGTATTAGAAGAAGCATAGTGATCTACATAATTCATCTTTGTGTGACTTGTTTCATTATAAATAGCTGGTAGTTTTACACCTGTATTATTTATAATATATTCCTTTGCTTCTTTCATATTATTGTCCAATAAAGCATCATTGTTAAAATCAAAACCATTCACATTAATCATTTTTTTATCGTTTTCTTCAACCTCCTCAAATGAATACGCTCCTACCAAATATAATCCAGGTTTATTAAATGGAGTAACAATTCTATTTTCAGGATGTTGCAATACAAAACTATAACAATAATTTTCATTAAAATTATCTTCAATATTCAATCCACAAGCTATGCATGCTTCTTCAAATAAAGCATTAAACGTTTTGGGAACATCTCTATAAAATTTGACATTTCCACCTACTGTACTTCTTGTTGCGATATCCCATGTTTGTACTTCTTCATCATAGAATAAATTTACCATAGTTCCTTCTACAAATTCTTCAGCCCGAGTATTTATCATATTTGAATCAGTTAAACCATCCAAATTTAGTGATTTAGTTGGAGAAAATACTGTCATTTGTTTACTGTTTAAATTCACGATTAAAGACCGAAAATTACCAGTGTTTTTATCATTATTACAAAGAAGATCCTTATCATATCTTAAGATTTGATAATTACCGCCTTTTGAACTTCTATAACCTTTTTTATGAACCTTTATACTATCAATTAGATCGGTAGACATTATATAGTCTTTATCAAACAGAAGAGGATTTGTCATATTAATAATGAATTATACTGCTGTATTTTTAAATCAATTTAATACGTTATTGATATTAATTTCTACTGTAAATATAAGATATGTCAAAACAAAGTGATACTATATTTTTACAAACATATGATATTATAAAATTCAATTCGCCCGCAAATGATTTATATCATGATAAAATTTTTTTATTGGACTATATCGATAATATAAAATTAAAAATCATCAATGTCTCAACTAACGACGATTATACATTACTATTAAATACCGATAAATCATTACAAGATGAATCTATAGAAAGTATTATATTAGTCAGTCGTGGTTCTAATGATGGTTACGCAAAACAAAACAATCTATTGCCTAACACATGGATTGATGTTCATTTCGGTGGCGAATTTCCATCTATTATTACAGGACAAATAACTAATTTAGAAGAAGATATGATTGAAATTAAATTGTACCAAAGTGATGATGTTATTTATATAGATTTTGCTTATAAAGGAGTACCTGAGGAACTATTTATTGATGAAATTATCATTCGACCTCAACCAAGTGTATTAAAATCGAAGGAGAGAACGCCAGAAGATAGTCAGATACAAGAAGAAGAAAAACCTACAATAACCGCAGTAGACGATGAAGATGAACAAGAACAATACGATATTTATGGAATTACACCCACCCCCGATTATTCGGATGAAGTTAATGAAACACTTATTGGAACAAATGAAGATGAAATATTTGGAAAGAGACTCGGTGAAGTATCTATTTTGAAAGACGTTGATAAATCAAAACAAAGATTTAGTATTGAGGCACAAACAAATAGTTTATTAGATGAACTATTATCAGATATTCCAACACATAAACGCAACTCAACTGTTATGAATAACTTAAATCAAATGATTGAACGGTTTGTTCAATTACGTAAACAATTCTCCGAATTTGATGAATACGGAAATGCTTTACTTCCTAAAAAAAAAGGGCCAACACATCGACCTCTTATACCATTCCTCTCCAAATTTGACAAGAACCTTAAAAATATTACCCCTATTGTTGAAGTAAATAACTCATTTTATAATGATCATGAAAATACAGAGGATCTGCAACATTTGAATGAAATTTATGAAAATTACAAAAGGAATAATACACCATCAGATAATAATAAATATAAGTTCTTTCTACAATCTATTGATACCTTTTTAAAACCATATGAATTAACAAATGGAGCATCTACATTAACAACATTAAATGTGACAAAAGATATTGATATTGTTACGCAAAATATTATTTCAGATGATTATGAAGACACATTCGAAAAACAAAAACTAAATATGGATCCAAAAATGACAAATCAGCGTTTTCTTTCAAGTGAACGCATACAGCCAAAAAGTATAATGTTGTTTTCAAAACCTGTAATAAATAATTTTAAACAATTCTTACCTGAAACATCTATTTTATCACGTTCATTATTGAATCATGTTGAGTATTTTGATAAATTATCAGTTGGAAATACAAAAAAAATTGTTATTGATAACATTGATGAATTATTCGATTACACAACTGTTAAAAATTTCTTGAAAACTAATTTACAAATTTCTGTTAATGAAACTATTGAAGATATTGATATTTATGATAAATTTTTAAATGCAGTTATACCAAAATCACGCAAGTTATTCGATTATACCAAACAGTTCAACAATGGCAATCTATCATTATTATCACTTGTAAATGAATTAGAACCATTTCTAATTTATATTGATGATATCACTTATATGTTGTACGAAGATATGACGAAATTTTTAAATGGCAAAATATTAGATTATAAAAGAATATATAAAGAAAGGAGAAAGGTTTTCCAAACAATAACAGCAAATAAGGTGGCTAAACAAACAATACCATTTCTTTCTATGCTAAATTTATTAAAGGATACTTATCATCCAGAATCCAAGATAGAACTATCAGATGATGTTATTAATAAAATATATTTTCCTAATAGCGATCTTTTGAAAACAAAATCAAATAGTGAAATTCTTCGAACAATCTATTCGCTTGATAAAGGGCGATTATTGTCTTCAGCAATAGTGTTATCAAATTTGTCATTATTGGAAACTGTAAATATTCAAGATGAGTTGAATAAAGGAAATGAACAATATGGTGAATTTATTCAAAAAGAGAAAAAAACTGATAAATGTAATACTCTTACGTTGGCAAAAAAATACATTGCATTAGATGAATTACTCGAAGACAATGATAAATCTATTTATTATGATAAACATTATGATCAAACACATTATGAAATTATGGATGAATATAAAGATGAAATGGAATCCTATGAACCAGAAGAATTTAAATTATTCTTAGGTCAAAAATTACAAGAAAATATTGGATTATCTGAAGAAGAATCTGAATTTGAAGCGAATTCAATGATAATTAATAAGCGCATTGTCAGAGACAATGATTATGCTATATTGGATGAAGAAGGCAAAAAAACAAAATATTATAAACGTATATTAAACAAATGGATATTAAATCAAAGTTATGAAGGATTAGACATGAATGATGAAATGTTTTGTAATTTAAAGGACAAATGTTTTTCATTCAATGATAAATGTATGAATTTGGATGTTACTGAATCTGAAATGAAGAAAAAATCATTAGAAAATCTATTAAAAGAATTTGATCTCAATCATGAATTATCTATAGAAGACTTATCACAAGTATTGATGTCTAATTACGCGTATTACAAAAGTCAAATTGAACATATAAAACTAATCAATCAAACAAATAATTATAAATATAACAACCAACGTTATGAATTAGGTCTCCAATTTATGGAAGACGAAACTACACAAATCCGCAGTCCATATTTACAAAAATTAGAATTAATATTAGGACAACCTGATTTTATCAAAAAACAAAATGACATTATTCTCTTTAAACAAGCATTTACACGCGACCCAAATGAAAATGAAAGTCCATATTGGTTTTACTGTAATAAGACAGATACAAAAATACTTCCATCGTTCTTTTATACATTAGCAATTACATTTAACAGGGACGGTGATTATCTTGGTGAATTGGAAAAAATTAAAAAAGATAGAGGCAAACAGAGCGACGACCAATCGTATTGGGTGGATAAACACAGTGGTCGTAAAATTGTAAGCATAGATTTTTCTGACGAAGAAGGTAGAAATGAAACTGGTTATAAAGTTTCAACCAATGATTTATTAGTAGAAGAACAAAAAATATCTTTGGATGAAATGGAAAACCTTCAAGACATGATTGAAGATCCAATCGCTCTTACAGTATATAAGATATTATCAGGACTAACCAATTATATGTATATTAACATGGAGGAACATTATATATCTATTATTCAAAACGTATTAAATTTATTTACACGTAAAATGACATCAGAAGAAGAACATAAAAAACGAGAAGAAAAGGCATCGGCAAAAGGAAAGAAAATTCAATCGTATGAAGATAAACAAAATTATCTACTCATTGTATTAACATCAGCATATTTACACATTTTCATTCAAACATCGGTACCGTCTATTAAGACAAACAAAACATTTCCAGGATGTGTTAAATCTTTTGACGGTTATCCGTTGGAAAAAACATCCAATCTTGACGGAATTATTTATATCACATGTATAATGCTAAAAATAAAAAATAAATCAATATCGCCTTGGAACAGCTTGAGTAAAGTGAAATCTGATGGACTCGTACAAACTATAAAAGATTTGATCGAAAATGACATATTAAAAGATGTGGCTATAGAACGAATGATCACAAAAAAAATGGAATATATTTCTACAGGAGGTTTAAATGTCGATATACCTATTGAACATGATGTTACTAATTGGAATACATTTTTACCTCCATTAATTGATTTCAAAATAAAATCATTAAATCCTGTATCAAGTAGCTTTATTAGTTCTCTTGTTGATAAAATGAAATCTGGAAAGGAGCATCAGGATGACGATTTATTAGTATTGGAATCTAAGATTATTTCTTATACATTTCAAATTATCGAAAAAATCAATAAAATTGTAAAAGACGAAATACCTCAACTTAAAAGCAATAGTGACATAATATTTTTAGAAAATACTTGTTGTATTGAAACCCAAATTCAAACACCATTACAATATTTCATCAGTAAAAATAATTCTATTGAAAAGGATAACGAAATAATTAATGATTATATGAAAACATTAATAGACACATTCGAAATACCACTTGCTCCTTATTATCTATTTGATACCAATACAAAATTACAATTTCCCAAAACATCAAACATATTTTCAGAAACACTTATTTATAATTATTTTATTCATTTATGCAATTTTAATAATGACATACCTCTATTCCAAGATATTGAAAAAATCGGTGTTTATAAACCTGAAAACTTTCCAAAAAATACAAATATAAATGAACAAATAACATTTCTAAAGGAAAACAATATTAATTATAATGAATCACATTTACATCATCTAATGAAAATTATTAATAAGCGTAATGTTATCAAAAAGTCTCTGGATATTGAACCAATTAGTAGAATACAGAAAATAAGAGATATGATGATATATTTAAAAGACATTGAAGATGAAAATATTCCTTCAGAATTTAAAAATTTACTAACCGACTTAATCGACACCTTTGAAATAGGTGTTAAAACTGAGACACCTGAGATGGAATCACTTAAAAACTATTTATCAAGTGAAAACAGTAAAATGAAAACACAGATAACGCAATTTTTAACTACACATGGTAGAATGACTTCCAAAGATTTATCTCCAGTATTAGAATTTATTAATGAATCTCATTCGTGGAATTTATTGCGCGAAAAATCCACTGACCAATTCACCAACATACATCATGATAGTGTGTACCGTATTTTAGATTTTATATTAGATTGTATAAATAATATGTGTTATGTTTATCCTAACATTATTTTACGTAAAACAGAATACGATAAGGTTAAAATTAATAAACATTGGAATTTTTCAAATGATCATAATGTGGACATCAAAAACATGATCATGGCATATTATTCATTTTTACCACAATTTTACGACGAAAATCTTGACCAATTGCTATTAAATGTCCAAGAAGATTGTAAAAATATTTTTGTATTGTGTACAATCATTCCTTGTTTTTCTCCAATAGATATTCCATCGTCCGATAAAAAAGTTCTTTCTATTTTCGATAAGGCTACCAGTTCATTTCTATACGAATTTTGTATGTTAAAAGTATACTTCTACTTCATTAACAATACAAAAGTACTAACATCAACAAAACACAGCGAAGCCAGATTTTCAGATATTACTACTGATGGCGAGATAGATGATATTAGAACAGGCAATTATGGCGACGAAGATGATATCGTTTCAGGAGAACAATTAGAACTATCTGAAAAGGTTGCAAAACTTTTAATTGAATTTACAAAACGATTTTCAACAAATAAGTCTAATATTAATTTAAGTTATGAAAATATTATGAAAAAAATAAATAGATCATCTGAAAGAGAAAAAACAGATAAAACAACACGTCTTAAAGAATTTACCGATGAACAAAGAGAAGTAAATAAATTATTCAAAAAACACAAATTAGGTGAATGGGGAAAAGGGTTACAGAAAGGATTAACACAATATGTCAAAGAAACATATGACGAGGAGAGAAGCGAAATATTAAATAGAACCAGCAATATCGAAGAATCATTACATATGAATAAATTTAATATGAATGATTACTTCATTGATGAAGAAGCACAAGATTTTATTACTGGTCAAGAAATAGAGAGAGAAGAAATGACATTGGATCATCTTGCCGAGGATGATGATCATGGTGATAATGATGGGGATGAAGGTTTTTAGATAAATAAAAAAATAATTATCATTATTATATAATAATAATGATATCCCGCAATTTTATTAGACAAAATGTAATATCCTTTTCCATATTATTGTTTCTATTCATTTTCAGCATAATTCATATATATAAACCAAATTGCATATACAATAAAAATGGTACCTTTAGAGATTTTGGACTTGGGTATAGAAATAAAACAATTTTACCAATGTGGTTAACTGTTATTATGACCGCTATTATATGTTACTTAGGTATTTTATACTTTTTAGCATTTCCAAGAATAATTTATTAATAACAAATATAATAAATATAAATAATTTTGTTATTAATACATTCATAATTCCTATTCAAATATTGCATTTATTCTTTAGTTTCATACACCTTAGGTTTCTCATTTTGTTTAGCTTTATCGGCGTTGATAATTGAATTTTCTGAGTCTTGTTGATTTTTCTTCATTTCACTCATAGAGTATTTACATAATCTATTGGCAATAGAATTAGCAACCATAGAGGTAATTAACATACCTGTTAATAAGTACCATATTAATTCGGAGGTTATATCTTTCAACAATACCATCTTAAAAAGATCGTCCTTATATTCATTCGCATTCGCTTTGAATAGCGGTTTCATTCGTGTCCAAAAGGTATCATAGTTATCAGGTGTTAGTTCGTTAATCAGTAATGAAGGATCACTATAAATATGTTGTAACGCTTTTGCCATTTCATTCACACTCGATATATTTGATTCTTCTCCCTCATTTTCTCCACCTCTCTGTTTCACACGACGCGAAACATTTTTATAACGACGCGATCCACCTCCTTGTTTATATGCGTCCTTTTTCAAAATATTATCTATCAATAATGTTCGCACGCCTGCTACTCTTACGGCTAAATAACCAAATGTATTCGAAAATGGCGCCTTCCATGACGGAAACATTGTCATTACAATGTATAGCACACCAAATATAAATACCCAAGGAAATGATGTTACAGTAAACGCAGCTACATAATCATTGTTGCCACATTTTTCTTTTATAGCTGATAAACTAATAAGATATTGTGTTACTATTACAAGTAATACATAAATTCCAACAATTACTTTTAATTGTGAGCTATTATACATAAAATATTTAGCAATGAAATAAAATAATGTAAGAAATGTAAATAGTAATAATGCCAAAAGTGATGATGCCATATGTATAAATAATATATATAAATTATTATTATAATTTAAATTATTAATATGGAAAGACCACGATTAATTGAACCTGGAATGAAATATTTCATTAATGAAACACTCAAAAATTGTCATAGCATAAAGACATCCTACAATAATTTTTTATACAATACCGTTGCATTTATATTATTTTTTTTAGTTTTAGCAATATTTCTAATTGTCAGATATAAAGGAAAATTAACACCAATCGAAAAAGAAGTTAAATTAAGACAACAAAAAACGTATATTCTATCGAAAATCAAAAAAATGCAGGACATTAAAAAACAAACAATGCAAACATCAAACATGATAACCGATTTACCTAAATTAACAGATGATTTTGATTATTATAATACGAAAAAAATATTTACTTAACATATACATTATGAATGACCCAAAAATATTAGAAGCTGTTAAAAATTATTATAAGAAAAAAAGTAGATACGATGAATCTTTACTAACAAAGAAGAAAGCAATTATCAACAATAAAAATTTATCTTTGAAAGAAAAACGCGAAAAGTTTCAATTAATGCGTATACCTTGTATTCACTGTAGAAAACCTGTAGGAACATTATTCATAGAAAAGGACAGAAAATTACAAGCGAAATGTGGAGCTACAAGTAAGGATAAATATACTCCTTGTGAATTAAATATTATTATTCAAAAAGGAAATTATGAAACCATTCCTTGGGCAGTAGAATTATATGACAGCGGTAAAGAACCAGATAAAGACGAAATTATTAAAACAAAATTAAATCTATTTTTCCAATATTCAAATGAAGAAAACACGTTGGCTACGTTTGATAAAATAAAAAAAGATTATTCCGAAAATAATAAAGAATACGAACGATATTTAAATGATCTTATTGAAGCAACACCATATTTAAAAAACAAGAAAACAATTGCGGAACACTCCGAAGTAATGACTAAAAAAAAATATGAAATTATTCAATTAATAAAACAAAGTAAATCAGAAAATAATAAACAACTTATCAAAGACGCAGTCGAAATTTATATTAACGATTTGCTACCTATGATTGATAAAGATCGTTCGTTAAAATATAGCTATTATAAATTAGAAACAGATTACTACGAAGAAAAAAAGAAAAATTTAATTCAAAATGAAACATCTATAATCGATACTGAATTTGTAATAGATACAGATCCAGAAATTATTCAAAATACAAAATAATATTGTGAATATATATCAAGAATGAAATTCTTCCACGTACCTACATTTATAATAAGTTTGGCAATCGGGTTGTTCTTTACGTATATTACAAAACCAGATCCAACAGTTATATATGTATACCCAAGTCCAAACAATTTAGATAAAGTTCAGTTTATTGATAAAGCAGATAATGTTTTTTCATTCGATTATAAGAAAGTTAAATGTCCGTCTGATGATACAAATTTAAAAGAAATTCCTGTTCAAAACTAATTTATTACTATATATTATATGGAAATCAAAAGATTACTTTATGGAAAATATAGCAAATACGTTATATCTATCATTTTAGGATTCGGATTAGCTACATTGTTTAGAAAAGTATGTAACGAGCGTAACTGTCTTTTGTTTAAAGCACCAAAAATAAAAAATATTGAAAAAAAAACATACAAGGTGGATAATACATGCTACAAATTTACACATAAGCAAGTTCAACACAATAAATCTAAAAAGGAAGTATTTTTTGCGTAAATTCAATCAACAAACCTTCTATATAATATATTATACCAATGAGCAATACAAGTTCAATTGAAGAATTACCAAGTGATCCATCTGTATCTCAAATGTCCCAACAAAACATTGTTTTAGAGGCAAAAGATACCCGTATTCAAAAACCCGAATTAGAATCTAAATCATATAATCCTAATGAGTTTAGTAAAGAAATCCAACAATTATCCTCAGCAGGAGTTGGTGCGTTACCGTCACGTGATATTCCAACTACCACACAACCCATGATGAATGATCAACAAGTTCAACCTAATTATATTCCACAAGATAAACCAACCGAAGATTATATTCAAAATTATTCCGATGAAAATGAAATGATGTACAGAAAATATCAAGAAGATAATAGAAAAGATTCATTAGAAATAATTTTTGACGAATTAAAATTACCTATTTTTATCGGTTTTCTATATTTCATTTTCCAGTTACCCTTTGTTAGAAAAAATATGACCAAATATATTCCATTCGCTTTTTCTGGAGATGGAAATTATAATTTTAACGGATATATTATTGTAAGTATTTTATTTGCAACACAATTTTATGCAATAAATAAAGCACTGGATTTAAATAAATCCTAAATATTACTTCAAATTATCATAAACAATAGTATCATGTGATATTTCTGGAGCTGATGGAGTAACAGGATACGCGACTACTTGTTGACAATTATCTATTCTATCTATAATTTGTTGAGATCTTCTTTCAACCTCTTCGTTGTTTTGTGCTTCCATCCTATCAAACTCATCTTCCAATGCTTCTATTTGATTATCGTTGTTGTCATGACATACAAAAGCCTTACAACCATATCCTATGACAAAACCCAAAATACTATATATAGCAATTTGTAATATAATGTAATTTTCTCCAGCCATTTCTTATATAATCGTTATACTTTTTTTAAATTTTTATTTAAAAATACTATATGCCCATTTATAAAAATTTAATTAATGAATTATTAGATAATGTTGATAAAACGCATATACCAAAAGATATTGACTTGGTTTTAGATAGTGGAGCATTTAATGGTGTGTACATGTATGGTTCATTGTTATATATAAAAGAATTAGAAGATAAACAATTATTGAAAATTCATCGTGTTTCAGGATCAAGTGTCGGAGCTCTCTTTGGATGTTTGTATTGTTTAAATAAAATTCATTTAATTGAATCCACCTACTCAGATATGCGTAAAAATTTTAATAATACCATTCATTTAGATAAAGCATTCGCTATATTTGAAAAGGAAATAAATAAACTCGATAAAAAGGCCTACAAATTATTAAACAATAAACTTTATATTAACTACATCGATATAGAGCAAAAGAAAGAAGTCGTTGTATCTACATACACAAGTAATACTGATTTAATAGATAAATTGCGTCGATCTACATTTATTCCCATTATAACAAATGACGAATTAACATACAAAAATTGTACTGATGCAACATGTCCATATATATTTCCTGAACGCATTGTTGAAAACAAAATATTATTTATTGATTTATGGAAAATTGGCAGTTTTAAATCAATGATCAACACCTTTTATGATAAAAATATTGTCAGTAGAACTATTGGTGGCATAATAGATACTCACGATTTCTTCTTAAAAAATAAACCGTCAAAAATGTGCAGCTATGTAAATGATTGGAATTTAATAAATTATACCATATACAGAACACGGGAATTTTGTTGGTTGTTAATTGTTTACATTATACATTTTATAATATCATTTGAACCATATATACCCAGTCATTTTAAAAACTCTATTTATGCAAAAACCATAAAAGAACTATGCTTAAAAATTATCAAGGATTTTTCATACTGCATTATGAGTATGTAACTATACCAAAAATTTATATAAACATACAACGTATATACTATACTATAAATATGAATTACATAAGCAATAATAATGATATATGTCCTATTATTAAAAGAAAATATATATCCATCCGAAGATTATGTAACGAGTTACAAATTTATTACCCTATACTTATAGATGAAACACAATGTCATTATAATTATGATGACTATAAAATAAGTGTATATTTTAACCACAAATATCCATTTACACCACCTACACAAATCCGAATTAATGACACTGAAATTAATTATACCTCCGTTCCATCGAGATTAATAAATTATTACACCAATGTATGCGGTCATAGTTGTCCACAATGCTCATCCTATCTACGTAAATGTTCATGGAAACCAGCATGTACCATAGAACAGGTTATACAACAGTACATAAGCTTTACATATAACATGAAAAATATTAGAAATATTATTCATTTTATAAATGTTTTGCAAATTCTAAAAAAATTACCAAATGAAATGGAGAGAATTATTATTTCATATATCATTTAGAACGTATCCTTTCTACCGTACGCCTTAATGTTTTTTAACCATTCACTTCCTTCAGCAGTATAATTCGTAAATAATTTTTGCGTATATTCTCCCTTCGATTCATCGTGAATATAACAAAAACATTTTCCATTATGTTGATACGTGCCGAATCTACCTCCTGCACAATTACATCGACCTTCAGGTGGCAATTCCTTTCTATAATTTGGAACAGTTGATTGTGTACAAAAATCATCTCCATATCCTTGTAACATACAATCATCATATGTTGGTTGTTTACCAACATCATTGAAATCTGGTTGATTAAAATTCATCCAGGGATCAAATGTTTCCTTGTTTATAGGTTTTGTATGTCGATTAAAAATTACTATTGATATTATTAACAAAATAAATGGTAATATTAAATAATAATTCATATATAATTATTTAATATTAAATTTGTGTACTAAAAATTATAACTTACAATAATTTTTTAAAACTTTGAGGGATTTTACCATTTTTTTTGAATAAATTAATAACATAATCATTATTACTCGAAATGGCTTTTTGTAAAACTGTTTCATCGTTAATAGTTTTTGCTTCTGTATCTGTTTTCGGGTGTTTTATTAACATCTCTAATATCTTCATGTTTCTCGAATTCATTGCAACATGAATCAACGGTATTCCTTCCTTAGATTCTTGATTAGGATCAAAATCATGTCCACTTATTATTGAAATTGCTTTGTCTTCGTTTGGTTTTTTATTTTCTCCTGCCCATGTAGCCGATCTTCTTATATATTCTGCTATTTGTGAAGGATCAGCATCCGTGTTTCCTCCTTTTATATATTTTTTCTTTCTGTGTGTTTTTTTACCTCCCTTTACCTGTTTTTTCTTTTTTGTTTTTCGTTTCTTCTTAGTATTCTTTTTTGTTTTTTTATTAGCTTGTTTCTTTACACCATCCACGCCAGGAGAATACTTTAAAAACCATTCATCATACGCATCAGTGCCACGTTTATTTTTTAGCTCCTCAAATTTTTCAGTCTTTAATGCACGCATACTTTCTAAAGTATCTTGCTTTCCATAACAACTTAAACTGAATCTACGCAATAATCCTTTTTGCTCCAATCTATTTTTCTGTTGAACTGTAAACAAATATTGTGCCATACATAAAATACGATCTGGTTGAAAATAATCACGACTTGAATATAAAAACGCCAAATACATGCTCAACATAGTATCAATGGTTGCTATCTTTATTTTTGAATGTTTTGTATGTAAAACATTATAACTATGACATGCGTTCGGTTTATATAAAAAAGCAACTGTTTCTCCAGCTACAATAACAGAATAATGTTCGTCCACCAATTCGCCAATGGGATTATGTTTCTTAATACTTACATTTTTAACATTATCATAACCCAATCTCTCCTTAACAATCGTTGCAACCTTTTGAGGATCTTCTACTAATACATCAAAATCAGGTATCTTTTTGTGCTTTTCACGTAAATATCTTGGCATATGATTTGAATAAAGTGAATTAGCATAGCCACCAAAAAATACTGCCCCTTCATCCATCAATGCTCTTTTTACCAAATCATATATTGTTTCTTCATTTTGTTTTTTAGATTCAAAGGACCGTTGAGTATCTACTAAATTACAATTCTTACCCTTTAACGGATAGTGTTTGTTTAACAATATCAATCGCTTTAATACTTTTTCCCAACGACTCACATCTCCTTTAGGACGTGATAATTCTAAATACATTGCCATTCGCAAATAATTGGGTGGAGCATACAATATTCCTGCTCTTTTAATCGATTCCCTTTTTACTGAACGAAACAAATCGTTATGTAACATTGTAATATCAGCAACAGGAATGTAATTAACATATACCTTAAATGTTCCATGATGTACACCTGCTTTAGCTTCTACATCAGTATAACCTTCTTTATGATATATATTTGCTAACTCTTTGGCATCATTCAGCGCATTCATAGAAAAAAAATCATAATCAGGTATCTCCAAAGATTTGTCATAAAACTGATCTTCAACTGGTAATATATTATTAATTGCTGTACCTCCATAACATACTAACTGTTTTGTGCGTAAAAAATTTTCAACGATTGAGATAATTTGTTTTACCTCAGGAGAATTTACAACCTTGTGGTTTGTTTTTTTTTCGGCAACATCAACCGCATTTCTTAATATTTCCAATTCCTTATCTTGTAAATCATTCTTTGTCATACTTATATTTATTGAATAAAAAAAAATAACTATAAATTTTATTTAACCCAATTACATTTCCTTCTTTTTGCAATTCTACGCGCCTTACGTGTTATTTTCTTATAGGAATACGTTTTTGGTTTTAGTTTTCTATAAATGCTTAATGCTGCACGATTGTGGGCTGCAAGCAATCCTTTACATTCTATTTTACCGTTGTATTTATTACACACAGGATATTTATTTTCTCCCGGCAACAAAAAACACTTAGAACCATGTTTCTTTTTATACGTTTTTATATGTTTTTTTGATGGACTTATATTCGACCACTTCTTTGTTTTCATTATATTTACTAATTATTAAAAATTTGGAGATTGTCCATCGATTTTGTCCGTTTTATATTAATTCTTGATTTCACATCTACATTCCTATTTTCTCTTACGGTTCTCCGTAACATCTCAACAAATGTTGAGGTACTCCCATTAAGTGGTCTGTTTTCCAAAGATTTAGTTACTTGTTGCAACGATAACATTCTATTTATTTATAAATAACGTTATAATTAAATGTTGATTCAATTTTATTTTTTGAATAAATTAAATAAATTAAATAAAGATAACTTTATAATATTTTATAAAGTCAAAGATGCATCAATCTATTAAAACAACGGTTAAAAAAACGGTTGAATATATTAAATATCCCTCAAAAACGTTAGTTAATACAACATATCATATTACTAAATTATACATAGCTAATAAATACACTGAAAATAATAAAATATACAAACAACATTCAATAATTCAAAAACCATTATTTGACGAAGAAGATTATTATTATGATGAAATAATGAAAAAAATTCAAAGAAACGGAGGTCTGTAATTTATTATTTGTAAATTTAGATAAATTTTTGCATAATTTTAGCACAAGTGTAATACGAATCTATTTCTCCCAAGTATTGGACATCATCAAAATAATGTTTTTTTTCAGGTGTTACTTCTGTAATCTGAACAATAGTACCTGATTTTAGTTTATAGTAAACGTAAGGAAACATGTGTCTATTATTTGATTTATTATATTTGTTTACATTGTCAAATTGTTTTTGGGAAAACCATGCATGATTTGATTCGGTCATTGTGTTATGTTATAATTATTATCATTTTACAAATAAAATATCAATTTTTTATTTTTTATTGTAGTATTATATAAATACTATGAATTCTGAAAAAATATTACATTATTATATTTATCTATTGTTATTCATAAAATGTATTTTGGTTTTTATGATTTTACATGAGTACGGATTAAAGATTAAAAATTATTTTATCGATTCCGAAAAGATAATCAAAAAAATACACCAAATAGTACATCGCAAAGATAATATTGAACACGTATTTTTGGTAGGTGTCTATTTATTACTAATGTATTTATTTTATCCATTTAACAATACAAAATCAATAACCGTAGATGGGCATACTAAAATGTTGTTGTTTGCAACAGGACTTGTAAGCATAATTCACACAGTTTTTAAAAAAAAATAATTCTTATTAAAATAATAATATATTATAATGAGAATCGCATTAGGATTTTGGGGAATTACAAGAAGTTTAACACATACAATTAGTTCAATCCAAGAAAAAATATTAACACCATTGCGTTTACAAAATATAGAATTAACGATTTTTATGCATACATTTAGTGTAAATTCCGAATACAATAACACACGAACAAATGAACTAAATATTCGGTTGAACAACAAAGAATATCAGTTGTTAAACCCTGATTACATTAAAATAGACGACCAGGACGAGATTAAAGCGAAAATTAATATTGAAGAATATCGATCACATCCTGATCCATGGAATACAAATTATAACAGTGTTGATAATTTTATATGCGCCATGTATTCGAAAAACGAATTGGTTAAAATGATACAAGAATCAAATGAAGAATTTGATTATATTATATTTTTACGCCCCGATGTCAAATATCTTCACCCATTAAATATCAAATACTTAAACCATGTTACAGACAATAAAATATGTATTCCTCATTTTTGCATTTTTTATAATTTTAATGACAGATTCGCAATTACGAATATGAATTCCTATAAAATTTATGGTACGCTATTTAATGAACTATTAGAATATAGTAAAACAAATCAGTTACATTCTGAAAAATACCAATCTTATTTATTACATCAAGCAAAAATAAAGTTTATATTGATACCGTTCTATTTTAACCGCGTTCGATTTAACGGTTACGAATTAAAAGATGATACTATTAACGAATATAAAACCACTGTACGTATAAATCAACCACAACAAAATGATCAAACAAATCAAAATGTTGTAATGTCACTCAAAAAAATAAATACGAATAATAGACAACCGTCACTGAAGATGATTATAAATTAAAAAATATTATTATTATATATGTATAATATTTTTTTTCATATTGCTGGAATAGCCTTTATCGAGATTATATTTTATTTTTATTACATTGGGCCAATAGAAACAAATGTGTTTCAAGATTCAGTAAAACGTATTATTTCTCCATTAGTAGATGCTGAGAACAATCTTACTCCGATTGTTATTGAATCTCCATATAATACATCTCAAATTATCATTATCGAGAATAATGAAGAAAATGATATTACGCAAATGATAAAATATAAGATGGATATAGCAACCAAGGAAAGAGATCAATACAATCATGACTTATTTATTTGGGCTATAAAATGGTGGATTGCCTTGTTTATTTTTTGTATTACCTTATTAATTATCGAAGAAAGAACAACATTTATAAAATACTGCAAGAGAGATACTATAGAGAAAAAAATATCTATTAGTGACATGGATATTGAAATGATACAGCGCGTATCGTTACAACCTATAAATGAAGATAGTATGAATAATAAGGAAGATTTCTTTATAAATGATGATAACCATGAAAATAATAATATACAAGAACATGATCAAAATGTTCAAGATGATAATGATTTCTATAAAAAGTTAAAACAAAATATACTACACTATATCATAATAAGCGCAGGTATAACAGGATTTGAATATTTGTTTTTTCATTATGTAATTATGAAATACCATGTAATCACATCAGAAGAACTCGAATATTTACTTTATAAAATGACATTGCCTATGGTACATAAATATATACAATTACACGACGATTAAAATAATTCATTCCTGTTTGGGATAAGTTGCACTTGATTTACTTTGGAAAAATTTACTTTGGAAAAATTTATTTTTTCCAAATAACGTTTAATAACCTGTGATTCTATATACCGTTCACCATTTTCAAAATAAAATTGACTCATAAAGGCTTTTGAATTGTTTACAATTTGTTTACATTCATATTGATGTGTTTCGCACCATTGAATCTTTTCTTCCAAATCACTAAAATCATCTTTTAATTCAATGTAATGTACATATGGAATTAAACGATCTTCCATCAACCAACTCAGCTTTTTTGGTTTTGCCATCATTACTACTGAATTACTTGCCAACATCCAATTTAACGCTGAGGATTTATCATTTCCATCTACCGATATCAAATATTTGTATTTCAGTTGTTCAGTTATAGACATCTTCCCTTTTGCATATTTTTTGTAACTTTGATAATTAATCATATTTCCAGATGTATCTACGGTTCCATAAGCAATATTACTAAAAGCAATGTCCATATTATTATTGTTGTCAAAATATTTCTCAACCAAATCAAATCTGTTTGCAGGTCTATTAGGTTGACCAGTAGTTGCACCTCTCCAAAGAGCAATGTTTTTTTTTTGCTCGTATGGAATATCATTTTCAAAAACTTCTCTGGAATACAATGGTCCCCAATGTCTTTGTAAATTCGGGGCCTTTAATATAACACCTTTTTTACATTCAGATAGTCGTATTTTTGTGAAAAAATAATTATCATCATTTATTTCTACGTCCCCTATTAAATATAAAAAATACTTGTTAGGTACATTCAATATCGAAAAATAAGGTAGAAAACGTTTGGTATAACCTGACAGACCTGCCTTATCTATTACTTTCAAACCAAAATGAGTCATTTTACATATTGTACCCGTATAGATTCCATGTTTAAAAATTCCTTTTGGATATTTTTTACGCGTTGAATCCATGTCATTGGCCAATACATCTACATTCATATAATCATTGCCTGGATATACCATTTGTTTATCATACATATCACCTAAATAATATTTCACTCTATCCTCTACAAACTTTTGTTGCGAAACCTTTTTGGCGATTTCATTGCTTAATTTAAAATTAGAAGCAATAACAACATCAACAAACATATTAAATTCATTTGTTTTATCATTAAATCTTGACTCATAGTTTATTTTTTCATCTACAGCTTTCTCATTTGGATTAGGCTTATTATAATTTTGTAGTTTAAAAAACATAATTATTAAATATAATATATTTGTATTATATTTAATCTAATCTAACTTATTATTGTTATCATTATTCAGAATAACCTCTTTGGATACATTTGATATTATTTCCGATTTATCATTATCCACATCCATGTTCATAATATTTGAAACTATTTTCATATATTCTTCATCGTTTGCATATGTTGGGTTTTCAGTTATCCACTTAGGTAATTGTTTCATATTTGCTTTTGTTACTTCATCTATAACACGTTTCATTTTATCTTTGTTATCCGTATCTTGTCCCCACATATCATTATCCTTTACATAAAGTATTTTATTCTGTAAGTCACTACAATGGACAGGGCGTTGATGTAATTCTAATTCCTTTAATCCATCGATAATGATCTTACTGGTTCCATCTATAAAACCCATTTTACTTGTATTTTCTAAATCAGTAATTTGTAATTTTAATGAATTTACGAAATCCATAATATTTAATGCATCTTTACATTGTTCGTTCAAAAATACGTTAATGTTAAATTTATTATTGTTAATATTATTGTTATTGTTATTACCTATATTTGGTATCATTTCCTTCATTGTTTTTTGAAGATCCTGGTTCTGTTTCATCATATGTAAGAACATTTCCTTATAATCAACATCGTTTGTATTATTATCATTATCTTGTACACCTTTATTGTTTTGATCCATATTATTTTGATCCAGGTTATTTTCTTCCATATTATTTTGTTCAACAATACAATTTTTTTTATGTCTATAAAAACTTGAACTATGTTTATATTTCTTACCACATTCACATATCAGCGAGGACAATATAGCATTATTATAGCATTTTGTAGCATTGTGTTTTTTGCTGTCATTATGTTTATCATAATCACTTTTTTTACAGCATGAATAGTCACATTTTTCACAGTAATATTTTAGGCGAATTTTAGGCGATTTTTTTATAGCATTTTGCATATATTTATGCTATATTAAAATTCGCCTAAACCAAAATTGACACATTAAATAAAAAAGCGAAAAAAAGTTTATGCAAACAAAACAAAATTATGCAAAATGGAAATTAGAGCCTTTTGCAGTGAACCCATTTTTTCTTTTTTTTTTTTTTTTTCAAAAGTCTATTTTGGGATTTTTTGGGTCAAATTATTGTAAAATTCTCTTATTTCATTAAAAACTTTTGAAAAAAAGAAAAAAAAAGAAAAAGGAACATTCTCTGAAATCCTTTGCACGATAATATAATTTATCATTTATTTCTACATAACAATTATTACGTAAAACAGAAAAATCATGTAATTTGTCGTCTTTTCGTTTAATATAAAATAATCATGGAAATATGACATATATATTTTATTATTGACATAATTATATGATTAAAAAAGATAGATTATATAGTAAAATAAATATTTTAGTGGTACTTATAATTTTGCTATCCGTATTTATAATATATTATTTATTAAATAGAAAAATATCTATATTTGGGTATGGGAGTTTAATGTCAATAAATAGTGTTAAAAAAACTATGCCACAAGCATGCAATTTTCGCTCAGGAATATTAAAAAATTATATGCGTATATTTTCAAATGAATTATCAGAAGGTTTGATATTGAGCATGAAAAAAGCAAACAACAAACAAATATTCGTAAGAGGTATTATATTTGATATACCAAGATATGAATATAATAATTTTGTAAATCGTGAAAAAACTTACAAAATACGCAAAATTAATGTAATAGATTATAATAATTCATATCAAGAATGTTATACATGTTTAGAAGGGGATAAGACATTTCGCAGTAATATTTATAAAGAACCATCTACTGACTATTTATTGTTTTGTTTGAATATTCTAAAAAATATGCCGAAAAAATACAAACATAATTTTTTAGAAAATACTTACTTATCTGATGGTAAGACAACAATACACAATTATTTAATGAATACTTCGAATATAGAGTTAAAAGAGAAATATTATAATTTATAAATAATTATATTAACATTCTTGTAAAATAATTATTTTCTATCGTATCATGTTGATTAAATAGTGAATCCGTAAAAATCGGCGTCAACCTTTCTATTTGCGTAAGATACTCTTTTGTCTTGAGGTTTAGGTTCTGGAACAGTAACAGGAACATAACGCAGTGGTTTTGGTTTTAATACGAAAGCGTGACCTTTTGTTCCGAAGAATGTTTCATAAAATTCTAAATTATCATCATATTTTTGATAACTCATACCAACCATTTGACACCCGTATTTCATATGGAGTGTAGATTTCATATTAACAATATCAGAAGTCATATCTGGCATGGTAAATGTCATATGTTTACGATTGAATTCTGTTAATTCTTTGTGATCTGGTGTAAATTTCACATCATAGTCTCTTAATCCACGCATAAAAATAGAATTGCTTGCAATATTAACATATTCATCTAATTCAGTTTGTTCGTATTTGTTGTTTGTTTTGTCAACTATAATAACGATTTTTTCCATGAATTTGTTGATCTCAACTGATCCTAAATTATCTCCGTGATTTTCATTATTATATTCGTTACCTAATAATCTTTCCTTTAGTTTTTCCAACAGAATATCTGTCATATTTTTATACATTTTTTTATTGTTACTTTTGATTCGGAAATGAAGAATGAGAGGATCTTTGGGATTTGGACAATTTGATCCAGAGAAACAATAATCTTTGACAACTCTCATTGCATCGCTAAATTTAACATAATTGAAAGATTCTTTGATATTGAAATCATCTTGTGTGGAAACAGCAATAACTGGATTGTTATCGATAGAATAAATTTCAAAATCTAAACATCTTGCTCCTTGTCTGATTGCTTGTTTTAATATACATTCGTTGACAAATGAATTTTTGAATGGTCCAAGACCACAACAATTGTATGCGGTCTTAATATAAAAATCTCGTAATAAAAATCCATCTACGTTTGGATCAGTTGGATCTATTGAACGTAAGCGACCCATATCCTCATACAGTGTTTTAATATTATCACATTGTTTATTTACGAATCTTGATTTAGTATATATATACAATGCGGTACTTAATACTAACATTAAAATCATAATGACTAATATCATTTTTACTCCACCTGTTTTAGCTATTATTTCATCTACTTTTGCATTTTGAATGGCATCCATTTTTAATTCTTATATTAGTATGTTATTTTTTTCTATTAATATAATTCTTATTCAAAAGCTTAAATATTTATTGTATTAATATAATAGAATAGAAATATGCCTGGTGGTTTACTAAATTTAATTGCAGTAGGAAATCAAAATATAATTTTAAATGGTAATCCAAAAAAAACATTCTTCAAATTTGTATATTCTAAATACACCAATTTTGGTCTTCAGAAATTTAGATTGGATTTTGTTGGTTTACGTACTTTAAACATAACCGATGATACTCATTTAACATTCAAGGTACCGAGATATGGTGATTTGTTAATGGATACCTATTTATCTGTTACATTACCACATATATGGAGTCCTATTTATCCTCCAAAAACTGCTTATGATTCATGGATTCCATATGAATTTAAATGGATTAAAGATTTAGGTACACGTATGATAAAAGAAATAACGGTCTCGGTAGGTGGTTCTTTATTACAAAGAATTTCAGGAGATTACTTAACATCGATGATTGAACGCGACTTTAGTGAAACTAAAAAAAAATTACATGATAATATGACAGGCAACACAGCATATTACAATGATCCATCAAACTTTTCTAATAGGAGAAACGCATATCCAAGTGCTTTTTTTAATGAATCAAGTGGTGGTGCTGAACCATCTATTCGCGGTAAGACAATATATATACCTATTAATGTATGGTTTACTATGACATCAAAACAAGCGTTTCCTTTAATAGCTATGCAGTATAATGAATTAATTATAAATGTTACACTAAGACCACTTAATGAATTGTATATAATTAGAGATGTAAAGGACAGGGAAAATAATTATCCATATATTCAACCAAATGCGAATCAAGATTATCAACAATTTCATAATTTTATACAAACACCACCCAATGTAGACTTGATTTATGCTGATAAAAGAACGAATTTTAATTCAGATATTCATTTAATTTCTACCTATGGGTTTTTATCCAAGGATGAAAATAGAGTATTTGCAAAACAATCACATGAATATTTGATCAAAGAGGTATATGAACATGTATATCATAATGTTGTAGGAACACAAAAAATAAACACAGATTCGTTGGGATTGGTTAATTCGTGGATGTGGTATTTTCAAAGGAGTGATGTAAATATGAGAAATGAATGGTCTAATTATACAAATTGGCCATATCAGTATATTCCTCAAGATATATATATACCTTCTCCGTCTCATGTAAATGCTGATTTGTCTACGTATCCTAATAATGGTTTTCCATCTATTTCTAATCCAAATACAGATACAGGGGGAAATATTTCTGTATATAAAAATCCAGCTGGAACTATCAATAACTTGTTTATTACTGGACAATATTTTGTAGAGAATCAGAAAAGTATTATGTCTACATTCGGTGTTCTGTTAGATGGAAAATATAGAGAAAACACCTTTGAATCAGGAGTATTTGAATATGTAGAAAAATACATTCGCACAGATGGAAATGCCAAAGAAGGTCTATATTGTTATAATTTTTGTTTAAATACAAGTCCATTCGATTTACAGCCATCTGGAGCAATGAATTTAAGTAAATTCAGTAAAGTAGAATTAGAATTTACTACGTATACCCCTCCATTAGATGAGAATGCGGTTACATATCAAATTTGTATACCTCCAAATGGGGTTGATCCAGCAATTCCAATTGGTGTAAATAAACCTTCATGGCGTATTTTTGATTATACATATGATATGCATTTGTTTGAAGAACGTTATAATATAGTTAAATTTACTTCGGGAAATTGTTCCTTAATGTATACACGTTAAGTAACAAAATTATTTGGTAGGATCAGAAATACAATTACATGCTTGTGTTTGAGAGTCGTAACAGCCGATATTTGCTCCCAATGGTCCTGTTTCGGTATATATACCTGTTAATGATGGTCTTTTAGCATATTCTACTTTGTAGGTTTTCATCATTTCCGCTTGAACATTTTCAGTAGAATTGTTTTCGCCATAATTTAATGCATTTTTCATGGATTCAGTTATCATGGGTTTATTATATTGTAAAAGATATGAAATAGCTTTTAATATGAAAATAAATAAAAAAAATGCAATATAAGTATCCATTTTTGTTTGCTATATAGTATATTTATATAAATTTAGAGTTAAAATTTATATAATTACTTGTATAATTATATAAATATATATATAATGAGTGATAATGATTCTTATATTGATAACAAAAATGAAGAAAAATCTGGTACTAAAGACATAAGTATTGGAAAATTTTTTACAAGTATATTAATTGGTATTGCTATAATTATAGTTTACTTCTACTTTGCTTCGGTTAATGTATTATTATCATATAAATACGCAAAAACGCAAATGAGTGGACAAAATTTACTTTTAGTACCATATACACCTTTTAATACAATGTCTGAATACGCAATGAGCAGAGGGAAAGAATCGTTTAAAAATTTTAAACGATCAGGTGGTTTAAAATTACCTTCTTTTGCTGAAATATTTCCAATGGATTCATGGAGTTTCCCTTACAAAAATAAGTTTACAGAAAAACAGTATGAAAGAACCCATACTGAAAATATGGAAGATTTTGTATTTAGAATCGTAACATGGTTTACAGAAACTATGGCGGCAGTATATTCTTCTGGTAGATTTTTATTACAAATGTATTTTTCCATGACTGATAAAACAATAAACGTATTGGATGATGGGGTAAAGGAAGATAGAAAAATGGGCGAATTATTAGTATTTATGTTAGGTACGCCGTTATTTTTATTATCACTTATGATGTTGTCGCCTTTATATAGTTCAGCAGCAACAATTGCCTTTTCATTATTTAATATTAGATATGCAATACCACCATTTTTAGGGTGGAATTTTATTACATGGTTATATTTTGTATTTTTATTACCTGTCATTCTTAACATTATTTTTATTGTCGGTGGAATAACATTACATTCCAGTATAAATTCTTTTATACTACCATTAATATATTTCGCGTTTATAATGAAACCATTGTTTGATAAAGATATGCGTAAAAGCATTAGTAGTATGATGTTTACAAAGAAAAGACTGGCTACATTCTTAATTATGTTGGTCGTAATTACATCAGCATCTAATCATCTTGGAAAGTCAGTTGGGTTGTATATGTCCATTGCAGGAATTATATTCATTTTATTGATGGCTTTCAATATGATAAAGTAAAATACTTAAAAGCATTTTATAACTTTTTATAAATGGAAACACAAACAATGGAATTACCGTTTGTTAGTGTTTGTACACCCACTTTTAATAGACGTCCGTTTATTCCCTATATTATAAAATGCTTTGACAATCAAACGTATCCAAAGGATAGAATGGAATGGATTATCATCGATGATGGTACTGATTTGATTGAAGATTTAGTAAAATACCATCCTAATGTGAAATATTATAAATATGATACAAAGATGACTCTTGGTAAAAAACGCAACTTAATGCACGAAAAATCTAAAGGTGAAATTCTTGTATATATGGACGATGATGATTACTACCCTCCAACACGCGTTAGTCATGCTGTAGAAAAATTACAAAACAATAAAAAAGCTTTATGTGCGGGATCAAGTGAAATATATATTTACTATAAACATATTCAAAAGATGTATCAGTTTGGTCCTTACAAAGAAACACACGCAACTGCTGGCACATTTGCATTTAAGCGTGAAATGTTGAAGGATTCTAAATATGACGACGAAAAATCTCTTGCTGAAGAAAAGGATTTTTTAAAAGATTATACCGTACCATTTGTGCAGTTAGACCCAAGGCACACTATTTTAGTATTTTCACATATTCATAATACATTTGATAAGCGCAAATTATTGGAAGATACTTATAAAAACCCTTTTACTAAGGTAAGTGATAAATCAATAGATTATTTCATGAAAGAAAATGATATTAAGGAATTTTTTCTTAATAAGATAGATGATTTATTGAACAATTATCAACCAGGTCGTGCCGAAATGAAACCTGATGTATTAAAACAGATGGAATCTATTGAAGTCAAACGCAAAGAAATTATCGAAAAAAGAAAAACCGCTCCGCAACAACGTAACAATAATAAAGACCAACAACAAAGATTATTCGAATTGCAGAGAAATAAAATTTATGAACTTATGGAACATATAAAAGAAAAAGATGCTAAAATTGAGGAATTAGAAAAAAAAATAAAACAAGTTACGTCAAATAAATAATTATTTAGCAACAATTTTTAATTTTTTTTTTTATTGCGTTATTATATAAAATGAGTGGTCTCATGGATTCTATTAAAAATCTCGCAACAGGTGGTTCTCGCAGACGTAGTCGCAGAGCTGGTTCAAGACGTGGCGGTTCACGCCCTGCTATGGGTGGTGCTCGCAGACGTACTCGCAGAGCTGGTTCAAGACGTAGTCGCAGAGGTGGCGCAAGAATGAACGGTGGTTCCAGACAAGGTGGTAGTCCCGCTGCCCCTCCTGTTCCCGAAGGTATGGCTGGTGGAAGAAGAAGAAGAAGAAACCGTTCTTCTCACAGACGCTCCAGACGTTCCAGACGTTAAGCAAATTACCTTTGCTTCCAATCTAATATTTTTATAATATAATTTTTATAATTTAATTTTCATAATTAATTAAATTATAGTTATTCAATATTGATAATGTTATCATCTATAGTAACATAATTATTACATTTGTCGATATATCTATATATTCTATTGATGTCTAATTTGCTTATTTCTATATTTTCAAACATTTTGGAAATATACTCTTCTGAGTTATTATCATTAGAATCACGTAAATATATAAAAAATGATAACATATCCTTTACATCCATACATAACTCCTGACACAATGATTGTATGAATGTATTATTATTGAATTCTGTAGAATATTTTGTAAGAACCTTGGTAAATCGCACATCAGTTGGATTGAATTTAGGAGTCTTAAGATCGGATTCCAAATAAATTTTATTGTTATAGAATGTTTTAATTAACGATGTCATTTCATTAAATTGCCATATTTGTTTTTGAAAAGTAATTCTATCCATATAATCAGCAAAACACATATTATCTAACATCTCTCTATAGACAGGCATTGATTTATCAAAAGGATTTTTCCCTAAAACATCCACAATATTCTCGTGCCATAATAAACCAACTATAGTTCGATCAGTTTCGTTCATTAATTCCAAATGATTATTTATATCATATTTATTGTTAATAAGACGCTTTGTTATGATTTTTGCATCTTCATTAAATGTTTTCTTCTTAAAAATATTGGTAATCACGCTGTTATTAATATCATTCAAATTATTTGAAAACATTCTATGAATCGATATAATTTTTCTTAAATCGCCTTCTGCATATTCTGAGATAGTATTCAAAATTTCGTCTTCTATTTTTGGAAATATAGATTGTATTATATTTGTAACCTGAGGTTTTGTTGGAACTTTCAATTCAAAAACATGACACACTTTCATTAATTCTTGAATCTTTTTATCTATATGATAATTACCTATACAAATAATTGGATTTAATGTGACATCCTCCAGTTTTTGCTTTTTCGTTTTTTTTGGGCGAATTAATTTAATTAAAGCATTAATACCACCCTTGTCACCACTATTCATACCGTCTATTTCGTCCATTATAATGGCAATATTTTGTACCTTTTTATGAAACATCGATAAAATGTTCCTATCCGACATATTTTGCTTGGTAATTGTTTCTATTATAGATTTGTTTCGAATATCGCCTGCGTCGTAACTAATTATATCATAATCAAGTGATTTTAATAATTTGTTTACAAATACTGTTTTTCCACAACCTGGATCACCATATATGTATATACCGCGTTTACATGTTAAATCATATTTGTTTTCATTAAAATTTTTCAAAATTCCTCTTAGTTCATTAAATAAATTATTTCTATCTAATAAGTTATTTAAATCTATATTGTCCATTATACAGTTTTATTTTATTACTTCTATATTATTTTGTTACAATTATAACTTAATTTTATTATTGTAACAAAACACTACATTTATATGCCTCATATAAATCGCACAAATTTTTCAAATATTCTCTATATGTTTTGAATTTTTTATTTTTATACGTATATACGCGTCTTGATTTATATGTTTCGTAAATTTTTTCCCTGTTCAAATAATTCTCAAATAAAAAATAGTTATTATTTCTAATTATTTTTCTAATATAAGTATCATTATAAATAATATTATAATACTTCCAATTATCAAAATACAATTTTCTGTTTAATAACACTTTTATATTTCCACGTATATATTGGAAAATTATAGCCTTTAGTTCTCTTGGAAGTCGTTTGATCATGGAAATCATTTTTAAATAACAGTTAATACAATAAACATTTTCATTGTTTAGTTTTGTCATTTAAAATGAGTCGAGAAAACTTTTTATACCTGATTGCGATTTTGAAAATATGCCGTTTTTATTACATGAACTACTACTGCTACTACTACCATCACCATCGCCAGTTTCATTACATACATTAGGGTTGTTAGTAATACCATCCCATGTCAAATCACAACCTTTAGCCCATGTTTGTTTGTTACAATTTCCATCATCTCCTGTCCAAAAATCATCATTAAAATCCTGTTGCTTTTTACATTGTGATTTTCCTAAATTTTTAACATTGTAACATGAACTACCATCATTATTGACACCACCGCTCAAATCAACCCAATAATCAGGACAATTAGCAACAACTGGAGGGTATTTTTTAGAAGATTGAATCATTAATACTGCAAATAATATTAAAGCAATAATTAATAAAACTGCTGCTATCATTAATACACTTTTTTGAAACGAAGCCATTTTATATATATACTTCTATGATATAATTTTTTCTGATTAAGTATATATACAATGAATAATAAACCTTGTTTTAATGGAAGAATAAATATAGCGCAACCAAATACAAAAACATTATTTACTATGTACGATCGAATTCCAAAAGATAGCAAATCCACAGAATTTAGAGAAGCATTGGTCGGAAATTGGCAGGATACTACTTTATCTAAAGCATTCTTTTCTGGTCAAAATGTTCAAATCATACAAAACGCAATCCGTGCAGGCGTTTATCATCTCTCAAAAGGTCAATATGTTGTATCTATACAAGATGAAGACAATCTAAAAATAATTATGCGCAGTACATATTTACAATACGCCGCAAATATGACAAATGATACAACCCGTCAGATCTATGAATTGAATAAAATTGTTACCGATTATGCAATCAAACAAGTTTATGGTGAAGCGCAAAGTTACGTCAAATATATTCATGATGCAAGTACTATGTATACACCTATGGATCGTCCTGTACAACCTAATAACCCTAACAAAACATTGGACTTAAAACGTCATATTGGTTTTGTATAAATATGTAAATAATGATTATATAACTGTATTTACATATTATGCTTTATTTTTTGTGTACTATTACGAACACGATTACTACGTCTACTTTTACGTGTTAACGGATTGAAATATGTGTTACCACCACCTTTTCCAGATTTTGTCTTTTCAAAATCATAACTATTAATAATATTTTTAAAATCATCTGAGTCTTGTTCAAAATTTTTTAAACAATGGTCCATGAACTTTTTATCAAAATCGTTACCATCTCCTTTATTCTTTGCTTTCATAATTTGTCTAATCACATCATCACTTAACCAGTTATTATTGTAATCTTTTAATTTATCTATTAAATTATCATTACTACCTAATTTTTTTATTATTTCATTGATAAATGTATGTATATTCAAATGAATTTCTCTTGAATTAGGCTGACTAATTATTCGCATTTCACTCTTTCTTTTTTTCTCCTTTTTAATCCTATTTGAATTAAATATTGTATTTAATTTTATTAAAGTCTCCATTTTGTCATCATGGATGTTACCTATTACTGGTTTTAAAAACCAGAAAATCATTAAACATAAAAAATCATTTGTAATTTGTCTAACTCTAAATATGGAATTTTTAAATAAACCATTCCATAAATGAAGACTTTCTTCGGTATAATTAATTTTTTCGATTAATTTTTTTAATAACCCATTACATTCATTTAAAATTTCTTTTAATCTGTCGAGTTCACCATCGCCTTCTTCTTCATCTTCTTCTACTCTAAAACCTATATGTTTCTTCGTATTTTCTGAAGAATTAATAATAAATTTTTTAAAAAAGTTATTAGATACAGCTAATGGAACAGTACTAATACCTTTACACATTATTTCTTTTATAGATGATAATTTTGTAACATCTGTCATATGTAATTTATCATATGGATAATCTGTAATAAATTTATTGCCCCATTTTGCAATATTTTCATCATTCTTATAATCAATTAATTTGAAATTATCCATCTCCTCTTTTTCTTGTAATAATGGATATTGATATGATAATATACCTAATTTATTATAACATCCTGCTTTATCAAATTTTCGAAATCGTTTTAGTCGAGAAATATCTGTATACAACTGAAGATTCAAATTATTTTTATGAATAGTTAAAAATTGTTCAGTTGGATATGTAACATCTATTGGGTCACCAATCTTTGCTTTAATTTTATCTGGGACTCCTTGTTGACCCTTTATAGGATTATCAATATACTCATATTGTTGGAATGAACCATTTTTTCTACCTCCATATTGTTGATCATTTAAATACATTTCTTTAAAAGAATATACATTTTCACCTGAATAAGAATCTATTAAGAATTCATTTTCACTGTAAGGAAAATGTTGTTTTCCTGGAGTAAATTTTGTTAAAATATCAGCAACTATTTTATATGTAGTATTTACATATTTAGTGGGTATACTTAAAAATGAATTCACTATTGTTGAAATGCTTGAAATATTAAAACCGATATCATTCATGTTAATTTTGGAATTGTATCCATACATTTCTTCGTCTACATAGTTATCCACTTTATCAATTAAATCAAACAATTCTTCTCTGTCATCTGCCTCGTTGTTAATTAGTTTGAGAATTTTTAATGATCTTAACTTTGTTTTAATTACATTGTATAACATATCTTTTTTACCAAAGTCTGAAGAAACATCTCTTAATTCTTTTGGTAGTCTCATTTGTTTTAATATATAACCAACATCAAACATTTTATTTTTAAAACCATTATCGTTCATCGTTTTAAATACATGATGTAAATTTGTAGCATTAATTTCAAAATCCATGTAATATTCAAAAGTATGAAAATTAAATTGAGATGATGGTTCTGCCAAAAATTGTTCTGGTTTTTCTTCGTTTAATCCATCTGTAAATATATTGTATGGATATTTATGAAGATATTGTGCAAATTCATATAATATACTTAACTCATAATAATAATTTGTAAATTCTTTTATCAATTTATGACGTTCTATTATTTTATCTTTAATAACATCCATTTCATTATCACTTACGTTATATTTAAAATAATCCTCATCCCCAGGATTAAAATATTTTCTTACATCTCCTTCTTTGATTGAAGATGTTTTTATAAATTCTTCATTATCATTTTTAATTTTACCATTGACTAATTCTTCTGTATATTTTTCATAATCATTGTCTACAGCCTTGACTTGTTCATTTTTCAATTTATTTAATTCTTCTAATTTCGTAGCCATGATTTGATCATTTTTTGTTGTACCATTTTTTTCTAATTCTATAATCTCATCTATTTTGAGATTAATTTGATATGAATACGTACCTAATCCATGTATTAATTTATCAAATAAATGAGATACTTCTTCTTTTGTTTCATGTTCAACCTTTGTTGTATCAATACCATCGCCATAAATATCATATTTAAAACGTTTTCTTACTTCAAAATCATCGGTATCTTGTGGATTTTCATTTACATTGAAATCTTGTGCAATACTATTATCAAATAATTCAAGGTATTTTTTACCTATAACATTAACATTCTCTCGAAATTTATCATCATCCATTTCTTCCAAACAATCCATGAAACTTGTAAAATGATTACCTTCTGGACAGAACTGTTTTATTTTTAATTCATCCGATAATAACATATAAATATAATCATCTTGAATTTCATCATATTTCGGATATTCATCGACTATGTTACCATCTTTAAAAAGACCAAATGATTTATTATGCAAATTTTTATTATTTACATAGGTAACTTTTTTTAATATTTCAAATATATCTCTCTGCAATAAGAAATCTAACTGTGGTTCATTATTAACATATTTGTGTAAACTACCTATATTTAACCCACCATTGTTTTCTTTTAAGATTTTCTCTATAATAATAATTACACGTTCTTCAATATTAAATTCAATTGTCATTTTTTTGAAAACAGTTTCTGGATCTGGAACAATACATTTATCAAAACATTTATTGAAGTTGGTGTCATCTATATCATTAGTAATAAAAATATTGTTTTTCAATTTATCTTTTGATGTTGTAGCAAGTGTATCATCTTTTGATGTTGTAGCAAGTGTATCATCTTTTGTTTTACATAAATCGTTTTTACATATAAAAAAATCATTGTAACCACTGGTTGATAGTAAAACCAAAAACCTTTTAATTTTTTTATCTTCTGGTTCACTATTTTCTATTTCAAAAAATCTATTGATGTCATCGTTGTTTTTGAATAATTTTTGTATTACAAATTGTGCTAATATTGTAAGGTTATTTTGTTCAGTTAAAGCATAATCATACATTTTTACTTTCCTAATTGTTTCTGACTTAATTATTGTGTTTTTTGGTCTATCTTCAATTGGGATTTTTCCATAATCAAATATAATACTACTATGTATTGATGTTAATAATAAATAATAATAACTGTATAATACAGTTAGTAAGTTATCGTATTTTTCATCTTCTAATTTATCATGATGATTCTCAATATACTTTTCTATTCTTGATGTAATAGAAAACCCATAACTATATACTTCCTTATTAATTTGTTCTAATTCCCTGATAGATTCTATATTTGATTCTATAGTTTTTTTATCATGCTGAATTTCGTCCCAATATTTCGTAACACTTTCAGCTCTACCACCTGTTTGTATTTTTTTATTCGATAATAAAACAGCATTTGATGCCTCCATTGGTTCTTCTTTGCTCTCTTGAAAAGGTACATAATCGTAATCTATGATATTATTAAAATTCACATTATTGTAATAAGAATCAAGATCTATGTTGTCAATTGATTTGTCTTTAAATTGAAATTTATTTGTTTCCTGTGACATAGTAATCATTTCTTCGTAAATATCAAAAATGAAATTATATTTATCCAAAATTTTGTTTCCTTCTTCAATAGAAAACAATTTTTCTTCTACTGTTGATAATTGCGAATCACTATAAATACGTAAATAATCTTCCAGTTCTTCGATTACTTCTGAAATATTATCTATTGAAGGGACATAGGATTCTCTTAGTGTTTTGTTTACTACTTCTTTTTTCAAGTAAATATATATTAATCCAAAATTATTGTGAAGATTATTCCTTGTCAACATCTTTGAAAAATCATCAAAACCTATATTATGAAATTCACTATGAATTTGATTAATATTTTCGATATGAGTTTTCATTGTTTCCTCTATTTCTTTTAAATCATTACTACCACCAGTTAAAGGTTTTGATGCATCAAAATGTTCTGTTATATTGACAAGCTGCATAGAAAACAATTCTTTGAAATTCGTTCTATTATGTATATTTTCTAATAGATTGTCATATGTTTGGGTTTTAAATAATGCATCAAAAATATTGGTTTTTGTTCTCTCTTCGTCTGACATAAACAATAATGCTTCAATAACATCATAATCGTTTTTGTATAAATAATGAACTACATGTTCTGAATTGATAGGTGTATTATCTATTTTATAAAATTGTGTTGATTCTGATCCTGACTGTACAATTGTAATAAATTCATTGTAGTGTTTACTATTTATTTCGTGAATATTTTCTTGATATTCTATATCTTTTTCTTCCTTTTTTACATGATAAAAAAATATGTTATTCGCATCTTTTTTTGCAATAATAGAACCAACCAACACATTAGATTGATTGAAAAAATTAGTTGCAAAATAAATATTTTCCAGGGTAGTAGGTTCTTCTGGCGTAGATTCTTTTATATCGTTATAATCAACAACAGAAAAGTTATTGTTATTAAAAGTAATTAAATATAAAAATTGCTTTCCTCTTTCACCATATACTTTGTTCATCATTTGATGTATTTTTGAATTTATTGAATTTCCACTTTGCGGTTTTTTATAAATTTCGGGTCTATTTAAAAAACACATATCAATTGTATGATTACCACCATTATCTTCTTCCAGTTTATCATCTACTTTAATAAGACGACCTCTTGAGGTTCCTTTATTAAAATCATCCATATATTTGTTAATTAACAATAATAGCATATCATTACAATACTTGTTTGATAAGTTTAGTTTTGTATTACATACTAATAATCCAAAAATTTTGTCTTTTGATACTAATTTCTTGGATGCTTCAGCAATAAATTTACTTTCTGTATTTTTGTCTATTACTGGAGCAATAAAATCAAAACTGTGATTTTCTTCTTTATAGAAATGTTGACACTGAATAAGTAAATTCAAAAGATTTAATCTACGTATTTTATTATAATTCTTAATTTTACCATTAATGCGTATATTTTTATATAATTCTTCCATTTGTATTATATTAATAAATAAACATATTTTTATTTTTATTTATTAACTATTTATTTAATTTATTCTACTTCTTCTTTTGCCTTCTTAATTTCTTCTTCAGAAGGTGTTTTACCTGTTTGGTGATAATTCTTTAATAATTCTACCATACCAGGTGTAGAAGCTGCATTGACTCTTCCAGTATTATTCGGATCTAATACTTCACGGAATAAATCAGCACGGAAATTAAATGTTAAATAATCTTCATTGACTTGTTCATCATCTGGATCAATATCATATTTCTTTGAACATATTTGTTTTCTATTTTCATAGCCTTTAGATATTCCTTCGTCTTCTTCTGTTTTATCTTCACAACGGTTAAAAGAAACTTCACCACCAACTTGTTTCTTTGTAGGTGTTTTAGGTCTTGATCTAATCTTTGGTTTCTTTTCGGTACGTCTACGTTTACTTTTACCTTTTCTTTTCTTGTATGTACGTGGTTTATTACCACCTGCTGCTTTTTCTGCTTCTATTGCTTCTATTGCTTTTTCTGCTTCTGTTATTGCTTCTTTTGCTTTTTCTATTGCTTTATATGCTGCTGCTTTTGCTTCTTTTGCTGCTTTTATTGCTTCTTCTTCTCCTTGTGTTTTTTGCAACATTTTAGATAATTTTTTTTTACTTGCTTCTACTTCTGCGATTTTTTTTTCTATTTCTGTTATTTTAATTTTTACAGCTTCAATAGTTTCAGTTGTTAACTTAGATGTTGCGTCTGTTAACTCAGTTGTTGCAGTTGTTAATCCAGTTGTTGCGTCTGTTAACTCAGTTGTTGCAGTTGGTAAATTCTCTGCTGCTTGTTCTGCTCCTGTTGCTTCTTCTACTACTACTGGTGTTGGTGTTGGTGCTGGTGTTGGTTTTTGTGCTTCTTCTGTTGCTGCTGCTTCTTTTATTGCTGCTTCTGCTGCTGCTGCTTCTGCTTCTGCTGCTTCTATTGCTGCTTTTGCTGCTGCTGCTTCTGCTGCTTCTTTTGCTTCTGGGTTTTCCAACATTTCAGATAAATATTCTTTTAATTTTATTACGGTTTGATAATTTGTTTCTACATTAGAAAGTGGGTGGTCTACATCTACAAATTTTGATGATGATGTTACTCTTTTAAATTCGTTTGTTGCGTCTGTTAACTTAGTTGTTGCAGTTTTTAACTTAGTTGTTGCTGTTGGTAAATCTCCACCAGGTGATAATTTATCTGAGTTTTTAAAACTATTAGGATCATTCTCACTACTACAACCCAAACCGTTAAATACAGAAATTTCCGTAATATCCGCTTCATTAATGACAATTATTCCATTTTCGTTATCTTCGATAATAAATTCATGTTCTGAATCAATTGTCCAATTATCATCCTGCTTTGTTAATATAATACAATGAGTACCTGTTTTTCTTGTTTTAACTTGAATTTGAGTTATTTTTGTATTGTTATTAATTTTTTCTTCCATAGTTGAGTGAAATTCAACATTAATTTGTTGTGTATATGATTCATTTCCTATTTTAACTTCAGGACCATACAATGTATATAATTGGTCATCTTTTCCCTTTAAATTGAATTGTTTTACAGGTGTAATGGTAATACTTTTAATAATATTTGAATTGGGAATAATTTGAACATTATCAATAGATGGAAATGTTTTCTTAGCAGTCTTTGCTTTATAAAATTCTGATTTTATCTCAGAGTTATAAGTTTCATTATCAATACTATTGTTCATTGTCATTTGTTTATAATATTCTTCTGTTGAGATATCAAAACTATTTGTGAGATCTCTTTTTGTAAAAGCATAACCAATCCCTGCAATACCTCCACTTATAAGCAAACCCCATCCACTAAGCATAAAAGCCCCAGCAGTGGCCAAACCTAGATATGATACTGCTGCTCCTGCTCCTGCTCCTGCTCCTACTCCTAATGCTGACGATGAAAGTGCCGTTAAAAATTGTTCTTTACTCATAAAAAATGTGTCTTTCTTTCTTGCTTCATGTAAGTGTGTATATAAATTATTATTTTTATCCATTCTATCATTGTGTAAAACACTACTTGTAACTGGAGATTTATTAAATTTATCATAAGCACTACTTAATATTGTACTACCTAACCATGAAACTGTATTTCCTGGAGCATCAAAAAAAGAACCATTTGCAAGACATTTTTTAAATATAATTATTTGGTCATTTGTCTTACTAAAATAGTCAAACCAATTGGTAATTGTATTATTAAAATTTTTTTCCTCCATATCACCTATAGGAGCAATTGTTGTTGTAATATTACAAATATATGCTGTGAGTTTTTGTTCATTTCCTGTTGTATCTCTATTTTCATAAATATATTTATTTATTTTATATTCGTTTGCAAGTTTAATCTTTTCTTGCATTGTCATTTCATCTTTAACACTCAATGTTTTAATAAAATCATTATTTTCCAATAATGATTTACTGGTCTCACTCTTAGGAGCAAAAACGATCCATTGAAATGCATAATTATAGAACATACTACGTGAATGTTGTTCAATATTTTCAGTAAGTGATAATTTTAACTCTCCTTGTAATTTTATATATTTTCTAAGATCACCTTTATCTCCCTTTCCTTCCCACCATCTACCAAAGGCATTCGCTTTTTTATGTACATATGCATTCATACTTTGTAAAAGTTCGACAGGATTTACAAAGAGATTCCAAATTCGAGCATGGGACGTATTGTTATAAATACCAAACGTTTGATAATGAATTCTTTCTGGATTCATATCTTTAAATCGCAATATTGAACGTAAATAAATACGTGAATCAATAGGTGAACGTTTAATTTCAGGTGTCATTTTATTATATGTGTCTGTTTTGATTATAAATGTAATACCTGTATCAGAATTTAATAAATTATTAAAATCAGCTAAAGAATTTATTGCCATGTAATAATACACATCATGTAAGTTTACAAATAATTTTTCATGAATACCCCAGTCTTTTTGTGCCAATAAAGATAAATTACCAATACTTAACTCAATCAATAATAAGTAGGATTTTAAATATAATATAATATTATTCTTCTTTACTGAATTTGGTGTCTTTTTACCTTGAGGGTCAATATTAAAATATTTCTCCCATAAATCGATTTTTGTATTTTCTGTAGATGGATTATTTGATAAAGGCAATAATTCTTTGATATCACCTTTAAATAATTTATCAATTGTTGCTTTGTCTCCATTAAATTCTCTACTCTTTATATTAAATATTAATGTTTTATCATCGATTTTTACTTCAACAGTGGTGTTCATCCATTCTTCTTTCTGTTTTATATTCTGTACAATAAATTTGTCCGCTGCTTCTTTTGCTTCTTGTACGTTCGTTGCTGCATCTTTTGCTGCATTTTTTGCTTCTGTTATTGCTTTTTCTTTTGCTTCTTGTACTTTTTTTGCTGCATATTTTGCTCCTTCTTTTGCTGCTTTTATTGCTATTTTTTCTGCTGCTTGTACGTTCGTTGCTGCTATTTTTTCTTCTTCTATTGCTGTTTTTTCTGCTTCTATTGCTATTTTTTCTGCTGCTGCCATTGCTTTCATTTTTTCAAATTCATCAATTTTTGTAAAATCAATCATAGTATAGATTGATAATAGTTCATTTTCTACTTTTTTATTAGCTTTATTATGTTCATCGCTATTACCAGTCTGTTTGATTTTTTCTTCATAATCAATAGCCTTTTTAAGAGCTTCATTCTTTTCATTAAAATAGGTTCGATCATAATCAATAATATACTTTCCATCTTTCTTTTTAATAGAATATTCTTGAAATCTTTCATCATCAATAACCATATTTTTGTAGGCAGTTTTAGAAATATTTTTGGAGCCAATTGATCCAAGCATTCCTCTATCTTCATCTCTATTTTGTGTTGTTGAAACAGCATCAAATAATTTTTGTTTATTTTCTTGTTTATAAAACATATTCCATAAATCATCTTTATTAAAATTATCTGATTTTCTAATGTTTTTAGATAATAATTTCATTTGCTCAATAGTGTTTTTAACATGATTAGAATGAAGTTGAATATTTGTTTCAACAAATTTAAACATATCTGGATCACCACCTTCATAAACATTTCTTAAAAAATCCCCAGCAACTTCTAAAAATAATACTCCACTACCACTAAGAGCTATGTTACCAAGTACTGAAAAGAAAGCACTACTCAATCCCGATGAGAACCCAGCAGAAATAATCCATATAAGAGGTCTTGTTACTAATTTAGCAGTTGTAACTGTTGCTTTTCCACCACCAAATACAAAACCACAAATAAAAGCTAAAGGATAAGCATAGTTAATACTTTTTTTTTGTTCTTCTTCAAGTAAAAATTGTTTTTTTTCTAATGATGCTTTAAGATGTTCATTAGAACCTTCAAGTAGAGGATCATGTTTTAAATCACCTATTCCTGATTCTTCGAGTGCTTTTTCAGCAACATCAACTTTTTCTTGTAAACCTTGAATATTATTCCATCCTTTGGCCCTACTTGCAGAATTAGGGTCTGTATACGAATACTTATAAAACTCATCTTTTGCTTCTTCCAACTTTAAAGAAGCATCCCTCCAGTTTTCCAATAATGTTGTTGCCTCGTTTAATACTTTTTTTGCTTGAGCTACTTCGTTTTGTTTACTATAAACACCTAATGAACCTAAATTTAACTTTTCTGCAGCGTTTGCAGCTGCAATAACTGATTTAGAAATATACTCAGACCAACTATCACCAGCTCCAGCGGATTGTGGATCAGATTCATAATTATTTATTGATTTTAATGTATCAATATGTGTTCTTGTTTCATCATCGTCATTAACTAACTCAGTAAGTTTTTTAATAAATTCTCCAACAGAATCACTACCAGTATTATGAATGGTATGTAAATGGTGTGTAAAAATAACATATAAATTTTCAACCTTTTCATATAATTCATTTCCCTTTCTGTTATATTCTTCTATATCTGACTCTTTAATATCTTTATTCAACGTTTGAAGTTGATTAAGATTTGCTTTTTGTATAGCTACCAATTGTTTCAATAAATGTTCAATCAGAAACAAACACAATAATATGTTATGATAAAAATATGATTCATTGGTTTCGTATAATTTATTTACTAATTGTTTTATTATTTCTTTCTCATTACCATTCACAAAACTGGTAAAATATTTGTTGTTACCATTTTGATAATTGTTTAATAAACCACCTACTATAATTAAAAGTAATGATCTATTTTTTAATCCTATTATACTACCTACATTAATTGATTTTTCTGTTGGTAATTCTATATTTTCTACCTCACTATCACTAAATATATAGTCATACAGTTCACCATCAAAATCTTGATTATTATATTCATCTGACCATTCTACTAATGTTATAAGAAATTCTTCATCAATCGTTTTCTTTTTTTGTTTGTAATATTTAATTTCATCTTTGATAAATATTTTTTTCATTTCTGCAATCACTTTTGGGTCTTTTTCGTGAGATAATTCAAAAAAATAATAATAATATGTTAAAAAACTTTCGTAAGCTAACATTATTTTATTATTAGATGCAATTTGTAATGCTTCATACATAAATTTTTGTAGTTTTATTGTGTCTATATCACGCAAATAATCAATTAATCTTACTTGTTGTGTTTTATTTACTTCATCATCTTTATCATTTTTTATACAAACTTTTAATTTAAAAAGATCTTTAATAAAAAGTATCATTTTATATTTTTTCGTATCTTGATCTTGTATTTGTTTAATATTTTCGAATGTTTTTGTTAAAAATTCAAATGTATGATTTTCGGATGGTTCAAAAGTAACATCTTTATCATAATATGTAATTGCTACTCCTACCTTGTTTATTTGCTTATATATTCGTGTTTTTTTTAAGTCAGAGAGAAGGGGAATAATGACCAACCAGTGCTTCTCCTCCTCCTCCTCCTCTTTATTTGTTTCTCCCTTTATATCTGATATTTCTATAAAATAGTTAGCGTATTCTTTGTATGTTAAATCAAAAAAATGTTTGTTCAACGCATTTTTAATATCTTCATCCTCATCACCTTCATGTAATTCAATTGTTGTTTTATTATCATCAATCATTTTTTTTAAATTGTTTTCTCTTTCATCATCACCCTTTTCTATTTTATTAGTTTTTTTTAAATCAACATTCACTGCTAATTGAATATGACGAATTGATATATTATTGCCATTATCTCTTACACGGGGGCGGGCAAATTCGAAAGGAAACTTTTCTTTAAAGGTGTCGTTCTTGGTTTTTTGCCGAAATCCACCAATTTCTTCTTCTATTGTCCTGGGAGTAGAATAATATGTACCACCTTTTTGTATTTTTTCCAATAATTTAGTATCTTTACTAATTTGCCCATATGAATGTAAGTGATTTTTAGAACCATAACGTCTTCTTTTACCACCACCGTCATGTCCACCTCCATTAAAATTTAATGGTTGACAATCTGAATTACTTTCCAATATTTTCGCAATAATTTGGAATGCATCAGCATACCCTTCTTTTGTGTTGGAACGAGATAAGAATTCATTCATGTCCATGTACAAATGATGATTACCTAATTGAGTAGTAACAGTAACCTCGTCCAAAGAGCCCTGGAGTGGTAGATTTGGGTTTATTTTTTCTGTTTCAACTTTATGATTACTTTTACAAATTAAATCTTCCAAATAAAGTGGATCTGGAGCATCATCTACTTTTTTTTTACTATCATCAACACTTTTACTTTCATCAGAAGCACTTTCACTTTCATCATCATCACCATTAGCAGGAGAAGGATTACGAAGTGTACTACATATTGGATAGCCAAATAAATCTTGTTGTACATCTTTACCTGTTAAATTGATAAGTAATTCAGAATTTTCGATCATTTTATTTTTGCCACCTTTTCCAGGAGCGGTAGATTTAAATAATTTAAATTTTTTGTCTTCCGTTGTTGTGCTGCCATCAGATTTTTTAGAATCAATAATAAATTTTTTATTATCAAGACTAACTTCAGTTTCTTGGTTAAAATTATCGCCAACAAGTGGATCAATAATTCGTGTTTCTTCATAACGAATATTTTTAATAGCCATATTACCCATTTTTTTGAATACATAACGACATGCATTTTTAATATCACCACCAGAATAATTACTATCTTTATACAAACTGGCAATTTTTTCTAATTCAGCCTCATCAAATGTACTGAAATATAAATCACGATAAGTATCGAATTTTTTAGAAGTAGGTACTGTAGTTGCATAACAATTACTATGACATAAATCATATTTTCTCTCAATCAAGTCTGATAAAACACATGTATGTGTATTGTCATCTTGTTCTTCAAATTCAATTTTTGATTTATCAGAATCAGCAGGTTTTTCTTTTACAATTTCAGAAACAGCTTCACCATAATTAGATGGTTTTACTGGCTCAAGCGCTTTTTGAATATAACTATAACATTCAAGTTTGATTAAGTTTTTAATATCCTCTTCCTCGGGCAATGAAACAAATACTTTGGTATCAAAACGTCTCATAACTGCATCATCCAATGACCATGGGTAATTGGTTGCGGCCATAACAATAACATTATCGTATTTGTTTACACCATCCATCATTTGTAATAATGTATTTACACTATTACTCATTAAACCAGAATTATCTTTCGATCTGTCACCAGCAATCGCATCTACTTCATCAATAAAAATGACACTAATAACTCTTGTTATTTTCATATCAGCATCTGTTTTAGTTGTATCATATTTTTGAATTTCAGTTTTAATTTCTTTTTTGGCTTTTTCGGATGTTTGATAATATAAACAATCTTTGGCTTGTTTTTCTGCACAATCAAAATATTTTCTAATATTTTTCTCAGTTTCACCGACATATTTTCCTTTTAACTCAGCACCTGTTGGTGAATACAACAAGATTTTAGTAGGAATATCAAAACAATCTGCTTGCATTTGTAATTCATTTACAAATGATGTTGCCAACAAGGTTTTACCAGTACCAGGAGGTCCATAAAACAAAATACCTTTTGATGAATGAGGATATAATCTGGGATATAAAATAGGCATAATAATACCATTTTTGATTTGCTCCTTGGCTTCGGTTTGACCAGCCAATTTATCAAATGTGAAACACTCTTTTAATTTATTATCAGTTCTTTTTACATCGGTACAAGATATTTTGGTTTTTTCCTCGTCTTTTGGACATCCTCTATCTCTCTTTATTTGTTGTAATTTTTCTTGTAATGGAACAATATATCGCATACATGTGGTTAAGTCTCCTTTATAATCGGAACTACCAGATTCAATTAATGTATGAAAACAGTTTCCTGCAAGTAAATAATTGATCAATGACCCTTCCAATTCTCCACGAGACATGTAATAATCTGCTTTTTTCTTAAACATCGCTCCATTTTCTTTTAATATTGTTGTTGCTTCAGACATTATTTAGTTATAATTATATTATAGATTTTAAATTAAGTGGTTTTTTACATAATTTAATAACATACTAAATTATATAAAAATATGGAAAGAACAAAAGAACAATCACAAACAGGACAAACAGGATTAGAACCGCAAAATTTTTCACAGTCAGCAACAAATATAACTATGTTTCTTTCTTCAAGAATACCTAATTATGAAGATTCCAGACCATTTATCGATAAAAAAAGAATAAGAAGAAATTTCAAAAAAGATTATTTTGAAGAACGAAAAGAAATTTCATCCATACGATCAGATATAATTGCAACACAAAGGAGAGATTGGTCATCAGTAACATTGAATTTATCAGTTGCAACAGGAGCGGATGCCGACGATGATGATGATGAAAAAAAAACGGACGATGATAAATTAGAAAGAATATTTGAAAGGAAAGACAATAGTCAATTATATACATATAGTAAAACATTTGGTGATGACAATCGGTTAGATAATATAGGAAAAGCGCAGCGAATGACTGAAGAAGCCGTAGATAATTTACGTTCACTAATTACTGAATATTCGGAAGAATGGAAACGAGAACATGAACAAATAATGTTATATAAAAAAGAAAGCGAAGAAGTAGCAATGCAAATATTAATATCATCTGTATCATTTGTAGGAGGTGTAATGATGGCGTATGTTACAATAGTACCAGGTGGAGCTTTTATGACATTTATTACGCCACAATTACAAGGTGTTTTTACAGGTATAGGTGAATTAATGAAAGGAGTAAATAAAAATATGGGGGAAGTGATATTAGCTTCAGCTACTAATCCAGAGGCTTTTAATAAGTTAGTGTTGAATATATTTCAAAATAATGCCTTGTCAAATGTGTTTAAATTTTATGGTATAATAAAAGACACATTAAACGTTGCAAGAAACAAAGGTGTGAAACTTGCTGCTCAAAATATGTTATTAGAAGGTGGTTCATTTATTGTTAAAGATATTGTTGGAATTGTTTTTATGAACGGTTTCGATTTTTATGCTTTAGGTTTAAAGCAAATTTTTGAAGATAAATTTGACGAAGTAAATGGACCTGGTTTGGCAAATTTATTTAAAGATTTATTTAAAAGTGCAGATGGTAGTATTGATTTTGAAAAAATGGCCAAATATAATTTGGCAGAAAAAACAGGTGACATATTTACACCATTATGGTTAGTAAACGGGGAGGATCCTCAAGATAAAGAATCATTTATTAAAGCATTTATGATTTATGCTTATCCTGAAGGAAAAGATTATTCTGTTGATCAATTAGCTGAAAATTCTGAACTAATAACATCATTATTAAAAAGTAAGTTAAATCTTGGAGGTATTATTAGTGGACAAAATTTGAATTATTTGGGAGATCCCAATAATTTAAAATCACCAGAAGAAGTACTTAGATATTTATATTCAGGTATTGCTTTAGAAGAACAATGGGGATCAATTGAAGGATATTTACAATCATTTTTGAATAATGACACAATACCTGGTTTGGGTAATTTCTTCTACATGATTTCAAGTAATATTACTTCAGGATTAATGCATCAAGGAAAACAAATGATGTCAGTAAATATTGATAAAATGCTTGGAGCATATATGACACCATTAGATTTACAAAATTATAAAAATGAAGAAAAGCGTAGGGCTGATAAGCAGAATAAACGAATGGCTATCATAAACAAATGGTATAAAAGTTTGAGAAAAGTGGATGGAGACGAAAATATAACTGATTATTTTGAAGAAAAATGGAAATATATGGAAGATACTGTAACGAATTTTTTACATGATAATAAAACAGAAAGTGCAGTTATAGCTGTAATATCAGCAGCATATATTAACGGAATACTTATGCAAGAATATTTTGAACCATTAATATCATTAGTTGAAGGAAAAAATATTTTTAGCACACCACAACATTGGATATTTACACCTTTCAGTTTAATATTGAAACAATTAGATCTTGGTAGAATTTTAAGAATGAAACAAATGGAATTAAGACAAAGAATGACATCATATGCCGCCGAATTATTAAATGAAGCGTATGATATTAGAAAATTATTAAAAGATAAATTATTTAAAATTACTGGATTTTCCAAGAAGAAATACGACAGATTGAACAACAAATTGAAGAATGTTAACAAGGTAAAAGATTTGATGGATATGGCTTTTATTAGAGAATATGTTTGGCATAATATGTTTATTTCATTAATGTCTATAATGATTGATGCAGGGATTAGTGAAGCACAAAGAAAAGTAGTATTACAAGCAACCTATTATTCAGGAGATTTTTTGGTATCTGTAAATCAAGCATTAGGTGGTATTTTATATCCACATAATTTGATATTAACGCCACTTAAAAAAATATTTTCAGGCGAAACAGATATTCCACCTCCTCCATCAGAACATTTTGATATTCAAAAGGCTTCTATTAAAGCAACATTAGATCAACTCGCCGAGGCAGAGGCCAGAGCCAGGGAGGAGGCAGAGGCAGAGGCCAGAGCCAGGGAGGAGGCAGAGACACAGGCACAAGCAGAGGCCAGAGCCAGGGAGGAGGCAGCCAGGAAGGCAGCTGAAGCCCAAGCCCAAGCACTTGCTGAGTTATCTGGTATTAAAGTAACTGGAAAAAATTACGATTATAATAAATATAGTTACCTATCAACTTCAGAAAGAATGCGTATAGCTTCAGAACTTAATAGAAAAATAAGAGAAGGTGAAAGTAATTTAAATTTAGATAGTGAGACAATTGAATCAAATATTAGAAAACGTTTTGTATTAAAAGAAGCACAGCAAGAAATTAATGAATTGCGTTATGCGAATTGTAGACACACAGCATTTGGAACCAATGTTGGTATATGTAAAGAACCTATTTCTTTTAGTGAACTTGATTTAACCGATTTATTTGAACGTGGGCTAAGTAATACTGATTTTAATAAAAACATGAATGATCTTATTTTAGAGAGAAATATGTTAATAATAGAGTATGGATTAACACATCGAGAATATAGAAAAGATCAACAAAACGCGTTACGTAACTTACATACAAGTGCAACACATGCAGAAAGACGAAAACAGCAAGAAGTATGGAAAGAAAAAGGGATTAAAGGTGACGATTATGCAGGACAGTTGGACAATACTGTTAATAGAATAGCAGATGATTATACTTTTCAAGATGATGAAATTATAGTAGGTAATGGTAAAGATGCTAAAATTAATGGTGGTGAAGGAGCAGCCAAAGCAATCGCTTCTGCAAAAAGTATTTTTAATAATAATATGGCGAAACAGGTTGCTAATTTTAAAAAAAATAGTAATGACTGGAATTCGATGAGTTTGGAACATTTTAAAATATTAACAGGATTGGGTGAGGATTATTTTAATAAAATGAAGGATATGCTTAGTCTTAATCCTTCGTTAGATGAATTGAACTCGAGTGATTTGAAATTAATCATGGATTTGGAAAATAAGATGGAAGAAGTCATGCTTGGAAAACTGAAAAGAGATATTTCCGAAAAAAATGACAAATTAACAGATGAGGAATTAGATAAAAGGGCTCGTGAATATATGAAAATTATGCAAAAAAATAATGAACCATTGTTTCATCGATTAAAACCAGTTAACGATACAGCTTTAAATTTGGCGGATTTTGTAGACTTAGAGACAGAAAAGTACAAACATATTGTAGAAGGACAAGCAAAGAAAGTAGCTGTAAGGGTAACCGCAAGAGCGGCAAAAGCAGTTGCGACAATGTACGCTGGTCCTGCTGGTGCTGTTGCTGGCGTTGGTGAAGCAATTACTGTTGCCGCTGACATTGCTGAAACAGCAGGCGATATTGCGGTAAATACAGGTCAACAACTTAAAACAGCAATTGATGCAGGTGAAAGCGCGGTTAAATACGGTGAAACAATGAGAGATTCACTTATGGAAATAATAAATGATATGTCGGAATTTATAGATGAAGATTCAGAATTAGGAGAAAGTGTTGCTGAATTAAGAGGTTTTCTAAGCACTGATATAGGTAAAGAACAGTTTGAAAAGGCAAAACGTTATGCCGATGGAATTATTGAATATGGTAAAGGCCTAAAAGAGACAGCAGACTCAATGAGGAATTATGATCCAACAAGTTTTTTAGACAGGGATATAATAAATTATTTAGATTCGGTTATAGATGCTCAAACAGCAATAAAAAAGGAAGAATTAGAAAGAAAAAATAGGTTATTAAAGAGACGACATGGGTTGCCTGATGAATTAGATGTTGATACTGTTGATTTTGAAGAAGAATTAAGAAATGCAGTTATTTTAATGGCAGGAGATGCGGCTAAACAAGGGGTAAGTGGAGTAGCTAAATTTGGATATGATAAAGCAGGCGAAGCATTTGAATCTATTGCTGAATTATTTAAATGGGAACGAGAGCAAAAAAAATCTTTTTATGGACTTGAAGGACAAGATGAAGCATCATCTATAATAGATATTGTTGATATTCTTTGGCAACATGGAAAAAATGGAACTGAAATAATAATGGGCGATGATGGTTTATCTAACAAAGCTGTTGGTGTATTATATGAAGGCCTTGGATTGAAAGAAGAAATAATGGAATTATTGGAGGATGCTCTAAGTAAAGGAGATAAAAAAAGTGTTGCAATATATGAAAAGTTGTTAATTGGAAAAAAAAATCAAGAAGCATTAAATGCTATCCACCCTGAATTGACATACAATAGAACATTATACAGGGTGAAGAATATCCAACCTGGGTTGGGTCTCGAGGCATCTTACGTCACATATCGCTGGGAAACAGAGGACTATGTTCTATTTAATGGAGATAGTATAGTTGGTAAAGACTCAAAAGATATTCCACGTTTTATGTTAATGTACGAGGATAAAGGAGTTCAAGAACAAATGATGGATTATTTAAGGCTGAAAAAGGCAGCAGGAAAAAAAAGTGATTTTGATTCGTTTAAAGATAATAAAAAAGAACATGTAAAAAATTCAAAAGAAGATAGTAAAAGAAACGGTGATGATAAAAACAAAATTACCGATCCATATTGGAAAGCTAAAACGGATAGATTAAAATATTCCGATGAAGAAAATAAAAAAATTAAAGATGGTGAAGAAGTTCCACCAAAGGCATATACATTTAATGATTTGATTACATTGTATATGATGACAGAAGATAATGAATTGGGTGATGATATTTTTAGTGATGTAGAGTTTCAAACTTGGCTTACAAAAATATTTGAAGAGACAAAAGAAAAGGATTTAATTACACGTGACTCATATAATTTTACATTAACAGATGAAGCAAAGAGGGAATATGATATATTTAATACATTAAATGAAAATACTGAAAATGCACAAGATATAGATACAACATCTATAGATGAATCTGGCGATGAAGGAACGGTTGTAGGTTTGATAAATAACAGAATAAATATGTTAACAGATAAATTAATAGAAGAGGAAAATAAAGATGACAAAAATAAAGACACAATTGATTTTATTAAAAAAGAATTACAATTTTACACATTCAGATTATTTACACATTCTGATTATATACACGCTCAAGGATCGGGTGAAGCATCCGAAAAAATTAATGTATTCTTAGGCAATAGACCTGTAGATAAAGCCAAGGTAGGAGAAAATGAAAGACGTTTATATAAATTAAAAGAATTACAAGTTGAAAAATATAAAGAAACCGTAGATGATTTTTTAACCAAATGGTGGAATGTAAAAGTGAAAGGTGAAAAAACACGATATCAGCATGCTAAATCAGCAAGTCCTGAAGAACAAAAACAGATGGTTGAAGATTTTTATGGAGAGTTAGCGCGAAATTTTGGTTATTTACAAAGTATGGAAAATGAGATATTTACAAATCCGTTTAAACACTTAGAGACTATTTTTGTTTTTCAAGATGGTAAAGTAGAATTAAGAGATTTCACAGTAGAAAAATATAATAAATATGTAAAAAAATATGAAGAAAAATATAGACCAAAAGAACAAGAAAGATTGAACAATTTATATGAATTATATTTTAACACAATGAATAAAGATTATAACGAGAAATCAAAAAGAATGGATGAAGCATATAGAATAATGGAAGAACAAGAAAAAAAACGGGCAGAAGAGGCCACAAAGGAACATGATGATTTATGTAAGTCAGATGAAGACGGGTGTAATAAGTTTGAGAATGATAATAATGAGTTTGAAAGATTACGTGATGAATTACTTGATCCAGAGAGAAATATGTTATTTGATGAAGAAGAATTAATGACATTATTAGAGGAAATGAGAACTTCTTCATGTGAAGAAAAGGAAACAGATTTTGATTGTTTTGTACATGTTCTTAAAACAGGAAAACTAAATTATCAAAGTGAGTTATACTCCATCACTATCAGTTTTGATATTATTTTAAATGAAAACAGAGATTTAATTACTAATGTTATTAAGTCATATAATAAATTACAAGAAGGCAACAATGCTAAGTTTTATGAGACATTTAAAAACATGCAAACCGCGAAAAGTAGTGTTAACGTAATGAATAAACGTAGACAAGAGTTATTACAATATAGAAATGGAATATGTAAAATGAGAAATATGTTTTCCAATTTTAGTAAATTCTACGATTCATATTTTTCACAAGATATTGGTTCTGTTGAAAAACTTAACTTATATTGTGAGGGAAGAATGTTTGATTCACAATTTAGAGGGTTGACATTAGATAATGAAACTCTTAGAAATGAGATGAGGAAAAAATATTTTGAAGATGAGGAATCAGAATCAGATAGAAATTATAATCTGCTACAAAGAAGAAGACGTTTTTTTTTAAAAATGCTGCCGCACTTGCCTTTTCGTGAACATTTTCTTGAAGATTTTTTTTATGCAAGAAAATATGGTACAGCGTGGCTTATTAGAAGTGCTGAACGAGCTTATTATGAAAATAATGATATTCATGCGGGCTATTGGCCTCAGGGATATGATGCACAAGATGAGGATTATAGACTTTCTGTATTTGATTTATTAAGTGGTGGTGGTCATGTACAAATGGGAGGTGCAAAAGACAATATACAACATTCTATACATGATTTTGTAGATGAACATGAAAGAAGAAAATTATTTAATTTTTTGAATAGAAGAAATTTTCTTGCTTCACTTCATTCAATAGAAGTAGATGAAATGGAAAATTATGACAACTTCATCTATAGAAAGGCATCTGAAATAAATAAAAATAAATATTCAGATGATTATGTAACTGATTATATAAAAAATATTTCTTTATTACAAAATATATTAATGGAAAACAGTAGATTACTTTTTGAGATTTAATTTCTTTTTCTTTTTAACAATTGCCTTTTCGCTCATTGACTTTTCACGTGTAGTTTTATAATCGTTATATTTAACATTCAATGTTTTCAGTTCATTCATCCACATTTGTGCTTCAGAAGTCTTTTTACACAATTCCAATTCTTTCATTTTTTCATCATGTGATTTCATTATTCTTTCAACATTTTCTTCTGAAACACTATCCATGGGCATTTTAACCAAATATTTATAGTCTTCGTCTTCGTCGACAATATCATAATTTTTTGATTTCAATAAAGCTATGATATCATCTTTCTTTTTACGGCGAAGATCAATAGTATCATTTAAATTTTCTTGAATATACTTTGCTCTATTACTCAAAACAATTAATTCGGCATTGAGTGAATCGATAATATACTGTTTTCGTTTTATGTAAAGGGCCATTCTGGTTTCAAAGTAATCATCAATAATTTCATAAACATTTTTGTATAATTTTAGTTTTTCTGATGCATCGAACATATGCATATTGGACGTACTATTTGTAGTATATAATTTGAAGTGTTTTTCAATTCCATTAAGATTATATTCATGTGTTTCGGATTCAAGTGATTCAATTGTTCCTTTTGCAAGTTGTACTGTAATATCAACGATTTTATCGGTACTCATATCACTGTAATCGCGAACAATAACATTTGACTTTTTCTTTGATCCAGATTTTTTATTATCAATCAAATCTTCCAAAAACTTCTTATAATCATCTGTCCATGAACCAATAGGCAATTCAGTAATACGAATTTTATCACCTTCCAATTTTTCATAAACACCCTTAATTACATATTTACCACCATCAAGTGGTTCAATCGTTCCTTTGAACCCTTCATAATATGGAAGCAGTGGTGCCGAAGTGGTATTTTTTCCTTGAAGTTTGTTTAGCAAGTACCCAATTAGATCGTGTGGCTTATAGCACATGACATCAGTACTAAAACCAGTACCAATACCTTTTGATCCATTTACTAATACCATTGGAATAATTGGAGCATAATAAATAGGCTCAACAAGTTGACCATCATCATCCAAATATTTAAGAATTTTATCATCGATCTCAGGGTAAATATGTCTTGTGACAGGATTAAGTTCTGTGAAGATATATCTTTCACTTGCACTATCTTTACCACCAGATAGTCGTGTACCAAACTGACCATTTGGCATAAGAAGATTGATATTATTAGAGCCTACATAATCTTGTGCCATTCCAACAATAGCTCCATTCAAACTGGCTTCACCATGATGATAACCACTATGTTCGCTAACATAGCCACTGAATTGAGCGACTTTAATTTCACTATTTAATCGCTTTTTGAAACCACTATAAAGAATTTTTCGCAAACTGATTTTCAATCCGTCCATAAGATTAGGAATAGAACGTTCACAATCATACTTTGAGAAATGAATCATTTCTTTGTATATGAAATCCTCAAAACTAATGTCTTGATGACTTGTGTCTAAATACAATGAACGATCATAATTCCCAAGCCATTCTTTGCGATCATCAGCGCGTTTTTTATTGAATACCATATCGATTGCATCGTCACTTTTATCTGTAAATTTAAAATTAACAATCTTTTTTCGTTCAAAATATTCTTTGAATTCTTTACTGGTACTGGTACCCAAACCTTTGTAATATTTAACTTTCCATCCCTTACCATCATTATTAGCTTGCTTCCATGTTTCGTATTCGCCATCGTTATAGAAGACAAGTTCTTGACTCCCTTTCTTGGCTTTTAGAATAGGAGTATTCATAAATCCGATAACATTGTGCTTAGCAATGGATGCCCATTGAGATTGAAATAAATTAATACCAAGTCCTTTAATATGAGAACCATCCAAATCTTGATCAGTCATAAATAGAATCTTTCCATAACGAAGGCATTTCTTTATGTCAGCTTCCGATTCGTATACTTTGTCGGTTTCTAAACCAAGAATTTGTTTAATTTCAATGATTTCTTTATTTTCGCTAATGCGTGATATGGATTCGCCTCGTACATTGAAGAGTTTGCCCTTCATGGGATAGACACCAATAATATTTCTATCGTCTTTGGAAAGACCTGAAATAATACCAGCTTTTGCTGAATCTCCCTCGCAAAAGATGACTGTACATTTATGAGAATCAGCAGTACCAGCAAAGTTTGCATCTACTAATTTTGGAATTCCACGAATAGATTTTACTTTCATTCCATCACTCTTCTTTGCAGTTTTATTTTGCTTGACTTCAGTAAGGGCGCAAGCAGCATCCATGACGCCCAACTTGGCAAGTTTTTCAATAAATTTATCACTTACTGTACATGTAGAACCAAACTTAGTGCTTGGCGTATTCATGTAATCTTTTGTTTGACTATCGAATGCGGGATTTTCAATATCACAGCGCATAAATAACATAAGTTGTTCTTTAATTGTGGTAGGTTTTACATCGATCTTTTTCTTCTTTTGAATATAAGCAACTAATTTTCTGATAATTTGATTTAAAATATAGTCAACATGTTTTCCGCCCTTTGAAGTATAAATACCATTCACAAATGATACTTGAGTAAATTCATCGGTAGGTGACAAAGCAACTATGTATTCCCAACGTTCATCATCTTTTTCATATGCTCTTTTTGCGTCATCTTTTCCTCCAATATAAAGGTCAGAATATTGTTGAAAATCACGAACGGGAACTAATTCTCCATTAAACTTAACTTTAACAGCTTTATCGGTTACAGCAGCAATATCATAAACACGTTTTTTAAATAATGCTAATTCATCTGGTGATAATCCTGTTTTTCCGAGACGGGCGTAATCAGGTTTAAAACTGATTCTTGTATAAGGTTTACCACGAAATTTTTTAATAACGGGTGGTTCAATAACATCCAAATTTTTGCTATATTTTTGTGTAAATTTTAGACCGCGGACATGATCTACAGTTTCCAATTCGCCTTCTGTTGACCAAATAAATATGAGTTTTGCTCCGAAACCATTTTTACCCCCAACGATTTTTTTTTCTTCTTTATTGTAGTTAGTGCCTGTGCGAAGGTGAGCAAAAATCATCTCTGGAATCCAAATATCATATGTGGGATGCTTTTCAATATCAATGCCATTGCCATCATTGGTGAATGACATAGTACCATCATCACTAATAGAAACATCAATGTATGAAATAGGTAGTGTATTTGACTTGCAAGATGCCATTGCTTGTTTTATTCTGATTGCATGATCGCGACAATTAACAATAGCTTCATCGAAAAGTTTATATAGTCCTGGGATATAGTGATATTGTTTTTGAACAAGTCCATTAACTGTATCATCGAAAATATAACCTTCGGTATCTACATTTTCGACAGATCCGATATAGGTATCTGGATTGTCCAAGATGTGTTCCTTGTCGGTTTTTTTTTGATACTGAACAGCAAGATTCGATTTAATCGACATTATCTTATTATGTGTTATATTCCTTTATTTTTAAATAGATTCAATTTTAAAATTAATCGTTAAAAATGATGTTTATATTTTATATAATGATACTTATAGGTAACAATAATAATATAATTATTATATTGTTACTACATGATTTATTAATAAATATATATAAATAAATCATATGGCATCTTTAGAATAGCTATTAAATCTGAAAAAGGTAGATTTTCAATAGTAAATGTTCGTTATATTCTTATTTTTTAGTATTAAAATAATGAAATATTGACGACTGGTTGTGTTGTTTTTTTGTTTCGTCGTGTAATTGTTTTGCAAGAGAGACATAATCTTTGGCTGAATCAACTAAGGTCGCTTTTTTTTCACGTTCTAATTGCTCAGCAATAATTTTCTCCTTTCGTTTTATTGCGAATGTAGTAACACCATGATTATCACTTGCCAATTTACCTTGACCTTTATGTAAAAATGGTAATTTCATACTTTGGTATATGTAATACATTAATAATAAATAATTATCAGAAAATATAATGTATATAGGTACAATTAATTCTTATTTTTTTGTTTTTTTTTGTTTTTTTTAAAAGTATTTTGATGATTTTTAATTATCATTTTGTCGAAAAAAACCCAAAAAAACTTTTTTGCAAAAAAAAAAAAAATAAAAAATCAGAATTGCTACAAATAGAAAATAAATGTGAAAAAAAAATTAAAAAACATGTAGGAAAGTTGTGTAGTACTAAAAAAAAGGCACTATAATTTTTTTTTCGGTCCTTTTTTTTTTGTGTCATTGTCAAAAAAAAAATGATAACGCAATGATAACGAAAAATCGCATAGATTTTTTAATTTGTAATTAAGGGACATTTATTCTAAATATTTTTAAACATAAGTTATGCGACTTTTTACTACGTTATCATTGAAATGGTAACATTTGTCGCAAAAAATCGCAACATGTAAAATGGTTTAAAAAAATATAATATAAATATAATATATTATGCTAAAAAAATCGTCGTCAGAGACTACGTTTTTTTGTAATAATTGTAATTACAAAACTTTAAATAAATATGATTGGACAAAACATTTAAAAACGAAAAAGCATTTGAAAATAGTTTCAAAATCTTTAGAAGTAACAAGTGAAAATTTAGATAACAATGTTATTAATGATTATATTTGTAATGAGTGTGGTAAAGTATATAAATTTAGTAGTGGTTTATCAAGACATATGAAAACATGTAATAGTTCAAATACGGAAGAACTTGAAAAAACGGAAAAAATAGAACCAAAGAAGGTTGATATTGTCAGCAATCAAAATGAGCAAATAAAAAACTTACATGAGTTGCTTCAGAAGACAATTGATAATCAAAATAATCTAATAGGCAAGGTAGGTAATACAACAAATAATATTAATAATACGATGACTATTAATTTAATATTAAATGAAAAATGTAAAAATGCCATGAATCTGACTGATTTTATGGATTCATTAAAATTATCATTGGAAGATTTAAAGTATACTTGTGATAACGGTTATATTAAAGGTATAACAAATATTCTTGTTAAAAATTTGGCTGATATTAATCCAAACAAGCGACCTTTTCATTGCAATGATAACAATACGTCATTGGAGTTTTTTGTGAAGGATGAAAATTCATGGGAACAAGATAATAAACATAAAAAAATGAATAAAAGTATTGAGCAAATTACGCAAAAACAGATACAACATATAAAAGAATGGGAACAATATAATCCAAAATGGAACGAGAGTGATAATGGTACAGAATTATATATGAGTATGATAAAAGAGGTAATGGGTGGAATGTCAGACAAGGATAAAACAATAAATATGGAAAATATAAAGAAAGAAATTGGAACAAAAGTGGAATTAAATAATGTAATTCCTGCTGAAGATTTAAACGATGATAATTAATGACGTATAATTTTTAATAAATTATTAATATATATATGTCAAACACTATGTTTAATGTAGGTAGATATAGAAATAAATCAAAATGTGAAACATCGTGTTTAAGAGATCCGAATAAAAAGCCTCCTCCTCCACTGAGTACATTAAATGAATCACCATTTTCAAATCGCGCTGCATATTTGAACAGTATTTATAACGTGAGAACGCAAACAGTAATAACTAAAATAGAGATAGACAGACAATATGGTAGACAAGTTGGTACAGGTGGAATGCCATTGTCTAATTTTTAAAATGCGTTTATGGAATTAAAATATTATTTAGAAATATTTTATTTTCTCTGTTAATTTTATAAAATATGAAACGTCCTACTAAAAGCTCAGATGGTAAATATCATATTCATGGTAAATCCTTTGAAGTATTGATTGGTTCACGTGCTCAAGTATGGCATGGAACTGCTTTCAAGACTACAGGTGGATTAAAAAAACCAAACTTGTTACAGAACAAACATGGTCGTATTGTTTCATCTAAAAAACATGCAACTGCCAAAAAAGAAAAGCGTCTTGTAAAAGCTGGTTACATTGCCAAAAAAGGTAAATTCGGTGCTGTACATACTGGTGCAACAAAAAAAAGACGTTCTTCTCGTAAAAGACGCGGTACACGTAAAGTTAGAAAGTAAATTAATTATATAATAATTTAAATTTAGTATTATATTATTATATATATTATGCCTATTTTACAATGTCCAAGACTTCAAGAACCTAAATCAATGACACCTGAACAACAGGATACATTTTTAAGGGATGAAACATTAGTTATGTTATTTGAAAAGGAATGTATAAAAAAAGACGCTACTATTTCAAATGAATGGAGGGAAAGATTAATAGTTCATCTTTTTAACTTATCAGAAAATCCTTACCCAGATAATGAAAAATACACACATTATTTCAATGAAATGAATGAATTAAAACAGTTAATTCATCAAAAAGAGGATATAGTTGACAAGGTACAAAATGAAAATTTAGAGCAAAAAGCAGGTATGGGATACAATTATGATTTTGAATACACAGCTACATTAACAGATGGTACAGAACTTAAAAGAAAATATGAATATAAGCATCATGATTACAAAAGTTTACCGCAATTTTTATCCTTATTTGACGCAAATAACCCTGCTACGAATGAAAAGGTTACTGAGGGCACTAATGCTGGAAAATTAAAAACAAAATATATGTGTGGAAAACCCTCTTTTGTTGATGAAAATAAAAAACCATTAGAATTTTGGGAAGGTAATCCATATTGGAAATATCATTTTGAAAATGGAATACCAAGAATTAGAGAGACTATTCCTGAATTACCCATAATAAGTGAAAGAGCCTATTTTTGTCATGTTAAAAAATTGGCAGTACCTGGTGTTAGTAGTGATTTTCCTGTAACATATTCGCAGAAACAATTACAAGATTTAACTGATGAAGAAATACAAGAAATAGCTGATTCTAAAGGAATTGTATTAGAAGACATGAAAGGTAAAATTGACAAACATCTTAAAGAATATGAATCTTGGAATAAAGATATGACAAATAAAGGCGAACATGAAGAGCCAGAAGATATTATTAATTTTTTTCATTTATTATCAGATAATCAACAAAATCCTGATATAAAAGATTTAATACAAGGAAACACTACTATTCGCGAATATTTAACAAGATTTATGAGTGAAAAACAACGTGAACAGGATCTTATTGAAGCTGTAAGACATCGGGAAGAAAATAAAAGGTTTATATTTTTTGATAAAGTACTTAGAAAATGGTATCTTGGTTTTTTTAAAGATAATTTTAATTTTAATGAGGAAAGTCATTTAGAATGGGATACTACATCCAGTAAATTATATTTACAGACTCTTGAAAATAATTATATTGAATTTAATTTGAGATGGGCAAATAAATTAGGTATACAAAACACAGCATGGCAAATTAATATCAAACATCCTGATAGAAAGAAAAAACTTGATTTCTCCACTATTGGATATACAATACCAGAAAAAAAAACAAAGGCACCAGTTGCTATAAAAAAAGAAACAACAAAAAAGAAGAAAGGAGGTAAAAAGACAAGAAAACAAGGTCGTGGTGATGGAAGTAAAAAAAATAAAAGATCAAAGAAAAGATCAAAAAAATAAATTAATATATAAAAATCTATTTATATATTAATGACAACGCGAAAATACAGAAAAAATAAGCAATTTAGAAAATTTAAAGAAATGTCAAAAGGTGGTAAAAGATCTATTGCACTAAAATATGTACCAAAAAGATTAAGTAAAAAGGATAAAAAGCAACAAGCAAGTGAGTTGAAAAAATCAAGAAAGGCTTACAAGAAAAAACGATATTATACGCGTAAAAAGGTGAAATCATATAATTCAAAAAAATCAAAACATATTGTTAAGGCGGAAAAAATGTATAATATTACAAATGTGAAACCATCTCAATCGTTATCTCGCAAAACAGGTTGTTCTGTAAATGCATTAAAAAAAATTGTTAAAAAGGGACAAGGTGCGTATTTTTCATCTGGATCGAGACCAAATCAAACAGGACACTCGTGGGGATATGCTCGCCTTGCAAGTGCAATTACAGGAGGCAAGTCGGCTGCTGTAGACTTTAAAATTTTGGAAAGTGGGTGTAGTAAGTCAAGTAAAGCATTAAAACTTGCCAAACAATCAAAGAAAAAACATGGTTATGGTACACGAAAAGTAGCAAAGACGAAAATTTAATAAATAGGCAATATGTGCTGCATTTCAGTAACGTTGACCGCGTTATTGGAAAAGTATTTTTTAATGAATTGTTCTGTTTTCTCACTATCAAAAGATTGAATAATCTTTTTATATTGTGCCAAAAGTTTTGTTTTTGTCATCTTAATTTGTGGCGAAATACAAATAATATGATTTTCAAGCAAATATGGCTTTTTTTGATTAACTAACGCATAGTTAAATTTATACTCACCATTACCATATCCTCGATTGACTACTAAACATACATCACTATTTCCATCATATGTTATATATTGTTTCTTAGTAGGTTCTTTAAATGTTTTCTCTACTATTTTACCGTTTTCGATATTGGAACTATAAATTAGTGTTGTTTTTGACGAGTCATTAGTTAGGTCAGTTTTTTTTTGATTCCAAACGATGGTTCCAACTGATACTTTAAAATTCATTTCATCTAATGAGGTGCTATTATTATATAATTCTTTAATATGTGTAATATTTGTTGTATCTTGAAATATTGTAAATCCGTTTTTCATGATTGTAAATGTATCATTATTTACTGGCTTAGAATTTCTAAGAACAAATATAATAGTTTCTTGAGCGGTATCAATAAATTTAGGATCATTTGTTTCTTCTATTGTGAGAATTTCAAAATTATTGTAAATATGACTACGCATATTGTCATAATAGATGCAGTTTAAGAATGGTTTCGGTAAAACAAAACATAAAATACCATCTTTTTCAAGTAGTTCTAATGATTTAGCAATAAATATGTTGAAAATATTGGGTCTTCCTGAAAAATAGGAATAATATTTTTTCTCGACATTATTTTTAGGAATAACAAAATATGGTGGATTTCCTATGATCAAATCATATTTTGTATTTGTGTTGAACGTAAGGAAATCGTGGTGAATAAAATTGGTTGTATTTTTAAACTGTAGCGATTGCACTTCATTGAATATTGTTTTGTTATATTCAATACAATCAATATTTGCATTGGTAACAATATTATCAAGTGAATTAACAAATTCACATGTACCACAAGATGGTTCCAAAATGCGGTTACAATTTGTTAGAAATGGCTGAATAATCTGTATAGATTGTTTGATTGTATTTTGTGATGAGAAATATATTCCCTCTTCCTTTTTTGTTTTGATATCAATGTTTTTAGATAATTTAATTGATAATTCTGAATATAATTCACTCATCATACTAATATTAATAGATTAACAACGTTATATTTTAAATCAATTTAATAGAAAATTAATTCGTTTAAATAATAGTTTCATAAGTATTTAAAGATTTAAGCAACAAATAAATATATTATAGTTATGTCAACTAACGACAATAATGTTTTAACAATTAAAACTGTACAAATAGCTCCTTTTAGAACCTTGATGATTGCTCTTAAAGATATTTTATTGGAAACAAATATTACCTTTCAAAAGGATGGTATTCGCATAATTAATATGGATAAGTCACATACAATCTTGGCCCATCTATTTTTACAAGCAGAGAATTTCGAAGAATATGAATGTAAGAAGGATAAAATTATTATTGGTGTAAACATGTTCCATCTATTTAAACTTATTAATTCAATTGATAATGATGATACACTTACAATTTATATTGAGAACGAAGATTATCAAGATGGTGTAACATCATACTTGGGTCTTAAATTTGAGAATGGTGATATTAAACAATGTAAGACACAAAAACTTCGCTTGATTGAGCCTGATCATGAAGAGCTTCAGGTTCCAAATGTAGAATTTTCATCTATTATAAACTTGCCTTCAAGCGATTTCCAAAAGATCATTCGAGATTTGAGTCCATTATCTGATAAATTGGAAATTAAATCTCTTGCGAATGAATTGATTTTTAGATGTTCAGGTTCTTTTGCAACTGCTGAAATTAGACGTGTAGAATCAGACGGTGCGTTGGAATTTCAATTGAAACCTGATGCTTCTAAGATTATTCAAGGTGAATTTTCATTGAAGAATTTGGGATATTTTATTAAATGTACAAATCTGTGTAGTCAAATAGAAATGTATTTAGAAAATGATTTGCCTTTAGTTGTTAAATACCATGTTGCTTCTTTGGGCGAGATTAAATTATGTTTAGCACCGTTACCTTCTATGTAGGTATATCATATCAACTAAAAAGAAAAATGAGACAACTAATTTGAAAATATAATAAATAAATATAATTATTTTTTTATTATATGGAGAACATTAGAATATTTAACACCACATACATATTTTATGCTCTATTGCGCATGAAACACATGTATTAGGTATCAGATACAAATATCCAAATGGATTGGAAACATGATCAGGATTTGAATACCCGTCTGGTTTACGTTTTTTACATATATTACACGGCTTTCCACGACATGGAGATAATGGTGTTTCGTTATTGTGATTGTAATGTTTTTTACATACATATGAATTTTCGTGTTTGTCCATTATGATATTGTATATAATAAAAAAATATTTATATTTGTTTATTATATTTTGTGCGAACTTAAATATTTCAAATGTAAAAAAATAATTTTAAAGATTTTTGAAGTTATTTTTTTTTAGAATTCGGGGGCATGTTTTTTGAATAAACATCCATTTGATGTCAATCCGTCAAATAAATTCATATCAAATGGATTCTGATTACTACAATCTTTCATCCATACTTTAATAATACAGAAATTTTTTTTTGGTGATATAGTGATTCCATTTACCTTGGAATTTTTTTCACCTTTAAATAACGTTTCTCCAATCATTGTATATGTTAATCTTTCCCATACAGATGCAACAATAGCATTTGTAACTTTGAATGAAAAACAACCACCTTGACGATTTTCACTGTCTTCCCACATTGGTTTAATTTTGTTTCTCATAATAAATAACATACAATTCTGTACTGTTCTTTCAGGAATATTTTTAACAATATTAATTCCTTTTTCAACAGTATCAATGTTAGTTATTTCTTGATAACTTTTAAGTGTCCAGTCTGTATCATGTGGTAAATGAGAATAGAGTGTCCATTCGGTGTTAAGGGTATGAAGTTTATCTTGCTGGGAAATTGACATGTTGGTAGAAACGTTCATAATATGTATTAAACTAATCAATTTTTTTTAAATAGTTTTGATAATATAATTATTATTATCTAAAATAATATATTGATCTGAATTAATTTTTATTTGATTAATATTATGATCAATAAAATTAATTATATAATTTTCATTAATGATTAAGTCATTGTTCAAATGTTTGATAGTGTCATCTGTATTTGTATCAATATAATTTTTTATCCACGAATTCGTAAATAATTTTTTCCCTATAACGTAATCGCTATCATTTAATTTTATAATTAATGATTTTGAATCTTGGTCATCATCATAAAGGAGTTCACAAGAAATAAATTTAAAATCACAATAATGTTCGGTTGGTTTATTATCATATGATTCATCATCGTCTTCGTCTTCGTCTGCTAAATTTAAAAATTTTTCGACATACATGAATAATGGAGACGCATAATTTGAATTAAAATTATTATACCATATTTGAATATTTGCCTGGGCCATAAAAAAAAACCAAAGAATGCTTGTTACCAGTGGTTTAATATCAAAATCATCATATTGATAATTAGTCATATAGTTAGTTAATTATCAATTTTTTATATTCTTTTTATATATTCATTTTAAATTCTCTTTGATATATTTTTAATAAAATTATTTGTTGATGTAATATTTAATTCAGTAGGTTCACTGCTTTCACGATTGCTTAGATTTTCTATTTTATATGCTTTTTTCTTTTCAGGATTCACTATTATAATTTCTTTTTTAGTATCATTGTTATCATCTGTAGTGTTGTTTAATTCATCGCTGTAACTGTCGCTGTCACTTTTTTCACTGTCGTTATCACTGTCACTGTCATTGTCACTGTCATTGTCACTGTCATTGTCATTGTCATTGTCATTGTCATTGTCATTGTCATTGTTATCACCTGTTTCATCAACATTAACAGTATAATCACCAGAGGATGGATCTAATCCAAATACTAACATAAGTATTGTAGTTATTACTGTCATAAGAATAAATGGTATAAATACAATGAACCATGATACAACTCCTAAACCACGCGAGCATAAAATATGAAGTAGTAGTGTAAAAAAAATCATTTGTATAAATTTAAAGAAAGCTTGGCTGTATAGAGATTTAAAAATATCGATAATTATTTGTGTTAATGCAAATACAAGATATATAAGTGCTGGTGAACATATTTTATTAATAGTTGCCATTTATAATATTAGGGGAAAAAAATTGCTTTTTTATTTTCTAATTTACCTATTTCTTCTCCTGGAGATAGATCTTCATTAATTTTATATATTGAACCTGTTTCTTCGTTGTTTGTGTAATACAATGTGTTATTAATTGTTATTTCAAATACTTCTTCTTCCTCCTCTTCATCTTCCTCTTCTTCATCTTCCTCTTCCTCTTCCTCCTCTTCCTCGTCTTCCTCTTCCTCTTTTGTTTCATCTTCCTCGTCCTTCATCCCCTTCAATAAATTCACGACATCAACGTCTTCCGCTCCAAAACTATAAGCGAAAGCAACCAATTTTTCTAGTTTCTGCTTATATTTTTGCTCTGCATCTCCATCTTCCTTGTCCTCTTCCTTGTCCTCGTCCTCCATCGCCTTCAATAACTTCACGATATCAACGTCTTCCGCTCCAAAACTATAAGCGAAAGCAACCAATTTTTCTAGTTTCTGCTTATATTTTTGCTCTGCATCTCCCTCTTCCTCTTCTTCATCTTCCTCTTCCTCTTCCTCCTCTTCCTCGTCTTCCTCTTCCTCTTTTGTTTCATTTTTAGAGAAATAAACCTGCTTTTTTTCACAACTTAATATTTTTATCTGGGACTTTATAATTTCTGGTGATTCTCTAGATAAACACGCTTCTTTACATCTATAATGGAGTAATATTTCTTTACCTTTATAAATAACACCGTTGTTAACCCATACGCCCTGTGGTGTTTCCCAAACATAGTATCCGCAGTGAATACATTCCATTGCAATTCCCTCTTCTCCTTCAGGGATTGTGTCCAAACATCGTTCATCCTCTTCTTCTTCTTCTTCAGCTTCTTCTTCTTCAGCTTCCTCTTCTTCAACTTCCTCTTCTTCAGCTTCCTCTTCTTCTTCTTCAGCTTCCTCTTCTTCTTCTTCAGCTTCCTCTTCCTCTTCTTCAGCTTCCTCTTCCTCTTCTTCCTCTTCCTCTTCCTCTTCTTCAGCTTCTTCTTCTTCATCCCAGTCATCGCACTTATAATTATTTTGCTCTAATTCATCTTCCATGTCTTGGAAACACATGGTACATAGAGTTAATTCGTCGTCGGGTGATGATTGATCGCCTTGATAAACAATATGAATAGCGTCTTTCCAGCAGTTTACATATTTTTTACATTCATTACATTTTTGATAATCAATATCGTTTATTTGTTGAATTGAATCAGAAAATTTTTTTTCGATGTTACTTATTTCATTTTCAACAGATAACATTGTTTCTCCGTCGTCAATGTACATAATTTTATCTTCGAAATTATTTGAATGTTTTTTTACTACTTCGATTGCGTTGTCTCTTTGTATTTTTGCATTTGCTTTAGCCTTTGTTAAATGTATATTTTCACTGTGATGTTTAATGGTTTCTATAATTTCAAGTGAAATATTTTGAGAAGATTGTAGTTGATGTAGTTTTTCTTCTAAGCTTCTTATTTTATTTTTATAAACATCTATCTCACTGCTTATCAAAGGATGATCTATAATTGTATTTACGAATGATTCATATTTAAACAGTTTATCCTCCATTAATTTGTTTAGAAGTGAATTAATTTGTGATTCAATATTTATTTCAATAAATGTTTCGAATGATTTGAGCAAACGGTGTTTAGTTTCTTTGATGTACATTTTTGCAACATTATCTTTATCTTTTACCGATGAATTCATATATATATTTTATATGCATAATTCGTTTAATATAGTTTAAATATAGTTATATAGAATATATATATAAATGGAGAACAGTAATCTTATTGATATCACTGAACTGATAGATGTTGTCAAGCGCCAAACAGATTATGATAATAATAAAGCACAAAATAAACTGTTAGAATTTGACCTAAATGTAGAACATGTAGTAAGGGATTATATGGGTTTAAGCAATATAAAAAAAGAACATATTGAAAAATCACCAAATCAAGAAAGATATAGAATGATTCGTCAAGCAATGGACAAAATAAAAAAATAAAAAGAGTTAGTTAATTTATTACATGTTAAAAATTTTATATTAATTATTTTAGGTTAAACAATAATAATGTAATTTATACATTATTATTCTTTCTTGACCACTTCGCTCCTTTGCGAACAATTGTACGCTGCTTGTCTACTACAACAAGCTTAACTTGTGTTAGATTTTCATCTGTCTCATCTGATTCTGGTTCAGATGTCTTTCCAGTATATTTTACATACTTTCCTGTCTTGGAAGGATCCTTGCGGATTCTACCATTAGTCAGCATATTAGATTTGAATGAACGCTTCATATTAACTTAGTTTTATATAAATTCAACTATTCATAAAAGGCAAATCAATTTTTTTTAATTTCCAAATTTCTCATTTACTACATCAGCTTTGGAAACATAGTTTGATTTTTTTTTTATTTTTAGACTTGACGATCCCATATTATTATTCAGTAAAAATAAGTCATCGTTATCTTCGTGTAGTTCGGGAAGAATTCTGGTCAATGGTTTATCCACGATAAATAAGAGTCTATCGTGTTGAAGTAAATTTCTATACTCAGCAATAGATAAATTGCCATAAAATTTTTCCAATGTATAGTGTGGATTAGGTGCTGGCTTGATGTTTTTTTTGTAGTCATATATTTTGGAATATATATTATTAATTAACTGATATCTTTCAAATTTACTGGAAGAATCGATATTTTCATTCATTAAATGGGCAACTGAACATTCAGGGCTACAAAAACATCCATACGCATCATATTTATTGTTGATCTGGTATTTTGGTATATACACAGGAGGATTGTCAAATTCGCATGTACACCAAAAACATGCTGATTTTTTGTCGCATATGTTGTTTGTATGTAAATTATATTGCAATTCTTTTAATTTACTATGTATTGTTTTTAAGGATGAATCGTTTGGATCATTTATAATATTATTATTATTATTATTATTATTATTATTATTATTATTATTATCTGATAATAAATTATCATTATTTTCACTAATATTATTAGTTATTTCCATTTGTTCTTTATCATTTGTGTTTAAATTTTGATACATCAGATCATTAGTTTTGGAAGAGAATAAATTATGCGATAATACACTATCGTCAACAAAATCGGTATTAATATCATTTTGGGAACATTTTAGATGAAGAATTACATTGGATACGATTTCATTGGTATCTTCGCTGACATTATTTTCTTCAATAATTTTTCCACCTTTAGGTTTTCTACCTCTTTTTTTTGGTATAGCGGGTTCAGTTGGTGGTATAGAATTAGTAGATCCTTTCTTTCTACCTCGCTTTTTTGGTTCAGTATTCATTTGACATAATTACTACTTACTAATTTAAGTAGTTTTCATATATATTTTAAGTATTTAAACATAAAATATTAAATACTTATAATGGAAAATATACCGTGGGTTGAAAAATACAGACCATCGTCATTAAATGATATAGTATTAGATGAATTAAATAGAGAAGTATTAGAAAATATTATAGAAACAAGTCACTTCCCGAATTTATTATTTTATGGTCCTCCAGGTACAGGAAAAACGACCACAATGATAAATCTAATAAATACATATCAAGTTAAAAATAATCAAAAAAACAAAGATTTAATGGTTCATTTGAATGCTTCTGATGAACGAGGAATAGATATAATACGAAATCAAATTAATCAATTTGTTAATAGTAAATGCTTATTTAATGTTGGTACAAAATTTATTGTGTTGGACGAAGTAGACTATATGACTAAAAACGCGCAACAGGCCTTAAAATATCTACTACAATCTTATAACGATAATGTTCGATTTTGTTTAATATGTAACTATGTAAGTAGAATAGACGAGTCTCTACAAAACGAATTTGTTAGATTGAGGTTTAATAATTTGCCTTCTAAAAATATCATAAATTTTATAGAAAAAATTTCATTATCTGAAAAGTTGAAAATAAATAATAATAATTTGGAAGCAATACAAAATATACATAAATCGGACATTCGTAGTATGATTAATTTTATGCAATGTAATCAAGATAACTTAACGATGTGTAAAATTATAACAAACACTGAATGGGATACATTAACGGAACATATAAAAAAAGGTAAAATAGATGATTGTGTTATATATTTGAATGATTGTAGTAAAATATATAATATGGAGAGGGTAAATATATTGAAGGATTATATTTTTTATTTGATAAATGTAAAAAAAATAATTTCTGATGATTTTTTGAAATTTGTAGACAAGATATTTCACTTTGATAATTGTGATTCAAAGTATTTTATAATGTATTGTTTAGTTAAGCTCATCGTTATCTTTAAGTAGATGATAATAGTTTTTCATGCGATGTTCTAATTTATTTACAAAGCTATTAGGAGGAGTATTTTTATTGGGATTAAAGAAATTTCCACTTAATCCTGCTTGTTCAAAAATAATATCAAAGGAGTTAGTCTTTTGAATTTTAATGGGAATTTTAAGTTTGTCTTGTTCCTGTTTAGGAAGGTCCATGATATAGATAGAGTAATATTTTTTTTTGTTTTAATATCTTTTAAAATTGATTTTAAAATATATTAAAAGAAACGTATATAAATAAATATGGATGATTGTGACGAAGCTTGGTTATCATTTTGTGATAATGGTGAATTAGAATGCGATAATGATAATGATAATGATAATAATAATAATTTGAAAAATATTCCTAAATCGTCAGATATTTACATATCAACAAAAACAAAGATAGCCTATTTAACTGACTCCATTGATTTGAAAGAATGTTTTTGGAAAATAAATGTAATGCCGTACGGTTCTCCTAAAGAAGGTGTAATTAAAAAACAAATGAAATTTAATTTTACAGACGAAGAGGATGTGTTGTCTATTCAGAATAAATTAACGAATGAGAAATATTATGATGAACATATTATTACGCATGTACGAAATCCTGATGGTAAAATTCAATTTAAAGACATTCGCAAGATTAGTGTAGGGATTTGTAAGAAGGATATTATCAGTTATAGATGTAAACAGAAAAGTGCATTTTATAATTGTTTTGTATTGATTTTAAGATTGAACTATGATGGAATTTTTAAAGAATCGCATGTTAAAATTTTTAATACTGGTAAATTAGAATTACCTGGAATTCAAACAGATGACGGATTAAATAGATGCTTAACAAAAGTATTGGATATATTAAATAATGAATGTGGGATAACTATTTCTCTTCAGGATTGTCCATGTGAAACAGTATTAATTAATTCAAATTTTAGTTGTGGTTATTATATAGATAGAGATAAATTATGTGATATATTGAAGTATAAATATAAATTACATACTTCATATGATCCTTGTTCATATCCTGGAATAATGAGCAAGTTTTATTCTAATAAAAATAAAACATTACAAGATGGTATAAAAGACATAACATATGATGACAATACTGAAATGTCATTTATGATTTTCAGAACAGGTAGTGTATTGATAGTAGGTAAATGTACAGAAGATGTATTGTTAACAATTTATGAATTTTTAAAGAAAGTTTTACATGATGAATATAACAATATTTGTCAACATGTAAATAATGATTCGCAAAAAGATTCTAAAGATCATATAAAGAAAAAGAGAAAACGTATGATTACTTTGAATACAACTTAATCAAATAGTGAAGTAATAAATTTATTAATATTTTCGGAATCTTCAAAATCAATATGGTTGTATTTTATATCTTCTATAAGAGGAATATGTTTTTTATTGATTTTTTTAATAAATAAGTTAATATTATTAACATAAATATCGATGTTGTTTGTTTTAGATGTGAGTATGTTGTTAAAACATTGAATATTTTTAATAGTTATGTCGCATAATTTATTATCATTGTTTATTATTTTTTTGTACGACTTAAGTAGTGATATAGAATAATCGAGATATAAATTATTTCTATCAGCACTATTTATATTATCACATTTATCATACGTATTAAACAATATTAAATTAAACAATTCAATAGTAGATGTTATAGTGTCAAATTTTTCCTTTTCTTTATCTTCAGGACTTTCGAAGGTTCTTTTAAAACTTTCATTTACTTCAAAAATCGTTTTTTTATATACGAATAATATTGCGTCCGTTGATGTTAAACGTAAAAAAACATGATTATCATCTCCGACTTGACCAATAAATTCTATGTAATAATAAAATGCTTTACAACAATGATGATATACTAAATCAAGATTTTTAGTGTATAACAATAGCATAATAAAGACATACTGAATAGTTTCGATTCCTTTAATTATAATATATTTAAAATAATTATTTTTTTGAATATGAATATTCGATATTGCAAAGGTTATATACTCATCTACAATATCTAAATATTTCTCAAGTACGATTTCGTTAGAATCTTTTAAAGTCTGGATATAATTATCTATAGAATTAATAGATTTGTTCATTTTTATATAAATGAATAATAAAAAATAATATATTATTAAACGTTGATAAAATAAATACTTTAAAAATAAGTATTTAAAAGGTATTTAAAAATATACATTATAATAATGTCAAATTCCTCCACTGGAAGTACAAGTGAATCAAGCAGTAATTATAGATTACCTTGTAATGCCGCAATGCAACACGCAAGTAAAATCGCAATAGTAGAAGACAAACCCATCATGTTAGACTATTGGACTTTAAGCCAAGAAGGTAAAATTATTATTGGCGTAAAAGAGGATAGTGAAAAATTGCTTGTAAAGAGTGAAGATGAATATACAAGTCCTATTGTTAAAATTTATAAAGTAGAGACCGAATATTTGATATTAACTGAAAATTCAATTTATATTGTTGATGTAAAATGTCCTACGCGAAAAATTTCTTAAATTGTAAAAATATATTTATAAATTTATAATTTAATATATGGTAGAAAAAAACTGATGAACATGATATCTTGAATTACCAGATTTACAAACTATAAAGCGACATATATTTCTATAACTAATGTTAATACTGTTAAATGCGTTACTATCATTATTTTGTAAAACATTAAATATGTTAAAGTAGTTGTGTTTACAGTATAAAGTATTTGATTTTTCAAATAATGTATTTATTTCATTATTGAACTGCTGTAAATAAAATAATAAATTATTTGGATATATAGATTTATTTGTGGGAATACCAAATTTTGTAATGAAGTTCATGATTTTATCATATAATTCTTTAGGTTTATTTAATTCATTCAATACATGAGTTGTATAAATATCTTTCCAGTACATATTAAATATTATATCATTTAATTCATTAGGTAATCTATCTATCATAATTTAGAATAGTTAGTACGTTATATTTATATAAATATAATATTTATATAATATGTGTTACAAATACACAAAAATGCCTTTTTAGCTCAGTGGTTAGAGCATTCGCTTAGTAAGCGAAAGGTCGTGAGTTCAATCCTCATAAAAGGCTAATATAAATATATATATTTATGATTTAAATATATATATATATCTCTCTGTAATACAACGCTTGTATAAAACATATATAAAGGAATACATAGATAATGTACTATATGGGTAACTGTCTAACAAGAAATATAAGTAAACGTAAATTAAACAAAATAGATGTAAAGGACACATCTTTTTTCTCATTTGATAAACATAAATGTTATGCAAAGGTTGTTGATGTTTACGATGGTGATACATGTACATTACTATTTTTATGGAAAAATAATCCAATTAAAATCCGTTGTAGAATGAAAGGTTATGATAGTCCAGAAATGAAGCCTCTACTAAGCGTTCCAAATCGCGAAATAGTAAAGGAGAAAGCTCATGCTGCAAAAGACGCATTAATGAAATATATCGACTATGATAATGATTCGATTGTGTTTGCTGAATTTGAAAAGTTCGATAAATATGGCCGTCCATTAGTAACATTATTTAATTCTAATAGTGTTAATGTCAATGAAATAATGGTAATGAATAACCATGGTTATAAATATGATGGCGGAACCAAAAATAAAATATAATAATATTTATAAACTTGCTAAAATTATAATATAAAATTTATATTATAATTTGATAGCTCCCATCGAGACTTGAACTCGAGACCTTTTGCTTACAAGGCAAACGCTCTACCACTGAGCTATAGGAGCAATTCGTGTATACACACTATATTAATTATATATAATATCTTTATATTATTTTAATATAAAATTGATTTAATTAAGTAAATTATAAATTAGGTAACTTATTAAAGAATGTCTAATTTTAAATTAGGATTTGTAGAATTATATTGGCCAAAAATACATGGTACGCTTGAAAAAAAGGATGAGTTTATACACTATCATTACATTGTCACAGAATTATTTTCAACACGTGGTTCACATTCATTAAAGGATAGTTTTTATAACAAAAGGCAGATTGAAGCGATTCCTTTATTTTACACAAATAATTATAAAAAATATACAGAAATGCAAAATAATAATTGGCCTGTTGTATCGAAATATCCTAATTCATATATATCCAATTTCGAATGTATTGTATCTGAAAACAATTATTTTCAATATCACATTGTGAAACCTTATTTACTTGATTCATATCATTCAATCGCTGTCATTAAAACATACTTTATTCGTATCATTCAACGCGTATGGAAAAAATTTTATAACAAACGTAAAATATTCTACAATGAACGTAACAAACTATCAAATATACATTTTAAAAATACCCACGGTGAATGGCCTGAGTCATGTAGAATAATTCCCTCCGCACGCGGTATTTTAAATAATATTTAATATTTATAAATATTAAATATGGAAGATGGTATTGAACAACATATGTCATTTTTAAAATCGGAACCTATGAATAGAGAGGCGGATAGTCAAGAGAAGGATAAAGATGTATTTTCTTTTCTTTTTAAGGAATGTACAAAATATATAAAACTATTTTATAGGTAAAATGTTAAAATAAATTATTTTATCACTTTATAATAGTAAATGAAAATTCACCCACTGTGGTTAATATGTATTCTTTTACGTGTTTCTTTAATATTTATAGTTCATTATGTTTATACATCTATGAATAATGCCATAGCCAATACATTTATATTATTTATACTATTTACAATCGGTGTAGGGTTTATATACAAAGGAATTATAGGTTCAAACCATGAAAAACAAATTTCAAATGTATTTTGGCATGAAACGAGATATCTTCATGGGTTATTATACATAAGTGCTTCCTATTATTTGTTTAATAAAAATATCAATATGGCTTCTATTACATTATTTTTAGATTTGTTGTTTTCATTTTTATATAGATTTGTTAAAAATAGATAGTATTTTATTCTAATATTTTCTCAATTTGTTGTAATTGTTCGCTTGATAGTGTTTCAGGGTATTTAACATGAAACAAAATAATCAAATTTCCTGTATGGTTATCACGTTTCATTCCTAATTTATCTATTTTTTTCTTAAATTCAGGGGAGATAATATTACCTGATTTATTATTAATACGATATGTTTTGCCAGTAATATGAGTGAACTCAAAGTTAAAACCACAGAGGGATTCCTTTAACGTAATGCTCTTGTGAAATATTAAATCAATACCGCTTCTAACGAATTCAGTGTTGTTTTTAACATTGATATGTATCTTTACATCACCTGTCTTATTATAATTGTTGATATGTCCTTTTTCCTTTATTGTAATTACTTCATTTGTATCAATGCCTTTTGGAATATCAATGTAAATTGTTTCTTTATCTTTTTCGCGTATACTCGAATCATGCCATATTTCTCTATCAATTTCTACTGGTAGACTGCATCCTGTATATGATTGAAGGATATCAATATCAAGTGTAATATGAAGTGTGGATGGTTTTATTTCAGATTCTACTTCTTTTTTGAATGACGTTTCATGGTTGAAATTATTGTTAGTAGAACCACTAATAAACATATTTTTTAGTTCTTGTTCAATTTGATCGGCAAATAAATTATCCATTTGTGTCATTTTTACAGGCATATCATTCATATTCATTGATCCGAGATTAAACATACCGAAAAGTGATGGTGGTATTGGTATAGAAGCCTTTTGAACATGAGTTGATCTTGATTTTGATGGATTAAAAAACATATTAAATATGTCACTTTCTTTTGGTTCAAAAGAACCAGAACCAAACCCAAAACCTAAATTGTAGTCATATTCTTTTCTCTTATTTGCGTCACCTAAAGTATCATATGCTTCTGATATTCTTTGAAATATACTTTCAGATTCTTTACTGTTGTGATTCTTATCAGGATGGTACTTCATTGATAATTTTCTAAATTGTTTTTTAATTTCTTCTGCTGTGGATTGTTTGTCCACATTTAAAGTATTATAATAATTATTTTGATTATTCATATTATTTATATTAAATATTTATTAGCTTAAATACTTATTAACGAATTAAATAAATGATAACATCCTTTATTAAAAAATATAAACCACAAACACTAAAAGAATTCTGTTTTTATGATGACATGTTACATGTTCTTGAAATAATGAAAGGTATAAATAACATGAATTTCTTATTTGTAGGGAATTCAGGAAATGGAAAAACTACATTAATTAACATTTTGTTAGAAGGATACTTCGGGTCAGTGACAAATGAAAACATTCTATATATAAATAATTTGAAAGATCAAGGTATTTCTTATTATAGAACTGAAGTCAAAACATTTTGCCAAACAGCATGTGGTATAAAAGGAAAGAAAAAAATTGTGGTAATAGATGACATAGATTTTATAAATGATCAGAGTCAACAAGTATTTCGTAATTGTCTTGATAAGTATGGAAATAATGTACAATTTATTTGTTCATGTGTAAATACGCAAAAGGTTATAGATAGTATTCAATCAAGATTGACAATAATTAGATTAGCACCAGTAATAAATTCTAAGATGGTCGAAATAATGAATAATATATGCGATAAAGAAGTTATTTCTTTGAAAAATGATTCAAAAAAATTTATAGTAAGTGTATCCAATAATTCTATAAGAACATTAATTAATTATTTAGAAAAAATATCGCTTTTGAAGTCGAGTAATATAAATCTGACAATTATTAAAAAAATTTGTACAAATATATCTTTCGATAATTTTGAACATTATATTCAGTTGTGTAAAAAAGAAACTGCACAGGATGCGTTCGATTGTATAATGAACATATATAATATGGGGTTTTCTGTCATTGATATATATGATAATTTTTTCATTTTTGTAAAAATATCTGAAACCATTACCGAAACACACAAATATAATATAATTAAAATTCTATGTAAATATATTACGATTTTTCACAATATACATGAACATGAGATTGAACTTATTTTATTTACCAAACAACTTATTGATATATTGTGCGTTTAAATAATATTTTAAATGTTAATATATATATACTGAATGAGTAATCAAATATTAAAAGAAAAAATTCCATCATCAATATTATATGAATTTTGTGAAAAAATATGTGTATTTAAGACAGATACATACTACGTACTAAACCGAAGTTCCTTTAAAAAGGCCGAATTTAACAATTTGGTCGATGTGTTTAGAGATAGTATAAAATCCTATTATCACAATTCAAAAATTCATTATGTAGAAAGACAATTAAATTACTCAAAATTTATTACATTATTACGACAAATATGTAAATGTAATCATATTTCATATACATCAAAAATAAAATATGATAAATCAACGTATGATATTTATTATTATATTTACAGATAGTTTACTATTATATTATTATTTAATCCTGTTTTGCCTTATTAAATAATCTACCAAGAGTATTGTGACAATCTGTTAGAACAGTATTTTCATGTAAATAACAAAACCAATTAAACTTTGTTCGTTTTAATAACTCGATATCATCAATATAGACACCACAAATAGATGGATGAAAATCATTATATTGTTCCTCAAACAAATTCTCAATTAAAATGGATTTATTATTTTTATCCTTTACACCTATTATTTTACCATTAATTGTACTTACATTAAACTTGTTATGCGTTTCATTATACAACCATTTCCCTGTTTCAGAGAGAAAATTAGACTCGTGTGAATAATCCTTTGATATTAAGATTTCTAAGAAATTACAATATCTCTCTACTATGTTGCTATTTTTACTTGCTCCATAAAAGTTAGAATCTGGTATGAAATCTAATTCAGTTGTATTTTTACATATTGTTTCAAATACAAACATTTTATCATCCTTGGAATAACTCTCATATATTGAATTTAAATCTTTAAAACATAAGAATGATTTAGGAACAATCATTCCACCATAATTGTAAATTAATTTTGCAATTGCTAATTGTCGTATTTTCTCTTTCATAGGGCTACCTACTTTATTTAATTCGATTGTCCATCCAGGTATAAGATTGTTAAATGAATTGTCATCTATTAAGCAAACTTTAAACGATTTACCACAATGTTTAATAATACTTTCAATTGTAAGGTATAAATATGGTTGATTTAAGTTTTCATTATTTCTTGAATAAAAAGAATCCCATGATCTACTATTTATTTCATATGGAATATGAACCCATAATATAGGTTTTTTACTTTTAGCAATAGAAGATTCAGATAAAAGATATTTTTTAATTAATTTATATTCGCGTAGATCGTCATTATCATATTTATCTATAAATCTTCGGTATAAGAATCCTGCACCCATTAAAAGAGTAAGTGTATAAATATAGTCTAAATTCATTGTCATTAATTTTATATACTATAATCATATAAAATTAATTAGCATAATTCGGTAATGTAATTATTTTAATAAATTGAATTCCTTTTTCACCTTATTATGAATATCATTTGCTTGTTGTGCCTCTTTTGCCAAAAAAAAAGCACGTTGTGTTGATTCTTCGTTTGCTTCATCTTCTTTAGATTTCAATAAACTTTTAGATTGTTGTAACGACAATGGATTCATGTCTTGACTATTACGATGATCTTTTAATTGTGATATGTTATTAAATGTCTCTTTCCTCATGTCTTCTTCATTTACAATAATCAATGTTTCTTCGTGCGCCTTTTTTAAATCTTCATATTGTAATTTGCTAAATACGTCCGAGCCGTAGTTATTGGGTGCTGCTGATACAATATTTGAATAACCATTTGTTGACTCGTAATTTTGAATACCTTCATGTTTTATTAATTGTTTTTGAGTATTTTTGTATTTGTTAATTAATGTTTGCTGCTCGTCCTTATTTATGTTTCGTTGATTTAACTGTAATAGAACATCATTGCCTTCTGTTTTTAACCATTCATTATAGCCTGTTTCTTGAAAATCATTTGTTATTTTGTTTTCTTCGAATAATTTGTTGAATTTTTTGTTAAATTTGTCGTAATCTTTTACATCGAATTCTTTTTCTATGTCGTTTTTATTAATGTCATGCTGATCATTATATGTTTCATAATAGTTCTTTAATACATCGTTATATTCATCATCAAAACTACCATTTTGTGTTTCTTTAAAATTATATATGAAATATAATCGTTTATAAGCTTTACTAAAAAAGAGAAAGTATTTTTTATCTAATTTTGATTTATCAGGATGTGTCATTAGTACCATTTTTTTCGATTTTTTTAAGTCTACTTCGCTAAAGTGAGATTTTATCTTGAATAGATTTAATAAATCTTGTAAATTATAATTTTCAATATTCAAATCCAAATTCTCCATGTGATATATAATAGTCTATGCTAAAAATTATGGAATATAATCGCTTAAAAAATTGTGAATTATAGTAGGATCACCGCCTGTAATCCCATTATCAGGCGCAAAAGAAGTATTGCCTTTCTTCCATACTAATATAGTGGGGACTCCTGTGGACATTTTTTTACTTTTCATATAAGCATATACATCAAAATTATCATCTATGTCAATGTCAAAACAAGCAACATTATTCGGAGCATTATTAAATTTTTGATATACAACATCTTTAATGTTTTTACAAGGTGCACACCATTCGGCAGTAAATTTTATAATAATAATTCCAGGATTATTTGGTAAAATATTGTTTAGTAATTCATGTCTATCTTTTATTGTATTATAAATCATTTATAATATATTATCGTTTAAAATTTTAAACCTTTTTTTTTCTATCATTAGTTTAATAGAATTAGAAATGAATTTCAAAAATATACGTTTGCTTAACAATTATAGTAAATTCCAACTTAAACTAACTTTGTTATTAATAAATACAATAGTGTTTAGTATACTATATGGATTATTAGATTCAAGTCATTTTACAGGCGTAAATCCTATTCAAGATAAAATTAAAGATGATATTGTCGAAAACGAAGTTGATAAGGATTCTGAAAATATTGATGAAGGGTATAAAGGCATAATAAGTTATAAAGAATTGTTTACTAATGATGAAAGCAGTGATAAAGAGGATATAGTGAAAGAGGTTAAAAATGTTGTCGAAGATGACGAGAAAAAATTAGAAAGACCTACGTCTATTCAAAGATATTTCGATTCCTTTTATTTTTCAACAATTACCGCGTGTTTGCTGGGATCAGGTGATATCCATCCTGCAACAAATACTGTTAAATTTTTAGTATGTTGTCAAACTCTATCTACTATTTGTTTAATTTTATATTAAATATTAATTGAATAATTTATTTAAATAATATTTTTATTATCTGATTTTATTGGCGGCAATATTTTGTATGAATTTATATGCTTACTTATAGAATCTATACATTTTTTTTTCTTTTTCAATAAATTTTCTATACTTTTGATATTAATATTTTTATCCTCCTTATTATCATGCCATAACATACGTTCTTGCGAATTATACCATGTTGAATCTTGTACATATTGTGTATATAGTTCAAATATTTTAATGAGATTATTGGTTTTCTTTGCGTTTTTTCTGTACAACGATGAAGCATATCGCAAGCTATCTATTTGATAATATAATTGTTGTTTTAAATTAACATTGCATATAAATGCAACATTGCTATTACCTTCAAAGATAGGTTTTAGAGCCAATGTTATTAATGTTCTTCTATATGGAATATATTTTTTTTTGTCGTTTATATTTCGGATACATTCTTTTAATGCTAACATATTTAAGTTAATATTATTTGCTTGTTTTTGAATAAGGTCGTTCTTATTAGTAGAAGATACTGTTTCTTGTCCTGCCATATCTACTATAATATATTTTTTTTTGTTAGAATAAATAGTTATAATTGCGTGTGATCGCGACGATGTGTTATTCATTTCAGTTTTGGCGGTATTTCTATTGTTTACAATCATATTTATTAAATCATCAATATTTTCGTTATTTTTCTTAATTACATTTTTCACTACCAAATCATTCGTCTTATAAAATATAAGCGGATTATTTTCGTTTAATAGATCATAAATATGATCATTATAAATTTGTATTGCTGATATTTGTAACTTACGTTTTTTCTCAGTATCTAATGTATTGTATAAATTTCTTATTAAATTGCTTGTAGTATATGTTTTTCCTGATCCTGTGTAACCAAAAGCTACCCAGTAATTCAATGTATAATCATTAGTATTTAAAAATAAATCATCAAAAATTTGTTCATTGCTTACATCTGGTTTCCATAGTTTATTTATTATAAATTCATGCTTGTTTTTTTTATGATTTATAAAAATTTTACATTTATTTTCATCTTGTATTATTTTATTATAAGATCCATCTCTTATTCGACAGTACACTTGTAAAGCCATTATATATATATTAATAATAAAAAAATATTTATATTAGATTATATCTAACAAGAATAATTAAAATAATTAATTAGTAATTGCTTGAAGCGTTTTAATAGGAATTTCGGGCAAATGTACATGAGATTCCCAAAAATAACGACAATAATTCCAAGCGAATTTACAATCTTCTGAATACCAATTAGTCTGTTCTTTTAATTTATTATATATGTCGGTAGGTAACAATTCGTGTAGACTGTTTTTGGGAAGAACATACGCAAGTTGTGTATATGGAGATATAATTTCTGGAGTTTTATATGGAATATACTCTATTGAAAATGAAGGTATATAATTAATTAAATCACATAATAGTGGAGGATAGTCATAATTATATTTCCAAGTCCAATCATGACATGAATTTGTATAATATTTGAAATTCCACTCCAGAGCTTCTAAATAATTTATACAAATTTTTTGTGTGTCTTCGGTTTTTGATTCATTGTCAAATAATACTTTGTAATATTTATGTTGCCAATTTTTATGATATGGATTTATAAATTTCTCTTCTGAAATATCTTTTACAGGAATATTATTCAGTTTATCTTCTTCCTTGTCTCCTTTGAAGCGTTTTCCTTCTAACATCAAACGTCGTTCATATTCTTCCTGAAAATATTCAGATTCATGTTCTTCTAAATAAGAAACAAATTTCCTAAAGTTATTCCAATAAATATCCTTTCCGTTCGTCAAATTTAGATTTTGATTACCGATAATTTCTTTGTATGCGTCCATTAAAATATTAATTCCATTTGTTCTAATGTTAATATGTGGAAAATGTGGCATAAAGTCATTTCCAAGCATGAAACAAATAAAAATATAGTCAAATAATTTATTCTTTTCTTGTTCAGTATTACATATATTATTGTTGTTCAATGTTAAACTAATGTTGTTTGACAAATCCATTATGTCTAACGCGTATAGTTGATTAGGATTCAATGATTTATCGATGTGTTTTATAAATTCAGGTGTTTCGCGAAATAAATATATATTCTTACACAAGTACATGTGATTAATACATAACATAATAAGATCTGCGTCGAGACCATAAACAACAGTTGCGTTATTTTTATATATACTTGAATTATCTCTTATGTGTTGGAACAATTTATGTTCTCCTTCGCCAGGCTCTGTGCTGGTTGATATTTTACATAGTTTATTATTTTTAAATTCTGAATGTATTCTTTTCGATAGTTTGTCCATAAAAACTGTACCTGGTGTAATTGCACATCTATCCCACAATGGTTTTTTATCCAATACTTTGTTTGTAAACCAAGATTTATATCTTCTGCCACGCTGTTGGTCGAGTTTTGCAATAGGCGCAACACCATCGAACGCAATATAAATAAATGATGATGGTGATATATTATCAATATATTCATTGATTTTATTACATACAAAATCGATAATGTCATTCTCATAATCATCCTTATTTGTAAACTCAATATTAAATAATGAGTCATAAATAATTGAATTACAATCAAGAAGTAAATTATCTATATTTTGTATCGTATTAATTTTTTTAATAATGTTAGGATGATTTTTTACAATAAATGAAAAATATGCTGGTATTCCCATTAATATAATTTACTATTACATTTTACATTTAAGATATTTTAACAATATATTTAAAAAATTAAAGTCATAGATAAAAAAAAGGTGAAAATAAATAATATTAGTATTATTTATATGAAATCAAATAGTGAAATCATACTAATTAATGACCAGAAAGGTAAAAACGTACCATCCAACCCAAAGGATATATCATCATTTATTAGGTCTAAAATCTCAACATTTCAAGAAATTATCAAAAAAACATGTTTATCTGTTCAAAAGTACAAATGTTTAGAAATTTTAGGTTCAAATGAAATAAATATATGTATGTCATCTCTTGAATTATTATTTTCCCAATTAGAGAATATGTTACATGATATAAAAAATAATCCCGACTCTAATTTAGATTTATATGTATCCAAATTACAAGAAATTAATAACGATCTTTCATCGTTACTTAAATCGTTTGGTACCTATAATATTGATGACTTGATAACAATTTGCTTTGGTGGTGATTTTCTTAATACTATAATTACATCTGATAACAAAGAACGTTATGAAGTTATTAAAAAATATGTTCATCCAATTGGTTATAAGGTAATGGCATATAAAGAAAAAAGAAAAAAGAAAGAAATTGCCAAAAACAAAATTGTAGAAGATTTCACTATTGTCGAATCGGCGGACAACTTCGACTGTTTCGATTTATCAAGAACAAGCAAGTCATTTCAAACAAAAGTATATGGTATTAAAATTGCGATTCAACACGAACCTTTAAAAAAATCTTTGATTATTTGTGGAATAGTAGATGATATCAATATTGAATGTATGAATTATTCATTTATACAAAATAAAATTAGCGATCTTTCTAAGAATAAACCAACTGATCCTGACTTTACAAATGAAATATTTGATAGATTTCTCTCCAGTTTATCCACAAAAGAGTTATTAATATATTCAAATTCTGAGTTGTACCACAAATATATTGGAATTATTAACAGTGTTAGTTTATTAAAACAGAAACAAGTTTCCATTTTAGTAAAAGATTTTATAACCGACGATTTATATAATCAACGTAATACTATAATCAAGTTTCTATTACATAAGAACGACATTGAATTGCAATATTTAGCATATTTATTATACGATCTATTGTCTAATGATAACAATGGAAATATTGACACTCTTGAACAAACACAATTGTTCGACAGTTTACCATGGACAGCGAAAAAGTTTTTTAAAGACGCCATGAAAAATACAATAAAGTACACACATGAAATTGGAGAATTAGATCACAATAAAATTCCATTAGAACAACAAATATGTCTTATGAAAGTAGATGACTCAATTAAAGAAAAAGCATTTATGAAACTAAAAGAAGTTAAAGCAAAATCTGAAGATTCTGGTAATAAACCTCGACAATTTTTAGAGGGACTATTAAAAGTACCATTTAATGTTTTTAGAGAGGAAAAGATGTTACATGTTATGTCAAGTATTAAAACAGAATATAGTACCTTACAAGATATGATGAAGAATTATAGCACTAATTATAAATGTAAATCATTACATAATATAACAGGACCAGATATCTTTAAAGAGGTATCGTTGTTAGAATCTGAAATTATTAATATAGTTAAAAATCACGAGAAAGAATTTATTGGTAAACTTGGTTTATGTAAACGTAAAGATCTATTGGACATTATAAGTGTATTTAATAAAATATCGAAAAATAACAAAAAAATCGCAAAAATTAATACCGCTGGTATGAAAATAGAAGAAATGAAAAAATCTATAATACATATCATTGGTTTGTTTGATCATAACATAGATTATTTGTCTCAGATAGCTTATGATAATGATTTTTCATCGATTAAGAAAATTCATAATTCTTTAACCAATATAATGGATATTAAAACTAATATTAATTCTGATATTGTTAAATCGAGGGATATATTAGATGAAGCAGTTTATGGACATGATAAAGCAAAAAGACAAGTTGAACGTATTATCGGACAATGGGTTAATGGAGAAAATACTGGTTATAGTTTTGGATTTGAAGGTCCACCAGGTGTTGGTAAAACATCACTTGCAAAAAATGGTATAGCTCATTGCTTAAATGATGAAGACGGGACACCAAGACCATTTGCTTTTATTGCTATTGGTGGTTCAAGTAATGGAAGTACATTAGAAGGTCATAATTATACTTATGTAGGGTCGACATGGGGACGCATTGTTGATATTTTAATCGAGAAAAAATGTATGAATCCTATTATATTTATTGACGAATTGGATAAAATAAGTATGACTGAACACGGAAAAGAAATTATAGGTATATTGACACATTTAACAGATCCTACACAAAATGACACATTTCAAGATAAATATTTTAGTGGAATCGATATAGATCTATCAAAAGCACTATTCATATTTTCATACAATGATCCTGGGCTTATAGATAAAATTTTATTAGATAGAATTCATCGCGTTAAATTTGACCATTTAACCGTTATTGATAAATTAGTAATAACCCATAAACATATTATGCCAGAAATTACTAAAAAAATGGGATTACAAAATAATGTTACGATTACAGACGAAGTAATAACATTCTTAATAAAAGAATATACATATGAACCAGGTGTAAGAAAGTTAAAAGAATTATTATTCGAAATAATTGGAGAAATAAATCTTGAGATTCTTGCAGGTAAGAATGAACAAGAAATACCTATCGAAATAACAATTGAAGATATTAAATCAAAATTCTTAAAAGAGAGATATGCTTTTAAACCTAAAATAATTCATGAAAAACCATGCATTGGAATAATTAATGGCTTATGGGCAAATGCCTTAGGTAAGGGTGGTATTATTCCTATCGAATCTCACTTCTTTCCTTCAGCAACTTTGTTAGATTTTAAACTCACTGGTATGCAAGGTGATGTTATGAAAGAAAGTATGAATGTTGCTCGCACACTCGCCTGGAATTTGACTGATGATAATATCAAAAAGAAACTGATCAAAAGTTTCGAAGATACTAAGAGTCAAGGTATTCATATTCATTGTCCTGAAGGAGCTACACCCAAAGACGGTCCTTCTGCAGGCACAGCTATTACAACCGTGTTATATAGTCTAATAAATAATAGAAAAATTAAAAATACTGTTGCAATAACAGGTGAAATGAATTTACAAGGAAAGGTTACGGCCATTGGTGGGTTGGACCTAAAAATTTTAGGAGGTATTGCTGCTGGTGTAACACAATTTCTTTTTCCTAAGGAAAATGAAAAAGATTACAATATGTTTTTGGAAAAATATGCTGCAACAGAAGATTTGAGTAATATATCGTTTCACCAAGTAGAAACAATACAAGAAGTATTCGAATTGGTTTTTGAAGATAATTAGATGTTTTTATATTATGATATAATATAATAACAACATGGCAATGAAAATGGATTTTAGTAATATATTTAAATTAATAGCAGCAATGTCCCCTATATTGTTAGGTTCATTACTTGTATTAGCTTCAATATTAAACCAAGATGTAAAGGGAATTATTTATTTAGCAGGTGTTTTACTCGCTTCTGTTATAAATATTTTTGTAATGAATTTGATAAAAAGTCCATCACTACCAGATAGATCTATAACATGCGATATAATGGAGTCACCGTTTATGGTAAATAACTACAATAGTCCTGCGTTTAATAGTATGTTTATTGCTTTTACTATGGCTTATTTAATTATTCCAATGTATTTCAATGAAGAAATGAATTATGCGTTACTTATTACTTTACTTTCAATATTTGCAATCGACGCAATTACTAAGTTAGGTGGCAAATGTACAACTGTAACTGGTATTATATTTGGAGGTTTGTCTGGTCTTATATTAGGGTCAGCGTGGTTTACTTTGTTTCACGCAACTGGAAATGATAATTTATTATATTTTAACGAATTACTAAGTAATAAAACAGTATGTAAACGCCCTGAAAAACAAACATTCAAATGTAATGTCTACAAAAATGGCGAACTCATTTCACAATTATAAAATATGGAATTTGAAAATTTAAAGGTTTGCATTAAATAAAGGAAGGTTAAGTTTATTTTTTAAATAATATGTTAAAAAATAAAATAAATATACTAATTTATCTAACGAAGAAATGTGCGTGTGATTTCAAAAAATTATGAAAAGACGTCCTTGCTCTTTCTCTTGAAATAGCATCTATCATAAGTTTATTATTTCCGCCACTTGCCACTTTAAAATGTGTATACCAAAATTCAAATACCTGTTGAAATACAGTTGTTTTATATTTATCTAACATTTCTTTAGATGCGGGAGGAACTTTTAATCTGGCATTTACCATATTGTGAAAATTAAACAAAAAAAATTTAAAATCTTCCTTTGTTTTAATTAAATGGTAATTTTTATACTGTGATAATAATTGTGTGGCGTGTTGTGCACAATCAGGACAAGGTAGTGCTTGGCAAATTTGTTTTATAAATGATATTAATTGAGATTTAATTATAGGAAATTTATCTTCTTTTACCTTTTCAGCTAATGTATGAAATAATATCCACGTTGCAGGACCCCATAATGTATAATTTGACATTTCTATATATAATAAATATAAAGAGTTTTTAACATTATTCTCTAAATGTCCTATATAATCGAAGATAACTTAGATTTTTATGACTTATTAAATAATGACGATGAAATAGTATCCACTGACAGTGTTTGCTTAATAACTAACGCAAAATTAAATAATAACATGATAAAATTATTATGTGGTCACACGTTCAATTATGAACCATTGTACAAAGAAGTTGTATGTCAGAAAGTTAAAAAAACATGCTTAGAAACAACCAGACTAAAAGACTATCAAATTAAATGTCCATATTGCAGAACTATACAAAATAAACTACTTCCGTATATTAATTTAAATGGAATTAAAAAAATTGTAGGTGTAAATTCTCCATTACATAAAACAATGGTTTCCAATATATGTAAGTATGTATATAAAAGTGGTAAAAACAAGGGCTCGCCTTGTGGTTCAATGTGTTATCATATTTATTGTAATAAACATACAACTAAAATGAAAAATATACAAGAATCAGAAACAAATGATGATAATGATAAGGATTTTTATGAATCAATAAAAAGTTTAAATAAGCATTCCCAAGATCTATATTTAACAGAAAGATCTGTAAAAATATTAAGGGAAATAGCTAAGAAGATACATATATCTAAATATTATAGATTAAGAAAAGGTGAATTAATTACGTCATTTAAAGAATATATTCTAAAAAAAGATAATGAGGATAAATAAATAATATAAACACATTTTATAGTATTTATTTAATGGAAACAAAAGACCAATTAGTAAATCATGTTAAAAAATGGATTGGTGTTGATGAAGAAATACGTGCTCTTCAAAAACAAATTAAAGAACGTAAAAGTCATCAGAAAGAATTAAGTTCGGGTTTAATGGATGTAATGAAAAATAACGATATTGAATGTTTTGATTTAAGTGATGGTAAGTTAGTTTACACCACCAACAAAGTAAAACAAGCTATTAATAAAAAATTATTAATGAGTGCTTTAACTAAATACTTTAATAAAGAGGAGGATATTGAGAAGGTAACAAATCATATTATGGAAAGCAGATCAGAAAAAATTAGAGAAAATATTAAACGTAAAATCAATAAAAATGAAAAAGAAAAATGAAAAATAAAAATTAATTTTTAGAATTTATAATTAATTTTTCCAAAAAATCATTCTTATTTTCACTATAATAAAAATAGTTAGTTAATTGTGCTGGTGAAAAATAATACTCTTTTATTAAACCAATCTTATTCTTCGGAATATTTTTCTTAAAAAAATTATAGTACATATTCTTAATTACAAAATGAGACGCTAAGTCTAATTTAAGTGTAATGTCAATTCTACCTGGTCTTGTTAGCGCTGGATCCAGTTTACTATAATGATTTGAAGTTATAACCATAATCCGTCCTGATGTTTCTTTAATACCATCCCAAAGATTTAATATATCATCTAATGTAAGTTTGTCATCATTATATGTAGTTACATTGCTTGATGATGAAGTGGAAAACGATTGTTTTTCTGTAGGCTCACAATTATCTTTTATTAATTCTCTAATTATAGTTTCTTGATTCTTAGTCACTGATTTTTCTTCACTTCTTTTCAACAAAATATCTGTTTCACAATCAATATCCTCAAAAACTATTATTTTTTTAGAAAAATCAATATATTCTTTGTTACTTGAATTATATTTACTTTCAAAGAAAAAATTATCTAATTGTTGTTTCGTTTTAATAATTTTAAATGATAATATAATCAGATGACGTTCTGGAAACATATTTGCAAGCGATTTTATAAATGACGTTTTACCAGTTCCTGGTGGACCATGTAAACCAATGCCAAGAGTATATGGTATACCATTATCTATATACCACTGTTTATTATTTATAAAAAAATTTATTTTTTTTAATATAGTTTCTTTATTGTCAAAAAACATGTTCGTAAATTTTCGTGTGCTTTTAAATAAACATTCGTTCCACAGTTCATCTTTTGTTTCTTCAAATTTATTTTTTACAAGTGTATATATATATTGTACATTCTTTCGTTTATCTTTAATGCTCTGTAAATATTTCTTGGTAATATTTTCTATAAATGATTTTACATAAAACATAGATTTAGATGAACTATAGATTTCTAATATGATCACTTCATATTTTGTTGCATTTTTTTCATCATTATTTTGATCTACATCAATCGCACAAACAGCATATATATCATTTTTAATATCAATAGGAAAATGTTTTATCTGATCTACTACAAATAATGTTTCAGAATCAGTATTCTTATTGTCGTCATAATAATCTTTATTATAATTACATATTATTTCACGCATATTTGTAATATCATTATTATTATCTATATTTTGAATAATATGATTCCACATTGCTTTGAAATTATCAGAATATGCTGGTACACTATGTGACGACCAGTAATTATTTGTTGATAAAACACGACGACCTTCTAATACAACTCTATTGTTTTTATATATATAATAATGAATTATCTTAAAAATATTAAAATTGTCCAATGAAATATTATTTATTACTTTATGAGCAATGAATGTTGTAGTTCCCATTATTATTGTTGATATTATTGAATCTATAATATAATTTCCCGTTTTAAATTTATCTGACAATTGTATAAAAAAATTCAATACTAATTGATCAATTTGAAACATATCCATGTTTATATAAAATATATATGAACGAATATTTTTAACCTATTTAAATTTATACTATATATGTTATTTGTTCGTTAAAAATAATACTATGCGAACTGATTGGAATACTTATTTTACACATTTGAACATTTAAAATGGGACAAATAATTCGTTAATAATTATTTTTTAATTATATGAATCACGCATAAAGATGAAGATTATAAAAACTATTTTGAATGTTTTTATAATTTGAAAGAAATATATGAATTAAAAGAAACTCATCAACTTTATGAAGAAAAATAAAGTTTATAATTTACACATATTTAACATCATGATGAGGAGATTTATATACATTTATATTTAATGGTTTTAAATTATATGTATTAATATAGCTATCCCATAAATTATGTAAATTAGGAAAGTCATAGTCATCCATAATTAATATTGTTCCTTGTTTAGATAATCTATATGAATTCATAATATCGCTATTAGCAACTTCTGTTGAATGTCCACCGTCTATATGTATTAAATCGTAATTATCATTCACATTTTGCAATGTTTTTGTGCTATCTCCGATTGTTATATTTATTCTATCACCAAATGTTTCTTTTAATTTATCGAAACATGGTTTAGTATATGAGTGCTCTCCTAAATCAAAGCAAGATATACGTATATTTGGATTGGATAAAAGCATTAATAATGTAGAGAATCCTGAATTAAACCCAATTTCCATTACATTTTTTATATTTTTATTTAATACCAGATTACTTATATTTTTTGCTTTATTCAAAAATATATCTGTATAATTCGTTGTATGATGTAACATAAAAATATTTCCTTCGTGTTTTTCACCACAATTATTAATAATTGGTAATAAATTCGTATTAATATATGCTTTGGCTTTATTAATATTATTGTTAATATGTAAATCTTTTGTATTATTCAAAAAATTAGTCATATCCACTATTTTATGTTGATATACACCTGGTCCTCCTGGAAAATGATGTATGACTTTATCACTATGAATATCATTACAAATATTTACAGCAAGTGATTTTAGAATCTTATTATTATATAAATTATATTTGAAAGCATTATATACTATATGAGGTTGGTCATGAAAAGGATGGGGTCTAATCATAATATCTTCGTTTATTTTATTAAATAAATCTTTTATTTTTTCACAATTATTAAATAATAATATTCCACTTGTAAATGCTGTTTTATCTTCGTAATTATTTATTTCATTTCCAAATAGTGATTTTCCCCAATAATCATCATTACCATCATCATCATCATCATCATCATCATTACTATGTATTACTCCTTCTTCTAATACATATAAAATATCTTCTTTACAAACATTAAAAACCTTATTGATAGCATCCTTTACTACAACGTCAGTATCTAAATAAAGTATTTTGTTATAATTTGTTATAGAAGGTAAATTAAACAAATCTAATCTTGCTTTACATGCTTTATCTATCTCGTTATATGTATCATTTATTTCAAATATTATTTTTTTATCATCAAATAAATGACTTTTCTTAATCTTATTCATAAATGGTGTAGATGTATAAACTAATATGTTAGTATTATCGTCTAAATCGCCGTAAATAAATATACTCTCTAAAAGAACGAAAAACATATCAATATATTTTTCTTGGTTAAATACACAACAAAAAATGCAATTCATTATTATATATTATATAATAATATGTATAATATAATATATATACAAACGAATTATTTGTCCTGTTTTAATATTCAAATGTATAAATAAATTGTCGAAAGTTATTGCAAAACGGTCAATATGTTACACATTATCCATGTATTATTTGTACTCGTTTATTATTAGCTGCAGGTATAAGTGAAATTTATTATATTCACGATTATAAAAATAATGAATTCGTTGAATATTTTATTAATCAAAAAAATGTTAAAATTAATAGAATATAAATTTATTTACAAAGTCCTACAACTCCACATGCTAACCTTTTTCCTGCATTACCAGTTTTTAAACTTTCTTCGTTACATCCTTCTCCCAAATCATCTTCGTCTTCATGTACAACTATACATCTTCCAATTATAGAACAAACATTTTTAGAATCTAAAGAAATCATTTTATCAAAAAAATATCCTTTTGCTAATTTATTTTTAGATCTTATATTACCTAAGTCACCTATATGTCTTATTTTACTATTTTTAGCACCATGATGAGTATTAAATGGATTAAAATGAGCGCAGCTACTTGTACAACCATCAGTTAGATCACCATATTCATGTACGTGAAAACCATGTAATCCATTCGATAAACCTTTTATTTCATAATTAACTTTTACTTTATTATTATATTGTGTAAACTTGACTATACCATTAACATTAGATTTATCTGCAACTAATACACATATTGCTTTAAAATTATGTTTATTTTTTCTTGTTCTGTTTTTATTTTTTCTTTTTTTTAGACTTTTTTTTTTAGTATGATACTTTTTAGATTTTCTTTTTCCACCTCTATATTTGTTAGGAGGAGGGACTCTATATTTTATCATTTCTTGTTTAGCTAAATTCATTATTTCCTTTTCGGATTTTCCTTCACGTTTTCCTTTTGGGATTAAAGATGCATATATTTTCACTGTATCAGGATCATCTTCTATTAAATTATACGCAGGCTCTTTATAACTCATATATTATATACATACATATATATAT
>Ga0115008_10000017_pt1 | contig 93302 bp, 82 predicted proteins | sample FraStrMetagenome_FD_87164 | JGI IMG/M metagenome (GOLD analysis project Ga0115008, IMG submission 87164) | Marine eukaryotic phytoplankton communities from Arctic Ocean - Fram Strait ARC3M Metagenome | ecosystem: Environmental > Aquatic > Marine > Oceanic | place: Fram Strait | collected... | reverse complement strand
TGCATTTAATTCTAATACTTGACCACCATTCCCATGACCGTCCAATCGCTTGATTTGAGGTCCTGACCCGTAAGCTACGGATTGGATTGTTCCATCTGATTCTGGAGAGGGATTGTGTGGGATTGCAGATACCGATTTAATTGCTCCACCATCAAAACCTAAACGAGAAGCGATATAAGGCATTTTCTGACCATCTAATCCATTTGGATCCATTGGGTCAAACTTTTTAAATTCGTTATGCGCGTAAGCAATAGCGATGTAGTAATACGTTTTATGGTTCACCAATGCTTTATCACCTTGTGCAAACTCATCTTGAGTTAATAAATAAGAATGTTGAATTCCTTTATCTTCAGCATCTACTTTTTCCACTGGAATAGAGAAACCTAACTCTTCATCAAATTCATAGTTTACCAAGTCAACTATTCCATTTTGAATATCACATTGTGCTACCAAACGAGATTTAGAACTCGTTTCATCAAAGATATCTGTAATAGATGCATCTGCATCTTCCATTTGGAAAATTTGGTATCCTTCAAACGTATAGAAACGATCTACATTCGGGTCAACAATATTAATTTTATCCTCTTCATAATATGTTTCGTCTACATTATTCGATGTAGGAGGATTACTCAAGGTTAATACCAATTGGTTTTCTAACTCTTGGATATCTAACTTAGGAGCATAAGGAGGCTCAAGGATTCTAAAACAAGCATCAAACAAAGCTTGTGCTTTCGTATCGGCTTGTTTCATTGCGTCAACTGAAGCAAAAGCACTACCGTCAGAACCTCTACCGTAAACAATACCAACTGTAATGTTATTAACAGCACCTGGCTCAAGTACGAATGGCCCTGCAGATTGAACAAAACGTCTATCTCCTACTGGGTTTGTTTCTGTAACCTCACTCCAGTTATCATTTAAAATAGCTCCTCCAGTTGCCCAACCTAATGGATCTGAATCTGCAGGAAACATATAGTCTGTTAATTGTGTTCCTGTGAAACCTTGACCACCGTAATACATTTCAGAACCATCTTGCCAAGAACCACTCATGTAGTTATAAAACTCAGCAGCAGATCCTGGATCATTATGAGGATACCCACCACCATTTGTGTAGTAAGTAAATCTTCTCATTCCGTAACGCTCATTGTCAATAATTTGATCTGAATAACCAACACCAATACCACTATAAACAATTCCATCACCCGCAATAGCTTCAGCTACAGTAGGAACAACTTCTACGTTATTAATTGTATCAAAATAAGGTCCAACATTATCCAATCCATCTGCATCTTGATAAGGACCTTCAAAGAAATCACAACCAATAGCTGGAGGGTTATCTCCATAGCCTAAGTTACCACCATCATTTTCATCAAAGTTATCTCCATTGTAGATATAACCTAAACCACGTGATACATCACATCCTGTATAGTCATCAGCAGCATAACCGACATCAGCATCAATGTATTGAGAGAAATAAGTATCTTGAAGTGTTTGCGTACCTCTATTAATCATTTCATAATTATAGAATGTCATTCTGTTCACCTCATCATTGGTAGCAAAAGCAAACGCCTGTGCACGAATCTCCATACCAATTGGATCTCCATTAGATTCACCGTGAATATTTCCTTTATCGTTAAATACCCACCAATGCGTCTCATCTCCAAACAAAGAAATTCTTCGGTCAACACCACATTCGATGTCATCTCTATTCAAAATATCATCATACCATGGGTGATCTCCATCTTCTACATTGTATGTTCCATCTAATCCATTTAAAGGATTGTCATAAAAAGGTGCTAAGTAATAATCTTGACCTCGAGAAATATCTCCGTGTGCTGGCCAAGAAGTTAAACGATTCATTGTCTCGTTTGAAGGAGCCTCAACATCAACACAGTCTGAAGGATCTTGAACACCGTTCTCACATTCGAACCACGCATTAAAAGCAATCACTTCCGCTTTTGTTATCGTAAAGAATTTATCGTATGCTGCACACTGATCTGCATCAATGTTTGCTTCTCCAAAATCTCTAACAACACCCGCTACCTGAGGAGATGATGGGTCAAAATTACCTGAACCAATCGTCACCGTTAAAGGACCAGGCCAAAAATCATTCGCAGAACGGAATGTCAAGGCAGCTAACTTAAGCTGTCCATTTACATCTGTACCACCCATCCAAAGAGCTCCTGCATAAATTACCCTAAGCCCAGAACCTGCAGGAACCTCGTAAGCTGCAGTTGTAGTTGCACGATTCGTCCACATACTACCTCCCTGCTCAATTAATGCGTTAACATCATTGAAGGACAAGGTGATTCTTGCAGTCGCAGGTGCACAATTTGCTCCCTTAGTAGACGATTGAGTTTGTGAATTTGTAGCCCCTGGGTTATCATTAACCGTATGGTACGCTGAAGCACTGTTAGAAAACAACAATGATGTTGTTCCAAGTACTATTGCTATTATTTGCTTTTTCATAATGCTTAACTAAACTATGACTTAAAAATCGAATTTAACACCTAAACGAATCGTTCTTGGAGAACTGATATTGAAAGGATTTTGAATTTTCATTGTATAATAATCTCTAAATGCTTGTTCATCTGCCTGATTCTGAATTGAAGTTTGGCTAGCAGCAGCAGCTAAATAACCATCATCATCCCAGTTTCCAGTTGCTCTATACACATTCAACACATTAAACTGGTTGAATAAGTTTGTAACACGAACATATACATTCAAGAACATTGCTTTTTTCTTGTCGTCTTTACCCATTTCAATGTTAAACGTACGGTCTAATTGTAAGTCTAACCTGTAAGACCAAGGTAATCTAGACCCATTCAATGTTCCATCAAGACCTGAAGAACCCGTCGGGCTAAACAAACCTTCACTTGTAATAGCTGTCTGGTCTGAGTAAGGCGATCCTGAATAGATGTTAGACACAAGGTTTAACCCTGTGTTTTCAAGAAGATTGAGTCCATTAATAACAGGTCCATTGTAATCTCTTCCTTCTCCATAACGGTAATCAAATGTAACAGCAAATGCATGTCTCTGATCAAAATCGTATGGCTGTATTGTTCTAAGGTTTGGCAAACCAGCATTAATAATACCAGAAGCTGAAGTTGCATTTGAACCTGTACCATCTGCGAACTGTAATGTATAGTTAGCCGTTAATCGGATGTTTCCAGTTCTACGCATATCATACGATACTGTAAGCCCTTTTACTGTTCCAAAATCACGGTTACCATAAGTTCTGTACTGCTTAGGGTAAGCTCCTGTAACATTAATCAACTGTACATTATCACGTTGTTCTCTATAGAATGCTGAAATTTTCAGTGAAGATGTTTTTGTTAAAACTTGTTGGAAACCTAATTCATAATCAATTGTTTTCTCTGGTCTCAAGTTTGAATTGTTAACAATCGCACTTCTTTCATTGATGTATTGATATTGAAAAGGATCAAAGCGCGTTCCTGAAGTAGGTCGCTTCGTTAACACATCGTAATGTGCGAAAAAAGAAGCCTCATCAGAAATTGGGAAAGAGAATGATACACGAGGCATAATATTCACCTGCGCCTTATAATCTTTAAATGCATCTTTAGTAGGACTATTTTGTCCTGGAGTTCTTAAGTAAGGTAAAATACCTGTAGAACTTTCAATGATTGTTGGATCTTCAATTTCAATCCCTTCAGCATTGAACCATGTATCTCCACTTCTATATCCTAGAATTGAACTTGGATCAAACTCATCATTTACATATACTGTATAGTCATCACCTATTGATTCTGGGACAACCGCCCAGTCTGAAGCACCCGTTGTAAATTCTTGTCTTGCTTCACCTGCCGTTTTCGCTTCATAAATTAAATATGGATCTTTCAATACAGGTTGATTTGCATCAAAAACATCAACACGAACACCAACATTAAATACGATGTCGCGGAAAGCAAACTTATCCATAAGGTATCCTGCAATATACGTTGGTTGGTATGCACCTACAAAACGTTTGTAGTTCCCATTTTCATCTGCGTCAACAAAATAGTCTGTGATATCTGTTTGTCCTGAAACTTTTTTACCAGTATGGTCAAACCCCCAGTAAGAAACCAATGAGTTACCACTGTTTGCTAGCTCGTCTGGTGAAAACATGTCTAATGAGAATATATTCGGATCGTATTGATCAATATTAAGGTACTCACTTCCTGAACCTCCTTGACCAATTAAACCTTCACCGTATAAATACTCCCTCAAGCTATAATCAAAAAATGATTGATTGTCGTTATTAACCTGACCACCATATGAACCGTTTCCTTCACCGGCAGCATACCCTGTGTTTAATGGAGCATACGAAGTATACACAACACCCAACGAATCAAACGTTGTTGGTGAGTTTTTATCAATCTCAGAAATGTGTGAGTTTGTCAATTGGCGTGCTAACGTCCACAGACTCATAGGTCCATTTCCTCCACCTGATGTCGTTGTTCCAGAAGTCCAACCTCTATCATAACGTTGTTCATACTCAAATCCTAATGAAATTGAATGGTCACCAATATTAACAGCACCGGCACCAGTTGCACGGATTTGATCATTTTCAGTTTTACCAAAGTAGTTATAAGGAGATCCTATATTACTCCAAATCCCATAAACACTTTGTGGAGCATCTCCATTTCGCAAACCATTTCCTTGTTGAACTTGAAATAAATTTCTGTAATTCTGTTCTTGTTGCCAGCTAGAAGCATAATCATATAGATTAAAATACTGCTCTGTTTGAGAAGCCAACATTGGGTTTGTTTCAGAAGGTGTAAACTGAACATTAATATCAGCAGGGACTGTCGTTTGCTCAGGGCCGTTGGTTACAGCGGATAAACCTGGATAAGTAACTCTTCGCTCAATATCAAATGTTCCAACATGTCCGTAATTAAATACGTTATACCCATGCTTATTATCAAAATTATCTCTTGTCGATTTTGAATAATCAAACATCAACGAGTAAAACGCACTTTTTATTTTTGAAGAACTTCCTTCAGTATTATTTGTGAAGCGTTGCGTTAAACGTCCATAAACCCTCCAGTCAAAGTTCTTGTATGATCCAAAATTCGAAAAGTTAAATACCGATCCTGATCTTGAATAAATTGACCCAGCTCCATAACTCAAAGAACCTCCAAATGTTAAATTCACAGAAGGACCTGTATTTACATCAATTTTACCTTGTGCAGACAATGAACGATTTCTTGCATTCATTCTGAAAGGCGTTTTTTCAAAATCAGACTCCCTTAAATAATTTGTACTATAATATGCACCACTACCTGTTCCTGTTGGTGTTAAAGGTGCCTCTAAAATTTGATCTCTAACGTCTTTCTTTATTCTGTAGCTTCCTCCCGATAAAGGACGACTGTCTACTCTATCTGTATAATTAGCAGATACCAAGAAACCTAATCTTGGTTTTGTTTTATTCCCTAATGAATCCTTCTGCATCCATAATGGACCAGAAAACATTCCCTCTACAAGGTTGTATCCAAACTTATCTAAACCGTAAACGTTACCATCGTATCCATCTATATCTTTACCATTAAAGTAAAACCCTGATGTTACTCCCTCTAAACTCCCAAAGTATTTCGAAGAAGGACCTCTCGTTGTAATCGAGATAATACCACCGGTAGCATCACCATAATTTGCTGGTAAACCACCTGTAATAACGGTAACCTCTTCAATGGCTGATTTCGGCAAACTTGAAGAACCGCGTACCTTAATACCATCAATATAGAAGTACGTTCCATCAGAACGAGAACCCCTTACACTAATACCACCGTCACCTTCAGATTTATTTACACCACCAACAGTTCCTGCAACATCTGAAGCAGAACGAACTGGGAGTCTTGCAATATCCTCTCGCGTAACAGTTGCACCTGAAGCACCACCATTTCGATCAATTAAAGGAACCTTATAGGCAACAACTTTAACCTCTGCAATATCCTGTACATCTTTTGCCTTTCCAATTTCAAGGTCGTATAAGAATGTTATTTTATCAGAACTAACAACAACACCTGTTAAAGCTTGTGGCTTATATCCCTCAACTTCATTTCTCACCTCAAGATCGTAAGATCCGGCAGGAATTGAATTAATCTGGAAATTTCCATCAAAATCAGTGTTCGCTCCTCCTTTTATTTGGCCTTCTTTCAATAAAATAACCTTTGTAAAAGGAATAGGCTGTTTCGTATCGGCATCATTTACAGTACCTTTTACAGTACCCAGACCCGCCTGAGAAAAGCCATAAGTTAATGTAAGCAAGACGCTTACAAATAATAAGTTCAGTTTTAGTAACATACGTACAATTTGTTTATTTAAACCTAGTTGCTCTTATAAAGCTTGTAAATATATGAAAAATCACTTTGAAAAGTAAGATGTTAATAAAATTTAATTCTAACTCGATTAACTTTCTTTAACAAGATAGAGTAGTAACACGAATTCGAATGAATCCATACAACAAACACATTAAAAGTCCATTTACACACCTGAAATAAATAACAATAAAAAAGTTCTTTCGTATTATTGTCGTTATGAATGAGTTCAAGTTTGAGGAAATAACCATACAGCAAACGCAAATTCACCTTTGCTCATACTCCGACTTTGACCCTTCAAAATACACGGATCACCTAACTCTTCCCGAAAAAAAACGCTTAAATTCATTCAAAAACATCCAAAGAAAACGGGAGTTTGTAGCTACACGCATCTTGCGAAGCAAAGCCATTGGAATGAAAGACATTCACTATGACGATTGTGGCGCCCCATATATGGATAGCAAGGTGTTTATTTCAATCAGTCACACGAAAAACAAGGCTGGTCTTGCTATAAATAAACACTATAAAATAGGCTTAGACCTGGAATCTATTCGACCGAACATTAAAACGATTATGCATAAATTTCTATCTGAAAAAGAAAAAATGCATTTTGACACAGAAAACATTGTTGAACTATGCAAAGTATGGTCTGCAAAAGAAACGCTTTACAAGCTAGCAGGAAGGAAAAAAATTCTATTTAAATCAGAGCTATTGCTCAATCGAGCATCAGACAACCTGTGGAACGGAAAAATAATCAATAGCGACCACACTATTTCCGTTCAGCTAAATACATTTGAACACGAAAACATTATAATAACAACAAACACGGAAGCAATTGTCAAGCGCGAAAAAACTACGAGTCAAATGTTGCCTTAAGCGACATGTCTAGACTCTCAAAGCTATGCGTTAATGCTCCAACAGAAATAAAATCAACTCCTGTTTCAGCAAACGAACGAATGGTTTCAATTGTAATACCACCCGACGCCTCAACCTCAAATTGATCTGGAATCGTTTTTAATGCTTCAACTATTCTTTCTGGAGTGAAATTATCCAACATGATCCTGTCAACCTTTCCAACTTCAATAGCTTCCGCTAACTCTCGTTCGTTACGCACTTCTATTTCAATTTTCAAATCGCGACCCGTTTCTGCCAAGTACACATTAGCTTGCTCAATTGCCGACTTTACTCCTCCTGCATAATCAACATGATTGTCCTTCAACATAATCATATCGTACAAGGCAAATCGATGATTATACCCTCCACCAATTCTAACAGCCCATTTTTCTAAGTAACGAACTCCAGGTGTCGTTTTACGCGTATCCAACAACTTAACTCCTGTGCCGTCAATAAGCTTTACTATTTTGTGCGTCTGCGTAGCAATACCACTCATTCGCTGCATGAAATTTAAAACCAAGCGCTCTGTAGTCAAAATCGACCTTGAGCTACCTCTCACTTCAAATGCGACATCACCATACTTAATGTAATCACCATCATTTATAAATATCGTGACCTCTAAACTTGAATCAAACAGCTCGAAAATTCGCTTCGCCAACGCCACTCCTGCCATCACTCCCTCTCCTTTCACTAACAACTTAGCAACACCTATAGCAGAGTCAGGCACGCAAGACAGCGTTGAATGATCCCCATCTCCGATATCTTCACGAAGTGCATTTTGAATAATTTCGTCAATCATTTTAGTTAAATAATTTGGTACACAATGAGATTTATAATCTTACAAAGCTTCAATTGTAAGACTCTCTATTTTAAAACTAGAAGTAATTTTTTTGAAGTGAATCGTTACTCTAAATTCACTCCCACGACTCTTATATTTGCCAATAGCAAAAGAACCTTTAGAAGATGCTTTTCCTTTAAAGAAAAACTTAAAACTTGCCCCTGGTTTTCGTTTGAAAAAATCATTCAGTACAAGACTAGCCTGGGGTTGGCTATACACACCTTCTTTGCCTAAAATATTAAACAGAACTTTATCCTTCCCCATCAAGGAAATTGCATGGGAATCATTCGCCTCAAATGCTTTTTCAATCTCATCGTAAGGCACGATGCTCAAAGACATTAAAGCTGATGTTAAGAATATAAATAATAAATTCACAACCTACTCTGTTAACGTTTAGCGAATATACAAAGATAGCACCAAAAAACAACCCCCTATTCACAGAATAGTTGTAAGCTATTTATACTACCTTCGCTAAATGAAAATCAAGATGATCTGTGTCGGTAAAACGATGAAGCCATTTTTAAAAGACGGTGAACAAACGTATGTAAAAAGACTCGGGCATTATTCTTCTTTTGAGAAAATTGAAATTCCTGAATTAAAAAATGCTAAAAAGCTAAGTCAATCTCAAATTAAGCAGCAAGAAGGGCGGCTTATCTTGAATCAAATTAAACCTGGAGAAACCATGGTTCTTCTTGATGAGCATGGAAAGCACTACAGCTCTGTTGAATTCAGTAAATACCTACAAAAAAAATTCAATTCAGGAGGGAAAGGCCTTGCTTTTATCATTGGTGGTGCTTACGGATTTTCTGATGAAGTATATGCCAAAGCAAGTGGGAAAATAAGCCTGTCAAAAATGACGTTTTCACATCAAATGGTACGCTTATTTTTCTTAGAACAACTCTATCGCGGATTCACTATATTAAAGGGTGAACCTTATCACCACGAGTAAAAACTGAACATCTACACAAACAACCTACACCTTTACTCAAAAACAACCTTAAACTCTACCCTGCGGTTTTCTGATCTACCAGCAGCAGTTTCATTTGAGAAGGATGGCGTAGATGCACCATACCCCTCAGAATGCAATCTATATCGAGCAATCCCTTTCGATACAAAGTAATCAACACAGGCTCTCGCCCTCGCTTTTGAAAGTGCCAAATTGGATACATCGCTACCAATATTATCGGTATGTCCATCTATTTGAAGGTAATACGACGGGTGATCATTCAAAACAGTAATAATATTATCTAAAAACACATAGGATCTAGTCAACAATACAGATCTAGCAGTTTCGAATTTAACCCCTTTAAGTGCGTAGTTCATAATTTCCTGAACATCTTCATTCACCTCCTCCACAACTTCTGGACAGCCATTCTCTGAAAACAATCCTGCCACTTCCGGGCAAGCGTCAAATCGATCTTCGATACCATCTTTATCCGTATCAACCAATGCAACCCCTTTAGAATTTACAACGGATCCTGGAATCGTATTTGGTTCTTCGTCTCTGAAGTCCTTTACACCATCCCCATCTGAATCAAGAAGAGCAATTCCCTTTGAATTTACAACAGATCCAGGCACACTATTTGGCTCTTCATCTCGACCATTTACAACACCATCGCCGTCATCATCTTGAAGCTTGTCTTTTAATTCTAATTCTAATTGAGTTATACGGTCAGTCATTGCCGAATTATCGGGTAACACACCATATTCAGTTGGTGTCCAATCTGCGTGCCTTTTATTTTTACCAAAGTAGAACGAGGCTCCTATTGAAAAATTAAAGAAATAACCATTAATTTGGCCATGATCAAGTTCATGCCCCTCAGTACTTAACCGATCCCAATATGTTGATTGTCGTGTGTGACATGTAAAGGTCAAGTCACTCTTTACAGAAAAACGCTCCGTTATTTTAACTTGAGGTGTTATCCCAAACGTATAATTAATCATATCATCAAGACCATCTAAAAAGGTAGTATTTATATCTTCTGATTGCAATGACTTTGCTAACCATAAGTGTGAAACTCCTGCTCCTCCGTGAACCAATAAGCCAAAACGATCCGTCCAAGTGTCGAAACGCAACACATCTCGAAGGTTTATAACACCCTGAACCGATGTTCGCCAATAATTAGACCGACCAACATCATCAAAGTTCATCAAATCATACCCAAAGTCTAATTTAACACCAAACCGATTATTAAACATATACCTACCCTCTCCTCCAAAATGCGCTAATTGAAAAGCAATGTTTGAATTTGTTTTGACCGGAACCATGCCATCGTGCCCTCCAAAGCTAAACCCTACAGACCATCGATTATAATCATCAACATTTAGAACATCTAATGTGTTTTTGTTCTGAATTATTGTATCTTCTGTTTGAGCTGTTGCCGCAAACATTAAACTACTCAGTAAGAATATTGAAAAAACTTTTATACGCATATATAAAATATTGGATATTATAGTTCAAATCTAGTGAAATAATCCATCAAATCACAGCTAATTATAACTATACCCCCCCTTTATACTCATTCCCTATCTATTTCTACTTTTTTCTCATAAAAAAGCAGTAATTTTCCCGATTAAATAAATAAAATGATGCAAAGTGGTTGGTATCCTAAGCATAAAACTGGTAAATACTGAACCTTGAGCACAAGCAATAAAACCAATTTATGACGGAAATTGAACGGAATAATGCCTACATGAGGAAACTCATTGATGCGTTTCCTTTAAACTTAAAAGAAGCAATTGAAATCACAACGCAAAACCCTTTAAAAAAGGACTATTCTACATTTAACAATGTAGTTATTTGCGGAATGGGCGGATCTGGCATCGGTGGAAAACTAGTCAGTTCATGGATTTCTGATGAAATAAAAATTCCGGTTAATTTTTGTCAAGACTACAACCTGCCAAATTATGTAGACGACAAAACCTTAATCATCGCTTCTTCCAACTCTGGAAATACCGAAGAAACGTTATCTGCAACCTTAGAGGCACATGAGCGAGGTGCTACAATTATAGCCGTTTGTTCTGGAGGTAAGCTACAATCTTTCTGTGAACAACGGAATTACGAATTCATTCTTGTTCCAGGAGGGTGCCCTCCTCGCACAACCTTGGCTTTCTCAATTGTTCAACTGACACATATTTTCATCTCGCTTAATTTAATTCAAAAAGAAAAATTAAACGAGTTCTCTTTAGCTCAAGAATTAATTGTGTCAAACAGTGCTAGAATTCATGAAGAAGCTAAGGAATTAGCCAATTTCATCAATGGTAAAGACTTAATCATCTACAGCGAGTCCAAAGATGAGGGGGTAGCCATTCGTGCACGACAACAATTCAATGAGAATAGTAAAATACTATGCAACAACCATACGATTCCTGAAATGAATCACAATGAGTTAGTGGGATGGCATGGTGGCACAGCACAATGTGCAGTACTATTCTTAGACACCAATGATTGGCATTCTCAAAACAATAAACGCTTGGCTTTTTCAATTGAGAAAATCAAATCTAGAACCAGCCATATCAAGTCACTATCTTCTCTTGGAGAAACTAGGCTAACTCGCTCCTTATATCTAATAAACATTATCGATTGGGCTTCTTTATATTTAGCAGAGTTAAATAACATTGACTCAATATACATTGGTGTAATTGACAGCCTAAAGGCATCTTTAAAGAACTAATTAAACGTAAAAAATGATTACAAAAGAACGATTAACACATTTAAAGCAACTCGAAGCAGAATCAATTCATATTCTACGAGAAGTTGCTGCAGAATTTAGCAACCCTGTTATGATGTATTCTGTAGGGAAAGATTCTTCTGTAATGCTTCATTTAGCATTAAAGGCATTTGCACCTTCTAAACCACCATTTCCAATGTTACATGTAGACACTACATGGAAATTTAAAGAAATGATAACGTTTAGAGATCAACGGGCCATTGACTTAGGATTTGACTTATTGGTACACTCTAATCCGAAAGGGATAGAGATGAACATGTCGCCTTTTAAGCATGGGTCAAAGGTACATACAGATATCATGAAAACGCAAGGGCTAAAGCAGGCATTAAATGCAGGTGGATATGATGCTGTAATTGGAGGTGCAAGAAGAGATGAAGAAAAATCTCGTGCAAAAGAGCGTATTTTTTCGTTTCGTGATAAAAATCACAGATGGGACCCTAAAAATCAACGTCCAGAATTATGGAACATCTACAACACAGCGATTCAAAAAGGTGAAAGCGTACGTGTTTTCCCTATTTCAAATTGGACAGAGTTAGACATCTGGCAATACATTTATTTAGAAAACATTCCTATTCCATCTCTTTACTTTTCGAAAGAAAGAGAGGTTGTTGAATACGAAGGGACTAAAATACTTGTTGATGACGACCGAATGCCTGAAGAACTAAGAAAAACAGCGAAAAAAGAGATGGTTCGTTTCAGAACCTTAGGTTGTTACCCGCTAACAGGGGCAATTAACTCGACAGCCACAACCTTACCAGAAATAATTAAGGAGATGCTACTTTCGACAAGCTCAGAGCGTGAAGGAAGAATTATTGATAAGGATCAAGAAGGAGCTATGGAACAAAAGAAAATTGAAGGATACTTTTAATATGGAAAATCAGAATAATAAAATAGCAAAAGATATCGAAGGATACCTGAAGGAGCATGAGAACAAAGACATGCTTCGTTTTTTAACGTGTGGTTCAGTCGATGACGGTAAAAGTACACTTATTGGTCGGATGCTTTACGATGCGAAAATGGTTTTTGATGATCAACTGGCAGCTGTAGCAGGTGAGAGTAAAAAGTACGGTACAACAGGAGAGAAAATTGACATGGCATTACTTGTTGATGGCTTACAAAGTGAGCGTGAACAAGGAATAACCATTGATGTTGCTTATCGCTTTTTTGCAACCGAAAAACGAAAGTTCATTATTGCAGATACACCTGGTCATGAGCAGTACACACGAAATATGGTTACAGGAGCTTCAACAGCTGATGTTGCCATTATTCTTATTGACGCTCGAAAAGGAATTTTAACACAAACAAGAAGACATAGTTTTATTGTAAGTCTTTTAGGTATTGAGCATGTTGTTGTTGCAATTAATAAGATGGATCTTGTAGACTTTAGTCAAGATGTATTTGATGAAATCTCAAAAGCATATACGGAGCTAGCCACTGAACTGGGTATTAAGAATACTTATTACATACCTGTTTCTGCACTTGACGGAGATAATGTTGTTGACCAAAGTGAAAAAACACCTTGGTATAAAGGACAGACACTTCTCAACCTCCTAGATTCTATGGATATTTCTAAAGAAAAAGAAGAAGAAGATTTTAGGTTTCCAGTTCAATACGTTAACAGACCCAACCTTGACTTTAGAGGCTTTTGCGGTACAATCGTAGCTGGTGATGTTACAGTAGGAGATGAAATAACTATACTTCCTTCAGGAAAAACAACAAAAGTAAAGAGTATTATTAATGCTGGTGATATTACAGAGTCAAACTTCCATGAAACGTGTAATAGTGCCTACGCACCAATGGCTGTAACATTAACAACTGAAGATGAAGTTGACATCTCTCGTGGAGACATGATTGTTCACTCTAAAAGTGTTCCTAGAGTTTCAAATTCATTAAAGGTAATGCTCGTTTGGATGGATGAAAACTCCATGGAGTTGAATCAAAACTATGACATAAAAAGAGGAACATCTGTTGTTTCAGGTTCGTTTGAACACATCAATTATAAAGTAGATGTCAACACCTTTGAAAGAAAACAAGTGCACGCATTAGGCGTCAATGATATTGCATCGTGTAAAATGTTATTAAATCAGCCCATTGCGGCAGATGCATATACTGCAAATCGCTTTACAGGGTCTTTTATTGTAGTAGATCGAATTACGAACAATACCGTTGGAGCAGGAATGATTTTAGGTGTAAGTCGTAGAGAAGATGACTTAAAGAAAATAACTTCAAAAGAATACACTGATTCTGAAAAGGCATTAAATCAATTTATTCGCGCGAATTTCCCTGAGTGGGATTGTAAAAAAGTATAGTGTAACATGTATAAGGATACCAACATACGTTCTATTGTTAAAGCGATTAGTTGGCGTGCCATAGCGCTTGTCACAACAATGGTAATTGTTTATCTGTTTACGGGTGAAATCGAGACTGCAATTAAAGCTGGCGTTGTAGAAACGGGTTTTAAACTCTTCTTCTATTGGATGCATGAGCGCATGTGGTTTAAAGTGCGTTGGGGTCGGAAAAAAATTGAGCCTTTTAATCTTTGGTTTACAGGCTTACCGCTTTCTGGGAAAACAACAATTGCAGACCTCGTGTATACAGAATTGGAGAAATTACACATTCCTATTGAACGTATTGATGCTTCAAACATTCGAAACCTGGTTCCTGGTATTGGGTTTACTCGAGCTGATCGTAATATCCACATGCACAGAATAGGTTATTTGATTCAGAAACTGCAGAAAAATTCAGTTTCAACAGTTGTTTCTTTTGTTTCACCCTATACCGAATCACGAAAAGCCATTCGTGAAATGGTACAACAAAACATTGTAGTTCATGTTAAAGCAGAGATAGAAACCTGCAAAGCAAGAGACTATAAAGGGGTATACGCAAAAGCAATTGCTGGAGAATTAAAAAACTTTACTGGAGTAAACGATGTTTATGAAGAGCCTAAGCACGCAGAGATAACAATTGATACTGAGACGATGAGCGCTGAAGAGGCGGCCAACGTAATTGTGAAATACATAAAAAAAAATTATGTCAAATAAGAATATCGTTTGGCACGAACACCATGTTACTAAAGAACATCGTGCTGCCATCAAAAATCAAAAATCTTGTGTACTATGGTTTACAGGTTTAAGTGGTTCAGGAAAGTCAACAATTGCCAATGCGGTTGAATTAAAGCTCAACGAATTAAGTAAGCATACGTATTTATTAGATGGTGACAATGTACGTTTAGGACTGAACAAAGGCCTTACTTTTTCTGACACTGATCGCATCGAAAACATTCGACGTATTGGAGAAGTTTCCAAATTATTTGTAGATGCAGGAGTCATTGTATTAACCGCATTCATTTCTCCCTTTCAGAAAGACCGCCAACAAGTACGAGCTTTGCTTGAAGATGTTGAATTTATAGAAGTGTTTATTGATACACCTTTGGAAATTTGTGAAGCGAGAGACCCTAAGGGACTCTACCAGAAAGCACGCAAGGGAGAAATACCAAATTTTACAGGGATATCTTCCACTTATGAAGCTCCTAAACAAGCTGAAATACATATTAAGGCAGGCGCTCTTTCACTAGATCAGTCTGTTGAACAAATACTAAATTATTTGAACTTAAACGGTTACTTAAATGCTTAAAAAAGAACTATTATCGACTGCAATAGAAGCAAGCCTTAAGGCTGGGAAGGCAATTATGGAAATCTACGAATCAGATGATTTTGGGGTTGAAGTTAAAGGTGACAACTCTCCGCTAACGAGAGCTGATTTAGCTGCTGATAAAATTATTCAAACCTACCTGGTAGATACAGGAATTCCTATTCTTTCTGAAGAAGGGAAAGGTATTCCATATGAAAATCGAAAAGATTGGAAACAGCTTTGGATTGTTGACCCTATTGATGGGACCAAAGAATTTATAAAGAAAAATGGTGAGTTTACAGTAAACATTGCCCTTATTGAAGAGCAAAAAACAGTACTTGGTGTCGTTTATGCTCCCGCATTAAATGAATTGTATTTTTCTTCTAAAGAAGGTGGTTCGTTTAAGATTAAAAATGCTGAAGAATTGGATGTGTCGAGTATTCTATCATCTGCATCTTCACTCCCTCTTCAGGTAGAAAAAGAAAATTACACCGTTGTTGCAAGCCGATCACACATGTCTCCTGAAACAGAAGATTACGTTGCTGAAATGCGAAAAAAGCACGGAGAAGTTGAACTAATATCAAAAGGAAGTTCACTGAAAATTGTTATGGTCGCTGAAGGAACAGCAGATTGCTATCCAAGATTTGCACCGACAATGGAGTGGGACACTGCTGCTGGACAAGCCATATGTGAGCATGCAGGATTTGATGTTATTGACTGGAAAACGAAAAATACGATGAAATACAATCGTGAAAAATTATTAAACAACTGGTTTTTAGTAAAATAGATTAAAACTAAACACATGAAATTATTAATTACTGGAGGAGCTGGATTTATTGGCTCGCATGTAGTACGAAGGTTTGTTCAAAACTACCCTTCCTATCATATCTATAATCTTGATGCACTGACATATGCAGGTAATATGGAAAATTTGAAGGACATTGAAAACAATTCAAATTATTCATTTATTAAAGGAGATATAACCGACGAGAAATTCATTAATGCTCTTTTTTCCGAGCATCGCTTTGATGGTGTAATTCACTTAGCAGCAGAGTCTCACGTAGACAGATCAATAACTGACCCACTGGCCTTTGCAAAAACAAATATTCTAGGGACAATGATCCTGTTAAATGCGTTTAAAGAAACATGGAAAGGAAATTGGAGTGATAAATTGTTTTACCATGTAAGCACCGATGAAGTTTATGGGTCTTTAGGGGAAACAGGTTTGTTTGAAGAGACTACACCGTATGACCCAAATTCACCTTACTCTGCAAGCAAAGCAAGCTCAGATCATTTTGTAAGAGCATATGGTGAAACTTATGGCCTACCATATGTAATCAGTAATTGTTCAAATAACTACGGTCAAAATCAATTTCCAGAAAAATTAATCCCCCTTTTCATCAACAACATACTAACAGACAAACCTTTGCCTGTTTACGGTGATGGAAAATACACGAGAGATTGGTTATATGTATTAGACCATGCCATTGCCATTGATTTAGTTTTCCATAAAGGTCAAACTACAGAAACATACAACATTGGTGGGTTCAATGAGTGGCAAAACATTGATTTGATGAAGTTATTGTGCGATCAAATGGATCTTAAACTAAAAAGGCCAGTGGGCACTTCACAAAAGTTAATTACATATGTGAAAGATCGACCAGGCCATGACTTAAGGTATGCTATTGATGCTTCAAAAATAAATAAAGAATTAGGCTGGAAACCCTCTGTAACATTTGAGCAAGGGCTGTCCATTACAATTGACTGGTACCTGAACAATGAGGAATGGTTAAGTAACGTAACATCAGGATCTTACCAGAATTACTACACAAAACAATATTCATAATTATGAAAGGAATCGTACTAGCAGGAGGCTCAGGAACAAGATTGCATCCTATAACGAAGGGGGTTTCAAAACAAATGTTACCTGTCTATGACAAACCAATGATTTATTATCCTATATCTGTATTAATGCTAGCAGGTATAAAAGAAATCCTCATCATTTCTACTCCTGAAGATTTACCAAATTTTCAAAAACTTTTAGGAGATGGTACTGATTTAGGTCTTTCATTTTCTTATAAAGTTCAACCAAGTCCTGACGGCTTAGCTCAAGCATTTATTTTAGGAGAAGAGTTTATAGGAAATGATGATGTTTGCTTGGTCTTGGGAGATAATATTTTTCACGGACACGGCTTAACTGAAATTTTAAAATCTGCACGAAAAAACGTAGAAGAAAAAAGAAAAGCTACTGTTTTTGGTTATTATGTAAATGATCCTGAGCGTTATGGTGTTGCAGAATTTGACAAAGAAGGAAATGTTGTTTCCATTGAGGAAAAACCCGCTGAACCTAAGTCTAACTTTGCTGTTGTAGGTTTGTACTTCTACCCCAACGATGTCATTCAGGTAGCTAAAAACACAACACCCTCAGCGCGTGGTGAATTAGAGATCACATCTGTAAATGAAACCTTCATGCACAGAAATGAATTGATGGTAGAGTTGCTCGGACGGGGTTTTGCTTGGTTAGATACAGGAACACATGATTCTTTATTAGAAGCAGGAAGCTTCATCCAAACAATTGAAAAACGACAAGGATTAAAAGTAGCATGCTTAGAAGAAATTGCCTTTGAAGAAGGTTTTATTTCCGCAGAAGATGTAATCGAATTAGCTAAGCCATTATTAAAAACAGGCTACGGGCAATACTTAATTAAACGAGTAAACAGTCATGAAAATAACTAAAACTCCTATTCACGACTTAGTCATTTTGGAGCCCAAGGTGTTTGGTGATGACCGTGGATACTTCATGGAGTCGTTTCAAGAAGATTGGTTTATCGAAAATGTATCGAATACAAAATTCATTCAAGACAATGAGTCTAAATCATCAAAAGGTGTTTTAAGAGGACTTCATTTTCAAAAACCACCCTTTGAGCAGGCAAAATTAGTTCGGGTAATACAAGGAGAAGTTCTTGATGTGGCTGTAGATTTACGAAAAAATTCTCCTACTTACGGGAAGCATTATTCAATCCTGCTAACAGCAGAAAATAAGAAGCAATTTTTCGTACCTAGAGGCTTTGCTCATGGTTTTGTTGTTCTAAGCGAAACGGCTATTTTTAGTTACAAAGTGGACAACTTGTACTCGCCATCTCATGATTCTGGTTTAGCTTGGAATGATTCCGATTTAAATATCGACTGGAACATTGATGAATCTATGATTCAACTTTCTGAAAAAGATAAACTTCAAGGTACATTAAACGATTTTACAACACCATTCTCATGAATATTTTAGTCACGGGAAAAAATGGCCAGTTGGGTTCTGAGATCAGAGCTGTCGCAAATGAATTTAAACAGTTTAACTTTCTATTTACAGGCTCTGAAGAATTAAACATTTCAGCACAGTCTGATGTTGCAGCATTCTTTGAGAAAAATACCGTAAATGCTGTAATAAACTGTGCTGCATATACCGCTGTAGACAACGCTGAAACTGACGCTGAAAAAGCAAATGCTGTTAATCATACCGGCGTAAAATATATTGCAGAAATGTGTGAAAAACACAACTGTAAACTAATCCATATCTCAACGGATTATGTTTTTGATGGAAAGTCTCGATCTCCGTACAAAGAAGATGACACAGTGAATCCTCAATCTGTATACGGAAAAACAAAACTTGCAGGAGAAAAAGCTATTATGGAACTCTCCACATTAGCAGCTGTTATTATTCGAACCTCTTGGGTTTATTCTAGTTATGGAAATAACTTTGTGAAAACAATGCAACGTTTAGCGAACGATCGTGATGTACTAAATGTTGTAGATGATCAAATTGGATCCCCTACTTATGCAAAAGAGTTGGCAAGAGCTTGTTTAACAATATTAAGTACTACTAACTGGCCTAAACAAACTGAGCTTTACCACTATGCCAATGAGGGAAATTGTAGTTGGTGTGAATTTGCAAAAACAATTTTAGCATTTAAAATGAGTAGCTGTAAGATTCTGCCTATTACAACCAAAGAATACCCTACCCCTGCACCGCGCCCCGCATTTTCCGTCTTAGATAAATCTAAAATCAAAAAGCATTTTAACCTGACTATTAGTAGTTGGCAAGAATCGTTAAGACAATATACCTTAAATGAAAGCCACTAGAATACAAAAAATAGTACGTAAGCTAGACCGACACACATTGGAGGTAGCTAAGAAAGCTTCTAAAACCATGGTTGTTAAAATGACAGGAATGGTTGTAGGCCTGTTAATTAGTGTTTTTTTAGGGAGGGCACTTGGCCCTGAAGGCTTAGGTGTAATAAACCTAGCAAACAAACTTGGACTACTATTGTTAGTGATTACAATGTTTGGTTTTCAATTGGTAATTGTAAAACACGTATCAATCGCAAACTCAAATAAAAATTACAAGGAAGTTGCATCTAAGGTTAAAACAGGATTAGTTTTTAATGGCTCCTTAGCTTTAATTATTGCAATCATAGGAACACTTTCACTTCCTTTTATACTCAGCTCACCCACTAAAAATCACGAGCTATATATTCCACTTTTAATTGCTTTCTCAATGCTGATTCCGCAGTCTATTTCGCGCGTATATGCCGCAGCATTAAATGGTTTAGGTAAAATATGGCAAGCAAATCTAGTCGACAAAACACTAAGTTTTATACTTGTAGGCATAGGGCTTTTCACCTTTTGGGTTTTTCAAATTGACTTTAATGTTGTTGATGTACTCTTACTCTTTGGAGTTAGCCGTGTCTTGTTAGTAATTGCAGTTAAATTATTGTGGAATAACTACTTTAAAGAAAAAGTCAAAGGAACGTTTCAACTGAAACCCATGATTAAGATGGGGCTTCCGCTCTTACTGGTTTCAGGAACTTCTATTATTGCTAGTAATGCTGACGCTATAATGTTAGGAGCTTTAGGAACAATGAAAGATGTTGGCCTATACAGCGTAGCGGCAATATTAGCCCTTTTAACCTCTTTTTTTTTACAAGTTACAAATACAGCTATCGCTCCTAAAATGGCAAGTCTATACAACAATTCTAAACTAGGAGAAATGCAACTAATGGTAACTCGCATCACCAATTCCCTAGCAATAATAGCCTTTCTATTTATCGTACTTTTTACCGTTGGAGGAAGCTGGTTACTAAGTTTATGGGGAACTGAATTTCAAGAAGCTTATTGGATATTAATTATTTTATCCGCTGGTCAAGTTGTCAATATCGCTACTGGCTGTTCAGGAATGTTACTTGTAATGTGTGGTCATGAAAAAATTCATGGGTGGATTTCTCTCACAATGTTACTCTTAAATATTTCGTTGAATGTTATTATGATTATTAATTTTGGGGCAATAGGTGCTGCTATAGCAACAGCATCTACAGTTATTCTAGATAATTTAGCAAAAGTATTTTTTGCTCGAAAAAAAATTGGAATACTAACGTTGCCTAAAATCAGACGCTACAAAAAGTAACTGACACGAATGGAAAAATCAAACCCCATATTTATCATTGGTGTTCCACGTTCTGGAACAACATTACTGTCAACAATGTTAAACGTTGCAGATGGGATACATTTTCCAGAAGAAACACATTTTTTTATTCAAAAAAGCAGGTATCACAGCCATTCCAATTATTTCAAAAACAAAATAACTTTCGGGGAATTTTATTTTTCAAAGCGTAGAGAATATAATCGGAAGCTAACAGTTTCAGCTGAATTGATTGCTGAATTTAATTTGCTCCCCAACGAAAAAGAACAGTTTGAATTTATTTTAAATTTAAAGGGGCAACAAAAAGACACCGTTTTGTGTGAGAAAACACCTATTCACATGAATTGCATCGATGACATTAAAGCAATTTACCCCAACGCCCAATTTATTTTAATGATTCGAGACCCGAGAGATGTCTTTAATTCATTGTTAAAAGTAGAATGGAGTTTTCTTTTCCCTTATCGAAAACGAATTGCGCTGTTTAAAAAGTTGATTGCTTTAAGTCAGTTAGAAAATGTATACCCTCTGAAATATGAAAATTTAATTCTAAACCCTAAAGAAGAATTATCTAAACTATGTGCGTTTTTATCGATTGATTTTGATGAAAAAATGTACACACATTTTAATGATACGAAATATTCAAACTTTGATTTAAAGCATGAACCCTGGAAGGCAAATAACACAAAACAACTAGACCCTTCCAACTTGCACAAATGGAAAGAGAACAACCCTGAATTCTGTGCCTATTTATCAACCAAACTAAAGGGTGAAATTGATTATTTTGGATATGAATCAACTACAGTGAAAAGAAAAATCACTTCTTCATTAAAGTTCACACTTAAAGGATGGAGAAATGAAATTTTATCCCGCGTAATTAACTTGGATTTATTCCTTATATTTTCAAAGCGTTATTAATCCTCTTGAGATAAAATGAGACTGCTAATTGCTTTGATAACAGTATTGATTGGGTTTAAAACTTTTTATTTAACCCCCTTAGGAGTATATGCTAAGTTTTTAATATTTGGAATAGCTGCGCTTGCTTTTATTTTAAACTTTAAAGCAATCATAAAAATATTCTGGTTCAAGGTCATTGGAATCATGGTTTTGATTTCCATTCTTAATTCCTATTTGATTTTTCATCAAAGCTTTGTAGCTTCAATAATTGCCAATTCAAGTTTAATTGAAGTCTTTGCATTAAGCTTCATTTTCATTTGGCTCAACCAGGGCTCAATTCACTTTAGTTCTTTAATTAAATGGCTACTTATTTCTGCGTGGATGTATTCCGTTATCGTATTTTTAATCTCTGCATTAAACCTAAACTTTGCTGTTTCAACCAGTGAAGGAATGGTGTGTAGAGAGGCTGGAAAGCTTTCAAAACACCTTATATTTTTCGGTTTTTTCTTTTACTACTTTCTTTTCAGGAGAAAAAAGAAGTTTAGACATCTCCTTTACTGCTTTTGGTTTGTTTTTGTCACACAAATCTATGACATACAGCGTGGTGATATCATTTTTATAGTTTTAACAATTACCCTTTTTAGTTTTATTCAATCAAGGTATAAAGGCATTACCGTTATCGGAATAGCTGCTTCAGGGTTTTTCACTTTGGCTACACTGAATTACATATTTGCTAATTCGGTGATTAAAGACAAATTTGTTCAAATGTCTTATTTTTTCCAACCTGAGAAGTGGGACTTAATTAATGATTCATCTATTGCAGTTCGATTAAGAGAAATTGAATTTGTGATGTCTTATATTGTAGAATCACCCTTCTTTGGTGCTGGTTTAGTTAAGCCAGGAAACTATACATACTATTTCGGAGATCAACATTTTTACATTCAAGACATTGGTTTAATTGGGATATTTTTCTCGTTTGGTTTATTTGGACTTATATACTATTTCTTTACCCTGTATAGAGCGATTGGACTACAGAAATTTGTCATAAATCAAAAGCTAAATGTTTTTGGATTAAACTTATACCTACTCTTTTTCGTTTTATATGGATTAAAGTCTGGAATATCAGTATACGTGCCTTTTATTATGTTATTTTGTATCTTTTCAATTGACTTTGTGAAGCACCAACACCTAGCTTCAGAAGGCAATGCAGAACAAGACAACGTTAATCAGCAGGGAAAATTAATGGATACAATAGCTAAAAAGAATCGATGAATAAACCCAACCTATTTGTTATTGGGGCACCCAAATGCGGAACGACCTTTTTGTTTGAAAAATTACAAAGCCATCCAGACTTGTTTTTTCCTAAAATAAAAGAGTTAAATTATTTCTCACTTGAGCAACTAAACAAAGACTCTTATTACAAAGACTATAAAGCTAATTCATTAGATAAGTATCTTCGTTTTTATGATACAGCCAAGGATCAAAAGTACTTAGTAGATGCAAGTGTATCTTACTTTACATTTGATGACATTCCTGCTAAAATCAAAGAGTTTAACCCCGAAGCTAAGGTAATCATGTTAGTTAGAAATCCTTACAAGAGATGTTACTCTCACTATGTAATGGATCAACGAATGGGATATGCAACAAAACCCTTGCACGAATATTTAGCTGATGAAAAATCATTTCACTACAGACAATACATTAGCAACAGTAAATATTACGAACAATTAAAAAAGTATCAAAACTACTTTAAACCTGAAAATATTTTCATCATCGAACTTGAACGATTTGAAGATGACTTTAATAAAATTTTCACGTTTTTAAATATCGAACCTATACACATTGATTTTAATGCTAGGGTTAATGAAAATAAAATAGCTGCAAACAGCTTAGGAAAGTTTGCGCAAAAAAATAGAGGGCTAATAGAGCGCTTAAAGCTACTGGTGCCTAAACGTATTATCAGTACGTTAAAGTCCTTCGTTTACCGCAAGGCCCCTAAGACAGAAATACCCAAACAGGACCTTGAATTAATCAAACGTATTGTAGATTCTGATTACGCTCAATTTCAAAAAGTCATAACGAATGAAGGTTAGTATCATAGATCCTGTTGGAGGTCATGGCGGTATGGACTACTATGACTATGGACTAGCTCAAGGCTTGGGAGGCAATGATCTTAGTGTAGATTATTACACCTGTAACAAAACGAACGTCCGTTTATATGAGAACGTACAAACTAAAACTATTTTTGGTAATGTCTGGGAAAAGAAAGGTTTACTGAAATTATTAACTTTTTTAAACGGCTATTTAAAATCCTTTAAAAGTGCTAAACAAGCGAAGTCTGAAGTTCTTCACTTTCAATTTTTTGGTTTAGGCATCATTAATCTCTTTGTCTTAGGACTCGCCTGTTTGTTCAAACAAAAAAAAGTGGTTACACTTCATGATATCGAATCCTTTCATCAAGGAAGTTCTAAGTTCATTGCAAAACTCTGCTTAAAGTTCATTGATGGCATTATTGTTCACAATCAATTTTCTAAATCTGAATTTGAAAAGAGCTTTAAATTTCATGGAATTACATCGATTATTCCACATGGAAACTATTTACCTTTTGTAACAACACAACCTTTAAATAGTGATTCTCAAAAAATAAATATCTTATTTTTCGGACAAATAAAAGAGGTAAAAGGAATTGATGTATTGCTAGATGCCATGGAAAAGGTCGTTCAAAAAAGCAACAACTATCACCTTACCATTGCAGGTCGTCCATGGAAAACAGAAGTAAGACACTATGAAGATAAAATAAAAGAAAAGGGATTGATGAACCATGTAACAACTCATTTTAAATACATAAAAGATAAGGATGTAGATCAACTTTACAAGGAGGCTACAGTCATTGTAATGCCTTACAAGAAAATCTATCAAAGTGGGGTTTTACTTTTATCCTTTTCTTATGGAAGAACCGTTATTGCATCTGACCTCCCTCCTTTTAAAGAGGTGATTTCTGATGAAAAAAATGGGTTTTTATTTGAATCAGAAGATAGTTCAAGCTTGTCAAGTTGTATCTTGAAATTAAATCACAAATCAATATCAAACGCTACTGAAAATTCTAAAAATCTTATCTCTAAAGAATACGATTGGGTGAAAATCGGTAAAGCAACATTGAAATTTTACACTAACTTATGAAAATCGTAATAATAGGAGCCAAAGGAATACCTGCTAATTATGGAGGGTATGAAACTTTTGCAGAACAAATAGCCTTGGTTTTAAAAAAGAACCATGAAGTGTTAGTTGTTGGTGACGGATCTAACGATTACCAGGAGAACGAATTTAAGGGGATTCACACATTAAACTCCACGTATGTGAAATCAAATAACCCGATCAAATTTTATCACGACTCTTTAAAAATAGCAGACAATTGGGACGCAGATGTAGCAGTTATGTGTGGTATTGGTGGCGTTTTTTCAATTCCGTTCTTTAGGCGGTCAAAAATGAAGATTTTCGTTAATCCAGATGGATTAGGATTTAAAAGGGAGAAATGGGTTTGGTGGAAAAAAATAGCCTTATTTGTTCAATTTATGTTTGGAGCACTTTTTTCAAAATATTTAGTCTGCGATTCAATTGGAATCAGTGATTTTTTCAAAAAAACATTCAAACGAACTAAACATGTTTTTGTAGCAGAGTACGGATCTGACTTAAATACAGTGGCAACAAGTGACAGCTTCAATTGCGAAAATTATTTAGAGGAATTAAAGCTTGTAAAAGACAATTTCCTGCTAGTTGTTTCTCGATTAGAACCAGAGAATAATGTTGAGATTATTATCAAAGGCTATTTAAATTCAACTCAAAAGTCACCGCTAATAATTGTAGGGAACACGAATACAACTCATGCAAAAAAACTGATGCAACTTGCTTCAGAAAATGTTCGTTTTATTGAAGGAGTCTATGATCAACAAAAACTATCAACATTACGACTCTATTGTAAAGCTTACTTCCATGGGCATTCTGTTGGAGGAACAAACCCATCACTTCTAGAAGCAATGGGCTCAGGAAACTTAACAGTAGCACATGATAATGTCTTTAATCGTGAAGTTTTAGATAATGCTGCTTATTTTTTCAAAAATGACGTTGATGTATCGGAAACAATAAAAACGATTGATAGTGGATCTGATGACAAAACGATATCCACATTCAAACAAGCAAGTACACTTCGAATTCAGAATTACTATACTTGGGAAAATATAGCCGATAAATACGTGAACATTTTTAACTCTGTAATTAATGACTAAATCAAAGCCAAATTTTTTAATTGTAGGTGCTGCTAAAGCAGGAACGACTGCATTATATTACTATTTAAAACAGCATAACGACATTGGGTTTCCAGATTTAAAGGAGCCTAAATACTTTTCAAGCAGCCAATTGGAATTCCCACACAATGGGTCTGGAGATGACTCTGTAGATAAATATGCCGTAAAAGATTGGTCTGAATACCTAAATCTATTTAAAGACTTATCGAGCTACAAAAAAATAGGTGAAGCCAGCCCTGACTATTTGTTTTTCCATCAACAAACAGCTCCTTTAATTAAGGAAACCTTAGGTGATATTCCAATAATAATCATTTTACGAAATCCTGTAAAAAGAGCCTTTTCAGCCTACATGTACTTAAAACGAGACAGTAGAGAACCGCTCTCTTTTAGAGAAGGTTTAGCGGCCGAAGAGGACAGGTTGAAAGACAATTGGGACTTTATTTGGGGATATAAAAAAGCTGGGCTCTACGCTGAGCAGGTAAAAACATTTTTAGATACATTTACCAATGTAAAGGTTGTTCTTCAAGAAGATCTAAAATCAGACACAAAAAGTGTTATGAAAGAAGTTTATTCTTTTTTAGATGTTGATGCAGATTTCAAAACAGATACTTCAGTTGAACACAATCCATCTGGAACTCCAAAGAATTTTGTAGCCAAGTTTATATTAAACCGAAACAACAAAATAGCAACAAACACACGAGAAATCTTAAAATCAATTATACCACGAAGTATACTTGAAAAAGTTGCTAGTCGTTCACTTCAAAAAAAATCAATAAATCAATCTGATCAAGAACTACTAAAGCAATACTTTAAAACAGATATAACTAGCTTAGAGAAGTTGTTAAACCGAGACCTAAGTAAATGGGGAGAATAGCAGTATGAAAATATTACTAACTGATATCTTTTTTAGAAAGTCTTTTGACGTCATAAATATCCTTAAGGCTCACTACCCTATTGGAGACTTTATATTTACAATTCCATCAGACTCTAGGTCTAATCGATTTAAGCTTAAACATTTTCATGAAACCCGTGATTTTGAAGTTTTAACGCATGAAAATTTTGACAAGGACTTATTAAATATCTCGAAAAAGTATAGCACAGAAGAAATAATATACCTTCCAATCGAAGAAAGTACTACGTTTAACTTCTTGAAATTCATTACAGACAACAAGGAGTTAAACTTTAAATACTTACTCCCTAGCCTTTCAAACTTCCAATTATCAAGACATAAGGAGCAGCTGAACTTATTCTGTGAAGAAAAAAGCATTTCTTGTCCCAAACATATTTCTGAATCGGTTTTAAAAAACAAGAACTTTAAGTTCCCAATTATAAAAAAACCGAGCCTTGGCTCAGGTGCAAAAGGAATTGTTTACCTTGAAAATGAGGAGCAACTGGATAATTGCACCATAGATTTCGAAACTGATTTTGTTCAAGAACGATTGCCAAATCCAAAAGATATTCAAGCCGGGTTTTATTTATGTCAACAGGGGGAGATTATATCTTTCTATAGCCATAAGCGTATAAGAACATATCCCGAAATTGGAGGCGTAACCGTGTATTCTAAATCCGAATGCAACCAAGAAATAAAAACCCTTGGAGCTCAAGTGGTAAAAGAATTGGATTGGTCAGGCTTCGTAATGATCGAGTTTCTCTTTGATGAACGAGATGGCCTTTACAAACTAATCGAGATCAATCCTAGGTTATGGGGGTCAATAATGCTTTCAGAATTTTGCAATGCAAACTTTTTAACCAGCTACGTAAACGGTTGTTTGAACAAGGCTGTTAAAGCGCAAAAGATAGATACAACCAGGTATATACGCTGGGTTTTTCCATATGATATAATCTACTGGATGAAGCATTACTCTAACCCCTTTAAGTTTTTTAAAATACAACCCAATACGTGTTATATTAATTTTTCATATAGTTCGCGTTGGAGGTCCTTAAAATTTATATTCTTTTCCTATTTTGATTTAAAGAAAATAAAGACAATATTTAAACGATGAATACCACTATAATTGTTTTTGACTTCGATAAAACCTTAAGTTACTCTGATACCTTATTCGGTTTTTTTTCTTCAGCTAGTAAGAAGAATATCACCTACCCATTTAAGGTTTTTATCTACGTCTTCACGATGGTATTGGCAAAATTCAAAGTCTTATCTAATACCGAATTAAAACGTGTTGGGATTGCACTTTTTTTAAAGGGAATGAGCCAGAGTCAACTGAAGGTAGAAGCTTTAAATTACTCAAAGAAAATTAAGCTTAACACCCTATACAAAGAATTTGACTTTCTATCAAAAGATACCATTTACATTGTAAGCGCGTCATTTATTGACTATTTAAGACCACTGTTTCCTAGTAACGTTAGGGTCTTAGGCTCTCAGCTCATGTTTCAAGAAGAAACTGTTGTTGGGTTAAAAGAAAATTGTTTTAAAGCAAAGAAAGTTGACGCTTTATCAAAGGAAGGTGTAGAGGTAATTGACGTAACATACACGGATAGCTACAGTGATGTTTCATTGGCAGCTATCTCTAAAAAAACAATAATAGTTAACGGGGACAAGATGCATGAATGTGAAAACACATCGGCTTTTAACGCTTACTTTAATAAAAAGCAGTAGATGAATATATTAACCTTTGATATTGAAGAGTGGTTTCACATTTTAGACAATGAGTCAACCAAAACAGAAAAAGACTGGGCCGCTTACGAACCTCGTATCCATCAAAATATGGACCGGATTTATGAAGTGTTGGAAAACGTTAATGCCAAGGCTTCTTTTTTTGTACTGGGGTGGATTGCTGAAAAGTATCCTGAATTAATTCGAGAAATTTGTAATAAAGGTCATGAAATCGGTAGCCATACAACATTGCATCAACTCGTTTACGAACAAGATCGAAATGGGTTTTACCAAGATGTAAATCGATCAATTAAGACACTAGAAGATATTTCCGGAAAAAAAGTAACAATGTTTCGAGCTCCTGGATTTTCTATTACTGAAGAAAACAAATGGGCCTTTGAAGTGTTGTATGAATTGGGAATTGAAATTGATTCGTCTGTGTTTCCTGCTGGAAGATCCCATGGAGGACTCCCATCTTACGGGGTTGCAGAACCATCTATTTTAAAATATAATGGTGTTCAATTAAAAGAGTTTCCAATAAACACATACAAGCTGTTAAATAAACCTGTTATATTTTCTGGAGGGGGCTATTTTAGACTGTTTCCGTATAAATCAATTAAACGATGGACAGAAAAATCAGATTATGTAATGTCATACCTACACCCTAGAGATTTAGACCCTGGCCAACCTATGATTGATGGGCTTTCTTTACCAAGGAAATTCAAATCCTATGTCGGGTTAAAAACAGCAAGTAAAAAACTAAATTCTTGGCTTTCAGATTTTGATTTTATTGACATTTCAACGGCAAACAATTTAATCGATTGGGAAAAAACCAAGGTCATTCAACTCTAGTCTATCTGGCTAAAGGCATGCTCATTGTTTGAGTGTATTTATACCAACTCTCACAATTTCATCTTAAATGTTAGATGAAACCCACCTTACTTTCATTCATACATGAATATTTGGCTATTTTTCGAGCAGCAAAAACAATTATAGATATCTTAGGATTTCATTTAATTACATTACGTTAAAAATGTTTACTGAAGAGATTTATATCTACGCATTAGGATCACTCCTTTGTTCTTTTTTAATCTCAGCCTATCTTGTACCAACGGTAAAAGATGTTGGGCATTCGAAACGTTTAATGGATACACCGAACAATAGAAGTTCTCACACAAAATCTACAGCTAGTTTAGGTGGGATTGCTTTCTTTATTACGTTTCTTTTTTCTTTTTGTATCACCGACCAATTTGACACCTCTAACATCTCAATCTCTATTTTACCTGGGGTTACTATTCTTTTCTTCATGGGGCTAAAAGACGACTTAGTTGGCTTGGGTTCAAAAATTAAATTTATAGGTCAAATTATAGCGTGTTTAATCCTATTAAATCACACCAGCTTTGAAATTCTAAATTTTCACGGTTTTTTTGGCGTATTTAACATGCCCGTCTGGGTTAACACACCACTGTCGCTATTAATTATGATTGCCATTATTAACGCCTATAACCTTATAGATGGAATTGACGGCCTTGCTGCCTCTATAAGCACACTAGGATTAACCTGTTTTGCAATTTGTTTTTTCTGGACAGGTGACTATTTATTAGCCCTAACTGCTGTTACAATGATTGGTGCATTATTGGGCTTTCTGCTTTTTAACCTATCTGAATCCAATAAAATATTTATGGGCGATACAGGGTCACTTGTCATTGGTTTTTTAATTGCCTTAATGAGTATTCGACTATTAGCATTCGACCATGAGTTGAATATGTTTCCTTTCCACAATAGATACATTCCTACTTTAATGGTTATCATTATACTTATTCCCATTTATGACGTTGTGCGGGTTTTCACCATAAGGATACTCCAAAAAAGAAACCCTTTTTCTGCTGATAGATTACATGTTCATCACATTATGATTGATAAACTACAATGGTCTCACAGAAGAACAGCCTTTGCGATTAGCTGTTTAAATTTTTTAATAATCACTTGTTCTTTCGTATTTATACTTGGAGATCTTGGACTTATTCCACTCCTTATTTTTTTATCTATAATCATCTTCTTTATAACATTGACACTGAACAAATGGAGCGCTGAAATTGAACTAAAAAAAGACGCTAAAACCTAAATCCCAGCTCTTTTTCATTCAAAAAAAATTTAATACGAAACCTTGATATACGCATATTAATGCTCTATATTTACATTTTAACGTAAACCTATATGCTTAAGTTATCATACTCCTTTTTGTTTTTTATTCTGTTTTTATTGGCATCGTGTCAAACACGTAAAAAACTCGTTTATTTCCAAAAAGAAATGATTGGGGAAGCTCAAACTAACTTCACTCCTACTCTTAAAACTGATGACTTCATTTCCATTATAGTTGCTGGAGATAATCCAGAGGTTGTTGCCGTATTTAACCTGCCTCCCATTCTTGGAAATGCAGGAAATGTAAATAACGGTTACGTACAAGGAAACAATGAGAAATCGGGGTATCTCATTGATGCAAACGGAAATATACAATTACCTATACTAGGAAGTATTGAAATTGCAGGACTTAATCGAATGGAAGCAACCGAAATGCTTAGAGAAAAACTTAAAGCATATGTAAACAATCCTGTGGTTAATATCCAAATTTTAAACTTCAAAGTAACTGTATTGGGAGAGGTTAAAAAACCAGGCAGTTTTAAAGTACCCAACGAACGCATTACAATTCTTGAAGCAATTGGTTTAGCTGGTGATTTAAAAATAACTGGAGTACGTAACAATGTATTAGTTATACGTGATAACAATGGAAAAAAACAAGAATTTCGTGTTAACTTAACAGAGAACACACTCTTTAACTCTCCAGTATATTATCTCCAGCAAAATGATGTCGTATATATTGAACCCAATGCAGCAGCTCGATCAAATTCTACAATATGGAAAACAACGGGCTCTGTATTCATTTCATTGACATCTTTGATTATTACAACTATTACTTTAATTTCCTCCAAATAAATGTCAAAACAGTACACTCCTCCATTATTTGAAAAACAAAACAACGAAGAAATCAACATTAAAGATTTGATTGCCCGCTATCTTCAAAACTGGCAGTGGATGGCGATGTCTGTATTTATTTGTCTCATTGTTGCATTTTGCTTCTTAAACTGTTCAACGCCACAATATAAATCGACAGCAAAAGTATTAATTAAGGAAGATAATAGCGGAGGGCTATCTTCAAACATGGAAATTTTTGAAGACCTCGGACTGTCTTCAGGAAGTGTAAATTTAGAAAATGAAATTGAGCTCTTTAAATCCTTAACCCTACTGAAGAAAGTTTCAGATAACTTAAACCTAAGTGTTAAGGTGAACATTAAAGATGAAATCTATCAAAGTACACAACAAATACCGATTGCATTTGGAAAAGAGCCGATATCGCTTAAAAGTTCAACGAATGACAGCTTACTACACCACAAGGAAGTTGACTGGAGCTTGACGATTGAAGAAGGGAACACCTTCCTATTAACGGATGAAGAAGATGATGTCGAGTTAGGGACATTTGTTTTTGGCACTCCATTCTCTTCCCCTATTGGTAGTGTAATACTCCACAAAACAAATACATACATACCTGAATACGAAGGGAGAACATTTTCGGTTCAATTAACATCTCTACAAAACCAGGCATTATTTCTTCAAGAAGAAATAACAATTAAAGCCGTTAACGACGATGCGTCAGTTTTAAAAATTTCACTACAAGGGCCAGATACAGATGAAAATAATGCCATTATTTCTACCCTGATTCACCTGCATGAACAAAATGTAGTTGACGACAAAAGAGAAATCACAAAAACAACGAGTGATTTTATTAATGACCGTATGAAAGTTATTAATGAAGAGCTTTCAATTGTAGAGGTAGAAGGGCAAAACTATAAGACTGCAAAAAACATAACAGACCTTAGATCCGATGCACAGTTATTTATTGAATTAAATAAAGAACTCGAAGGAGAAATTACACAGGTTTCGATTGAGTTAGAGCTTTCTGAATATATGACAGCATACTTAAAAGAGCAATCAGGGTATGAAGTTTTACTTCCAACAAACCTAGGGTTTAAAGACGCCTCTATCGCTTCAAACATTGCGCAATATAACACCAAGGTATTAGGACGTAACAGATTACTTGAGTTTTCCAACGAAAATAATCCGCTAGTAAGCGCATTAAAGGAAGAACTTGCTGGCATAAAAGTTAGTTTAAGCGCCAGTTTAAAGAACTTAAGCTCTACCCTAGAAATTAAGTTGACAAAACTCGAATTAGAAGCAAAACAAAATCAATCTAAAATTGCATCAATTCCTGAATACGAGCGTGAATACCGATCAATTGCACGACAGCAACAAATTAAAGAGAACTTATACCTATACCTTTTACAAAAGCGTGAAGAAAATGAAATTGCCATGGCTGCAACTCTTGGTAACACAATCATTATTGAAGAACCATACTCGAGTGGGATTCCCGTTTCTCCAAATAAAAAAATAATTCTCCTAGGAGCGCTTTTACTTGGTCTATTGAAACCAATTAGTATCATTTACATCAAAGACTTGTTAGACAATAAAATTAGAACGATTAAAGATCTTGAGTCACTGAACCTACCATTTGCAGGAGATATTCCAGTAAACAAAACAAAAGAAGAACTCGTAGTGGACCCAGCTCAACGCTCTGCAATTTCAGAGGCATTTCGTATGTTACGTACCAACATCAATTTTTTGCTACATGAAGAATCTAAGGATGGTAGTGTTGTTGCGGTGACCTCTTCTGTTAAAGGAGAAGGAAAAACATTTATCACTTACAACCTAGCGGTCTCAATTGGCTTAACAAATAAAAAGGTTATCGTTGTTGGAATGGATTTACGCTCCCCAAAACTGACGAAGCTATTAAATGTTGATTCGTCAAAAGATGGAATAACAAACTACTTGATAAATCACCAAATGACCCATCAAGAAATTACCCATCAAAGTGAAGACCACAAAAACTTAAGCTATATTTTCTCAGGGCCTATACCTCCAAACCCAAGTGAGTTACTATACTCTACACGCTTAAAGCAACTTATTGATTCACTCCGTAAGGAATACGACTACATACTGATTGACACAGCGCCAATAGGAGTCGTTACTGACACACAACTAATTGTTCCTCATGTAGACCTGACGCTTTTTGTCACTCGTGCAAACTACTCAGATAAGCGTTTAATGGAAATACCGAAACAATTACATGAAAACTCTAAAGTCAGTAACATTGCGCTAATATTGAATGATGTAAAGGACCAAAACAAGCGCAACTATTATGGTTATGGTTATGGTTATGGTTATGGTTATGGTTACGGTTTTGAAGAGAGCAACAAGTCCTTTTTAAGTCGTTTTAGAAGAAAGAACTCCAATCAATAGAGTGTCTCTAAAACAACTTTCTTTTATTTATTACCTGAAACCTTAAGTCATGAAGCTATTATTTGCAACAGGGAATCTAAATAAGGCAGCTGAAATTCAATGTGTTCTTCCTAAAGAAATTGAAATCATTACACTAAAAGACATCGAACTAAAAGAAGATATTCCTGAAACTTCTGATACCATTCGAGGCAATGCGCTACAAAAAGTCAGTTATATTAAAGAGCATTTTAATATTGATTGTTTTGCAGATGATACAGGCTTAGAGGTGTTGTCATTGAATGGTGCGCCTGGTGTTTATTCGGCTCGCTATGCAGGTGAAAAACGAAATGATCAGGACAACATGGATCTTGTGTTAGAACAGTTAAAAACACATACTGACCGTTCTGCACGTTTTAAAACGGTTATCGCTTTGGAGTTAAATGGAGTCGTTTATGAATTTGAAGGGATTGTGAACGGAACAATTTTGAGCGAAAAACGCGGGGAAAATGGCTTTGGATATGACCCTATATTTGAACCTGAAAATTGTGGAAAATCGTTTGCAGAAATGAATATGGATGAAAAGAACCGATACAGCCATCGCGCACGAGCTACAGTCAAAATGATTGACTTCCTGATTAAACATACGCAATAGTTTACACCCTAGATTACACACGTTAATCGTTGGATTAAAGTGTTCATTCATCGAATGATAGATAAACTCAAGATTGAACTAAAATCCTCCTTCTTTCTTATTGACAATGTCTATGGCAAGCAGTACATTTGTATCTGAAAAATGTAAACCTCCAGAAATATCAATTTCAGGATTGAACAGACAATAATTAAATCATATGTCAAAAATAATTTACACTAAAACGGACGAGGCACCAGCCCTTGCCACACAGTCATTATTACCAATTATCAAAGCTTTCACAAAGACTTCAGGAATTGACATTGAGACTAAAGACATTTCTCTAGCTGGAAGAATTATTTCGAAATTCCCTGAGCACGTTGCTCCGAATCAACAAATAACAGATGCGCTAGCAGAATTGGGTGAGTTAGTAAAGCAACCAGACTCTAACATCATTAAGCTTCCAAATATTAGTGCTTCAATTCCACAATTGAAAGCCACAATAAAGGAGTTGCAAGAAGGTGGGGTTAATGTACCCAGTTACCCTGATGAACCATCGACAGATAAAGAGCAAGAAATTAAATCAATATACGACAAAATAAAAGGATCTGCTGTTAACCCAGTACTCCGTGAAGGGAATTCAGACCGAAGAGCTCCTAGAGCTGTAAAACAATATGCACGTAACAACCCACATTCTATGGGTGCATGGGCTACAGATTCTAAAACTCATGTAGCTACAATGGGTCATGGTGATTTTAAATCAAACGAAAAATCTGTTACAATTAAACAGGTAGGAGAGGTTAAAATTGTACATACCGATTCAAACGGAAATGTAACTGTACTAAAAGCTTCAACTCCCGTATTGAAAGATGAAATCATCGATGCTACATTCATGAGTAAAAAAGGGCTTGTTGAATTTTTAGGTACTCAAATTGAGGACGCAAAAAAAACAGGTGTCTTGTTCTCTCTACACATGAAGGCTACAATGATGAAGGTTTCTGACCCAATCATTTTTGGACATGCTGTACGTGTTTTCTTCAACGATTTATTCAGTAAACATGGTGCTACATTTGAGCGCATTGGTGTTGATGTAAACAATGGGTTCGGCAACTTAATAAGTAAGTTAAGTACGTTAGATGAAGCTGAACGATTAGCTATTCAATCAGATATTAATGCAGCATACGCAACAGGTCCTGCTTTAGCAATGGTAGATTCTGATAAAGGAATCACAAACTTACACGTTCCTAGTGATGTAATTATTGATGCCTCAATGCCAGCAATGATTCGTACATCGGGGCAAATGTGGAACGCTCAAGGTAAACAACAAGATACCAAAGCTGTTATCCCTGATAGTAGTTATGCTTCAGTATACCAAGCAACGATAGACTTCTGTAAAGAAAATGGTGCTTTTGACCCTACTACAATGGGAACTGTTCCTAATGTTGGATTAATGGCTCAAAAAGCAGAAGAATATGGCTCACATGACAAAACATTTGAAATGGTATCAGCGGGTAAAGTTGAAATCATTGATCAAAACGGAACAACTTTAATTTCTCACAATGTTGAAGAAGGCGACATTTGGAGAATGTGTCAAGTGAAAGATGCTCCGGTTCAAGACTGGATTAAACTAGCAGTAAATAGAGCTAAAGCAACACAATCACCAACTGTTTTTTGGTTAGACAATGAGCGTGCTCATGATGTTGAACTAATGAAAAAAGTTGAAGCTTACCTGCCAGACCACAATACAGATGGTCTAAACATTCAAATTCTTTCACCTACAAATGCGACACTGTATACCTTAGACCGTCTAAAAAAAGGACAAGAAACAATTTCAGTAACTGGAAATGTTCTAAGGGATTATCTAACCGATTTATTTCCAATTTTAGAATTAGGAACCTCTGCTAAAATGTTGTCCATTGTTCCCTTGATGAATGGAGGTGGTTTATTTGAAACAGGAGCAGGAGGGTCTGCACCAAAACATGTTCAACAATTCAATGAAGAAGGTCATTTAAGGTGGGATTCTTTAGGTGAATTTTTAGCATTAGCAGTCTCCTTAGAACACTTAGGAGCATCAACAAATAATGTTAAAGCATCCATTTTAGGAGAAACGCTTGATGAAGCAACTGTAACATTCTTATTGAATGATAAATCTCCATCTAGAAAAGTTGGTGAGTTAGATAACAGAGGTTCACACTACTACTTAGCGAAATATTGGGCTGAAGCACTAGCAAATCAATCTAAAGATGGAGACTTAAAAAATATATTTACACATGTTTCTTCAGAACTAAATGCTAAAGAAGACTCAATAGTTACTGAATTAAATAAGGCTCAAGGAAGTCCTATGAATCTTGATGGATACTACTTCCCTGTTGATCAAAAAGTAGCTGACGCAATGCGTCCAAGTAATACATTAAATGATATTCTTGCAAAAATGTAAGAGTACTTATTAACTTAAAACGGGGTGGGATTTAAATTTCACCCCGTTTTTATATTAAATATTGTTATAAACTAGGTAAAGTTGCTTTTACCTAAGCTTACTTGTTAAAGCTCAATTCTATTTCATCTAGCGCAGATACACCAAAATGATTGTTCGACCAAATGCGTAATAGTTCACCTTCTTCAAGTAAAACAAATGTAGGAAACACTCCAGAAGCAAGGTTTGACATCGCCGGAATATTCTCCGCCAATTGAACATCAATGGCATTACCCGCCCCTTCTTTATACCACCGCATCGTTTCAGGATCTGAATGACAAATAATATATTCAACCTCAATGTTTGAAACGCGCTCTTTTAATTTCTTCATCTTATCAAGTGCATTAAAGCAATAAGGACACCCTGGAATAGCTAATACAATGAGTTTTTTTCCTTGTAGTTCTTTTTCAGCCTCACCTTTCAATACCGTTATTGAATTGTTTGAAAAATCACCTTGGTATATTGGGAAGCACATAAAATACGTAGCAAACGGAATAATGAACAACATCAATTTAATGATCACCTTACTCGGAAAGGTCTTTTTCACTATCCATTTTCTAGAAATAGAAACAAGTAAGGCACCAACAGCAACCATAACTAAATAAGGCACTGCCTTACTCATTGTCCATGACCACCCTAAATCAAGTAAAAATAACTCTAGTGTATTCATTCTTTTTGAATTTGTTCTAATTTACAAGAAAATAAATCAAAATAAGAGTCAAAAAAAATACCACTTCAAAAAGTGGTATTTTAATGCTATTAATCAAGTTCAACAATTAGATTGTCAATATTTCTTTTTCTTTCACAACAAGGACATCATCAATTCGAGATGAAAAGTTATTTGTAATCACTTGTATGTGATTCTCAGCGTCTTTTGTTAAGTCCTCTGACAATCCATCTGCCTTTAGTGATTTAATCATGTCTAAAGCATCCTTTCGATTGTTTCGAATTCCTACTTTAGCATTTTCACCTTCCGCTTTTGCTCGTTTAACCAGCTCTTTTCTTCGGTCCTCCGTTAATGGTGGAACTGAAATTAATACTGACTCACCATTACTTTGGGGTGCAAAACCTAAATTTGAATTAATAATTCCTTTCATGATAGGGTCGAGCATTGCTTTTTCCCAAGGTTGAACAGTAATTGTTCTCGCATCCATTGTATTTACATTTGCTACTTGCGCTAATGGAGTTGGTGAACCGTAATAATCAACCATTACAGTTTGGAGCATTGCAGGAGAGGCTTTACCTGCTCTAATTTTTGACAATTCAACTTCAAAATGACTTAGCGTTTTAGAGTTACCCTCTTTAAACTCGTCATAAATCATATTTAATTCTTCAGTCATCCTTTCTTAATTTAATTCTTAATTACGAACAATTGTACCCACCTGCTCTCCAGCTAAAACTTTGGTTAAATTTCCAGGAGTATCCATGTCAAAAACAACAATTGGTAAATCATTTTCTTTACACAAGGTGAATGCAGTCATATCCATCACTTGCAACCCTTTTCTATAAACATCGTCAAAACTAATAGCGTCGTACTTCGTTGCATTTGGATTTTTTTCAGGGTCCTCTGTATAGATTCCGTCAACACGTGTTCCTTTCAGAATCACATCTGCATTGATTTCTATAGCTCTTAAGGCAGCCGCTGAATCGGTTGTAAAATACGGATTACCTGTACCTGCCCCAAAAACAACAACACGTCCCTTTTCAAGATGACGCACTGCTTTTCTTCTCACAAAAGGCTCCGCTATTTCTTTCATTTCAATTGCTGATTGCAACCTCGACTGAACACCTTTTGATTCTAATGCAGCTTGTAATGCCATTGCATTGATCATTGTTGCTAGCATTCCCATATAATCACCATGTGTTCTATCCATTCCGCCTTCTTCAGCCTGAACACCTCTAAAAATATTTCCACCACCTATTACAATGGCGATTTCTACTCCTTGTTCATAAATCACTTTAATTTGATTGGCATATTCACTCAAACGATTATTATCAATTCCGAATGATTTATCGCCCATAAGTGACTCACCACTTAATTTTAGGAGTATTCTTTTATACTTCATTTTATTTTTTTGAGATTGCGTAAATATACTGATTCTAGACTGATTTTTAACCTTGATTTGAACTCAAAGCAAAATAAATAAATGCTTTTTAAAATAAAAAGCATTTATTTTTAATCAAAAAAAAAGCCGTTTATCATACTGATAAACGGCTTTTAAATTTTATTAAAAGAATTAACTCAATGAAAATCTTTTAAATTCTGTAGCTGTTAGTCCTGACTCTGTAGCGTTCAAGAACTGCTCAACAGTAACTTTATTGTCTTTAATAAATGCTTGAGACAATAGTGTATTTTCTTTAAAGAACTTACCTAAACGACCCTGTGCAATTTTCTCAGCCATTTCAGCAGGTTTCCCTTCTTGAATTGCTAAATCTTTACCTACTTCTAGCTCTCTTGCAATTGTATCAGCATCAATACCATCTTTGCTTAATGCCAATGGATTCATTGCCGCTACTTGCATCGCTACTTGCTTTCCTGCATCAGCAGCAACCTCAGAAGCATTGTTCAACGCAACTAATGTAGCCAATTGATTACCAGGATGGTTATAAGCAACAACTGTTGGAGCTTCAACCTTAGCAAACTTAGAAATCTCTAGTTTTTCACCAATAACACCAATTTGCTCAGTTAATTTCTCTGAAACAGTCAGTTTGTCGTTGTAAGAAACAGACATAAGCTCTTCAGAAGAAGCAACTCCTTTATCCATACCCACTTGCATAATCGACTTAATCATTGTCTGAAAATCTGAGTTTTTCGCAACAAAATCAGTTTCACAATTCAATTGAAGCATGTAACCCACACCTCCTTGAACCTCTGCAAAAATGACTCCCTCTTTGGCCTCATTGTCACCACGCTTAGCAGCAACTTTTTGACCTTTTTTACGAAGTGCATCTACTGCAGCTTCAAAGTCACCGTCAGTTTCAACAAGAGCCTTTTTGCAGTCCATCATGCCTGCTCCTGTATGTTTTCTTAATTTGTTTACATCTGCAGCTGTAATTGCCATGGATATAATTTTTATCTAATTAGTACTAAATTCTATCGTCCTACTTTTCAGGACTTACCAGATCTATAATCTGTTTACTTTTCTTCTTTTACTTCTTCAGTAGCTTCTGCCGCTGGCTTCTCCTCTTTAACTGGAGCTTCCTCTTTAGCTGGAGCTTCTTTAGCTTCTGCTTTCTTAGCTTCTGCTGCTGCTTTTTTATCAGCTATCGCTTTTGCATCAGCCTCTTTGCTACTTCTTCTTTCGTCTAAACCTGCTTTAATAGAACCACAAATCTCATCTAAGATAATAGAAATTGATTTTGAAGCATCGTCATTTGCTGGAATAGGAAAGTCAACTAAGCTAGGGTTAGAGTTTGTATCTACAATAGCAAATGTTGGGATATTTAACCTTTTTGCTTCCTTAAGAGCAATGTGCTCTTTAATGATATCAACAATAAAAATAGCTGCAGGTTGACGCGTCATATCTGCAATAGAACCAAAGTTCTTTTGTAGCTTTTCTCTTTGACGAGTCTTAAATAAACGCTCTCTTTTATTTAAAGTAGTCCACGTACCATCCGTTTGCATTTTGTCAATTGACGTCATTTTACGGATAGACTTACGTGTTGTTTGAAAGTTAGTCAACATTCCACCTGACCAACGTTCAGTTACGAAAGGCATGTTAATTTCAGTCACTTTCGTAGCGATAATATCTTTAGCTTGCTTCTTTGTTGCAACGAAAAGAATTTTTTTCCCAGACTTAGCAATTTGCTTTAGTGCCGCACTCGCAGAATCGATGTGTGCAATTGTCTTATTAAGGTCAATAATGTGGATACCTTTTTTCTCTTCAAAGATATACGGCGCCATTGCCGGGTTCCATTTTCTTTTCAAGTGTCCAAAGTGTGCACCTGCATTCAATAAGTCTTCAAACTTTATTTTTGACATTTTTTTTATTTTAATTGTTTACGTTCCTTTAGTAAGCAATTTATAAGGGGCTTTCGCAATACTTATAAACTTAGATACTAAACAACCGCCAAAATATTGTTTACTAATTCGATTAACGTTTCGAGAATTGGAATTTCTTACGTGCTTTCGGTTGACCTGGTTTCTTACGTTCAACCATTCTTGGATCACGTGTCATTAAACCTTCATCTTTCAATAATGGCTTATTTTCTTCGTCCAACTTAACCAATGCTCTTGATATTCCAAGACGGATAGCCTCAACTTGACCGTTGATTCCACCTCCAGCAACATTAACCTTAACATCATACTGATTAACAGTATCTGTTAATGTAAATGGCTGAACAATCTTAGATTGAAGAACAGCAACAGGGAAAAATTCCTTGTAGTCTCTATTATTAACTGTCACGTTACCTTTACCTTTTGAAAGGTAAACTCTAGCAACGGATGTTTTTCTTCTTCCTAGTGTGTTAATTACTTCCATGTTCATTATTTGAATGTATCTAAATTAAGTACGGTTGGCTTTTGAGCTTCTTGATTGTGCTCAGTACCTTTGTATACTTTTAGATTGGTAAATAATTGGCGTCCAAGCGTGTTTTTAGGCAACATACCTTTAACTGCTTTTTCAACCATTCTCTCTGGGTGTTTCGCTAACATCTCTCTAGCAGTAGTAAAACGCTGACCACCTGGGTATCCAGTGTATCTAACATACTCCTTGTCGACTAATTTAGCGCCTGAGAAAGACACTTTTTCTGCATTTACAACAATAACGTTGTCGCCGCAGTCAGCGTGAGGCGTGAAATTCGGTTTGTGTTTTCCACGGATGATTTTCGCCACCTTGCTCGCTAAACGACCTAATGTTTGGCCTTCAGCATCTACTACAAACCACTGCTTATCAGCAGTTTCCTTGTTTGCAGAGATTGTTTTGTAACTTAATGTATCCACAATAACTTAATTTATAAAATAAGACAATTCCCCTAAATCAGGGGTGCAAAGATATGATTTCTAGTCTTATTAACAAAGCTTTATTAAAAAATAATATCTCGCTTTATTTTTTTTCAATAGAGGTAAGCGCTCTAATAAAAACAAGAACAGTATTAAAGGTATAAAAACAGGTGTTTTACTTCTTTTTGAATGCATTGATCGCATTGACCGTAAAATCAGACAAGACCAATTCTCCACTCATTGCAGCACGCTCCTTCAATAAAGCGTCCCAATGTTCTGTGCCTTTCCAAAATGCAGTCTTCAACATACGCATTGCTTCTGGGTTCGATTTCGCTAACTTTTCGGCAAGGCTATTGATACACGCATCCATGTCTTCAGAGCTATCAAAAACCTCTGCGTACAGCCCCTGCTCTTTCGCCCAACGAGCAGGTTGCCATTCAGTGGCATTAATAGCCAATTGACTCATTGCTGACAATCCCATTTTACGTTCTACTGCTGGACCAACAACAAAAGGACCGATCCCCACAGCTAACTCAGACAGCTTTACATCTGCGTGTTTTGTAGCAAAACAGTAATCGACAGCTGAAGCGACTCCCACTCCACCACCTACAGCCTTACCTTGAACACGGCCAATGATAAACTTTGGACACTTACGACATGCATTAATAACGTTTGCAAACCCTGAAAAGAAAACCTTTCCAACTTCCAGGTCTTTTATGGAAATCAACTCATCGAAACTAGCTCCTGCACAAAAAGCACGATCGCCAGCTGACCGAAGAATAATAACCTTGACATCATTGTTTGATCCCAGTTCTGAAATAGCATCTGCTATTTTTTGTAAAATTTTCCCTGGCAAAGAATTACTCAATGGGTGTCCAAATTCTACGGTAGCTATTCCTGATGTTTCAATTGACACATCAACGTGCCCTTTATCAATTGCGTTTGACATATATAAATTCCTTTTTAATCTTTCTTTGGTCGATTATCCTTTGGTGAAGCAACCTTAACATCAATTGCTCTACCATTCACTTCTATTCCATTAAGCGTGTTAATGGCATTAATAGCGTTATCAGCGTCCTCCATTTCAACATACCCAAAGCCCTTCGATCTTTTGGTCTCTTTTTCATACACAACATGAGCATACACAACAGTTCCAAAAGATGAAAATGTAGCCCTTAAGTCATCTGAAGTAATACTCCAATCTAAATTTGCAATAAAAAGATTTACCATACCTCGATCAAATTATTCCTCGGCACTACCTTAGTGTAAAACTATCTGTTCCTATCAATTGCCCTTGGCAGTATATGTTTACTTTATAATTTCCTTTTGACACTGTTTTACCATTGAGCTTGTAATAAATAGCCATGTCGATCATTTGATTCTGGTAATCAATCGTTTTCTTGTCTGAGTAAGCAACAGTAAAACCATCCGCTGAAGTCATATTACTTGTACTCGATTGCAATGTCTTACCCTCTGGCGTTATCACTTGAAGGTATACCGTCTTTTTTCCCGGTATTGTAATTGGATTTTTGGATAATGTAAAACTCGATTTAATCTGAACCGTATTCCTTGCTCGTGTCGTTTCTGTAGTTGTATTGTTTAGTCTCATCTTCAACCCTCCCGAATTAAAACTATACGCCTGCAACTTAGACCCTTTCTCTACTTTTGCAGCATTCAATTCAGCCGCCGTTTTGTATTGATTGCGCTCATTTCTTGTTTCGGAAAGTTGAGAATGTGTAACCTGTAAATCACTTGCAAGTTGTAAATTCAAGGTGTTTAAGGAGTCAATCTGAACGATATAGCCTTTCATTATCCCCTTCATGGTTTCGATCTCCTTCCGTGCAGAAAACAACTGTCGAGCACTCAGGTTTCCGCGCTCTACTTTTTCTAATAAATTTTGGATCTCAGCTTTCTGTTTATTGATTGAATCAGCTTTCGAAGCATCCTTTTCTAAAAGCGCATCGTATGTAAACAACATTTTTTTGAAATCTGTCTTAATGTCATTGGTCATCCCTCCAACATACCCTGACATCATTTCATTCATGCCTTTCATGTCTGTGCTCAATGATTTATTCTCATTTTTACACTGGTTTAGCTGACCATTTTTAGCTGACCATAAATAGGCCATTAATCCTAACATCAATAAAAGCACGATTATAACGAGCACATAGCCCCCGTTGCTTTTTTTTGGTACCTCATCAAATTCTGACATGTTGCTGAAATTAATTGAATTGATTTATGTTTTAACCTCGTAAACCTAGAAAAGGTACGATTAATAAAATACAAAAATTATTTTAGATCGCAAAAGATAACCCTAAGACAGCCTCACATTTTTGTGAACCATCAAAAAATACACCAAACAACTGTTCAAATTGAACAAGAAGCAATGGGTTATACTGCTTCGATTTGAAACGCGTACTTTTCCATAATTTGATTTGCGAGTAATTTCTTACACGCTTCTTCAACCTTCTGATTTGCATCCTCTAAGCTAGAAGCGTCTACGAACAAACGAACATGTCTTCCTATGCGAACACCATCAATTGACGCTAAGCCAATATTCTTCATACTACTTGTTACGGCTTTCCCTTGTGGGTCAAGTAATGCATCCAATGGCATTACATCGATTTCGGCTTTAAACTTCATTTTTATTCTTTTTAAAAATTGTATTTTCTATTATTGAAAAAACGAGATACAAAAATACGATTAATGCTATAGACCACACTTTGAAAACAAGAATAAATATCAAACTTATTAACAAAAAAGAAAATTTTATTTCATTCCCTTTAAACTTAAAACTCTTCACCTTTAATGAAAACAAAGGCAATTCAGAAACCATCAATAGCCCCATCACGAGCATTAAGCCAATCAAAAAATAAGGGTTAAACAGAATTGGGTACAACCCTTCCGTAAAACCAGACTCAACATTCATTGTCAAAACCAGCGGAAATGTCATGAAGAGCAGTGTATTTGTAGGCGTTGGAACACCAATGAAAGATTCAGATTGGCGTTCATCAATGTTAAATTTAGCCAATCTAAACAATGAAAAAAAAGGTATTATTAATCCAGCACAAGGAAGTAAATCAACGTCTCCCAAAAACAAGCCTTTAAACCATTCTTGCGTCTGAACACCAATGCCATCAATTAAATTCCCGCTATCAAGTTGTGCAGGGTCAACAATCAAGACAACCATCATAATAACCCCTGGAGCAACTCCGAACGTAACCATATCTGCCAATGAATCAAGTTGTTTCCCGAGTTCACTTGCGGAATTAAACATCCGCGCAACAAACCCATCAAGAAAATCAAACAATGCTCCAGCAAAAATTGCAAATGGCGCCAAGTCTAACCGTCCCATTAAAGCAAAAAGAATTGCAACAATTCCTGAAATTAAATTGGATGCGGTAAATAAATTAGCAAGTGTGAACATATTGAATCTAATTTCTACTTTTAATCACCTGTAGTCATATTATATCGTATTTTTACTTTTCCTCAACTACAGGACAATATAACGATCACTACAAAGAACACAATTTTTTATTGAAAAAGATGTTTAAGGATTATAAAATTCTATTTCTATGAAGACTTCTTGGCTTTTTTCGACCTTCATTCTAGCATTTACAGCTTTAAACTCACTTGCACAAGATGAAAGTTCAACAGAAACCATCACCCCAAAATATTCCAATGAATTTCTTTCAATTGGTGTTGGTGCAGATGCGCTAGGACAAGCAAATGCAGTGGTAGCTCAGTCGGGAAGTGCTAGCTCTGGGTATTGGAATCCAGCTGGACTAACAAAGGTCAATAAATGGCTTGAAGTTGACCTGATGCACTCTGAATATTTTGCAGGCATTGCCAAGTATGACTATTTAGGACTAGCCCATACCATTGATAGTAAAAGTGCAATTGGGTTCACAGCAATACGTTTTGCTGTTGACGACATTCCAAACACGACACAGTTAATCGACAACAATGGAAATATTGACTACGACAACATTTCAATGTTCACAGCTGCCGATTATGGATTTTTACTATCCTACGCTAGAAAGATGAAACCTGTTGGCCTTAGCCTTGGAGGAACATTTAAAGTCATACACCGAAAGGTTGGTGACTTTGCAAAATCATGGGGGTTTGGATTAGACTTTGGATTGCAATACGAAACAGCCAATCATTGGCAATTTGGACTAATGGCACGAGATGTATCCTCCACATTTAATGCATGGGTATTTACACTAGACAACGAAACACAAGATGTTTTCATTAATACAGGAAATGATATTCCTGAAAACGGAATAGAACTAACACTCCCTAGAATTATTTTAGCGGGATATAAAAAATTTGACATTGGTCAAAAAGGTTTCCATGCCTCTACGGAGTTAGACATTGACATCACAACCGATGGTAGAAGAAATTCAATTGTGCGCTCTGGAATTGTATCAATAGACCCACACTTAGGAGTTCAGATTGGATTTAAAGACTATGTCTCATTAAGAACAGGGGTTTCGAATATACAGTACATTAAAACTTTTGACAACACCGAAAAGCTAAACCTTCAGCCAAACATTGGCGTAGGCCTCCACTTTAAAAACTTTTATCTAGATTATGCATTCACAGACATTGGGGACGCGTCCGTTGCGCTTTACTCCCACGTTGTTTCATTACGGATTAAACTAAACAATCCGAAAGGCGAGTAAATCCATCCCTATCAGAGTCGTAAACACTAAAAATTAAAAGAATCGACAGCTAAAAATGGCCGTGTCATCAACAAATGGTAAACCTTCTTTCCACGCATCCAACTTAGAAAAAATCAAGTTGTTCATGTCTTCCATTTTTAAGGGGTAATAGCTATGAACCAGCTTAATCAACCGATCCGTACCAAAGAATGCTTCCGCTTCATTTTCGAGCTCAACAACACCATCTGTATACAACACAATTGTTGTATTAGGCTCCAGCTCTTTTTCGCCAACATTAATAAACGGAAGCTCATCCAACATCCCTAAACCAATACACCCTTGATCTAAATTCGCCACCTCCTTTCCATTTGTTATGAATGGATGATTATGCCCTGCATTTACATATGCCAATTTACGCGATACAGTATTGTAATGCGCCAAGAAAAACGTGATAAACTTCTCTCCTTTTGCACTATTCATTACTTTTTTATTCAACTCAACAATCAACGCTTTAAGATCAAATTCCTGGTACTCGACCAGCGTTCTTAAAGTAGCTTGAAAATTAGCCATAAGCATGGCTGCAGAAATCCCTTTCCCTGAAACATCTGCAATACAAATGATATACTCATCTTCACCAACAGGGATAAAATCGTAATAATCACCCCCAACCTCATGCCGTGGCTTATACTTTGCAGAAATATCCATACACTTGTCTGACGGTAACTCTTCAGGAAAAAGAAGCTGTTGCATTGTTTTAGCAAGCTCCAATTCCTTTTTATAACGCTCCTGCTTTGCTTTTAACTTAACCATGCGCTTATTCTCAATAGCAACGACAATAATATTCGTTAGCGTTTGAATAAAACTCATGTAACTTAGCTCTGCATTCAAGTACTTTTCGTCAGAGCCACTCCCCTTCACCAATAAATAAGCTAAGGTTTGTCCTTTGTGGTCCACCGGAACAATTACATCAAAATCACTTAAAAATTTAGAATGCGACGATTGAATCGTTGTAATTTCTTCGAACCGTGAAAGTTCAAACGCTACATCAATATGATTTACCCGCCCTTTATAACCTACCTTGAGTAAACAGTTCCACTTTTTCTGTCGGTTAAACAAGATAAAACGATCATAACCTAGCTGTTCTCTTAGGATAAACGCGTAAAGGTCAATTATTTTATCTACATCCTCATTTGAATTAATCGCATTCGTTATCTCTAACAGCGAATTAAGCTTAAAATCTTTAAGTTTAATCTGACTTTCGAGGTTTTTTATCAGCGCTTTATTCATTATAGATTTTCAAGAATTTCAGGCAGTTTTCTAAGTGCTGCCATTTCTCTATACTTTGACTTTACTTCTGCACAGGGTGTTCCAAAATACGTCCGTCCTCCGGTTAAACTTTTTGTAACACCAGACTGACCCAGCACAACAGCCCCCTCACCAATGACAACATCACTGGCACAGCCTACCTGGCCCCAAAGTGTCACATGATCTTCAATGATGACACATCCGGCTAAACCAACACCTGCAGCCAACAAACAACTCTCTCCAATTATCGTGTCATGTCCCACATGAACCTGATTGTCAAGCTTGGACCCTTCTCCAACAACTGTTAAAGCCGAAACACCTGCGTCAATTGTACAAAGCGCGCCTAGCTCAACATTACTTTTTAAATGAACACCTCCACACGTATGCATGCGGTCGTATCCAGTAGCTTTTTTCTTATAATAGAACGCTGAATGCCCTATTACTGTGTTAGGACCCACAACTACATGGTCATCAATAATAGTATTATCTCCAATTGAGACACCTGCATAAATGATTGACCCTGCACCGATTTTTACATTACTCCCTATAAACACATTCGGGTAAATAATTGCTGACTCATGAATCTCTGCCTTTTCATTTACCGCAACTTTTTGAGGTGAAAAGGGTGAGAAATGTCGCGCTAATTTATTGTAGTCATCAAAAGGGGTTTCTGAAACTATTAAAGCTTTTCCTTTTGGGCAATCTACTTTCTGATCAATTAAAATGGTGTCTGCTGCGCTTTTTAATGCTTTTGCATAATACTTAGGGTGATCAACAAAAACTAAATCCCCCGACTCCACCTTGTGAATTTCATTAATCCCCGAAACAATATGACCTGGCGAACCGACGAAAGTGCACCCCAACAACTCGGCTATTTCTTTTACCGTACACGCGTTTTTTAACTTCATGAGATGGTTCTTTATCTTCAGTAAAGTTAAGTCAAAAGACTACGGTGCTTTAAGTACCGTGCAGATGTTATCCTCCTTGTGTTGTTAATAGCATAAGAGAAATATACTCAGGAATACTTTGAATCAAAATTCAAGTAATTAATAAGCCAACAAATCTTCAAGGGTAGACGCCACTTTTACTGCATTTGGCAACAAGGTTTTCTCTAAAATAGAGTTTAATGGAATTGCAGGAGTATCAACAGAACCAACAATTGAAACAGGGGCATCAAGTGATTTAAAGTTATCGCGCTGAATGCGACCAGCTAAACCTAAGGTAAATGATGCCTCAACAGACTCTTCCGTTACAAGCATTACCTTACCGTGTCTTTCTGAAACCTCATCCATTTTAGCATGATCTAAAGGGTTTAATGTTCTCAAATCAATAATCTCAACCCTTCCGTCAAACTCCTTCGCCGCTTCAATTGACCAATAGACACCCATACCATAAGTTATAATTACACACGATTCACCCTTGGATATTGCGTCTACATCCGCTTCTTGAACTACACGTGCTTTCCCGAAAGGAACCACATAATCTTCATCTGGCTCAATGGACATCGCTCCTTCTGTTCCTGGTATTTTTGACCAGTACAATCCTTTATGTTCTAATAACACAACAGGATTCGGGTCATAATAAGCAGCTTTAATAAGGCCTTTTAAATCTGCTCCCGTAGAAGGGTAAGCAATCTTAATTCCACGAATATTTGTTAAAACAGACTCGACACTCGAAGAATGGTAAGGTCCACCAGAACCATACGCGCCAATCGGCACTCGTAAGACACAGCTTACAGGCCATTTTCCATTCGATAAATAATAAGACCTACTTACCTCCGTAAACAATTGATTCAACCCAGGCCAAATATAATCGGCAAACTGAACCTCTACGAAAGGCTTAAGTCCAACTGCTGACATCCCAACAGTTGAACCAATAATATAGGCTTCTTGAATGGGTGTGTTAAAGACACGGTTATCTCCAAACTGTTGTGCTAACGTTGCCGCTTCGCGAAACACTCCTCCCAAACGACCTCCAACATCTTGCCCGTACAACAATGATTCGGGGTGCTTAGTCATTAATTCACGTACACCAAATAAGGCAGAATCTACCATTACTGTTTTCTTCTTTCCTTTTGGTTCGCGCTCCCCTTTTTCTTCTGTAATTGGGGTAGGTGCAAAAATATAATCTGTAATCGATTCTGGAGAAGGATCTTCTGCAGCTAATGCTTTTTCATAATCTAAATCAACTAGCTTTCTAACATCAGCCTCAATATTGATGATGTCAGCCTCATCGGCACCAACCTCTCTTAAGGCATTCTTTAATTTAGGGTAAGGGTCGCGTGTAGCAGCCTCCTCCAAATCATCTCGATACCATTCCATACGAACACCAGAAGTGTGGTGCCCTAACAATGGTACTTTTGCATGTACAATAAACGGTCTTCTTTCCTCACGGACAGTCTCAATAACCTCTTTCATCGTTTGAAACGATAAGTCGAAATCACTTCCATCTATAGTACGGACTTCAATGCCATTAAACCCTTCTGCATATTGCGTAATATCTTGAGCTCTCGTTTCTTCTGCATTTGCTGAAATATCCCACCCATTATCCTGCACAAGGTATATGATTGGATACTGTTTTAAAGCAGCCATCTGTAAAGCCTCAGAAACTTCTCCTTCTGTACAAGAAGCATCACCGAGTGAACAAACGACAACAGGGTTCTCACCCTTAAAATCTTCTGACAGTCCTTGTTTTTCTTTGTACTGAATCCCCATTGCTACACCTGTCGTTGGAATTGCTTGCATTCCAGTTGCAGATGACTGATGAGGAATTTTAGGCATGTCATCACGCTTCAATGAAGGGTGAGAGTAATAGGTTCTACCTCCTGAAAAAACATCTTCTTTTTTGGCAAAAACTTGCAACATCAACTCGTACGGAGTAATTCCAATCCCCAATAAAATTGAGTCATCTCTATAATAAGGTGATACCCAATCTTGAGGCTTCAGCTGCATTCCACAAGCCAACTGAATAGCTTCATGCCCTCTAGAAGTCGCATGAACATATTTTGCAGTCACTTCTTTATTCGCCTCATACTTTTCAGCTAAGGTTTTAGCTGTAGACATAAGTTTAAATGCTTCTAAAAGAGTTTCCTTAGATGTTTTAATGCTTGTTTTCTTCGATTTAGACGCTGTCGTTCCCATTCAATCCCGTTTTTTCAGTGGTCAAATATACAGAATTGTGATGAATTTCCTTTCATTTATAGTGGTTTCAAATACAAGTCTATACAGAATTCTGATTCCTTTATTACTGATTATTCTCAATGACGTATTCTAACACCTTTGTCATTAAATGAACACGGTCTTTACCACGCACGTTATGCTCATGCATTGGGTAAGGGAAAAAATCCATCTGAACTCCAAGTTCAACAAACCGCTGTACCAATGCAAGGTTGTGCTGCATAACAACAACATTGTCTATTGTTCCGTGAATCAATAATAAATCGCCTTCTAAATTTGCAGCATGTGTTAACAATGAGGCTTCTTCGTATCCCTCTGGGTTTTCTTCTGGCATATCCATATAGCGCTCTCCGTACATAGCTTCATAATACTTCCAATCTGTAACAGGTCCACCCGCAACAGCCACCTGAAAAACCCCAGGTTGTCTTAGCATTAACGATGTAGCCATGAATCCGCCAAACGACCACCCATGGACTGCTAAACGGTCTGCATCAACATAAGGCAACGATTTTAAGTATGCGACTCCTGAAAGTTGATCTTCCATTTCCACCTTTCCTAACTGCCTGTGGATTTGAGACTCAAAAGCAAAACCTCGCTCACCAGAACCTCTATTGTCAACAGTATACACTAAGTAACCCTGCTCTGCCATCCAATACATCCAAAGGCTCGCACCATCTAACCATGAATTTGTAATTAATTGTGCATGAGGACCTCCATAAACATAGACCAAAACTGGATATTTTTCACTCGGGTCAAAGTTGCTTGGCTTAATTAAACGGGTGTATAGTTTGGTGCCGTCATTTGCAGTAATGGAAACTACTTCAGCTCCACCTAGCTCTGTTTCAGAAAGCATATTCGGACTTTCCATTAAAGTTTTTAATGTCTTTCCACTACCTGTAAGAATTAAATCTTTACTCGGGACTTCATGGCTTGAGTAATGGTCATGGAAATATTTTCCGTTTGATGAAATAGACACCTTGTGCGTTCCTGCTAAACGTGTTATTTCTGATTGCCTTCCACTCAGTGTCACATTAAAAAACTTTGTATCCAAAGGACTTACTCCAGTTGCTGTAAAAAAGATTTTTCCATTTTTATAGTCAACGATATCCTTTAGCACAAATTCATTCGTTGTAAGCTGTTTGATTAGCTCCCCTTCAAAATTATAGTGGTACAAGTTATTATATCCATCACGCTCAGAAATCCAAATGAACTCATTTGATTTCCCATCCAAAAAATAAGCAGGATGTTCCGGCTCAATCCATTTATCATTTTTCTCTTCAAATAATGTCCGAATAAACATTCCATTTGAGGCATCGTACACATTTAACCACATGTGATTTTGACCACGATTGACCTCAGCAACAACAACATACCTATTGTCTTTTGTCCAAGACACATTTGTTAAGTAATTCTCAACTCCTTCTCTAGGCTGAATAAATGACGTTGACCTGCTCTTAATGTTATAAATTCCAACTGAAGGTTTTTCTGAGGGCTGCCCTGTCATTGGGTACTTGATCAACTCTAAAGCTCCTGGCGTAACACTATTATCTAACAGCGGATAATCGTGCACGTCGGTTTCGTCTTTTTGATAAAAAGCCAAAGACTCTCCGTCAGGTGACCAAAAAAGCCCTCCAGTAATCCCAAATTCAGAACGTGCAATTGCCTGACCCGACACAATGTTTTTATTCGTGTTATCAGTGACATTAATTGTTAAGCCAGCTCCCGTACTGATATGAATATTGTTTTCTTTTGTAAAAGCAACGTGCTCTGTTCCGTTATGAAAAGTTGTGTTTTCCACCCCTTCATCAAGCTTGTAAAGTAAGCGGCCTTCCTGCTCAACCACATTATAACTGAAAAAAGAAAAGCCATCGTTAACCCAAAATTCATTTTTATTTTTCCACTCAAACCCAGAAAACCAATACATTTTTGAATTCATTCGCTCATTAAACGTCTTAATATTTAGTAGCTCACTCGCTTTTGAGTTTCGAACAGAAGCTTTCATCAATGCTGTATAACCATCCAAATAAGTATAACTGTCTGTCATTGGAACCCAACTAAACATTGAAAGTGACTTTGGATAAAATGCTCTATATTGTTGTGTTACAGCATCGCTTAATGTTAATTCCTTTTGCTGACTAAACGTTGACGTTGTCATCAATACAAGTGTAACAAGTATTATTAATTGCTTCATTATTGTTTTATTTTCTAGATTTAAACACACCAATGTGCCGACCAAATATACACAATTGCCCGCATTCCAATACCTACGCAACAATAACACGGTACAATCAACTATTTTAGTAACTATACCTCTTGTTTTATTAGAAATAATCTATTTTTACACAAAAAAAGGCAATGAATCACGTTTCTATCAAAAGTATCGAAAAAGCAATCACTAAAGTGGACAATCTGGGAGAAGACGGATTGGAAAAATTAGCTGAGACGTACGCCCTTGCCCAGCAAGTGTTATTAGGCTATGTCATGTCAGCAGCTACTGAGTATAAAAACGAGCAGCTAGAGGGTCTTTTAATCTATTACTACTGCTTAATTTCTGAAGCATTTGCGCAAGAAGGCATCTTATTAGATCAAATAACAGAAGAACAAATTGACGCATTCGAAGAACCTTTTTTCGAAATGCTAGATCAATACTTTGATAAAGACGAAGAGGCAATCATAAATGACTTTGTTGATCAACCAGAGCTTACCCAGTTTATGATGATTGAAATCAGCACGGAAGATGAAGATGGTACGTCATTAGAAGATGAAACTGCAACGCAACTATTCATCGTAACAACAGCAATGGTTGCATTGATGAACCGTTCAGTAAAAGCGTGAAACAACCCGAAGAAATAATTCAATTAATGTTAGACCGCGATGCTTTTAGCGCATGGTTAAATCTTAACATAATTAAAATTGAAAAAGGGAACTGTACACTTTCGTGCACTGTAAATTCTCAAATGCTAAATGGATTTGACATTTTGCATGGAGGCATCACCTATTCACTCTCCGATTCTGCATTGGCTTTTGCCGCGAATGCCTATGGCTACAAATGTGTCAGTGTCGAAACTTCAATATCTCACCTGTACCCTGTCAAAAACAATCAAGCACTAACGATTACAGCAAATGAAATTCACAGAGGTAAAAGCATTGGGGTTTATCAAGTAGAGATTCTCAATGATGAAAATCAGCTTATTTCAAAATTTAAAGGAACAGTCCACATTTCCAAAGACGTTTGGTAACTCCTACCCGTATTGGCTTTAGATTAAAAAATAAAAGCGTAACTATTTCACATTCTTCTATGCTTGCATAGAACTTTTTAATATATTTACCGCTCTAAAGCAGGAAATCTTGATGTTTAAAACAAATACAAACGAATACTTAATGGATGCCACCATTCGTCATCTTTGGCATAAAATCTCAAGGATGTACAATCAAAAGGCAAATGAGTATGGCATTACGATCTCTATCGGGTTTATTCTATTAAACATTGATAAAGAAGGAACGCCAAGCACACAACTCGGTCCAAAAATGGGAATGGAACCAACATCGCTCTCCAGGACATTAAAAACCATGGAAGAGAAAGGGTTTATTGAGCGAAAACCAGACCTTCAAGACAAGCGAAAAGTTTTAATTTTCTTAACCCAAGAAGGTGTTGATAAACGAAACATCACCAAACATGTAGTTCTTGACTTTAACCAACGGCTGATCGCAAACATCCCAAAAGGCAAGTTAAAGACCTTTTTTGAAGTTGCAGAACAGCTTGACAGAACGATCGATAACGAATTTAAATAAGATTAATCAATCAAAATGAATAGACATATACGTAAAGTTGCAGTATTGGGGTCTGGAGTCATGGGCTCTAGAATCGCTTGTCATTTTGCAAACATTGGGTGTGAAGTTTTACTTCTAGACATTGTCCCTAATGAACTTAGTGAAATTGACCAGAAAAAAGGATTAACAAAGGAGTCTAAAGGATTCAGGAACAGGATTGTTAATGATGCACTTGCCGCTTCAATAAAATCAAATCCATCGCCTATCTATAGAAAGGCTTTTGCCTCTCGAATTGAAACAGGAAACTTTGATGATGACTTGTCAAAAATCAATACGTGTGATTGGATTATAGAGGTTGTTGTTGAACGACTTGACATTAAACAACAGGTGTTCACGAACATTGAGAAGCATCGAAAGCCAGGTACATTAATTACATCAAACACATCTGGTATTCCGATTAACATGATGCTCGACGGGAGAAGTGATGATTTCAAAAAACACTTTTGTGGGTCACACTTTTTTAATCCTCCAAGATATTTACAGTTATTAGAAATAATACCTACCCCATCAACAGACCCTGAAGTAGTGTCCTTCTTAATGGATTATGGCCAGCGTTTTCTCGGTAAGAAAACCGTTCTTTGTAAAGATACTCCAGCATTTATAGCAAATCGCGTCGGGGTTTATTCAATCATGTCTTTGTTTCATGTTGTTAGTGAAATGGGACTTACTGTTGAGGAGGTCGATAAGTTATCGGGTCCAATTATGGGAAGACCTAAATCTGCTACATTTAGAACATGTGATGTTGTTGGACTTGACACATTAGTGCACGTTGCAAATGGGTTAAAGGCAAACTGTCCAAAAGATGAAGAAAAAGATTTATTTGAGCTACCAGACTACATTTCTAAAATGATAGAGAACAACTGGCTTGGATCAAAATCTAAACAAGGGTTCTATAAAAAAGAAAAAGATGAAAATGGTAAACGTCAAATTTTAGCATTAGATTTAAATACATTAGAATATAAAAAAGCTGCTCGTGTAAAATTCCCTACACTTGAAATGGCTAAACCAATTGAAGACCTTCACCAACGGACAAAAATGTTGTTGATGGGAATGGATAAAGCAGGCGAATTCTACAAGAAAATTTTTGGTGGATTATTCGCCTATGTTTCGAATAGAATTCCAGAAATAACAGATGATCTATTTAAAATTGACGACGCTTTAAAAGCTGGATTTGGATGGGAATTAGGCCCATTTGAAACTTGGGATATTTTAGGATTAGACCAAGGGATTAAGCTAGCAGAAAAAGAAAGTAAAACAATTGCTCCTTGGATTCAAGAAATGAAGGATGCTGGATTTAAGTCATTCTACAAAATGGAGAATGGCCAAAAATTCTACTACGACATCGCCTCAAAAACATACCTTGTAATTCCAGGAACTGAAGACTTAGTAATACTTGAGTCACTACGTACTGAAAAGAAAGTATGGGGCAATTCAGACACAACCATTGTTGACATGGGCGACAGAATTCTAAACTTAGAATTTCACACCAAAATGAACACAATTGGTGGTGGTGTTATTGAAGGAATAAATAAAGCCATTGATTTAGCAGAGCAAAACTACAAAGGTTTGGTCGTATCTAATACAGGTCAAAACTTTTCAGCTGGAGCAAATGTCGGAATGATTTTCATGATGGCCATTGAACAAGATTTTGACGAATTAAACTTCGCAGTGAAGGCGTTTCAAGATACGATGATGCGGGTTCGTTATTCCAACATTCCTGTTATTGTTGCACCCCATAACATGACCCTTGGGGGTGGATGTGAGCTATCTATGCATGCAGACAAAGTTGTAGCACACGCAGAACTCTACATGGGGCTTGTTGAATTTGGAGTTGGACTAATTCCTGGCGGAGGTGGTTCAAAGGAATTTGCAAAACGCCTTTCAGATGAATTAGCAGCTGGTGATATTAAAATCAACCGTATGCGCGATAAATTCTTAACAATTGGCCAAGCTAAAGTAGCTACATCAGCATATGAAGCCTTTGATCTGGGATACCTAAGAGAAGGGGTTGATGAAGTTGTTGTTAGTCGTCAACATCAATTAACTCGTGCAAAAGAAGCTTGCGAACTCATGGTTGCAGAAGGGTACATTGCCCCAAAACGTGGAAAAAACATTACGGTCTTAGGAAACGAAGGACTTGGAATTGTTTACGTTGGTGCAGACACAATGCTATCCGGAAACTACATGTCAGAGCATGACCGTGTCATCTCTGAAAAGTTAGGATTTGTTTTATGTGGCGGTGATTTATCCGAAAACAGTGTTGTTTCAGAACAGTATCTTTTAGATATGGAACGAAAAGCATTTTTGGAACTTTGTGCCGAAAGAAAAACATTAGAACGATTAGAAAGTATCGTTAAAAAAGGTAAAATATTAAGAAATTAATCATGGGAAGAGCTTATATAGTAAAGGGATACAGAACAGCTGTTGGTAAAGCAGGGAAGGGTGGATTTAGATTTTCACGCCCAGATGACCTGGCTGTTGATGTCATCAAACACATTATGACTGAGGTTCCTGAATTGGACAAGACCCGCATTGACGATGTAATTGTTGGAAACGCGACTCCAGAAGCAGAGCAAGGCCTAAACATTGGGCGTATGATTTCACTCATGGGATTAGACACAGACAAGGTTCCAGGTATGACTGTAAACAGGTACTGTTCTTCAGGGCTTGAAACAATTGCAATCGCCACAGCAAAAATTGAAAGTGGAATGGCTGAATGCATTATCGCAGGAGGTGTTGAGTCTATGTCTACCATGGCAATGGGAGGTTGGAGAATTGTTCCCAATCCTAAAGTTGGTAAAGAGAACCCGTCTTGGTATTGGGGAATGGGGCTAACCGCTGAAGCAGTTGCAAAACAATTTGGTGTTTCTCGTGAAGATCAAGACGCCTTTGCTCTACACTCTCATGAAAAAGCGATTGCAGCAATTAAAGCTGGAAGGTTTAAAGATGATATCGTTCCAGTAAACGTGCATCAAGTTTATCTGGATGAATATGAAAAAAGACAAGAACGTTCTTATACAATTGATACAGATGAAGGGCCAAGAGCAAGTACATTGGCAGGGCTAGGAAGACTAAGGCCTGTTTTTGCTCAAGACGGTACTGTTACAGCCGGAAATTCATCACAAACTTCTGATGGAGCTGCATTTTGTTTAGTGATGTCCGAAAAAATGGTAAAAGAATTAAACCTTGAACCAATTGCACGACTTGCTTCTTACAGTGTTGTAGGTCTTGAACCTCGAATTATGGGGGTAGGTCCAATTGATGCCATTCCAAAAGCAATAAAAGCAGCTGGATTATCACAAAATGATATCTCATTGTATGAATTAAATGAAGCGTTTGCTTCTCAGTCATTAGCCGTTCTCCGTGAAACTGGAATTAATCCAGATATCGTAAATGTGAATGGTGGAGCAATTGCACTTGGTCATCCACTGGGATGTACAGGAGGGAAACTAACCGTTCAACTAATGAATGAGTTAAAACGTCGTGACCAAAAGTACGGTGTTGTGACCATGTGTATAGGAAGTGGGCAAGGTGCTGCCGGTGTTATTGAGATGATGTAAGGAACTACTTATTTAACTACCTTTGTTGTGAAATAAAAATCTTTACTCACACAGAGGTAAACCTTACGAATACATGGCTTCATTTTCTCCAAAATCTTATGTTAAGAACGCAGGGTTTAAATCCTTGATGGATATTCAACATAAATCTATCGATGCGTTTCAAAAACACACTGACATTCAGCTTTTTTCAAAAACTGGATCAGGGAAAACACTTGCTTTTCTGCTCTCAATACTGAGCAAACTAGACGCAAACAAGAAAGAGGTTCAAGCAATTATTCTTGCGCCCTCTCGTGAACTTTGCATTCAAATAAACGATGTATTTAGGTCTTTAAAGCCTAATTACAAATCGACTGTTTGCTATGGTGGACATTCAATGCAAGAAGAAAAAAGTAGCTTGAGTGTTGCCCCAGCTGTTGTTATTGGAACTCCTGGGCGTTTAGCTGACCACATCGACAGAAACAACCTACACCTACAACATTGTAGCTTTTTAGTAATTGATGAATTTGACAAGTGCTTGGAGTTTGGCTTTAACGACGACATGAGCTATATCACACGACAGTTATTAGCCCTTGAATATAAAATGCTTGTTTCTGCAACTAAGATGGAAGCTATTCCAGATTATATTGAACTGAAAAATCCGTTCATCATTGACAACCTTAAGGAAGATGACGAAGTAGATATCCAGGAGCATCTCGTTAACTATCAAGGCAGTTTAATTGAAGGATTAGAAGATTTACTAAACTCGTTCAAACATGAACGCGCAATTGTATTCTGCAACTACCGTGAGGTAGCGCAAGATGTTTCTAGTCAACTAAAAGAAAAAGGGATTACAAGCGCATACTACCATGGAGGACTCGATCAGGATGAGCGGGAACGCGCATTGATTAAATTTAGACATGGAAGTGTTACACTACTAATTTGTACTGATCTAGGATCTAGAGGTCTAGATATTCCTGAAATTAACCATGTTATCCACTACCAATATCCAAACAGTGAAGAAGCTTTTATTCATCGAAAAGGGCGTACAGCACGAATGTCTACCTCTGGAAACTCTTATTTATTTCTTGGAGAAAAGACACAGCTACCCCTATATGTAAAACGACCAAGCTCTGAAATCAACATTATGCCTTCGGCAGGTGGGGCTGTAAAACCAGAGTGGGAAACACTTTACTTGAGCGGAGGAAAGAAAGATAAAATCAACAAAATTGATGTTGTTGGTTTTCTATCTAAAAAAGGAAATCTTGGCCGTGGAGAACTTGGAGTGGTAACTGTACTTGACAGGACTTCTTACGCTGCTGTCAAAAGCACGAAAGTACAGCAGGTATTAAGTAAAATAAAAAACGAGAAGATTAAAGGTAAAAAATTGAAGATTGAGGTTGCCATGTAACCGTGAGGTTTTAGTGTTGACATTTACCCTAAAAAGAACTCACAATACAACACCCTGATTTATTTTCTACTCAAGAATAAGTTATACCACCCCCTATTCTGACAGAATTCATTAAAAAAATATAGTATGCATGCATAATATATTAATGATTTTCATTACTTTCGTTTCTACAGAAAAAAAACAACGAAAAAAATATGTCAGATAAATCAATCAAAGGCGGTGAGTTTCTAATTAAAGACACAGCGCACTCAGATATCTTCATCCCTGAAAACTGGACAGAAGAACAACGCATGATTGCACAAATGTGCGATGACTTTATAAGCACAGAGGTTCTTCCTAACATCGAAAAGATTGATGAAATGGAAGAAGGATTAATGCCTTCAATAATGGAAAAGGCAGGTGAATTAGGCCTGCTAGGAATGAGTGTTCCTGAAAACTTAGGAGGGTTAGGCGTTGATTTTAAAACGTCACTTTTAGCTACAGAACGTTTAGCAAATGGCTATTCTTTCTCAGTAGCCTATGGAGCACATACCGGCATTGGTACACTCCCATTGTTGTATTATGGAAATGAAGCACAAAAAGCAAAGTACATCCCTAAATTAGCATCTGGAGAATGGAAAGCTGCATATTGTTTAACAGAACCAAGCGCTGGATCTGATGCAAATTCAGGGAAAACAAAAGCACTATTAAATGATGCGGGAACACACTATGTAATTAATGGGCAAAAAATGTGGATTACAAACGCAGGATTTGCCAACTTTTTTACCGTATTCGCAAAAATTGATACGGATGATAAATTATCTGCATTTTTAGTTGAAGCAGATTCTGAAGGAATCACATTAAACCCTGAGGAAAAGAAAATGGGTATTAAAGGTTCTTCAACGCGTCAAGTATTCTTCAACAACGTGGAGGTTCCTGTCGAGAATTTACTATCTACACGCGAAAATGGATTCAAAATTGCACTAAACATCTTAAATATCGGTAGAATTAAACTTGCTGCAGGTGTTATGGGAGGATCTAAACAGGCCATTACTGACAGTGTTCGATATGCGACAGAACGTGAACAGTTTGGGCGTTCAATCTCAAAATATGGTGCCATACGTTATAAGTTAGCAGAGTCTGCAATTCAAACATTTGCAGTAGAATCTGCAACATACCGAGCAGGGCAAAATATTGACGATGCTATTGAGGGGCTTGTTGCCGAAGGAATGGATAAAGAGACTGCAACACTGAAAGGGATTGAATTATTTGCGCCAGAATGTGCCATACTAAAAGTAGCAGGTTCTGAAGCATTAGACTATGTAGTAGATGAAGCCGTTCAAGTATTTGGAGGTATGGGATATTCTGCAGAATCAACTGTAGAGCGTGCGTATCGTGATGCACGTATCAATAGAATTTTTGAGGGAACAAATGAAATTAATCGTTTACTAACGGTTGACATGGTACTTCGAAGAGCTATGAAAGGTGAGTTGGATTTAATGGGACCAGCGATGCAGGTTGCCAATGAATTAATGAGCATCCCTGATTTCGGGGATAAACCCGAAGGAATTCTTGCCAACGAAGTAGCTTACTTAACCGGCTTCAAAAAAACAATATTAATGGTAGCAGGTTCTGCTGTTCAAAAATTAATGCAATCGATTTCGAAAGAACAAGAAGTATTGATGAACATTGCCGACATGTCTATCTGGACCTATTTAGCTGAATCAACACTACTAAGAGTTCAGCAAATGATTGAGCTAAAAGGCGAAGAAAACTGTCAAGCTCAGATCGCCATTGTAAAGACTTATTTTTATGACATTGCTGATAAGATGAACAAAGCTGGTAAAGATGCCTTGAATTCATTTGCAGAGGGTGATGAATTAAAAATGATGCTTATGGGACTAAAACGTTTTACAAAAACAGAAGCCTTTAACCCGAAAGAAGCACGACAAAAAATAGCATTAGAAATTATTGAAGCAAATCAATACTGTTTCTAAAAAGCAAATCAATTACAAATAAAAAAGGCGGGATAAATCCCGCCTTTTTTATTCAATAGCCCATAGCTTTTTCACACTATAAATATGCCTGTGAAAATGCTCTTAATTCTATATCTTTTCCGTTTACACGAACATATTGTACCCCGCAAGAGATCATCATACGTGTCATAATTTTACGGTTCATAGGCGTGTTTTCAACCAGGCTCATCTTTACTTCATGCGTCGTTTCATTAAACTCAACTGAAAACATGTCCTTATAGTTTTTCGCATTTTTAATTACCATTTCTAGCGTTGTATTTTCAGGGAAAACAAATGAATATTCTCCTGTTTCTTTACTTAACATTAACGCTGACTCAGCAACAACTTGTGCCGTATTTGTTAATCCTTGAGCAAAACTCATCCCAGTAAATCCGATTACCGCCAATAATGTAAAACCTAATTTTCTCATCTTATTTTATCTTTTGTATCTGTATAGACGTAATTATTTACCCGAAAGTTGTGTCGACAATGAAGCTAAACTAATCTTTTTTCACCAAATTTACATCATGAGTGGACTTTTACCTTTCAAGAACAAATCAAAAATTGAAGCAGGGTGTGATGAAGCAGGGAGGGGCTGTTTAGCAGGGCCTGTTGTTGCCGCAGCCGTTATTCTCCCAAAACACTTCAAACATGAATTATTAAATGATTCTAAAAAATTATCTGAAGCAAAGCGAAAACTACTTAGGCCAATTATAGAAAAAGAAGCTATCGCATGGGGCGTGGCTTTTGTTGACGAAAAAGAAATTGATGAAATCAATATTCTAAACGCAAGTTTTGTGGCTATGCATCGTGCAATTGACCAACTAAAGACAAAGCCTGAAATGCTCCTTATTGACGGAAACAGATTTACCCCCTACCCTGACATTCCTGACGAATGTATTGTAAAAGGAGATGGTAAATACCTATCTATTGCAGCCGCATCCGTTTTAGCTAAAACATACCGCGATGATTTTATGGAGAAGATACATGAAGAGTTTCCAGTTTATGACTGGAATAAAAATAAAGGATACCCTACAAAGGCGCATAGAATCGGCATCTTAAATAATGGAGGGTGTAAATACCACCGAAAAACATTTACATGGCTTCCTGCTGATCAGCTGTCCCTATTTGATTAAACAAAGGGGTGTTCATTTCTAACTGAGCTCCAATGATATGCCGCACTGCTTTTTTCTACCTTTGAGTAATGGTAAAACGCATACTTCTTTTTCTAATCGTAGTTGCTAGCCTTGGCTGGCTAACTTTTGTAGTCTATGATATCTTAAGTGACAAAAGTAACTACGATGAAACTACACTATTTGGAACTGAAGACGGCACCCTGTTTATTGTAAATCGTGGTGACGAAGTTAAAAACTCAACAAATTTAGGGCTTCAAAATTCAGTCTTAAATCCCATTGTTGACCTTGTACTTAAGACAGACTTTAAAACCGCATATATCAGTGAAAAAAGAAATCACATACTGATTAAAAAGAAATCAAACTGGGACAAATCTGCCATAAAGAAATTACTAAACGGCTTAGGTGAAGCAATTACTTTTGAATCAAATCACTTCCACGGTGCCCTATTTTCTGGACGATTTTACAAAAAGAGCTTATACATCAACGACGGCAAACTATACACACAACTAGAAGTACCTGCATCTTTATTCGTTGATAAAAAAGCAAGCGCCTCCAAGGTTGAATTTAATCGAAACAACACCATCAAGGCCGTTACAGATCTTTACTTCTTGCCCGGAAATAAAACAAATTACATTACACACAACAAAGGTATTCGGCAAGGAAATCAAATTAAGGATCAGGAAATTTTTGCCCATGTTATTTCTAAAAAAATAAAAAACTACCATTTTATTGAGCGTGATTACTACGCATCTCAAGATTCCATTTTTTCAACGAGTCCTATGTTTAACTGGGTAGACAATGGTTTTTTAGAAGTCGTAGTTAATGGTAAGAAAGCACTCATTTCTGACTATATAGCTGGCCAAGATCCTGTTTTGATCTTGAATGATTTAAACCAAACACTGGACACCAATCAATTTAACAACCCCTTAACAGCCAACTTCCCAACAAAAGGAAATTCCTACTTTATAAAATACATTGATGACCTTGTTGTCATGTCTGAAGATGAAAACACGTGCAACACTTTAATCGCAGATTTTAAATTGGGGAATACGGCATCATTAAATACAAACTTTTCAAACCTGATATATGCCAACCTTCCAAAGGCTGTGTCAGAAAGGTATATCGGAGAAAACACACAATACTCTAAAACAGTATATCAGGGGAAAATTCTCGAAACACAGTTGGGTACAACACAGTTAATTGAGCGTACAATTGAGAAAGAGACAAAAACGTATAACTGTGAATTTGACATTCAAGATTTCGCTACGTTCCATGAATCAAAATCAGTTGTCGTACTTGGTAAAAACGGGGTGCTAAAATCATTCGAAAACGGTAAGGAAGTATGGCAAAAAGCACTTACTGACAACGTACTTGGTTCAATTCAAACAATAGACTTACACAATGACAACAACTACTACACACTCTTAAATACATCAACAAACATTTACCTCTGGGATGAATCTGGGGTCCCTGTTTCAGGATTCCCTATCGCTATTGATTCCGAATTGACAAATGAAGTTAAATTCTATCGTTGGAAAGGGAAGAGTTATTTTATCGCTGCGAATGCGGAGAAACAAATCATGCATTTTGACAGCAAAGGAAGGGAATTAAATATATTCTCAACAGACATTTTAGTCTCAAAAAAAATCGATGTATGGGTGAGTAATAGAATTCTATTCGCTGGTTTAGCAAACGAGAAACACTTTCGCATGGTTAACCTTGATAATTACAAAAAACACCGGAAGTTTGACCTGCCCAACAACACTATGTCAGCCAAAATACCCAATGAATTACTTCAATTTGGCTTTGATGGATCAACATTATTTAAAATAGACCAAAAAGGGACTCGTCACAACTTTATGAGATTCAATCGCGGAAAACTTAAGCGTATTATTGCAAACGACAAAAACCCAATACTCGTTGTACAAGATGGCAATGAAATCATACTACTAAATACCAAAGGGATTCCATTTGCATCGTTTAAAGTTCCATTCAATGAAATTGATCATATTTCTGTTTTTCAGACAGCCTCTAATAAGACACTTGTTGGAATAATAGATGGCCTAGAGAATAATGTTTATTTTTATACAACTGACGGGAATCGAATTACTCAGAAATCCATCGAAGGCCAAACGAAAGTAACCGTCTCCCCTATGAACAACGAAAACATAATTACTACGGTTATGGATCAATTCATCGTTCAGTATTTTTTAAACTAAAACAACTTCTATGACGGTGCAAAAAGGTTTAACTATTCTTGCCATTTTAACACTAAGCGTTACCGGTATGTCTCAAAATTATTTAGGCGTACACAGCAGTAATTATGCTGGGGTAATGGGGACTGATCTTAACCCTGCAAGTTTTGTAGATAGTAGATTTAAAGTTGACATTAACCTCGGAAGTTTTAATGTCAACGCCTATCAGAATGCCATGTCATTTAACACTGACGTATTAGGTAAGTGGTGGGTAAAATCGTTTAAGCCTGACGTAAATGGTGATGATAACCCACATAACAACTGGCAAAACTTACCCACAGAAAATTTTATTAATAGTAACTACTCTGAAACTACTGAAAAAACACTCGGTTTCTATAACAACATGCAGGTAGATGTTTTAAACTTCATGTTTCACGTCAATCCAAAAGTGGCTGTTGGTTTTACAGGGAAATTTAGAACAATTACAACAGTCGACAATGTCGATCCCAAGTTAGCTGTACTTGTTGAAAATGAACTTAACGCACCCTCACTTTGGGGCCAAACATTGAATGAGAAATTATTAAACATGAACCATATGTCGTGGATGGAATATGGAATAATTTATTCTCAAGTACTCAAAGATGATGGTGAACATTTCCTAAAAATGGGCGCGAAAGCAAAATGGTTGTCAGGATACAGCTCTGCATACATGAATACAACAAACTTCAGCTATAACTTACAAAACACGGACACCTCACTAAATTTATCGGGTGACTTTGACTACGGCTATTCAACAGGAGTGTTAAGCGGAGAGGATATTTCTCTAAACTCTGCTTCAAAATTTGGACTTGGTCTAGACCTTGGATTTGTTTACGAATGGAGGCCTAACTGGAAAGTGTACAAATATGACATGGATGGTGAAACAAATATCTGGCGAAAAGATCAAGAGAAATACAAAATTAGAGCAGGTGTTTCACTTCTAGATTTAGGAGGAATGAAGTTTGAAAAGGGTGAGTTCTCCAATAACCTTAGCATTAACTCTTCCAATGCTTTTGATTTAACTGTTTTTGAAGGGGCTGAAGGTCCAGAAGGGGCAAACGCCATCATTGATTCATTGGTTCTAAATGACCCTAACTGGTCACGCACAAACCAAGATGACACGTACTTTATGAACACGCCTACAGCATTAAGCCTACAGTTTGATTACCACATCTGGAAGTGGTTTTATGTAAATACAACAGGAATAATTAGCCTTCAGAATCGAAAAAATGTACACCGAGTTCGTGTTGCCAATCAAGTTTCTGTTACACCAAGCTTTGATTTTGCGTGGCTTGGGATAGGTGTTCCAATGTCATATAACAAATACTCAGGGTTTAAAGCGGGCTTAGGAACACGCTTGGGGCCTTTAACAATTGGTGTTACCGATTTCAATACTTTATTGGCTACAGGAGATGTAAATGGCGCTGAAGTTTACGCAGGGTTACGATTGCCTATTCTGTATAATCACCCTAGCGATATTGATGCTGATTTAGTATCGGATAAACTTGATGAGTGCTTAACTGTTCCTGGATTATGGAAGTTTAGAGGATGCCCTGACTCTGACAATGATGGAATTAAAGACACTGAAGATTTATGTCCAAATGATCCAGGGTTAGCATATTTCCAAGGATGCCCTGACTCAGACAATGACAGTATTCCTGACAAGGATGATGCTTGCCCTGAAGTTTTTGGTAAGCGTGCTTTTAATGGGTGTCCTGACAGAGACAATGACAGTGTCATTGACACTAAAGATGATTGCCCTGATATTGCAGGATTAAAGGAATTTAATGGATGCCCTGATACAGATGGTGATGGAATTAAAGATGAAGATGATGCTTGTCCTGAAGTTGCAGGCACACGCGCAAACAATGGCTGCCCTGATACAGATGGAGATGGCTTGTTTGACTTTATAGACAACTGTCCTACCCAATTTGGGCCGAAAGAAAATAATGGCTGTCCATGGCCAGATACTGATGGTGATGGCTTGTTAGATAAAGATGATAAATGCCCTTACTTAGCTGGACCAATACTCAACGAGGGCTGTCCTTACCAAGACACTGATGAAGATGGTGTTTTAGATAAAGATGACAAATGCCCAAGTGTTGTGGGCCCAATTGAAAATGATGGTTGTCCTATAATTGAAGAAGAAGTTCAAGAAATATTGAAAACAGCCTTTGAAAATTTAGAATTTGAAACAGGTAAGGATGTAATTACACAAGGGTCAATTCCTTCGTTGGCTGAACTTGCGCAAGTCCTTTTAAAGAAAACCGAATGGAAACTTCAAATTTCAGGACATACAGATAACATCGGTGGAGCACAAACAAACCTCATCTTATCTAAGAAGCGAGCAGAATCTGTAAAAGCATTCATGATTTCAAAAGCGATTGATGCAGATCGATTAATGGTTCTGTACTTTGGCGAAACTCAAGAAATTGCTGATAATGCAACAAGTGAAGGCCGTCAAAAAAATAGACGTGTTGAAATGACAATCATATTTGAATAAAACCACATCGAAAAAAGGGTTCATTGAATCCTTTTTTCTTAAAACCCTTTGCGTACAAAATAAATTATTAGGCTACTTTTACCCCGTGATAACACTAAAGAAAAAACACCGATATATACTTAGTATTCTTACAGGAATATTACTTTCCATTTCTTTCCCATTTACAGGAAGCCTAACCCTTGTTGCTTTTGTAGCTCTGGTCCCTTTACTTTTTCTTGAAAATTACATCTTAATCAAACGATTTAGATCTTTAAAAGTATTGACCCATGCTTATATCAGTTTTTTCACCTACAACGCCATCACAACATTTTGGGTTTGGAACGCCAGCCCTGGAGGTGCCATTCTTGCCATAGCACTTAACAGCTTATTTATGGCGGTCGTATTCTACTGCTTTCACTTAACAAAGAAGTACGTCGGTCATAAAGAAGGTTATATTTCACTGTTAATCTATTGGATTGGCTTCGAGTACTTGCATTATAACTGGGAAGCATCATGGACTTGGCTTACCCTTGGCAATACCTTTAGTGTTACGCCAGCTCTTGTTCAGTGGTACTCGTTTACAGGTGTTCTAGGAGGGTCACTTTGGATCCTTCTCGTGAATTTAATTGTGTACAGAATCTATCAAAACATCTATTTTAATCGTGAATCTTGGAAAATTCAAACGCCTATCTTTTACACCGTGCTGTTTGTTCTTCTTGTACCAATTGGAGTGTCCTTAACTTCATATTATACGTACATAGACAAAGGGAATTCCATTGAAGTAATCGCGGTTCAACCTAACATTGACCCATATAACGAAAAGTTTGAGCGAGGAATGTTAAACAAGCAGCTCAAAAAAATAACCCGCTTAGCCGCTCAAAAAATAACGGACGAAACGGCTTTAATTGTAGCGCCTGAAACTGCAATTAGTACCCCTTTCTTTGAACAAGACATTCAACGCTTATCATTCTTTCGTTATTTATCAACTCAAAAAAACAACTTAAACAACATTCCGTGGTATATCGGAGCCTCTACAATGGAGTTCTTTAGCGAAAAGAACTCCAGGGCTTCAATGAAACTACAAAGCGGACCTGGATATATTGAATACTATAATTCTTCGCTATTAATACGTCGAGACAATTCAACAGATTTTGCCCACAAATCAAAATTAGTACCAGGAGTTGAAGTCATACCCTTTTCGGAGTACCTTTCGTTTTTAGAGGACTTTTCTATCGAAAACGGTGGCACATCAGGAACATTAGGTATTGAAAAGAGCCCTCAGGTTTTTAAGACCGAAGACTTTACTTTTGCACCGGTTATCTGCTATGAATCAATTTATGGAGAATGGGTTGCCGAACAATGTAAAAAAGGGGCGCAATTAATCTGTATAGCAACCAATGATGGTTGGTGGAAAGACACACCAGGGTATAAACAACACAACAGTTTTGCCGTTCTTCGAGCAATAGAAAACAGAAGGGCTATTGTACGATCAGCAAATACAGGTACAAGCTGTTTTATCAATCAACGTGGAGATATTTCTCAAGCAACAAATTGGTGGGAAGCCGATGTGATTTCAGGAAAAGTACATTTGAATTCTGAACAAACATTCTATACAAAACATGGAAATGTACTGGGAAGGAGCTTTGCTTTTTTTGCTGTGCTTATTCTACTGTTTACCTTTGTTAAGCGATTTAAATCAAAGTATATCAAGTCGTAAAGCAGGCTGTATTTTAGAATTTCAATACCCCAATACGCTCATTCCTACCCCATATGGAATATAGAATCATTTCTTTTGTAAACGGGTTTACATTAAAGCGCTTAGGAACTGCAATTGCCTCTATTTGGTGACGATCAAAAAATGCTTTTCGTTCAATTTCGCCTGTCTTTAGGTCAATTCGAGTTAAAGCAACAACGTTTTTCTTACGTCCATAATTAGCCGTATATAATTTTAAATCAGACTTAAATGATCCATCGTCATTGTAATTCATTCGATTGTCATTGAAAATAAAGTTCAAGGTTGAGTCTGACGGGTAGCTCGCATAACTCGAATATGGCCCACCATCATTTACGGACACTTGATACTTTTGAATCTTTGTTATCCAATAAAACACTCCATCAGGTAAAATTTTAAACGCAATAATATCATTGAAATGATAATAACGTCTATCAGAAGACTGATTCATATTTGTACTGGTGTAAGACTGAACTTGCACATAATATTGTTCCATTGTACCAATAATACCCCCATCTTCTAACATTGTCACCTCCCTCATCTGATAATGCTGAAGTGCTGGGCCCTCTCCTTTCAATTTCTTTTTCTCTACACGCCTCAATGCCATTTTAGACCAGCCATCTGTTATAAATTCAGGAGCAAAGTCTTTATAACTCTCAACGATCAATTCACCATCAGACAGCCTTAGTTTTTTATGAAAAATTCCTGAAACTCCCAACACATTATCTAAACCATACACACCTGTAACAACAAACTCATCCTGAGTGGTTGTAGACATTGCCATCGCTTCTATTCGTCTTCCAGCAACATCGATGACTAAATCTCGCAAACCACTGGTATCAATATGATACACATGTAACTTCTTGAATACTGGCGTGTTCCTTAAAACGACTTTTTTAGACGCTTTAAGTTCTGAAAAAGCCATAAAATAGGCCCCTGAATTTGAAACATGATGCCTTAAAACACGGACATATTTCGGGTCATACGAAAGTGGGTACTCGCCGTCATTTATTTTTTTTAATTCATCGTTGTAAATCGTGAAGCCATACACCAACCTCCTGTCTTTCCTTCCAGGCAGTTCCCAAGTAACGCCAAAATAATTTCCGCGAGAAGAAAAAACAACATCAAATGAACCTTTTACCGCTGGTTTAAGGTCATAACTTGCTAATAAAATTGGCGTTCCTTTAGGCTGTAAATCAAGGTCGTATTTTTGCATAAACAGCTGATGTTGGCCAGCTTGCTTATCGGATAAGAAAACGACAAACTCGCCATGAACAATTCCCGCAGATTCAAAACTTGCAATACTTTTGTTTACAACAAGTCTTATGTTATTTCGTGCTATACGCTTAAGCCCAACATTACGTGTAACTTGATAACGACCACCAATCGTTCCTCCAAGCCATCGCAGTGTATAAAACTCTCCTTCCGTTTTAGATAGAATGGTAATGAGCCGCCCTTGTTTTTTTTGAACCTCACCCCACTTAATAGCAGATTCTTGCCCAAACAAACTTATTGAGCAAAACAAAAAACATAGAATGAAAAAAACCTTTTTCATACGTTCAATTTAACTAAAAACTGATTAAAAGTCAATATAGATCTTAGTTAACCAATTGTATTCCGGTGTAATTTTGAGGTGTAATTTTCTTTAACTCCTCTTTTAAATCATCCGAAATAGCTAATGTATCAACGAAATTATGAACCGTTAATTTTGTTACGGCCTCATTTTTACGTGTCAAGCCCTTCAACGCTTCGTATGGTTTTGGGTAACCTTCTCTACGCAAAATTGTCTGAATTGCTTCTGCAACTACAGCCCAATTGTTTTCAAGGTCTTTTTCAAATGCAGCTTTATTAATCAGCAATTTATCCAAGCCTTTTAATGTTGATTTAAACGCTATAAATGTATGAGCCAATGGCAGTCCAATTGTTCTTAACACTGTAGAATCCGTTAAATCACGCTGTAATCTTGAAACAGGTAATTTTAATGACAAGTGCTCAAAAAGTGCATTCGCAATTCCAATATTCCCTTCTGAGTTTTCAAAATCAATTGGATTTACTTTATGAGGCATTGCTGAAGAACCAACTTCACCTTCTTTCAGTTTTTGCTTAAAATATTCCATCGAAACGTATGTCCACATATCACGGTCTAAATCCATAACAATTGTATTAATACGCTTTAAGGTATCAAACATAGCTGCCATGTTATCGTAGTGTTCAATTTGTGTCGTTGTTTGACTTCGATCTAACCCCAGTATGTTGTTCACAAAATTATTGGCAAAGGCAACCCAATCAGAAGAAGAAAAGGCAACGTAATGTGCATTGAAGTTTCCTGTTGCTCCACCAAACTTAGCAGAGTAAGGAATTGCTAGCAATTGATTTCGTTGAATCGTTAAACGCTCCACAAAAACTTGAATTTCCTTACCTAAACGCGTTGGAGATGCTGGTTGACCATGCGTTCTAGCTAACATTGGTACATCTTTCCATGTTTTACTTAGATCCGTCAACGTTGATATGACCTGATCTACTAAAGGTAAATATTCTTTTTCTATTGCCTCCTTTAGTGAAAGTGGAATAGAAGTGTTATTGATATCTTGAGATGTTAATCCAAAATGAACGAACTCCAAATACTTTTCTAACCCTAAAGCAGTCATTCGATCCTTAACGAAATATTCAACAGCTTTAACATCATGGTTGGTTGTCTTTTCAATGTTTTTAATCCATAATGCATCTTCTTCAGAGAATTGTGTGCACAATAATCGTAAATCACTGTACTTCTCTTTCGGGAAATCTGCCAAGGCTTTAACCCCACTATCCACCATTGCAATAAAGTATTCTACTTCTACAATTACACGATACTTGATCAATCCAAACTCTGAAAAGTAAGGTTGTAATTCACTTGTTTTGCTTTGATACCTACCGTCTACTGGTGAAATTGCTGTTAAACTACTAAAATTCATATGTCCTCTTGATTTCAAGGGTTAAAAAATGGAAAGAGCAAAGATACAAAAGCCTTCTGAAATAACCGATTTGAATTTCCTTTCATTATTTTTGAGTATGCGATTTATATCGAATTTTATTTTTGGAATACGGGCCTACTTTAAAGCAGTAAGGTTTATCATTGAGCATAAGCTGTATTGGTTCCTAATTTTTCCAGCTGTTCTAATGTTGATAATCTATAAACTCGGTGCAATGGTAAAAAACCATCACTTGGAAGTAGATGCTGAAAACATGAATGAAATTGTTTGGTATTTGATGTACATCCTCCTTGAAATATCAATTGCAATGCTGTTGATGAAATTCGCAAAGTACCTCGTTGTCATCATCTTATCGCCTTTAATTTCTCACCTTAGTGTTAAAACGGAGCGAATTCTAACAGGCAACAAGTACCCGCTCAACATTCATCAATTAATACACGATATAAAACGAGCAATGCGTATTGTGATACGAAACTTTATGTGGGAATATTTTTTCTTTTTAATCATCTTTGTCGTCTCTATTTTAGGATGGGATGATCCAAAATCAGCTCCCATATTCTACCTCACATTTGTGATTGGATTCTTTTATTACGGATTTGCCTTTTTAGACTACATTAATGAAAGAAGAAGACTCAACATAGCACAGAGTATCATTTTTATACGTAAAAACAGAGGACTAGCCATTGCAATTGGGTCCGTTTACTCACTCTTAATCCTTGTCCCTGTAGATTTAGGAGCTTTGTTTGATTGGTCTCACTTCTATGAAACACCCTTTAAACTCATTTTACGATTTTTATTGCATTTATTCTTATGGCTCTGTGCTGCTGCGGCACCTATTCTTGCAATTACAGCAGCAACAATTGCAATGAATGATTTGGTAGACTTAAAATCAAATAAGCATTCGTCTAAATAAGACAGATAAACGAACTATTTTCTTTTTTTCTTAGAGAATTACATTCTTTTGTCTAACTTTTGCTCACTGAAGTCTAAAACTAAACTTTCGAACAATGACTAAACAACTACATTACTTTCTAGTTTTACTATCTTTTAATGTTGCATTTATAGGAAATTTATTCGCCTACTCCAATTCAACGATTCCACCCGATTCCACATCGAATATCATTGAAAAAACAGCTGCAGCGTACCTTATCGATGAAGGAAAATCAATGTATACTCTCGGAAAAATAAAGAATGCTTTAATTAAATTTAGGCAGGCTGAGGTCAAATACCCAAACAGCTGGAAAGCACTCTATTGGATTGGAAAGTGTCATTATAAATTAGACAATTTTGGTTATGCTTTAACCTATATAAACTCAGCAATGGATAATGGTGGAGATAAAGTAAATAACGACATTTACTTCTTGTTTGGAGCAATAAACCATCGCCTAGGAAAACTCGACATAGCCATTTCTAACTACCAAAAAGCAGCGGGTTTATTTTCAAAATCACAATCAAACTTACTGCGTGTACAGCATCATATTGATGAATGTAATTTTGCTAAATCTCAGGTTAAACAAGGAGAACAGTTTAAAAGAACGCGCATTAAAAATGAAATCAACTCTGGGTATGATGATTACGGAACCTTGTTGTCTGGCGACACTAAAACAATGTACTTTGTTTCAAGAAGAAGTAACACAACAGGAGGGAAAATGAACCCTGGTGATCAGCGTTATTTTGAAGATGTTTACAGTTCTGTTTATGATGAAGAACTAAAAGAATGGTCTACTGCTACGAATGAATTAGGTAAACTTAATTCGGATGGTTTTGATGCATTAAACTACATTTCTGCCGATGGATTGACCGCCTACCTTACAGTTAATACAACAGCAACAGATGCAAAAAAAACAACAAAGAGTTCAGACATTTGTAAAGCACGGTTAAACAATAAAGGAGTCTGGGGTGCCCCGAAACCTATCAAGGAAATTAACACCTCTTATTTTGAAGGTGCAGCAAGCTTAACCTCAGATGGCAATACCATGTACTTTGTCTCTGACCGAAAAGGAGCGTCAAGGTCTACCGATATTTATGTGTCTCACAAAGAAGGTGGGATTTGGGGAGATGCATTACCACTTTCGGACGCAATCAATACTGCCGGAAGGGAAACAACTCCCTTTATTTCTCCTGACGGATTGTTTTTGTTTTTCAGCTCTGACGGACATTTAGGCTTAGGAGGCTTGGATGTTTATGTTTCCGAAAAGCAAGGAGACACATGGAGCACTCCTGTTAATCTAGGTTATGGAATAAACTCGGTGAATAACGATACACATTTTTCATACAACGAAGCATTAAAAAAGGGCTTTGTTTCAAGCTTTGAAATTGTAGGAAAAAAAGCAAGTATTGATTGTTATGAAATTGACATGAGTAGCTTTAATTATTCTAAAATACACTAATCGACGGCAGAGAAGCACCTACTAAAGGGTGGTATTTTTTTCTTTTTCACTAGACATTCTATTATCTTTGGACCATGCAACGGTATTTCATTGAACTCGCATATAACGGAGAAGATTATTACGGATGGCAACGTCAACCCAGGCAAATTTCTGTTCAGGAAGTTATTGAAGATTGCCTAACAAAACTGAACTCGAATACCGCGGTTAAAGTTCTAGGGTGTGGTAGAACAGACACAGGTGTGCACGCCCACCACTTTGTTTTACATACTGAGCTTCCTGTAATTGAAAATACAGCTCAATTTATTTTTAAGCTCAATCGCATGCTTCCAAAATCGGTTGTAATTCATAAGGTGTTTACAGTAAACGAAAATAGTCATGCCCGGTTTGATGCAAACTCTAGGACATACCGTTATTTCATTCATAAAAACAAAGATCCATTTAAGCAGGGACAAAGCTGGCTCGTTACAAATGATTTAGATTTTGAGAAGATGAATGAAGCTGCGCGTCACCTCATCGGAAAAAAAGACTTTACATCACTGTCCAAAATTCATACCGACGTAAAAACAAACATTTGCGATGTGAAAACAGCACACTGGGTTCAATTAGAAAATGGTGCCTGTTATTTTGAAATTACGGCCAATCGTTTTTTAAGAAACATGGTACGTGCAACAGTTGGTACACTTGTCGATGTAGGCCTAGGAAAAGCAAAGCCTGAAGATGTTAAAACAATCTTAGACGCTATGGATCGTCAGGCTGCATCTACATCCGTACCAGCCCAAGGTCTTTTCTTATGGAAGGTTGAATACCCTAAAGGGGTTTAAATTCAGCTATTCTACAATCAATATATAGTTGTTCTTTTTTCCTTTCCCTAAAAGCACATACCTATCATTAATTAATGTGTCAGCAGTAACGCGGTATTGATCGTTTACTTTTTCTTTATTTACTGAAATTGAGTTTTCTTTCAATGCTCTTCTAGCCTCTCCGTTTGACCCTAAAAATCCTGTCTTTGCAGATAAGGCATCAATAATACCCATTCCACTCTCCACATCAGCACGCGAAACGGTTGCTTGAGGAACACCGTCAAATATTGCAAAGAAATCTTTCTCAGAAAGCGATTTTAAGTCGTCAGATGTTGATTTACCAAAAAGAATTTTAGTTGCTGCAATAGCCGTAGCTAAGGCTTCCTCTCCATGCGTCCTAATGGTTATGTCTTCAGCTAAAGCCTGTTGAAGAAGTCTTAAATGTGGCGCTGTTTCATGTTCTGCAATAATTGCTTCAATTTCCTCGCGCGATTTTAAGGTGAAAATTTTAATGAAGTTAGCTGCATCTTCGTCACTTGCATTCATCCAATATTGATAATACTGGTAAGGCGATGTTTTTTCTGCATCTAACCAAACGCTGCCTCCTGCCGTTTTTCCAAACTTAGTTCCATCGGCTTTTTTAATTAATGGTGTTGTTACCGCATACGCTTCCCCTCCACCTTTACGGCGAATAAGTTCGGTTCCAGTTACAATGTTTCCCCATTGGTCAGACCCCCCAAGTTGAAGAATACAGTCTTTATGCTTATTCAAGTAATAATAATCGTAGCCTTGTACCAATTGGTACGAAAATTCTGTAAATGACATTCCTGTTTCTAGACGAGACTTTACAGAATCTTTTGCCAACATATAGTTTACAGATAAGTGTTTTCCAACATCGCGAATAAAATCAAGAAAGCTAAATGACTTAAACCAATCGTAATTATTCACCATCTCTGCAGAGTTTTCTCCACAGTCAAAATCAAGAAAACGCTCCAATTGTTTTTTCACGCAGGCAACATTATGGTCCAATGTTTTAGAATCCAACAGATTTCGTTCTTGTGATTTTCCCGAAGGATCTCCAACCATACCCGTTGCTCCACCAACCAATGCAAATGGTTTATGCCCCGCACGTTGAAAATGGGTTAAGGTCATTATCTGAACCAAATTCCCAATATGCAGTGAATCTGCCGTTGGGTCAAACCCAATATAACCAGACGATACTTGCTTTAAAAGTGCTTCCTCTGTTCCAGGCATAATGTCATGTATCATCCCTCTCCACTGTAACTCTTCGATAAAATTATTCGGCATTATAATTGGTTTGTCAATGTTTTAAATACTTCTTCTAAGGTTTTCTCTTCCTTGCGAAGGGTTAATGTTAATACGTTATATTCTTGGGCAAATTGGGCGATTACTTTTCTTAAATCAATCGCATCTTTTGACTCTAATAGCCACCCTTCTCCTAAACTTTCTACTTTACTTACGCCCTTAATATTACTTAATTGATTTCTAGAAACACTTCCTTCAAACTCAACATAAACAGTCTGAACTTGTGCTTTCTGTTGTAAATCTACGGCTTTATCATCGGCAACTATCTCGCCTTTATTAACAATAACAACACGGTCGCAAATGGCCTCAACCTCTTGCATAATATGCGTTGAAAGCATCACTGTTTTTTCTTTACCAATCGACTTAATCAACTGACGAATCTCGACCAATTGATTTGGATCCAACCCAGATGTAGGTTCGTCTAAAATTAAGACCTTAGGGTCATGAATAATTGCTTGTGCCAATCCTACACGCTGGCGGTAACCTTTTGAAAGTGCGCCAATTTTTTTATTTTGCTCTTCCTCTAAACCCACTTTCTTAATCATGTCTGCAACACGATCGTCCACACGGTCTACTTTATAAATCTTTGCTACAAATCTCAAATACTCCTTTACATACATGTCCAAGTATAGCGGGTTGTGTTCAGGAAGATATCCAATAAGTTGTCTCGTTTCTAAGGAATCAACCGAAACGGGCATTCCACATACCTTAACTTCTCCAGCTGAGGCAGAAATGTAACCCGTAATCACTTTCATTGTCGTTGACTTTCCTGCACCATTTGGACCTAAAAAACCGACAATTTCTCCTTGCTTAACATTAAAGGAAATATCCTTCACAGCGGCTTGATCTCCGTAATATTTAACTAGATTTTTTACTTCAATTGACATGCGCTCAAGTTTGAACTAGCGAATTTAAGGAATATTGATAGAATATGATTGGAATAATCGCTCTATTGAGTGAAGCGCACCAATTAAAACATCTACAAATCAACCAATTTTACTTAAAAAGCGCTTTCAAGCTCATATTCAGTAGTTAGAGTTCAGAACAATACGTAACTTTGTGTTCAATGAGTGATACAGGAAAAGTATTGAAATCTACCGGTAAATGGTACAATGTAGAATTGAACGACGGGTCATTAGTGAAGTGTCGAATTCGAGGGAAAATGCGCTTACAGGGATTAAAGACAACAAACCCTATTTCCGTTGGCGATGTTGTAGTACTTTCTAAGGATGAAGACGATGAGGGAAATCGTGTCATTGAGTCCATTGAAACACGTACAAATTATATTGTTCGTAAATCGACAAACCTGAGTAAACAGTCACAAATTTTAGCCGCAAATATTGACCGTGCTTATTTATTGGTAACCATACACTCCCCTGTCACTCACTTAGCTTTTATTGATCGTTTTTTAGTTTCAGCAGAATCATTCCGAATTCCAACAACAATTCTTTTCAATAAAATTGACATGTATTCTGAAGATGATCTAGAATACATTGATGCATTGATGGATCTGTACGAACGCATTGGTTACCCGTGCCGTAAAGTATCCGCATTAGACCCTAAAAGTCTTGACTTTTTAAAGCAAGAAATTAACGGAAAACAAGTTATGATATCTGGACACAGTGGAGTTGGAAAAAGTACGCTCATTAATGCCATTGATGCCAACTTGAATATTGTTACAAACGAAATTTCAAACGCGCACCAACAAGGGCAACATACAACAACCTTTGCCGAGATGCACAAGCTACAAAGTGGAGGATACATTGTGGACACACCCGGTATTCGTGCTTTTGGAATTGTAGACCTCGACAAGGCTGTGATATCGCATTACTTTCCTGAAATGAGGGCGCTAATGAGTGATTGTAAGTTTAACAATTGCCAGCATTTAAACGAGCCTAAATGTGCTATTAAAGATGCTTTAGAATTTGATCGTATTGACGAAAGTAGGTATTCTACATATGTCCAATTAATGGAGGAGGATGAAAATGACATTCACCGTAAAAACATTTTTGGATGAGACTGTTAGTTCAACGTGTTAACGAAGCTTCAGTCAAAATTGACACTCAAATCAATGGTGAAATTAATCAAGGGCTTTTACTCTTTCTTGGAATTGGAGAAGATGATCATCAAGAAGATATTGATTGGTTGATTCAAAAAGTTGTTGGCCTCCGAATTTTTAGTGATGAACACGGAAAAATGAACTTGTCAAGTTCGGATGTAGACGCAGAGTTTCTTGTTATAAGCCAATTCACACTTCACGCATCTACAAAAAAAGGGAATAGACCTAGCTACATCAAAGCAGCAAAACCTGAGCAGGCAATCCCCTTATACGAATCATTTATTAAACAACTTAAATCTGCTCAAAACCAGAAAGTAGCTTCAGGAATTTTTGGTACAGACATGAAGGTTTCATTAATCAATGATGGGCCTGTCACTATTTGGATTGACTCAAAAAACAAACAGTAATGGAACTAAAAGCACTTCAAGAAAAAGTAGATCAATGGATTAAGCAATACGGCGTTCGCTATTTCGATGAAATGACCAATACGGCAATGTTGATGGAAGAAGTTGGGGAGGTTGCGCGCATTATGGCGCGTCGTTATGGCGAACAAAGCGAGAAAGAAAGCGATAAAAACAAAGACCTTGGCGAAGAACTTGCAGATGTATTGTTTGTATTGACCTGTCTCGCAAATCAAACTGGGGTTGACTTAGAAAAAGCCATTCAAAAAAACTTTGAAAAGAAAACAAACCGTGATGCTACACGGCACTTGGACAATGATAAATTGAAGTAATCAAAACACCGCGCTAGCGATATCTTTATTTATCAAGAATACTCTTAATATTTGGCTTAAAGTATAAATCAGATTTTAAAATCTTTCCATCTTCACGGTAAATTGCGTTTCCATCTTTATCTAGCTTAGACATGTTTGAACGTTGAATTTCTTCAAACACCTCTGCAATTTTATGCTGCATACCATGTTTCAGAATTGTACCGCAAAGAATGTACAATTGATCTCCTAAAGCGTCTGCAATTTCAACTAAATCACCCGCTTTAACAGCGTCTAAATATTCCTCATTTTCTTCGGCCATTAGTTTGTGGCGTAGCGTATAATCTGCTTCGCTAATTACAGCAGTTGGTTCATGATTATTTTCAATCCCAAATGCATCATGAAACTTTTCTACTGCACCAATTGTATCTTTTAATGTCATCCTTTTGTATTTGTAACAAAGATTGAAATTTGAAACTATATTCACAAGATAAAAGGACCCTAAAAAAGACCGGAAATTAAATAGATTCCCTACTTTTGAGTATGAAGATGAATCCTGGGCTCAAGCACATACTTAAAAAGTACCTCAAATACTATACAATCAAAAAACGGTTTAAACCTGAAGTGCGCGCAGAACAGGAAGAATTAATGGCATACTACCACTCGTGTATGTTGGAGGGTAAACTGCCCAACATTACGGAATCGGGCTTTAAATTATTTTCTCAATTTGAGGAAGATGGCTTGTTACTTTATGTCTTTTCAATTCTTGGAATGAAGCATAAAACATTCATTGAGTTTGGTGCCGATGATGGTATAAATAGCAATTCTGCAAACCTCTATTACAACCATGATTTTACAGGCTTGTATTTAGATGGAAATGAAAAAGCGCTAGCCCGTGGACGCTTTTTTTATAAAAAGCATGGAAATTCGAAGGTACAATCTCCTGTTTTTAAACAAGCTTTTATTACTGCAGAAAACATCAACCAACTCATAGAAGAAGGCGGAATGCAAGGTGAAGTTGGTTTGCTTTCAATTGACATTGACGGGAATGATTATTGGGTATGGAAAGCCATTGATTGTGTTTCTGCTCAGGTAGTAATTATTGAAACACACAATGAATTTGGAATGAATGATATTATTGTTCCTTACGACCCAGAATACTTCTACCCTGGAAAACACCCAACCTATCATGGCGCATCGCCAGTTGCAATGACTAAACTTGCGAAAAAGAAAGGATACAGACTGGTTGGAGCAAACGAATTGGGCTTTAATTTTATTTATGTACGTGAAGATTTAGCCAATGATTTTTTACCGGAAGTTTCTGTAGAATCATTGTTACAACACCCTTCTAACACTGAAGCAAGAGAACGCTTTGAAGCGGTAAAGGATTGGGAGTTTGTTAGGGAGGGGTAAGGGTAACGGCTGGCTATAATTTCGAGCCGCTAGCACAAGATAAGAGTTAAAAGGTGTGAAGTATAGGTGCTGTTATGTGCATCAAAAAAGCCCCTCATTACTAGAAACGCTATCTGATTTTTTATTCTTCTAATTTCATTACTCTTTCTCTGGTTCCATCAGAGTAAACAAAAATTAGCGGTGTGTTGGGTTTAAATTCTGTATCACGACCCATAAGGTCTACGATCCTTGTAAGTTTCTTTTCTGTTTGTGTTATTTCTTCAAGCCCAGTGTAAGCTACCAAGAAACAAGCTGAAGTATCAATACATCCATTTAAAGTTAGCTCTACAGCATAATTACCCGTACTTGTTGGAGTATATGATTGATTCGTTTCCCCATTAATAATGGTGTTACCATTATCACAGTTAAGCCACTGGTATGTCGCTTCCAATTGGCTAGCAATCAGTAGGTTTACTGACTGGACAACTCCAACATCAATACTATTGACTAATATGCTGTCCGAGCAGACCACATTAGTTGAAGTGATAGTCCAACCATCTATAATAAGCGTGTGTAACGTCAGCCAAAGGTGAACTACTTAGGTCTTAAGTTTAAGATAGAGGTTTAATATTTATATTAACCTTTAAATAATACCAGTAATGACAAGTATAGCAAAGCTGTGTTTTTAACACGCATCACCCCGCTGACAACTGCTCCAAATGCTCCCAAAATTGTGGGTAACTTTTAGAGATAGTCTCTGGGTTTTTAATTTCAATGCCATCCTCAATCGTTGTTCCTAAGATAGCTAAACTCATTGCTATGCGATGATCCTGGTGTGAGGAAACTACCCCACTATTTAAAATGGAACCTCCCTCAATGGTCATTTCATCTTTGTCTAACTCAATCTTTACACCAAGTTTTCCGAATTCCTGTTGTAGTACAACTCCCCTATCACTTTCCTTGTTGGCTAATCGTGACACCCCTTTTAGTACTGTTGTTCCCTTACATTTTGCAGCTAACACAACTAAGGCAGGGAATAAATCAGGGCAATTTGTAGCATCGAAACTAAAGGCTTTTAGATTCTCAGGTTTCACATTAATCCCTTCAGAAACCTTTTCTATTTCACACCCTGTGAGTTTTAACGCATCTAAAAACTGAATATCTGCTTGCTTACTATTAAAATTTAATCCGCTAACCGTAATGTCTGCACCTATAGCAGCTGCAACTAACCAGTAACTTGCAGAACTCCAGTCTGACTCTACGTTATAGCTTGTACTGCAAAACGATTCTTCGGCACACAATTTAAATACTTGGTGCTTACTGTGCGCTACATGAACTCCAAATTGAGCCATGGTGTTAATTGTCATGTCAACGTATGGTCCACTTTTTAAATTGCGGACATTCAACTGACTAACCTCTTTATTTAAGGCCAAGCCCATCAATAACCCAGAAACATATTGTGATGACTGAGAGCCATCTACTTCAATTATGTATTGATCGATGGCCCCTTTAAAAACCAAAGGAAGCTTTCCTTTTTCTGCACTTACATTGGCGCCATATTTGTTTAAATTTTGTTCGAAAAACGATTGATCTCTTTTTAAAATGGAACCCGTTCCACTTATTTTATGCACTCCTTTTTGGGTTGCGCAAACACCCGAAAGCAACCTTAGACCCAGCCCACTTTCGCCTATATTCAACACTAATTTTACCGGAAAAGAATCAATGCCAGTAACCGCTAAGTTTCCGTCTGTTTTACGGGTCACTTTTGCGCCTAAAACTTGAATGTTTCTTAGCATAGCACGTTCATCATCGCTAGCACCTAAACCCGATATAGTTGAAATTCCTACACTCAACGCTGCTGCAAGTAAAGCACGTTGGCCATCACTTTTTGATGGTGGAACAATAACCGTTCCTTTAAGCTTTGTGGCTTTAACTTTCAGGCACATTAAATCTTCTTTTCTGGGTTCATAATTGCAGTTTGATGGCGAATTGACTCCTGGTGAATTGCATCCATTAGCTGACGAACAAAAGCCCTACTCAACGTGTACTCATCGCTCTTATTTAACCGTTTTTGAATTAAGTTACTCCAATGTTCTTGCTGGAGAATTGTAATGTTATTCTCTCTTTTTAATTTTCCAACACCTTCCGACAACAGCATTCTCTCACTCAACAAATCAAATAAGCGATCATCTAGTGTGCTGACTTTCATTCGAATTTCATCAATTTGAGATGCGACACCAGTATTTAACTCAGGGGTTCTCAAAACCAAGCTGTCTAAAATGTTTTTTAAACGTTCGGGCGTAATTTGTTGCGCAGCATCTGACCATGCATTGTCCGGGTCAAGATGTGTTTCAATCATCAACCCTTCAAAATTTAAATCCATTGCCTTTTGGCTCACTTCAAATAGCAACTCCTTATTTCCAGTAATGTGTGAAGGATCACAGATCAATGGAATTTCAGGCATATTCTCTTTAAACAGTATAGGCAATTCCCAGTTAGGAACATTTCGATATTTGGGATGATTGTAAATTGAAAAACCACGGTGAATTGCACTTAAATCTGTTATTCCAACTTTCGCAAAACGTTCAAAAGCCCCCATCCACAATTGTACATCAGGGTTAACCGGGTTTTTAATCATGATCGAAATGTCTGAGCCTCGCAAAGCATCTGCAATTTCTTGTACAGCAAACGGATTAACCGTTGTCCGTGCTCCAATCCAAAGAACATCAACTCCTGCTTTTAAAGCTTGTTCGACATGTAGTTTGTTTGCCACTTCAACCGTTGTTGGCAAACCTGTTTCTTTCCCAGCGTTAACAATCCAAGGAAGTGCTTTTTCACCAAGTCCTTCAAAACTGTCGGGTCGGGTTCGAGGTTTCCAAATTCCAGCGCGAAGCAACTGGGCTGAGTGGGTTGATGCTATTTCTTTGCAAACCCGCATCACTTGCTCTTCAGATTCTGCACTGCATGGCCCTGCAACTATATAAGGCCTTTTTCCTGAAATGATTTTTTCTGATAATTTCATTTTCTAACCTGAATTAGAATCCTTTTGAATTATTTTACCTTTTTTCCTGCTATGAAATCTTTTAAATAGAACGGTTCCCAGTAGGCCACATCTTCAAATTCATTCTTCTCAAATTTTGAAAAGGCTAAACGAACTTGACCTGTTGCTGAAGATTTTATTTCTGAAGCTAATCTGCAATCCCTTCCTTTCCAAATTTCTTCCAGCTTCTTTGCACCATCACCAAAATAAACAAACGGAAGGTATTCTTCGTAAGAAGATTCATCAATTATATCTGCTGTTATTTCTTTTTTTGCCACACCTTTCTCATCTAAAACTAGGTTATACACCTCCATTCTACGCGCATCAATTAAAGGACAAAGGTTGATGTTTGTGTACTTCAACATTGCTATTTCAGCCAAACTTGTTAACGCATCAATTGCAATTAAAGGAATATCCATTGAGTAGCAAAGACTTTTTGCTGTAGCAGCGCCAATCCTTAATCCGGTGTATGAACCAGGGCCTGAAGCAAGGGATATTGCACTCAAGTCTTTTAGTGTGATTTTTGCACGTTCAACAACCTCTTGAATGAACACATTTAAGTTTTCTCCATGAGAATAACCTTCCTCTTCTGTTTCCTTAACAGCGAGTAGCACTCCATTTTTTGAGACGGCCACAGAACACACTTTTGTTGCCGTTTCGATATGTAAAATATATTTATCCACTTAAGCCTGTACTTCTAATTTAAACCCTACTCCATGAACATTACTAATTTGAATATTTTCATCCGCTTTCAGATACTTTCTAAGCTTCGTAATAAAGACATCCAAACTCCTTCCTACAAAGTAATCATCTTGCCCCCAAACTCCCGTAAGCAGAATGTCTCTGGCAACTACTTGATTCATGAATTTGCACAAAATCTTTAGAATTTGAGCTTCTTTCTTTGTCAAGCCTTTTTCAATTTCTGGATGCTTCAAATGAAAATTAATCGTATCAAACGTATATGCTCCAATGTTATATACTGATTGATCTTTTGTCCCTATGTTTATATCTACTCGGCGCAAAAGTGCCGCAACACGTAACTGCAATTCCTCAACATTAAAAGGTTTCGTTAAATAATCATCTCCCCCAGATTTAAATCCTTGAATTTTATCTGCATCATTGGACTTCGCAGTCAAAAATAATATTGGGATTTCAGTATTGATTTTTCGAATATCACTCGCCAAAACAAAGCCATCTTTTTTAGGCATCATCACATCAAAAATACACATGTGGAACTGTTCTTCATTGAATCGTTTGAACCCATCTGCTCCGTCTGTACATAAAGTAACATGATACCCGTCTGATTTAAGCTGGTCACTGATAATAAAACCAAGGCTTGTATCATCTTCAACAAGTAATATTCTAATCTTCATAAAGGTTGAACTCTGTTTGGATACTAAGGTATTAAGAAAAGTTGGATTGGCTTACAAAAGAACAGGGCTTAAGCCTCATAATCGATACTTTAATTAAACCCATCATCAAAAATTCAATTCCAAAGAAAGCTCAAGCAAATTGGGAGTAAATACGTTTTCAATGTTATCTTTATATTTCGCAAATCAAGAATTATAATTAACTAAATCACGCTATGAAATCAATTTTAATCATAGATGACGAAGCAGACATTCGGGAGATCCTTGGATACAACTTAAAAAAAGAAGGCTTTGAGATACATACGGCTTCTAATGGTATTGAAGGCATTAAAATTGCAGAGCATACAAACCCTGACTTAATCGTTTTAGACGTAATGATGCCTGAAATGGACGGCATAGAAGTTTGCGAAAGGTTGAGAGGTAACGAAAAAACGAAACACATTAAAATTTGTTTTTTAACAGCTAGAAGTGAAGACTATAGTCAAATAGCAGGCTTTGATGCTGGAGCAGACGACTACGTATCAAAGCCTATTAAACCAAAGGTTTTAATTAGTAGAATACGGGCAATTCTTAGACGTTCAGCAGAAGACCTGCCCCCCGTAGCTAATGAAAATAAAGAGTTAATTATTGACCGAGATAAATACATTGTAACAAAAGAGGATGAGAAAATTCACCTTCCTAAGAAAGAATTTGAACTCTTAGCTTTACTTGCCTCAAAACCTGAGCATGTTTTCGATAGAGACTTCATTCTAGAAACTGTTTGGGAAGCAGGAATTGTTGTTGGAGACCGTACAATTGATGTACACATAAGAAGGCTTCGCGAAAAAATCGGCCCTGACTATATTAAAACAATAAAAGGTGTTGGATATAAATTTATAGACCAATAAAAAAAAGCTCAACCAATTGGTTGAGCTTTTTTTTTATGACATTAAGTTCTTACTTTTTCTTTCCTTGAAAGATATAAGAGATTGATCCTGTTATCTGAACTCCTTGATTGAACAACTCATAAATTTGAGGTGTTGCATCGAAAGACTCATAGTATTTAGACCTCTTACTTGCTAACAAGTTTTTACCAGAAACACTCGCCTTCCATTTATTATCTTCTCCAAAAGCTTTAGAAACTTTTAAGTTTAAAGAATGGAATGGTTGTTCATAAACATCAGGTAATGAACCAACTCCAATAACAGCTAATTTCTTTCCTTGAACGTTATATGAAGCGTTTAAGGTTAATCCTAAACTATCATTTTTGAATGTAAGGAAACCATTGATGATATAAGGTGATTGTCCCGACATTGGTCTAAAATCTCCTATTACTTCTCCATCTCTAGCATTTAGTTCACGAACTTCTTTTTCCGTGTATTCAACACCACCAACAGTTGTTTTCACTTTATTCATGTCAATACGAGAAAGCACATAAGTAAAGTTAGCACCAGCAACTAAGCTAATGTGAGGTTGATCTTTAAAACCAAGTGCTTTTCTGATTTCAAACTCAGCACCATAAACATCTGCAACACCAGCGTTTACTGGTTGAACCTCACTTGGTGCGGCAACATTGGCAACAACTTCAATAGGGTTAATGAAATGCTTATAAAATACAGAAGCAGAAATTAGCTCAGTTCTTCCGAAGAAATACTCATATCTCAAATCAGCATTATGAATTTCAGTTTGAAGCAAATCAATATTACCATTATATCTACGTCCTTGAATAGGATCATAGATTTGTGAAATTGACTTCTCTTTAAATGAAGGACGAGCTACTGTTTTCGCATAAGCAGCTCTAATGTTTGTGTTTCTTCCTGTTGTAGAATCAGATTTCGCTTTCTTGATTTTATAAACAAGGTTCACTGAAGGAAGAATACTCAACTCATCTAATACTCTTTCGTTCTCATACTTAACATCACCTACATTGTTTTGCCCAGTATAATTATTAGTTGCATGTTCAACACGAACTCCATAAGTAGCTTTAAAGTTTTTCGTAATTGGTAACTCATTCATCACATAAGCTCCAGTTACATTTTGAGAAGCAACAAATGAATTTGCTAACTGACGTTCACCTTTACCATATGTTCCTTGATCAGTATCCGTATTCCAAATGTTTTCAGCTTGGAAATACCAATTTGGGTCTGCATCAAATCCTGTAGGATTTTCAACGTTGAAGATATAATCATAAACCTCAAAAGATCTTTTCTTATATGTATTAAGTGCTCCAAACATCAATTGACTCCCTAAAGAATCCCATACATTAAACTTGTATGTTAAATCAAATCTTCCACTCAAATTATACTCTGTTAGATTTCTATAAGTTCTTCTAATTTCGGCTCCAACACTTTGCTCCAGTAAGTAGATTGTTTCACCAGTAGCAGTTGTATCTTGCTCTAAAACAGTTGAACGAATATCTGGGTCATTAATCTTAGAAAGCGTTGGACTTAATTTCCAATCAAGTTTCAGCTTTCTATTTTTTCCCATTAAATGACGACCGCTAAGGTTTGCATTTGAAACTGAACGCTGCGTGTACATCAAATTCTGTTTTACTAAGACTGCAGGATTACTTTCTGAGTTTTCTTGAACTAAATCTGAAGCAGAAGATTTTCCATTCTGAGTATGCAATAAAGTCAATGAGTATTTACTATTCTTGATTTTTACTGATTGACCAACTAAAGCGGTCCACATCACATCATTCTCAGCCAAATTACCTATAGAACTTCTATCGCGGAACAATCTTGTTTCAGACAAATCTGGATCTTTTCTATACTCATTGAACTGAACATCTTCGTAAAAACGGTGAGAGTTTCTATAGTTCAAAACAACGTTAAATCCATAATCTAATTTCTGTTTGCTTTTTAACTCTTTTGAAAATCGATCTCCATAATTAATTGAATAATTCTGATCTAAGAAGTTCTTAGACTTTTCAGTTGCCATTGTTTTTCCAAATGCAGAGGTTAACAAGGTTAATGAAGGATCATTCTGAGAAGGGTCAATAAACTTATCCGTTGTACGAATCGGTAACGCTCTAGTTCCATCATCAAAACCAAGGAAATCTAATTTACCACCTTGATAAGAGATATAATCTTTATTGAATGTTGCAGCAGTATTATAACCTAAACTAGCTTTCACGTAAAATATTTGTCCTGCAGGAAAATCTTTAGTTGTAATATCAACAAGCCCACCGGTGAAGTCACCAGATAAATTAGGTGTGAATGTTTTATATACAGTAATATTATCGATTACAGTTGCAGGAAAAATATCCATTTGAACAGAATTTCGATCAGGATCTAAACCAGGAATTTCCATTCCATTTAAAATTGTTTTTGTATAACGATCTCCAAGACCGCGAACATAAACGCTTTTTCCATCCTCAACGGATAAACCAGGCACCATTGCTGCAGCCTCAACCGCAGTACTAGCGCCTGAGTTTTGCATTTGCTCTTTTGTCATACCGTCCGTTGAACCCGCCGCCTCTTGACGTCGTTTATCATCTGCTTCTACAGAAGATGCTCCTTCCGTTTTAATATGACGAACGGTAGCTTCTTTAAGGTTAATGACAGAACTAGATTTAATCAAATTAACACTTAATTCAATTGTTTCGCCTTTTGCCAATTCTATTTCTTTAGAAACATCTTCATACCCTTCATTAGCCATTGAAAACACCAACACATAATTTCCAGGTGCTGCTTTGATTGTATAGACTCCGTCAAAATCGGTATTAGCCCCGTTATTTTGACCTTCTACTTTAACCTTAGCAAAAGGAATTGGGTCGCCAGAAATTGAATCCTTTACGACACCAGTAATTTTACTTTGAGCAAATACAGTTAAGCTACACAAAACTGAAAATGACACTAGTATAATTGATTTAAACATTTGTTCTTTTTTAAACTACAAAAATGCCTACCGGAAAAACCGGTAGACACTCTCTGAATTTGTTATTTTATATATCTTAAAGCTTCCCGTTAACTGAAGCCCAAGTCCAAGTATATCCTGTTGTAGATGCACCAGTAGCAGTAGTCGAAGTCATTGCTCCTTCAGCAGCAGTTTGATCCGCTGGAAATACTGTACAATCGTTAACACCTGCATCATCTTGTGAACCTGTATAAACTGTTACACCAGTAAACTCACTACTAGTAAAAACTAAGATTGGAGATACATCAGTTAAATAAGTGTATGAATCAGTTTTAGGATCAGCACAATCATTCTGGTAACTCGCTCTAATTTTTGCAGTACCAAACTTTACATTTGTAATTGTTCCTTGTGCTTTAGATTTGAAATCTCCATTAGCATCTGTTCCACCATAAGTATAAACAGAACCATTAGTTAAGTTAAACAAACCGTTAGTATAAGTTGTTCCTTCAGGTCCATCAATCTCTAAACCTTCATCCGAACTAGAACCATTGATTACAATAAATTCATTTACTGTACCTGAGTAGTTCATATCGATATCTATACCATCATCACCTTGAAATCCAACAAGGATATTTGAAGCATTAACTGTTCCACCAAAAAACTCAATTCCATCATCAAGATTAGAAACAACTTCAATATTGTTAATTGTTGTTCCAGTTCCAACTCCACCTAATGTCAATCCATTGATTTCATTTCCTGCACCAATTAAAGCACCACCATGACGAATAGAAACATAAGACATTGAACCTGAATTATCTGCTACATTTGAACCTCCAAAAGCACCATATGTATCAGTAACAGGAATTCCTTCAATTTGAGAAAGAACATCTCCATCAGCAGCTGAAATAGGAGCATCTCCTAAAACAATAATACCACCCCATTTTCCTTGATCATTTTCATCTAAGTTTGTACCAGTTAATTGTCCTTCTTGGATATTATCTAATACAGAAGTGAAGATGATTGGGCTAGTTGCAGTACCTACTGCATCAATCATTCCTCCTTTTGCGATAACTAAAGCAGAAGCATTTGTTCCTGTTCCTTCTTGTCCTTTAATAATAGTCCCTGGTTCAATTGTTAGAGTAACTCCATTTTGAACAACAACTTTACCTTGTAATTCATACATCTGAGTTGCAACCCAAGTTTCGTTAGTAGAAATAAATCCTGTCTTAACAACATTAGTACTTGTTACAATGACTGCTTCACAGGAACCATCATCCTTATCCGCGTTTGAATCAAAATTTGAAGCTGTTGGATCTGTACATCCTTTTTTCTTACAAGAAACCGTCCCTACTGTTAATGATGCAGCTAATAACATCACTCCGAATTTCATACTTTTTAATTTCATCTTTTTCATAATTAATTTATCTGGTACAAATATCAGGTGACAAAGTGATTCCATGATTTCTTTACGCTTAACCTTTCGTCAAGTTTATATTAAGGCAATATTAAGAGGTGAAGTGAATGTTTCGAAAATCAATTTTATTTCGTTGTAAAAAGTTAATCAACTTAACATTTAGTTAATAATGGCTTCTAATTATTAACCTTTCAATAAACTTCACATAAAATGATTAATGAGGACTAGTATTACCTTTGTCTTATATGAATGTAAAAAATCAAAACCATACAATTCTTCTTGTTGACGATGAACAGGACATTTTAGACTTTCTTTCATATAGTTTAAAAAAGGCAGGGTATCGCGTATTTACAGCGAACAATGGCGTGGAAGGCATCAAGCTTGCCAAAGAAATTTCCCCATCACTAATTATTCTTGATGTAATGATGCCACAAATGGATGGGATCGAAACCTGTCAAATAATTCGGAATGATATCCATCTTACTCAACCAGTTATTACATTCCTTACATCTAGATCTGAAGATTATTCTCAAATAGCAGGATTTGAAGCTGGTGCTGATGACTATATCTCAAAACCAATTCGTCCAAGATTATTATTAAGTAAGGTAGAGTCATTACTTAGACGATACAATTCAGGTGAAATCATTCAAAATGAAACTTCAATTCGAATTGATCGAGAAAAGTATATTGTATATTCAAATGGTACCCCAATGGTACTACCAAAAAAAGAATTTGAATTATTAGAATTAATCGCTAGTAAACCAGGAAAGGTATTCACTAGAGATCAAATTATGAATATAGTTTGGGGTGATAATGCTATTGTTGGAGAAAGAACTATTGATGTTCATATTCGAAAATTAAGAGAGAAACTAGGTAATGACTATATTCGTACTATTAAAGGAGTTGGTTATACATTTAATGAAATTTGAGAAATCTAAAACCCATATATATTGTTCTAGGAGGAAGTGTTATTACACTCTTGATTACCTTATTGATATTAATCATTACCCATTCATTCCAAGAAATCCCGATACCATTTATATTAGGCATCCCCATTGTTGTGGGGTTAACCACATTCCTAACCTTTTATTTCTTCATTAAACTATTCATTACTGATAAACTTAAAATATTATACCGTTCTATTAGAACAGGGAAGTTTAGTCCTCAAACTACCAATAAATATAGCCTTCAAGACGATGTTATAGAGCAAGCTGAAATTGAAACAAAAGAATGGACTAAAAAACAACTTGAAACCATTTCTAAGCTTGAAGAGCAAGAGGTCTTTCGTAGAGAATTCCTTGGAAATTTAGCCCATGAGCTAAAAACACCCGTTTTTTCAATTCAGGGTTATATCCTAACCTTGCTAGAAGGTGGCCTAGAGGATGAATCTGTAAATCGTCTATTTCTTGACCGTGCATCTAAAGCTACTGAAAGAATGACAGCCATGCTCAATGATTTAGATCAAATTATTGCAATGGAGGTTAATGCCATTAAACTTGATTTGGTAAAATTTGATGTTGTTGAGCTGGTCGAGGACCTGTTTGAAGATGCAAAAGTACGTTCAACAAACAAAAACATTACCCTACAGTTTGCAAAAGAATTTAACCCAATATGGGTTAGGGCAGATAAGATTAAAATTTCACAGGTTATCAGTAATCTCCTAAACAATTCCATATCGTATGGAAACAAAAATGGAACAACTAATGTTCGTTTTTATTTGATGGACAATATAGTAACCATTGAAGTTTCTGATAACGGGCCTGGTATTACAGAAGAGCATTTACCTCGATTATTCGAACGATTTTACCGCGTAGAAAAAAGCAGGAATAGAAATCAAGGTGGATCAGGACTTGGACTATCCATAGCGAAGCATATCATTGAACTGCATGGACAAACCATTAATGTCCGAAGTACTGTTGGTATAGGTTCTACCTTTACCTTTAGTTTAAACAAGGCTAAGCGATAAGTTCATTGCTATTTTGTTTTAAATAAAATAGTAGTTAAGGCACATTTTAAAACCAGCTAAGCTATCCTCATTCTTTATTGGATCTATTCTCCCCTTATTCAATCTAAACTTATCTCTAGATGGTAATTCTCCATACATTTAAGTAATTGAACCATTGTACTTATTACATGTGAAACCGGTTTACTCTCCCACTAGAAAGAGCAAGCGCATGCTTGTGAAGACTGAATGTAAACCTCCAAGGTGAAGCAATGAAGGAAGTTTCTGAAGACGAAGGCTAGTTCTACAGAACTGAAAGCCTGAGGTACAAAAGGGCACCTTTTGAGACTTTATCGCATAAAAAAAGCCCCTTCAAATAAATGAAGGAGCTTCTTAAAAGTGGCGTCGACTTACTCTCCCACCAGAAAGA
>Ga0115008_10000016_pt1 | contig 93637 bp, 93 predicted proteins | sample FraStrMetagenome_FD_87164 | JGI IMG/M metagenome (GOLD analysis project Ga0115008, IMG submission 87164) | Marine eukaryotic phytoplankton communities from Arctic Ocean - Fram Strait ARC3M Metagenome | ecosystem: Environmental > Aquatic > Marine > Oceanic | place: Fram Strait | collected... | reverse complement strand
GATTTAAAACTATGATTTAAAACTATGATTTTATTAAAAAAAGTTACTTCCAAAAAAGAAATGAAAGCCTTTGTACTCTTTCCATTTTCTTTGTACAAAGAAAATGATTTTTGGGTTCCTCCTATTATAAAAGATGAAATTGATAATTTTGATCCAACAAAAAATCCTGTTTTTAAAAATGCAGACGCTCAATTCTTTGTAGCGATTAAAAACAATACAATTGTTGGAAGAATAATTGCAATTATCAATTGGTTTGAAGTTGAAAAACAACAAATTAAAAAAATGCGTTTTGGATGGTTTGATGTAATTGATGATCTTGAAGTAAGTAAAGTACTATTAAACAAAGTAAAAGAAATTGGCCTCAAGAATAATCTAGAATATATTGAAGGTCCTGTAGGATTTAATAACCTAGATAAAACGGGGGTATTAGTTGAAGGTTTTGATCATATAGGCACAATGATCACCTGGTATAACCACCCATATTACAAAGAACATTTAGAAAAATTAGGATTTATAAAAGAGAAAGAATATTCAGAAAATAAGTTTAAATTTAAAAATGTAGATGCAACGTATTTTGATAGAATAAGTCGTGTTTTAAAAAGACGTTTTAAATTAAAATCACTAGATTTCACAAAAACAAAAGACATACTCCCTTATATTGATGAAATGTTTGATGTTTTCGATAAAAGCTATTCTAAACTATCGACTTTTGTTCCTATTTCAGATTCTCAAGTAGCTTTTTTTAAAAAAAAACACATCTCTTTTATCAATCCAGAATTCATAAAATTTGTAGTTGACCAAAACAATAAACTAATTGCTTTTGCAATTGTAATGCCCTCTTTTTCTGAAGCTTTACAGAAAGCAAATGGCAAATTATTTCCATTTGGATTGTTTCATTTATTAAGTGCAAGAAAGCACGCAAAGGATGTTACTTTCTATTTGATTGGAGTACATCCAGAATACCAAAATAAAGGTGTTCATGCCATTATTTTTGACCAATACACAAAAACATTCGCTCCTTTAGGAATAGAAAATTGTATTAGAACTCCAGAGTTAGAAGATAATGAAGCTATAAAAAAGTTGTGGGGAAAGTTTAACCCAGTAACTCACAAAAGACGTAGAACTTATAAATTAGAAATCGATGCAACTATTTTATAATTCAGAAATATCTATAGAAACAAAACAAATTACTTTTGATAAGATTGAAAGTAAACATATTGTGCGTGTATTGCGAAAAAAAGAAAATGATATTCTTAAAATAACCAATGGTAGAGGATATTTATTTGATGTTAAAATTAGTTTTGCAAACGATAAAAAATGTCGCGCAGATATTATTGCTGTAACAGAAAAAAGCAACCCCTGGAATTATTATCTTCACATTGCAATTGCTCCTACCAAAAATAATGATAGAATTGAGTGGTTTTTAGAAAAAGCAACTGAAATTGGTATTGATGAAATTACACCTATTATTTGTGCTAACTCTGAACGTAGGATTGTTAAATTGGAGCGTTTTGAAAAAATAATTCAATCCGCTATGAAACAATCTTTAAAATTCACGTTGCCAAAACTCAATGAACCTTCAAAATTTAGTGATTTTATAAATCAAAATTTAGATGGAAAAATTTGCATAGCACATTGCGAAAAGCAAGAAAAAAATTTATTAAAATCTGTTATCGATGCCTCTGAAAAAGTGACCATTCTAATTGGTCCTGAAGGTGATTTTTCTTCTGATGAGATTAAAAAAGCACTCATAAAAAGATTTATTCCTATTACTTTGGGGGAAAGTAGACTTCGCACAGAAACAGCTGCTTTAGTTGCTGTAAATATTGTTTCTTTTATAAATGAGTAACTTTTTTACTATCTTGCTTATATTCTAATGTTAGGGATTCTATGAAGCAAATCATCTTTCTTTTTTTAACTTATATATCAGTATATACCTACGCACAGGATGTTGCAATCTTAAAATATAACGGTGGTGGTGATTGGTATGCAAACCCAACCGCAATTCCCAATTTAATAGCATTTACAAACCAAAATATTAAAACTAATATCTCTAAAAATCCTAAAATAGTTTCTATTGGAAGTGAGGATATATTTAGCTTTCCAATAGTCTTCATGACAGGTCATGGCAATATTTATCTTTCAGATGATGAAGCTAAAAACTTAAAAAATTATTTAATTTCAGGAGGTTTTTTACATATTTCTGACAATTATGGATTGGATAAATTTATTAGAAGTGAACTTAAGAAAGTATTTTCAAAATTAGAACTCATAGAAATACCAGTAAATCATCTTATTTACAATCAAACCTATAAATTTCCAAAAGGAATTCCTAAAATTCATGAACATGATAAAAAACCAGCACAAGGTTTTGGATTATTTTACAAAGGAAGATTACTTGTTTTTTACGACTATGAAACTGATTTAAGTGACGGTTGGGAAGATGCAGAGATTCACAATAACCCTAAAAATGTTCGAGAAAAAGCATTACAAATGGGAGCAAATATTATAGAATATGCATTTAAAAATTAGTTCCTATATAAAAATTGATGATCTTAAAATAAACTTTGATGAAAGTGGTTTATGGGTTTTAAATATTGCAATTTCTATTATTATGTTTGGTGTTGCTTTGGGGATCACTATAAATGATTTTAAAAGACTTTTTAAAAAGCCTAAAATAGTTTTTGTTGGTGTATTATCTCAATTTTTAGTGTTGCCAATAGCAACTTTTTTACTAGTCATACTCATAAAACCACATCCGAGTTTAGCGTTAGGAATGATGTTAATTGCTGCTTGTCCGGGTGGAAATGTTTCTAACTTTTTTAGTAAAATGGCTGGAGGTAATGCTGCGTTGTCTGTAAGTTTAACAGCTTTTGCTACCTTAATTTGCATTGTAATGACTCCTTTTAATTTACAGTTTTGGGGAAGTTTATATGAACCAACAAACGAGATTATAAAAACAGTTTCTTTAAATTCCTATGATTTATTTAAATTAGTTACTTTAATTTTAGGAATACCTTTAATTATTGGAATGGTAATTAAACACTATTTTTCTACGATGGCAAAAAAAATTGAAAAAACACTAAAACCTCTATCAATGCTGGTTTTTATTGCATTAATTCTAATTGCATTTTCTCAAAATATAACTGTTTTTAAGAATTATATTCACCATGTTGCTATTTTGGTAATTGCACATAATATAATTGCTTTTATACTCGGTTTTTATACTGCTAAAAGTTTCCGTTTAAACAAAAGAGATACCAAAACCATTGCCATTGAGACAGGTATTCAAAACGGAGGTTTAGGATTGTTATTAATATTTGGATTCTTCGATGGATTAGGTGGAATGGCACTGTTAGCAGCTTTTTGGGGAATTTGGGATGTTTTTTCTGGTATGATATTAGCGACTTACTGGGGAAGAAAAAAATAAAACATATTAGAAAAAATTTAATATATGATTCAAAAAATTTGGTTTTCACTTGTTTGCGGTTACATAAAATTTGGTTTATTTTTTTATAGCAAAAATATTAGGGTAAAAGGCATTAAAAATATTCCTAAAAAAGGGGCGGTATTGTTTGCTGTAAACCATCCTAATGGACTAGTAGATCCTTTATATGTAACCACAACGAATAGAAGACAAAATCATTTTTTAGTAAGGGCAGCTTCTTTTAAACATCCATTTGTAAAAAAAATATTAGAATCTCTATATCTGATGCCTATTTATAGAATTCGAGATGGAATTCAGCAATTAGCAAACAATCAAGAAATCTTTGAAAAGTGTTTTAATATTCTCAAAAGAGGAGAAACTCTAATGATTTTTCCAGAAGGAAGTCACGATAAAAAAAGAACTGTAAGACCTTTAAGTAAAGGCTTTACGAGAATAGTATTTGGGGCTTTAGAAAAATATAAAAGCTTAGAGATTATCGTTATTCCAGTTGGTATCACCTATCAACATCCCTCGCATTTTCCTGCAAAAGTTTGTGTAAATTATGGGCAACCGATTGCAACAAAAAATATTTTTGAAGAAAATACTTCTGCTAAATCTATCAACATATTAAAGGAAGCAGTAACAGAGCAATTAAAAGAATTGAGTGTCCACATTCCTAATGATGAGAATTACGAGACTATTTTGCAACAGTTGAATGATGCTCAAGTTGATTTCACACATGTTGATAAAGTAAATAAAATGATTAAAAATGGTAGAATTCCAGAGAAAAAAACAGAAAAAAACAACCATTTAAAGCCTTTATTGTACCTCATTATATTGAACAATATCATTCCGTATTTCATTTGGAAAAAAGCGGCTAAAAGAATTGATGAGATTGAATTCATTGATACGTTTCGCTTTAGTTTAAATTTAGGATTATTTGCTGTTTTTTTTGGTTTAAAAACTTGGTTAATTGCGACTTTTTATGGCATTTTAGTTGGTTTCTTTTACCTAACAATTTCTGCTTTGATGATTTTTATTTATGTAAAATGTGCACCCACAAATGCAAAAACTCATAGTGAATTAATATAATTTAACAAAAGAATAGCCCTGATTGCAGCAAATGTCTGAGCTCTTTTGAGGAACGAAGAAAGCGAGTGCGAAAAGCAGGAAATAACTTCTAATGAATAATAGCATCTTGAATTATCTGCTGAATTTCTGTTCTCATATTTGTCTTTATTAACCCATCATTATTCATAGTTGGGTAAACTCTGTTAGATAAAAAAACATAGACAATTCCGCTTGCTGGATCTGCCCAAGTATAGGTGCCTGTAAAACCAGAATGACCAAAACTATCATCAGAAACACAACCACATGTAGCTTTCACTTCTGGGTTTAATTGAGGTTTATCAAAGCCTAAACCTCTTCTAACATTTTCCTCAGAAAAATAGCGTTTGTTAAACGTATTTATTGTTTCTTTTTTTAAAAACTGTTTACCACCATAATATCCTTTTTGCAAATACATTTGCATCATCTTTGCAACATCGTTCGCGTTGGCAAATAACCCTGCATGGCCTCCAACACCACCCAACATTGAAGCTCCCATATCATGTACATTTCCATGTAATAATTGGTTTCTGTAATAGCTGTCTTTTTCAGTAGGAATTATTTCATTTTTATTAAATTTTAATAAGGGTAAATAACTAGTTCTGCTGGCTCCTAAAGATTTATAAAATTGTTCGTCCGCTAATTTATCTAATGGTTTGTCGTATTTATTTTCAAGTACTTCTTTAAATATATAATATCCTAAATCACTATATTTATATTCAGAAGTTTCTGTTTGGTCTGCTTCTTTAATTCTTTTATAAATACTGTCTTTATAATTTTTAACTAAAAAAATATTTTCTGCAACTTTTGTATTGAATTCATTTGACTTTACCGAACGGTAAAATTGATTTAAATTGTTGCCTGTTATACTGTCTTGTGTTTCTTTGTAAAAGGGAATCCAAGGTTTTAATCGACCAAAATGCGATAGTATTTCTTTAACAGTTAAAGTGTCTTTATTTGAGTTTTTAAAATAGGGTGAGATTTCCATTAGTGAGCTATCTAAAGAAATTTTCTTATCTTCTTCTGCCTTCATAATTAAAGGTAAAGAAGCTAAAATTTTAGTAAGTGACGCCAAATCGTAAACATCGGTATTCTTCACGAACTTTAATTTTTTACCTGTATGGTACCCATAACTTTTAGAGAAAACTATCTTACCTTTTCTGGCCACTAGCACTTGAAACCCCGGAGCCATTTTTTTCTCTAAAATATAAGTTGCTATAGAATCTATTTTTGATAATTTTTTTGAGGATAGTTTTACTGCTTCCGGAATTGTATACTCAAATCTACTTAACTCAGAGGTGGTAAAACCATGACCTTCTAAAAAATTATTTTTTATAGAAACTGGTAATTTACCTTTTGCTCCAAAAGCTCCAAAAATTAGTTGAGCAGAAAGTTCTTGTGCTATTTTACTATTCTGATAAGAAACAATTATTCCTTCTATATTTGTAAATTTTTTAACCTGCAACAAACTATATGGACTTGCAAAAACATCTAAAATAACATTTTTATTTCTTGCAATTTCTTGCAACCAAACAAGTTCTTTTTTATTAAATTTATAGCTTTTCCAAGGATGTAAATTTGATTTATGAAAGCCTATAATTACTAGGTTATAAGGTTTTATTTTTTTGATAATTCCTTCTAAATTTTTATCAGAAATCACGTCTACTTTGGTGTAATTTTGTAACATATTTACAAAGTGATTTCCTGAATCATCTCCTAATTGAACATAGGCAATTTTTCTTTTTTCTAAATTTCTGACAGGAATATAAGCTTTTGTATTTTTTATAACAGTTAGTGCGTTTTTAATCAATTCCCTATGAAGTAAAATATCTTCTGTAGTATTTAATTCTTGTTGAATATTTTCTATTGCAACGGGTTGATAAATGTGCAAACCAGCCCAATATTTTGCTTTTAATATTTTTCTGACAGAAACAGCAATTCTTTCTTCAGTTAAGGTTTTTAATTCAATCGCTTTTTTAATTAAATTAATTGTAGCTGGAATATCTTGTGGTATTAATAATAAATCATTACCGGCTAAAATAGCAGCCAAATTTATTTCTGCTGATGTAGCATAATTTGCAGCACCTTTCATATTTAGACCATCGGTAATAACCAAACCTAAAAAACCTAATTTTTGCTGTAGTAGATTTGTCACAATATTTTTAGATAATGATGATGGTAATGTAGCATCGGGTTCTAAGCTTGGTATGCTTAAATGAGCTGTCATTACACTTGCTATTCCTGCGTCAAATACCTTTTTATAAGGATACAGTTCTACGGAATATAAACGTTGTATATCAAAATTAACAAGAGGTAGTGTTTGATGAGAATCAGTAGCTGTATCGCCGTGTCCTGGAAAATGTTTTGCGTTTGCAAGAACTCCCTTACTTTGCATTCCTTTGGTAAATGCTATTGCTTTTTGAGTTACATTTTCTTTACTTTCACCAAATGAGCGATTTCCAATAATTGGGTTTTCAGGATTTGTATTTATATCAACAACAGGAGCATAATTTATATGTATACCTAACCTTTTACAGTGTTTTCCTATATGTTTACCAAATTTTTCTACAAGAGAATCGTTTCTAATAGCACCTAGAGTCATATTCCAAGGAAATCTGTAGGTATTTTTTAATCGCATATCTAAACCCCACTCCCCATCGAAACCAATCAGTAAAGGCAGTTTAGATGCAGCTTGATATTTATTGTTTAATAGTGCTTGTTTTTCTGGAGTTCCTTGCATAAAAATTAAATTACCAACATGATATTTTGTAATCATTTCAGTAATAAGATCTTCATGTTTTTTATCAAGATTAGAATAGGCTTGTACCATAAACAACTGACCTATTTTTTGATCCAAGGTCATGCTTTTCATAATACTATCTACCCAAATATTTTGCGCAGCAGCATCTTTTGTTCTAAGAGGATCTAGACTTTGTGCAGATAAATTTAAAAAAAAACCAACAAAAAAGAGAATAAAAAACGTTTTCTTCATACTAATGAGTAGTCAATTATTATACCAAAAAACGTTTATGCCAACTATCTTTAGCCGGAATTTCCCAATTAGATTCAAAGTCCGCTTTAGAGCTGACCATGTTGTTAAAAACAATCGTTTCTGGTGTTACTTTGCCTTCTTTTACAAATTGCTGAAAATTAAATAATTTAACAGAATTAATACGATTTTTATCTTTAAAAGTGATGTTCATTTTATTCATTAGATCTAAATTCAATTCATTTTCTAATTCTTTTACAAAACGAACGGAACTATCAATCGAACATCCAGAAATAGTAGTAAAACTTTCATCTACTGCCAATGCTAAAAAATGATTGTATTTTATCGTAAAAGACCCCTTTAAACTATCTCCATGACGTGTCCATTGATTGATAAAATCTTTTGCTTTTATTGAAATAAGTTCAACTTCTTTTTTGGAGAATTCTCTGTTAGATTGGTATATCCAAACTCGTGAATTATTTGGCAAATTTTTATAAGGTATATACATTATCTCAAATTAAATTTCTGTTGCAATGCCTCTAATTTTTCAGCATCAGACAATTTTTTTTTTGATACAGACATTCTTTCTTTAATTTCTCGCAGAACTTTTTTTGTATAGAGTGGAAAATCTGCATTCTGGATCCAGTTATTGTAACCAGGATTTTCTTTTAAAACTTCTTCTACAATTCTTCCTTTGTATTTTCCGAATGAAAAAACTTCTTGATGTTCATCGTTCATCAAAATAAAACCTGCAAAATCTGCTCTTATGCCGTGAGTAGAAAAATTACTAAGAGCCTCTACAGAGTTTTCAATATCATCATATTTATCTAATTGTGCTAACAAAATTTCATAGGTTGCATTGGTGTCTGCTTCTGCACCATGAGCACCTTCTAATTCTTTACCACAGTAAAATTGATATCCAGCACCTAGTGTTCTTTGTTCTTTTTTGTGAAAAATAACTTGTACATCTATTGCTTTTCTATTCTTCATATCGAAGTCAATTCCAACACGCATTAGTTCTTCTGCGAGTAAGGGAATATCAAATCTATTCGAATTAAAACCAGCTAAATCTGCATCTGCTATCATTTCATTGACTTCTGAAGCGAGTTCTTTAAAAGTAGGTTCTGTTACTACTTTTTCATTGGTAATTCCATGAACATCTATCGACCCTTGTGGGATTTCCATTTCTGGGTTTACCAGCCAAGTTTTACTTTCTTTATTTCCATTTGGAAATACTTTTAGAATTGAAATTTCTACAATTTTATCAGTTACAATATTTATACCTGTAGTTTCTAGATCGAAAAATACGATGGGTCTTGTTAAATTTAGTTCCATTTAATTTTTTTGAGTTCTCGGATAAACTCATGAGAACAAAATTGTCTTTTGAGCTTTGAAGAAAACTATTTATTATTCAGTTAATTTTTAATCCTTAATATATATAAATTTTTACATTTCTAGTTGTTACTATACAATATTTACTATAATAAACCTAGAAAGGTATTATTCTCTATAAACCATAGAGTCTTTTTTTTAAATTCTATTTTATCTCAAATATTTCTTAAAGATAGATAAAATAGTGATTTCCTATTTAATTTTAAAGGTGTTTTATGTTAATTGTTTTTAAAATGAACCCATCTTCTAAAATTAGAAAAATAAATTATGTAAGTCTTAATTTGAGGATACACTTTTAATTTGGTTATTTTTGTGCTATGGTAAAAGAAATTCAGCTCAGAATAAATTTAGTAGAAGAACTCAAAGAAGATATTCTATTGCAAAAATCATCTAAGCAATTAGGAGTTGATCAAAATGAAATTTCTGCTGTAAAGGTATTACGTAAATCGATTGATGCTCGTAAAAAAGACATTATCTTTAATTATAAAGTTGCTGTTTATATCGATGAGAAAATTCCAGAAAAATCTGATTATATTTTTGACTACAAAGATGTTTCTAATGCAAAAGAAATTCATATTATTGGTTTTGGACCAGCGGGAATGTATGCTGCATTGCGCTGTATAGAATTGGGTTACAAACCAGTTGTTCTAGAACGAGGTAAAAATGTACAAAATAGAAGACGAGATATAAAAGCAATCAATCAAGATCATATTGTAAATAATAATTCTAATTATTGTTTTGGTGAAGGTGGTGCCGGAACCTATTCTGACGGAAAACTTTATACACGTTCTTTAAAACGAGGAGATGTTAGACGTATTTTTGAAAATTTGGTATTCCATGGCGCAACTGAACAAATTTTAATAGATGCACATCCGCATATTGGAACCAACAAGCTTCCAAAAATCATAGAGAATATTCGTGAAAATATTTTAAAATTTGGTGGTGAAATTCATTTTGAAACTCGTGTTACAGATTTTGTCTTAAAAAATCAAAAAATACAAGCTATTCAACTTGAAAATGGAAATGAACTATCTGTTAATTCAGTCATATTAGCAACCGGACATTCTGCAAGGGATATTTATGAATTGATGCATAAAAAAAACATTGCATTGAAAGCAAAATCTTTTGCAATGGGAGTTCGTGTTGAGCATCCTCAAGAAATTATCGACCAAATTCAATATCACTGTTCGGGGGAAAGAGACGAATTATTACCAGCTGCAGCGTATAGTTTAGTTCATCAAGTAAATAACAGAGGTGTTTATTCTTTTTGTATGTGTCCTGGTGGTTTTATTGTTCCTGCTGCTACTGCAAACGGCGAAGTTGTTGTAAACGGAATGTCTCCTTCACGAAGAAATAACAAGTTTGCAAATTCTGGGATAGTTGTTGAATTAAATATTGATAAAGATTTTAAAAAATACGAAGAATTTGGTGCTTTAAAAGGTTTAGAGTTTCAAAAAGATTTAGAAAAAATTGCCTTTTTTGCTGGTGGAAGATCACAAACTGCTCCTGCTCAAAGGTTGGTTGATTTTGTAGACGGAAAATTATCGACAGAATTGAATGAAACTTCTTATCAGCCAGGTTTAAAATCTGCACCTCTGCATTCACTTTTACCAAAAATTATTGGGGGTAGGTTGCGTAAAGGCTTTGTTGGTTTTGGTCAAAAAATGCACGGATATTATACAAATGAAGCAAATATTGTTGGTGTAGAATCTAGAACTTCATCGCCAATAAATATTCCTAGAACAGCCAATTTAGAACACACACAAATAGAAGGTTTATTTCCTTGTGGAGAAGGTGGTGGTTATGCTGGTGGAATTGTTTCTGCTGCAATGGATGGAGAGCGTTGTGCAGAAGCTGCGATTGCAAAACTATAATACTACTTTAAAAAAAACTACCTATTTTGAAATTTCTTCTTTAAACGTAGAATTACTTTTTGAAAAAAAGTTCTTCATATATTGCGACTAAAGTCTAGAAAGTTCTAGATATATTAAATCCGAAATGAATATCGCCTCCAAAAAAATCGCCAGTAGATTCAGTAATAAAACTTTTTTCAATCATGGTTATAGCATTCGATAGAATGAGTTGAAAAACATGTCCTCCTGTTTCAATATCTATACCAAGTGCTAGTGAATTTCTTGCATCTATATATTTAGATTCATTAAAAGCTACATAATATTCACTATTAAATGAAACTCTTTTACTTAATTTTATTCTTGTCCCAAAACCTAATGCAAAAATATCATGAGGGTCTGCGTTTATTCTTACTGTATTTCTATGAACATAGGTAGGTGTTATTTGATATGAAAAAGAAGGATTCACTTTTCTGGCAATCAATACCTGCCCTACATAAAACAAACTTTCAGCAAAAGTTCTTTTATCTGATGGATCATAATCTTTTAAAGTTTTTAGGGCTACACTTCCAAAAAGAGAAACTGCAAAGGGAAAAGAGTTTTCGCCATTTTTTTGTTTAAGTAAACTATATTTTAAAAAACTATCATAGATTTTTTCGAAACTACTTCTTCCAAAACCAATTGTTAAATTATCATTAAAGCCGTATTCTAAAGCGAAACGAATATTAGATTGATCCAATCCGAAAAGTTCATCAAAACCTAAATTTACACGACCAAATCTATGAGAAATAATAAATTCTAATTCTTTGTCTTTTCTGTTTTCAATAGAATGACCGTTTAAAATTCGTGTTCCCTTAAAAGTAGCTGTAACTATATTTTCTGTTTTTGGGGTTTCATTATCTAAAATATCTAATAAATCTTGTCCAAAAAATTGGCTATTAATACTAAGTATAAAAATGATTAATATAATTCTTTTCATCCTCTATTTCTTGTAAGGTTTGTGATTAAATTCAAAAGTAACTTTAAGTTCTTTAGCAATTTTTTTTGAGACTATACTTGGTATTTTGATATTATAATCTGATAACAGTAAATTAAATTCTCCTTTAACAAATATTGTATTTTCTGATCTTATAAAAGTTGCAGGGATTATAATTTCTTTACGTTTACCATGAATCGTAATCGAACCCTTCACCTCTAATTTGGTTTCTGAGTTTTTTATCGTTTCAAAATTTAAAATCTCTCCTTTAAAAGTTGCCTTAGGAAATAGATCTGACTCCACATAGTTCTCATTAAAATGCTCTTGCATTAGAGCCTTTTTAAACATGAATGACTTCATCAGAATAATAATCGCCATTTTGCCATTGGATGCATCAATAATACTTAGCACTTGGTTATTATCTGCTTTTATATCTGCCATTGTTTTGGAAGAGAAAAAAGTTATAGCTCCGTTTTTTGTAAGAAATTGTTTCTGAGAATTGGAAACATTTACAAATAAAAAGCACATTAAAATTGTATAAATTATTTTCATATTTTTTTAGTTGATTATTTCACACTTTACAAGAATAACGTCCATTAAAAAACCCGTGCAAATTCCCTTTAAAGTAAGGGTTTGTCCTTCTTTTAAGGAGTTTATTTTTTGAGAAGCTTTGTCTGACAAGTGACATAAAATGCTGCCAAAATCATGATTGGTTTTTAGTGTAATAATTCCTTTTTGTTTTACTACTTTTAGTTCAGAAATTACACCAGAAATTTTGATAATTTTATCTAAATAACTTCTATTAGCTTTCGTTTCATCAGAAGAAAAATCATTTATAATTTGATCTGCAGTGATGGTTATATCAGATTTTGTATCTGAGACATTAACATGAGGCTTGTTGTAAATTTGATAGGCTATAAAAAGACTTATAATTCCAATACCTAAAATTATAGTAATTATTTTCTTTTTATTCATTGTATTTATTTTAATTATTTAAAGTTCCACTATCAACCCAACAAACAATTGCATCTATTTCATCTTGGGTTAAAGAACCTTGTTTTGGCATCTCCCTACTTACAACTTCTGATTTCACACTTCCTGCATGTGATTGAATTAAGGTATGAGTAGTTAACTCTGGAAAAATACCTCCACTTCCATGACATTGAATACAATTTGCATCTATAATTGGTTTTATAGTAGCAGCAAAAGTAATATCTGCACAAGCATTTGGTTCTAATTCTATCATATCTTCTTCAACATTCGTCAAACAAGATGTAAAAAAAACAAATAATAAAAGTAATGTAACTCCTCTTCCAATTTTAAAGTAACTATTCACATTAATTAATTTTAGGTTATCCTCTGCAAAATAACTAATAAAAAAGACTTTATACATAATAACCCAAAATAAAAGCCGACATATAAATTCAGTGTTCAAATAAAAAGTTTTATAAATAAACGATTATATAGTGTTTATTTGAATAAAAAACGACCAAAAAAGAAAACCGGATTAAAAAAATAATCCGATTATAATAGTATGACATTGCTATTTATGAGTGAATTACAATCCGCTTATAAAATTACCATAGGGGTCTTTAAACTGAGTGCCTTCAGCAAATCTAAATTTACTTAATTTTTTAAATTCTACTAATGCCCAAAGAATAAACTCTTTTACAAAATAGGCATCAGCCGCATTCATATTTGGTTGAAGTTCTTTTAAAAAATGGTTTAAGGGAGTTACTTTATCAAGCTCATTTTTATATTGCAACTCTGTATATTCATCTAATAATTCGAAATCTTCATTTGCATTAAAAAACCAGGAAACAATTTCATCATAAGGGGTTTCTGTATCTTGCTTTTCTAACTTTTTTATCTCCGGGAAATAACTTGGAAATAATGTTTTGATGGCATTTTTAATCAAGTTTTCTGCTACAACCTGAGCTCCTTCTTGTTCCCCTTCGTAAACCAATTCTACTTTTCCTGTAATTGCAGGAATTATTCCATCAAAATCACTTAAGCGAATCATTGTTGTTTCATCACCAGAAATTAAAGCTCTTCTTTCTGCCGTACTTAATAAGTTTTCGAAAGCAGTAATACTTAAACGCGCACTTACCCCACTCTTTGAATCTATATACTCACTCTCTCTAGCTTCAAAAACAATTTGCTCTAACAGATCTTTTGCTAATTCTGGAACTTGAATAAATTCCTTTTGAGAAATTATTTTGGTAGCTTCTTGTTGGGTGATTGTTTTTGCAGTTTCAATATCTTCTGGATAATGAGTTAAAATTTGTGAGCCAATTCTATCTTTTAGAGGAGTTACAATACTTCCTCTATTTGTATAATCTTCTGGATTTGCAGTAAATAAAAATTGCATATCTAAAGGCAAACGCAACTTAAAGCCTCTAATTTGAATATCGCCTTCTTGTAAAATATTAAACAATGCTACTTGAATTCTTGCTTGTAAGTCAGGTAATTCATTAATCACAAAAATACATCTATTTGCTCTTGGAATCATTCCATAATGAATAACTCTATCATCTGCATAACTTAATTTTAGATTGGCGGCTTTAATTGGATCTACATCACCTATAATATCTGCAACAGTAACATCTGGAGTTGCTAATTTTTCTGCAAATCGTTCTTCTCTATACAACCAAAAAATAGGAGTTTCATCCCCTTTTTCTTTAATGGTTTCTATCGCAAATCTTGAAATCGGAGCTAATGGATCATCATTAATTTCAGACCCTTCAACTACAGGAATATAGTCATCCAATAAATTTACCATCAATCTTGCTAAACGTGTTTTTGCTTGCCCTCTTAAACCTAATAAATTGATATTATGCTTACTTAAAATGGCTCTTTCTAATTCTGGAATCACAGTGTTCTCATAACCATGAACACCTTTAAAAACAGTTTCTTTACTCATTATTTTACTAATAAGATTTTCTCTTAACTCATCTTTAATAGATTTAGATTTATATCCTGTTTTTTTTAACTCTCCTAATGTTTTTATATTTTCTATTCTCATTTATCCTTTAATTCGTTTTTTTCTATTTGTTTCATAATCTTCAAAAATCATTTCTCCTAAACCTTTTAATCCTGTATAAAATGCTTTTCCTTGATTTGCCTGTGTAAATGCTTTTACAAATTGTGTTAAATAAGGGTCCTGGGCGATCATAAAAGTGGTAATAGGAATGTGAAGTTTTCTGGCTTGTTGCGCCATTGAATAACACTTATCTACAATATATTTATCTAAACCATTGCTGTTTTTATAATAATTACCATCAGGTAAAAGTAAACAACTTGGTTTACCGTCTGTAATCATAAAAATTTGTTTATTGGTGTTTCTTTTTCTTCGCAATAAATCCATCGCTAATTTTAAACCTGCAACTGTATTTGTATGATAAGGACCTACTTGCAAATATGGTAAATCTTTAATTTTAATAGACCATGCATCATTTCCAAAAACTATAATATCTATTGAATCTTTAGGATAACGAGTAGTTATTAGTTCTGCCAGCGCCATCGCAACTTTTTTAGCGGGCGTAATTCTATCTTCTCCATACAAAATCATAGAATGACTAATATCAATCATTAAAACAGTACTCATTTGACTTTTATGCAGAGTTTCTTCTACTACTAAATCATTTTCTGTTAGATTAAAATTATCAATTCCATTATTAATTTGTGCATTTCTAATACTTTCTGTCATAGAAACTTTATCCAAAGAATCACCGAATTGATAGGCTCTAAAATCTCCTGTATGTTCATCTCCAATGCCAGGAGATTTACTTTTATGATTTCCAGCACCACTCCTTTTTATAGATCCAAAAATATGATTTAATGCTTGTTGTCTAATGGCACGTTCAGTTTTAGGAGTAATTTTAGCACCGCTTAAACCATCTGCAGTTATTTCTTCTTTTATGTAGCCTTTCTTCTTTAAGTCTTCAATGAAATCGTCAATGGTATAATTTTCGTCTGTTAACTTATATTCTTTATCTAAAGAACGTAACCAATCAATGGCTTCGTCAAAATCTCCAGATGTATGTGTTATTAATTCTTTGAAAATTTCAAATAATTTTTCGAACGGGGATTGATTTTCTACTTCATAGGTTTTAAAGACAAAACCTTTTCTTTTTATATTTTTTTTCATCACTATAAAAATACGGCTTAATTGAGTGCCTAAAAAAAAATTAACATAGCTTTAATATATGAGTCAATTGTCAATTCTTATAATTGAATAAATGTTGAGAAAATAAAATAGATAAAATAATTTTTATTTTATTTTAAATTATCAAATTAGTAATTAATAATCTTATAAGTATTATCTATTATAAACCAACATTGTATCTATTATAGTTCTTTATTTTTACAGTATGGCAAGAATTTTAATAACAGGGGGAACAGGTTTGGTTGGAAAAAGGCTAAGACAAATGTTGATTGATAAAAATCATGATGTTATAGTTTTAAGTAGATTTCCAAAAAATAAACATGAGTTTAAGTGGGACATCTCATCAAATTATATTGATGAACAAGCACTTAAAAATACAGATTACATAATACATCTAGCAGGTGCCGGAATTGCTAAAAAACGCTGGACTACAAAAAGAAAATACGAAATTATTAATAGTAGAGTTGAGTCTGCTAACTTACTTTTTGAAAAAATTAATACATTAAAAATTAATCTAAAGGGTTTTATTTCTGCTTCTGGAATTGGTTATTATGGTGCAACAACCTCTGAATTAATTTTTAAAGAAACAGACAAAGTTGGTACTGATTTCCTCGCTTATGTTTGCCAAAAATGGGAACAAGCTGCAAATCAATTTTCTAAAAAAAACATCCCTGTAACAATTTTAAGAACTGGTCTTGTTTTATCTGTAAAAGGTGGAGCATTGGCTAAAATGAAAACTCCTGTAATTTCACCTTTAGGTTCAGGTAAACAATACATGCCATGGATTCATATTGATGATTTATGCAATCTATATATTAAATCATTAGAAGAAGATTTAACAGGAATTTTTAATGCAGTAGCTCCAGAGCATCACACTAGTGAAAGCTTTTCTAAAGCTTTGGCTAAAAGTTTGAAAAGACCTTATTTAGGGATTGGAATTCCTAGTTTTTTGTTGACAATCTTATTTGGAAAAATGGCTGTTATTCTTTTAGAAGGATCCAGGATTTCAGTAAAAAAAATCGAAAATAATACAAATTTTTCTTTTGAATTTTCTAAACTATCAAAAGCTCTTCATAATTTAAAATAAGATCTTGAATATAAATTTGCTATTGCTTACTTAAACTTAAAAAGTCGACACGATATTTAAAGCAACTTCACTCCAGGTTTTGGATACTCCATCAGCTCCTCTATGAAGTTCTTTACAAACCAAGTTTAATGAATTTAAAGCTTCTACAGCGTTCCACTTAGTAACGTTCATTTTACCATTTAGGAAGAAAGTATTTGCTTCAATACGAAATTCAAAAGGAACTTTTTCTGTAATTCCATTCATCTTTATATTCGCATAACCAATAGAATCATTTTCAATTATAAGTTTCCCTGATAATAGCTTTGTATTGTCCATAATTCCAAAAAAGAACTTTTTAATTTTATAATCTCTACTTGAATTTTTTGTAAAAAGACTGCTTATCGGTATTGAAAACTCAGTATTATTTATAGCTTCTTTAATCGTGTTTCCTTCACCTCCTGAAATAATGTTTACCTTTTTAAACTGTCCACCAACGGGAACTTTATCTGAGGTTTTATATGCTATAAAGTTAATTTCATTTTTTGCTTTTTCTAGAGAAAAAGCTGCACTACTTTTTTTAACTTCAACTTTAATTTCTTCTTTAGAATCAACTTTTTTTTCTGATTTACATGAAGAGAAACTAACTACTACAACTAACAATAATGATAATGATAAAACTATTACTCTTTTCATAAGTTATTTTTTAATATTTAAAATTGTATTTGCTAATTTAATATATTCTTTTTTGGCTTCCTCAGTTGGCATTCCTTTTAATTGCATCCAAGCATTAAACTTAAATGCACTTCGGACATTCATAGTACTTTTAAAAGAAAAATTATTTCCAAAATTTGCTTGTTTATTATAGGCATAAAATTTAAGCATTATGTCTGGAGCTAGCACTTTTCTTAATTTAGAAATTTTATCGAAAGCATCATTAAACTTAATGTCTAAATGAGATTTCATAAAACTATTTTTGTGCAATTACTTGAATTCCTCCTTTAACTTTATCTCCTAGAGATACATTTAATTTTGTTCCAAGAGGTAGAAACAAGTCTACTCTAGATCCAAATTTTATAAAACCAGCATCAGCACCTTGTATGGTATTGTCTCCCTCTTTTGCATAGTTCACTATTCTTTTTGCTAAAGCACCAGCAATTTGTCTATACAATACATCTCCAAAAGAATTATTATGGATAACTATTGTTGTTCTTTCATTTTCTGTAGATGCTTTAGGGTGCCATGCTACCAAATATTTTCCAGGATGGTATTTACTATACTTAACAATTCCACTCATTGCATACCGAGTAACATGCACGTTAATTGGTGACATGAAAATTGAAACTTGTAATCTTTTACCTTTAAAATATTCTGGTTCTTCAACTTCTTCAATAACCACAACTTTACCGTCTACGGGCGCAACAAGTGCGTTATCATTATGAGGAGCTTCTCTTTTTGGATTTCTAAAAAATTGCAAAATAATTATTAAAAAGCCAATAATTAAAATTTGTATGGTTTTAACCAACCAAGGAATTTCAATTAATTTTTCTAGCAATAAAATACCACCAATAGATACTATTAGTGCAATAAGAATTATTTTATATCCTTCTTTGTGGAAACGAATCATACTTAAATTATAAAATTAATATACAAATATACAAACGGCGCTGCAAAAAACAAACTATCTAACCTATCTAACATTCCACCATGACCCGGCATAATAGCTCCACTATCTTTAATGTTAGCTTGTCTTTTAAATTTAGATTCCACTAAATCTCCTAGAGTACCAATTACACTTATTATTACAGCTAAAATCAACCAGTTTAGAATTGTAAAATTGGTATTAAAGCTACTAATAATATAGGCAAATAGTAATGAAAATACCAAACCTCCTAAAAATCCTTCTTGTGTTTTTTTTGGTGAAACTGAAACAAATAATTTTCTTTTTCCAAAGTTTTTTCCAATAAAGAAAGCAAAGCTATCATTGACCCAAATCAGGATTAGAAGAGAAATCATTAGATTTGGATTGTATGATCCTTTATAAATTGGTAAAAGGATTAAAAAAGTCATAGGAAAAATAAGATACCTAATTAATAAGCCCAACTTAGACCTATCGTTAAGAAAAGTAATTTCTTTTTTAAAAAACAGATAATAAATAAGAAATACAGAAGAAATAATAGTAATTACTAAAATTACAACAACAGCATAACTTTCGGGTCTTTTCAGCATTAAAAATAATGTTAAGAAAAAAAAAACATAGCCTATTAGACCTTTAAGTTTTATAATCTTAGAAAATTCCCAAATAGTTAATAACCCAAATATAGAAGTTAAAACAATGTATGATTCTTTTGAAAAAAGAATGGCAAATAAAAATAATAAAACATACACAAGGCCGGAAAGAATCCTTCTTAAAAGGTTGCTCATATTATAAATCTTCTAATAGCAGCAAATATAAGTTTTTTGAGTTAGTGTTTCCTATGTTTAAGAGATTATCCTCATTTTTATTAACAGCATAATTTTTTATTGCAGATATATTTGTTGGAAGGTTTTCTTTGTAACGCTTTTTAATACCAGTTAAAGCTTGCCCCATAGATTTAACCATTTGACTTGTAGTAGCGTAAACTATAAAATTTTGGGGCATTTCTGATAATTTTGTGCTTTTTAATTGATTTGAAGAAAATAATATACCGCCATTATCTGTAATTAAATACTCACAAACTGAAAAAACAGGAATATTTTCATCAAATTCTTCAACAAAATTTACTTCTTTTTTTTTAAAAAAAGAAGATAAACTATTATTTAAAAGAGATATTTGACTCCAATTGTTTTCTTTTAATATATTATTTAAACTATTAGTAAGTTCTGTTTTGTTTAAACAATATAGAAACATACCTCCTTTTGCAACAAAATTATGAACAAACAATTCGTCTATAGAAAGGTTTTCTTCTTGATTTTGAAGTTTCTTAGAATCTTCTTTAACAGAAAGATTAAATATTTTTTTTAAAAAACTCATTTAATTAAAGATATTAAATTATTCTTCAACACTATTTTCTTCTGAAGACGTATTTTCTTTTTCTTTAATTAATTTTTCATTGGTTTCAATTTTTTCAATGGTTTCGATGGTTTCATCAATTTCATCAAAAGGTCTTTTTCCAAATATTTTTAGTAAGTCATCTTTAAAAATCACTTCCTTTTCCAATAGTAACTGGGCTAAAACTGTTAATTTATCTTTATTCTTTTCTAACAATTCGATAGCTCTTACATATTGCGCTTCAATCATTTTAGAAATTTCCTTATCTATTTTCTTTGCAGTTTCTTCACTGTAAGGTTTCACAAAAGAATCATTCCCAGAAGAATCATAATAGGTAATATTACCAACTTCTTCATTTAAACCGTATACAGTAACCATTGCTCTAGCTTGTTTAGTTACTTTTTCCAAATCACTTAAAGCGCCTGTCGAAATTTTGTTAAATATAATTTTTTCTGCAGCTCTTCCTCCAAGGGTAGCACACATTTCGTCTAACATTTGTTCTGTTTGTACAATCATTCTTTCTGCTGGCAAGTACCAAGCAGCACCCAAAGATTGCCCCCTTGGAACAATGGTAACCTTAACTAACGGAGAAGCATGTTCTAACATCCAGCTAATAGTTGCATGTCCTGCTTCATGGAAAGCAATAACTTCTTTCTCTTTTGGTGTAATAACTTTATTTTTCTTTTCTAAACCACCGACTATTCTATCTACAGCGTCTAAAAAATCTTGATGATGAATTGCTTTTTTTCCGTTCCTTGCTGCAATTAATGCAGATTCATTACACATGTTTGCAATATCCGCTCCAGAAAAACCAGGAGTTTGCTGAGCTAAAAAACCAATTTTAACGTCATTTGCTAATTTTAGAGGTTTTATATGTACTTCAAAAATTTCTTCTCTTTCATTAATATTTGGAAGATCTACGTAAATTTGTCTGTCAAATCTACCTGCACGCATTAGTGCACTGTCTAAAACATCTGCTCTATTGGTAGCTGCTATAACAATAACATTGGTATCTGTTCCAAAACCATCCATTTCTGTTAGTAACTGATTTAAGGTGTTTTCACGTTCATCATTTCCACCCGTCATATTATTTTTTCCACGAGCTCTTCCGATGGCATCAATTTCATCAATAAAAATAATAGAGGGTGATTTTTGAGCAGCCTGTTTAAACAAGTCTCTTACACGAGAGGCACCTACACCAACAAACATTTCAACAAAATCAGATCCTGATAAAGAGAAAAAAGGAACATCTGCTTCACCAGCAACAGCTTTTGCTAACAATGTTTTACCAGTTCCTGGAGGACCAACTAATAAAGCTCCTTTTGGTATTTTACCGCCTAAAGATGTATATTTTTCGGGGTTTTTTAAAAAATCTACAATTTCTTGAACTTCTTCTTTTGCTCCTTCTAAACCGGCAACATTTTCAAAAGTAGTTTTTACTTTCGTATCTTTATCAAACAGTTTCGCTTTTGATTTTCCAATACTAAAAATTTGACCTCCACCTCCAGCGCCAGAACCTCCACCTGACATTCTTCGCATAAAAAACAACCAAACTGCAATTAAAATAATGAAAGGTAAAAACCCTAGAATAGTATCAAAAAAACTTGTTCTATTTTCATTTTTTAAATCAAAGTCTAAATTACTTGACTGCCTAAAATTCTCAATATTATTTTCAAAATTTTGAAGATCTCCAAAATTATACTCAAATAAAGAAGAGCCTTTAGAATAAAAAGCAGAACTTATCATCTTCTTATAACGGTCTTTATTTTGAGCTTCTTCTTTAATGAAAATTTGAGCTAAATTGTTATTTAATATTACAATTTTAGAGATATCATTCTCTCTTAAAATCTCATTAAACTCATTTTTAGAAATACTTTTAGTTGCTAAATCACCACTGCTAAAAAACTGAAATGCCATAATTACAAGAAATATTGCGGCATATATCCAATAAGAATTAAACTTAAATTTAGGCATATTAGAATTAGTATCTTTTTTTGAATTACTCATTTATTTTAAAAATAAAAAAAATTAAACTGGATTTATCTCTGTGATTTTTGCGTCACCCCAGAGACTTTCTATATCATAATACTCACGAATATGTTTCTGAAAAATATGAACAACTACGTTAACATAATCCATTAAAACCCATTCTGAGTTTGTTTGGCCTTCTATGTGCCAAGGTTTGTCTTTTAGTTCTTTACTGACTATTTTTTGAATAGAACCAGAAATTGCATTAACTTGTGTATTTGAATTACCAGAACAAATTATAAAATAATCGCAAACGGTATTCTCTATATCTCGTAAGTCTAATAATTGAATATCCTCTCCTTTGGTATCGTCAATCCCTTTAATGATTAAAGCAATTAAATCATCTGTACTTACTTGTTTTTTTGTCATTAACTTTATTCTAATTTAACGCAAAGTTATTATTTTTTTGCGAGTATTTTGTTTATAATTACAGTACTTTACACTTTATTTAACAATTGGAAATAATCAAACTTAATGCCACCGATTCTACAAATTCTTTTTTAAAGGGTTTGTTGCAAAATTCTACCCTAGAAAATTTTACAGTTGTAGTTGCAAGGAACCAAACAAAAGGAAGAGGTCAACTAGAAAAAAACTGGAATTCTGAACCACATAAAAACCTCACATTCAGTGTATTTATATCCTTTAAAAATTTAAAGATAATTCACCAAAAATATTTAAATTTCGCTATTTCTCAAGCTATTTATGATGTATTATTGGCTAAAAATTTATTAAAAATTCACATAAAATGGCCTAACGACATTCTGTCAGCAAACAAGAAAATTTGTGGGATTCTTATTGAAAATACTTTTTCAGGAAAAAATATAAAGAACGCTATTATCGGAATTGGACTGAATGTTAATCAAGAAGAATTTCCAGAATTCATTAACAATGCTACTTCGTTAAAATTAGAAACTTCAAATGAGTACGATTTAGACAAATTATTAAAAGATATTTTGATTGAACTTCAAGAGAAAATAAATTTATTAAAACTTAAAAAGTTTAACTTTTTAGAGGAAAATTACTTAAATGTTTTGTACAAGAAAAACATCCCTTCGATGTTTAAGAATAATAGTGGTGATATTTTTATGGGAATAATTTCTGGAATTTCTAATGATGGAAAACTTCAAATTAAGTTAGAAGACAATTCTACTAAAGAATTCGGAATAAAAGAAGTTTCTTTCCTTTAAAGTAAGGCTATATTATCAGTAAGCGTGTCTACAAATTTTGTTAATGGTTTTTTAATCATCATTGTCATCATCGGATTAAAATCTCCATCAAATTGTAATTGAACTGTACTAGAATTTTTTGACACTTCCTCAATATTGGCAGCCAATGTGAAAGGCAGCTTACTACTTGCAGCACCCAAAACAATAGTTGAATATTCTATTTTTTCTTTAAGAACTAATCTAATTTCTGGCATGCCTTTGAGTCCAAAAACGAAAGAATCTCCATCAACTTCAAATTTTTGAATATTTTCGGGCATTAAGTTTTCAAAATTTGATAATTCTGTAAAAAAAGTATAAATTTCTTTTGCAGATTGTTGCGTTGTTACTTTCGTTCCTTCAATGTTCATAGTTCTTATTTTTATTGTCTCCACTCACTTGGATTTCTTCTCCAATCACTCAATGTAACCAATTCTTTATCAGATATATAATTACTATCTAAAGCTTGTTCTAAAAGATTCTCATAACTACTTAAGGTGGTAAGTCCAATATTTTTATCTTCAAAATTCTTAGTTGCTACATCAAATCCGTATGAAAAAATTGCCACCATCCCCTTTACAACAGCACCAGCTTCTTTTAAAGCCTCTACTGCATTTAAGCTACTATTTCCAGTGCTAATTAAATCTTCAATTACAACAACATTTTGGCCACTTTCTAAATATCCTTCAATTTGATTTTTTCGACCATGCTTTTTAGGTTCTGGTCTCACATATATAAAAGGAACTCCCAATTCTTGAGCTACTAAAATACCAATAGCAATTGCACCTGTAGCTACGCCAGCGATAACATCTGGCTTGCCATGTTGTTGCTCTACTATTTTAGCAATTTCTTCTTTTAAAAAAACTCTAACGGCAGGATAAGATAATGTAATTCTATTATCACAATATATTGGAGAATTCCAACCAGAAGCCCAAGTAAATGGGTCATTTGGACTTAATTTTATAGCTTTTATTTGCAGTAAAAGTTCAGCTGTTTTTTTTGCTGTATCTTTGTTTAATATCATATGGCAAATGTATAAAGTTTTTGTAAACGACAAACCAATTATTTTAACAGATTCTCTGCCCAAAGAAAATAAGTACAAAATTTACTTATTTAAAAACTTAATTGTTTCCGAAATTTTAGACAAACTCACCTCTAATTCTGTTAATGGTATCCTCATATTCTGCGATAATTTAGAACTATCTAAAGAACTTTTTTTTAAAAATTTTAAAATAATTTCTGCAGCCGGTGGATTGGTTTTAAATCCTAAAAAAGAAGTATTATTTATTTATAGAAATAATATTTGGGATTTACCAAAAGGCTGGATTGAAAAAAATGAAAGTATCGAAACAGCTGCTATAAGAGAGGTTGAAGAAGAATGCGGAATTTTTAACTTAAAACTTATAAAACCTTTAACAACAACATATCATATTTATAACCAAAACGGAATTGCGTTAAAACAAACATATTGGTTCTTAATGACGTCTGATTATAATAAAGAGTTAGTGCCACAAATTGAAGAAGGAATTACTGAGGTTATCTTCAAAAATAAGAAAGCGGCTAATAAAGCTTTAAAGAATTCATACGCTAATATTAAATTAGTTTATGATACTTATAAAGAAGGGTAATATTCTAAAAAAACCTTCTATCTTTGGCGACTTGTAAAAAGCATCCAAATTATGACTGAATTTATTACCAAACGGGTTAAAAATGTAAGAAATGACGTGTTATCAGGTATTACTGTAGCACTAGCATTAGTTCCTGAAGCTGTGGCATTTGCCTTTGTAGCAGGTGTTGATCCTCTTGTAGGTCTCTATGCCGCTTTTATGGTAGGCTTGATTACCTCCATTTTTGGAGGAAGACCAGGCATGATATCTGGAGCAACTGGTGCCCTTGCAGTTGTTATGGTTTCTTTAGTTGCTGAAGGAAATGCCATGGGTAATTCTGATGAGAATCTTGGTTTATATTACCTTTTTTTAACCGTAATTTTGATGGGAATTATACAGGTTTTAGCGGGTCTTTTTAAGCTTGGTAAATTTGTGAGATTAATTCCACATCCTGTAATGATGGGATTTGTTAATGGTTTAGCAATTGTAATTTTCTTATCTCAATTAGGAATGTTTAAACAAACTGTTGGTGAAGAAAAAGTTTGGCTAGAAGGAATTTCTTTAGGGTACATGATAGGCTTAGTAGGATTAACTATGCTAATTATGTGGGGTTTACCAAAAATAAGAGCAACAAAAAAGTTACCAGAGGCACTTATTGCTATATTGGTAGTTACTGGAATTGTGATTTTTTCAAATTTAGAGGTGGCTACAGTTGGATCTTTTATTAAAGATGGAGGTGGCGAAGGTTTAAAAGGAGGTTTTCCTGTTCCTGTTTTAGAAACATTTTATAACATTCCTTTAAATTTTAAAACCTTACAATTTATTTTTCCTTATGCACTAATTCTTGCTGCTATTGGTTTAATTGAATCTTTAATGACCTTAAATTTAATTGATGATTTAACCGAAACTCGTGGAAATTCTAATAAAGAATGTGTTGCTCAAGGGAGTGCAAATATTCTTACAGGTTTGTTTGGTGGAATGGGTGGTTGTGCCATGATTGGACAATCTATCATTAATATAAAAGGTGGTGGCCGCGGTCGTCTATCTGGAATTACTGCTGCAGTAATGCTATTAATGTTTATTCTTTTTGCATCTTCTTATATCGAACAAGTTCCTATTGCTGCTCTAGTAGGTGTAATGTTTATGGTAGTTATTGGCACGTTTGCCTGGTCTAGTTTTAGAATCTTGAATAAAATACCTAAAACAGATCTTTTTGTATTGATTTTAGTTTCTGCGCTAACTGTAATTTTTGATCTGGCAATTGCTGTTATTTCTGGGGTAATTGTTTCTGCATTGGTTTTTGCTTGGGAAAATGCTAGAAGAATCAGAGCTAGAAAACGTATACGAGAAGATGGCGTGAAAGTTTACGAAATCTGGGGTCCTTTGTTCTTTGGAAGCATTTCTGCTTTTAATGAAAAATTTGATATAAAAAATGATCCAGAAAGTGTCGAAATTGATTTTATTGAAGCTCGTATTTCTGATCACTCTGCTATTGAAGCCATCTTTGCTTTGGTTGAAAAATACCAAGCTGCCAATAAAAAAATTACGCTAAAACATTTAAGTGAAGATTGTAAAATTTTACTACACAAATCGAGCCCTATTTTCAAAGATATTATTGAAGAAGCAATTGAAGACCCTAGATATCATTTAGCTGCAAATCCTGAGGATTTCCCAAAACCTTTGGGGGAATATCAGTTTTAGATAAATATTTAAATCCTGCTTTTTAGCAGGATTTTTTATGAAGACAGATCTTATGATAAAAGATTCTCTTATAAAACTATTTTACACCAACCCCTTATCAATCAGCGGTAACGATCTATAACGTTTCCCTGTAGCATTAAAAATAGCATTGCATATTGCAGGAGCTATTACAGGGACTCCGGGTTCACCAACACCTGTTGGCGGTTCGTCCATTTTATCTAAAATATCAATATGAATTTTAGGAGCATCTTTCATTCTTGTCATTGGGTAGTCATAGAAATTATGTTGCTCTATTGCTCCATTTTTTGTAGAAATTTTTCCATACAGGGCAAGAGTCATTCCAAAAACGGCCGCACCTTCCAATTGATTTTTAATATTGTCTTTATTCAAAGACAACCCACAATCTATGGTTGTCCATATATTTTCAATTTTTACCTTACCATTTTTCACAGAAACCTCAACTGCAGTTGCTACATAACTATAAAAACTATAATGAAGAGCAATTCCAATGCCATGATTTTCAGGTAATTCCTTCCCCCAATTAGCTTTTTTTGCTGTGTTTTTCAATACTTCTTTCATTCTTTTTGTATTGTATGGGTATTCAGATTTCCCTTGAATAATTCGGTCTTTTCCGATTAAATCTAAATGGAATTGAAGAGGGTCTATATTGGCTGCATTAGCTAATTCATCTACAAAAGAATTATTACCAAATCCACTATGAATATGAACCACAGAACGCAACCAACCAATTCTTAAATGCGATTCTGCTTTGGTATTTTCTAATCTAAAATTGTCTAATGCATAAGGATTGTTTGTAAAACCTTGCCCAAGTTCAAAACCAGATGCATAATCTGACAAGGGTTTAAAACTAGAAATAATTGACGGAACCGCCACACGTTGCAACCAACCCGTAACTTTACCATCATTACTTAAAGAACCTTTTAAATACTGCACACTTGTTGCATGATAAAAACTGTGTTGTATATCATCTTCACGTGTCCAAACCACTTGAACTGGTGCCTTTATTATTTTTGATAAAGCAACCGCTTCCACCACAAAATCAGATTTAGATTTTCGCCCAAAACCGCCACCTAAAAAAGTAACATTGATAATAATATTCTCTAACGGAATTTCAAAAAAGTGAGCCAATTCTGCTCTTACAGTTTGCGGATCTTGAACCGGTGCCCATACTTCAATTTCATCTTCTTTAAACCAAGCAGTTGCATTTGGTACTTCCATAGGCGCATGCACCAAAAACGGAACGGTATAGGTAGCTTCTATCGTATTTTTACTATCCTTAAAAGCGGCCGAAACATTCCCGATACTTCCAGGAACTAACTTTCCTTTTTGATGAACTCTCTTTGTTAATTTCTCTTGAAATTTTTCTGAATTAAAAGATTCATTTTCACCATAATTCCATTCAATATCTAAATCTAACTTTCCTTGAAAAGCAGACCATGTATTATTTGCAATAACAGCAACACCCCCTAAAGCTCCAAAAAACCTACCCATTGGTGGAACGATTCTATCTAATTCAATAATTTTTTCTACGCCGGCTACTTTTTTTGCATTCGAATCATCAACCCTTTTTACAGAACCGAAAGTCACAGGGCATCTTGCAATGGCTGCAAATTTCATGTTCGGAATTCGAATATCAATTCCATAAGTTGCCGTTCCGTGGGTAAAATCTTTTAAATCTACACTTTTTAAGTTTTTACCAATATATTTAAAATCTTCAACTTTTTTAAGTTTAAGACTGTCTTCTGATGGAATTTGAACCTTCGTTGCTTCCTCAACCAAATCACCAAAGAAAATTTTATCATTGGTCTTTTTATTAATTATAAAATGATTTTCTGCCACGCAATCTGCTTCAGCTATGTTCCAATTTTTTGCAGCAGCAGTAATCAACATCATTTTTGCGGTTGCACCCATTTTACGCATTGGTTTTAATAAAGTTCTTACACTTGTTGAACCATCTGTATTCTGGTTTCCATATTTGGCATCTCCTGTTGCTTGTTTTACCGTGATGTATTTCCAATCAGCTTCTAATTCATCTGCAATTGCAGAAGCCAAAGAGGTTCTAATTCCTTGTCCCATTTCTGAACGAGAAGCCAATAAAATAATGTTCCCATCTTTCTGTATTTGTACGAATAAGTTTGGAGTAAAAGTTCCACTCTGATGAGGTATAAAGTCTTTTTGATCAGAAGAAACAGTACAACCTAAAAGTATCCCACCTGAAGCCAATCCAAATAATTTGACAAAATCTCTACGATTTATTTGGTCTATTTTACTCATAGCGATTGGTTTTTAAGTGCAGCAGCTTTATGAATTGCCTTTCTAATTCTTGAATAGGTTCCGCATCTACAAATATTGTTACTGAGAGCTTTGTCTATGTCCTCATCTGTAGGGTTTTTAATTGAATCAAGTAAAGAAGTAGCTGCAATCAATTGCCCAGATTGACAATAGCCACATTGTGGCACATTGCCCTCATTCCAGGCCTGTCTTAAAAACTCTAAATTTTCTGAGGTTCCTTCTATCGTAAAAATTTCTTTTCCAACAGCATAAGAAACAGGTATACTACATGATTTAGAAAGAACTCCATTAATTAAAACAGAACAGGCTCCACATTGGCTAACCCCACAGCCAAACTTTGTACCTGTTAAACCAATAATATCTCTTAATGCCCATAACAGTGGCATGTCTTCTTGAACTTCAACTGTATAAGAATTTTTATTAATTGATAATGATATCTTCAATTGTAGTTTTTTAGGTCTTACAAGTTACGGAAAGAAAATGAATATTTATTTTAAATTTAACTGAGGAGTTTCCCAAGTTATAGAATCTCCTAAAATTTGATATTTCTCACTAACAATATTTACTTTATTGGGAGTAAATTTTATCAAAGTATAATCTGTAGTTCTATTTTTATAAAAGTTTTTCCACTCTTTTTTCCAAAATTTTTGTTTTTCATTTTGAGTATTTATAATCCTAGCAAACCCCTGCAAAGTAACATAACTAACAGTTTCTTTATCAAAATAATACAATGTTACCTGTCTATTCTTTTCAATTTGCATTACTTTTAAACTCTTTGGATTTGTTGCCATCCAAACTGTAAAATTTTCTTGTGGTAAAAAAGGGTCCATTGCTCTCACGTGAGCAACACCTATAGAATCAATTGTAATTAATGCACAATTTTTTGCATTTATCATAATCTCTTTTGTGATTTTTTTTATATCTTTTTTAGTTGAATTTGAACTAGTATTGCAACTAATAAAAACAGAAATCAAAAAAGAAAAAATAAGGAGTTTCATTTTTTAAAAGATTTTAAAAACTGGCAAACGAAGATGCGCTCGTTCATAATAATGAGATTTTTGGTATACAAAGTCTAGCTGCTTTTTAGGATTGTTGGCAAACTCTATATCTGTTTTCAACTTCTCATCAAATTGCTTTTTAATAACTAAATTTTTGGCTAAAAATTCTTCTGCAATATCTTCAAAAACATAAGAAGAATACCCTTCTTTTTGTTGTAAAACAGTGTCAAAAAAATTCCAATTAAAAAAGGAGTCTATGGCTTCTGCCTCGAGTGTTTCGAGTAAATAACGAACTCCAAATTGATGTGTCTCAATATACAAATCGCCTTTTCTAAAAGAAATATCTTGAATTGATTTAGTTACTGATGTGTTGTAGTGTAAATAATGGCCTTCATATGCCATTTTACGAGTTTTAAAATCACGAATGTGATTCACTTCAACAGTGATTGTAGTATCTTTTTCTAAAAGAGTATACTGAATCTTATTGTTTTCTAAACGGTCTTCAACTTGATGCCAACCTTGTTGTAAAACATAAGCTTTTGGTATCATTACCTCTTTATCTACAATAAAATTATTATAATAGGCAACAGGTCTTGTAAATGGTTTTTTTTGATCATAAAACAAGCGTTCTCCTGTAGTTACTTTACTCGAAACTTTCGCTGCTTCATATCCTTTAAATTGCAATTCTGAGGGATTTTTTTTAGCCACCTTAAAAGCGATAGGGTATCTTTTTTTAGCAAGAATTTCTTCTGTTGCATTTTTACGTAAATCTTTAATTTTAAAAGAATTTTCTTCAGTAAAATCTAAAACTGAAAAGAGTAATTCATAGGTTTGTTCTACTCTAATTTTATACGGTTTTAACATATGTGTTTCTACCATTAAACCCAAAGTATGAAACAAAGTTGTATACCCTGTAGAATATCTTGGAGTGTCGTTAAACTGAGAAAAACCAGCTTCAGGAGTCGTTCCCCAAACATTTACATAAGGTGTTATTTCTATATTTTTACTTTGTAAAGACCTTTCTAAACTTGGCCGCATTTGCTGCTCTAAAAAAGAACCTAAGCCTCCTCCAAGCTTATCATGCTGAGTAAATAAGTGAGTAATTGCATATTGATAATCTGCACCATTACTCACATGTGTATCTATAAAAACATCTGGATTTATAGTATGAAAAATTTCAGCAAAGGTTGCTGCATTTTTTGTGTCTTGTTTTATAAAATCTCTATTTAAATCAAAATTTCTTGCATTTCCTCTAAAGCCATATTCTTTAGGACCGTTTTGATTTACTCTTGTGTGTGAGTTTCTATTTAAAGATCCACCAACATTATAAACAGGAATTACACAAATAATAGTGTTTTTATATTTTTCTTTTAAAGAATCATTCGTAACAATGTCTCTAATAAGCATCATTGAGGCATCTATTCCGTCAGATTCTCCTGGATGAATTCCGTTATTAATTAATACTCTATTTTTAGAAGAAATTTTTATATCATTACAATTATAAATTTCTTCTGAACTATAGACAACCAAATGAAGTGGTTCTCCCGAATCTGTTTGTCCGAAAGAAAAAAAAGAAACCCCTTGGTATTTATCAGATACCCTTTTATAATAAGAAATCACCGAGTTATAATCAGCAGTTTCAGTTCCATTAGACAATTCAAAAGGTGTTGTAAAAATTGTGTCTGAATCTGTTTTATTTTTACATGAGAAGATAGAAACCAAAAAAACAATTAGCACAAATTTTTTCATTACTCTAAACAGTATTACTTTGTTATTCTAACACTTTTAGGTACTAATTTAGTATAATCTCCATGATGTTTTATTACTTCTCTTACAATCGAAGAGGAAATATAAGAGGTACTTGCTGTGGTTAGTAGAAATACAGTTTCTATAGGTGCTAAATCTCTATTTGTATGTGCTATTGATTTTTCAAACTCAAAATCTGCAGGATTTCTTAAACCTCTTAAAATAAATTGTATATTATTTTTTTGACAAAAATCGACAGTTAAACCTTCATAAGCTAAAACTTTGACTTTAGGATTGTCTGCAAAGGAATCTTCTATAAATTTTTTTCGTTGCTCTAAAGAGAACATGTATTTTTTATCGGAATTCACGCCAATCGCAATAATCAGTTCATCGAATAAGGTAACCCCTCTCATAATAATATCATAATGACCTGAAGTTAAAGGATCAAATGATCCTGGGAAAATTGCTCTTTTCATGTTCCTTCTTTTATCCTGAATAATAGATTAGTTTATAAAAATAGATAAATAAGTTAAAATAAAGGAGTTTAAATTCCTTTATTTAGAGTTATTTAGAGAACTTACGATCGCAGTATCAAATAATTCTGTTAAAGAAATACCTGCTAGTAATGATTGTTGAGGTAAAATACTCTCTTCTGTGAGTCCAGGAACTGTATTTATTTCTAAAAAATAGGGTTCATCATCAACTAATATAAATTCTGAACGTGAAAAACCAGACATATTTAACACTAAATATACTTTTTTAGCAGTTTCTTCTATATTTACCTTTTGTTTTTCAGTTATTCTTGCCGGAGTTATCTCTTCAGATTTTCCTTCATATTTTGCTTCATAATCAAAGAAATCATTTTCTGTGACAATTTCTGTTATGGGTAAAACTTTAATTTCTCCTTTATAATGAATGACTCCTACAGAAACTTCTGTTCCGTCTAAAAATGATTCAATTAAGATTTCTGAATCTTCTTTATAAGCCTTTTCAATTGCTGGTAAAATTTCTTCTTTTGTATGTGCTTTAGAAATACCATAACTTGAACCCGCATTATTTGGCTTTACAAAACATGGCAAGCCAACTTTATTTATTATTTGATTTAAGTCTATATCATCACCATTATTAAGATAGACAGAAATTGCTGTTTTAATTCCAGATTCTTTTACAACACTTAAAGTATCTCTTTTGTTAAACGTCAATGCCATTTGATAAAAAGGAGCTGAAGTATGTTTTAAATTAAGTAGATTAAAGTATGCCAACAATATTCCATTTTCACCTGGAACACCGTGAATAGCATTAAAAACACAATCAAACATAATTTTTTCATCATTTAAAATAAATGAAAAATCATTTTTTATGATAGGGTATTCAGTTTCAAAATCATCTAAAGCCACCCATTTTTCTTTTAAAATATGAACTCTAAAAAGGGTATACTTTTCTCTATCTAAATGATTATAAACAACATTTCCACTTTTAAGAGAAATGTTTACTTCGGATGAATAACCACCCATAACAATAGCGATGTTCTTCTTCATTTGTTCTAAAATAATAAAAACAAATTTATCAAATTAATTATAGAAATAGCAACGTTTAGTTTTTATATCTTTGTGTGTTCTAAAAATCTAAAAATGAGTATTTTTAAATTTATAAAAAGTAAATCATTCTTTATGCAAATTTCAATTGCATTTGTAAGTTTATTCGTATCTGTTTTTGCCTTAAAATATTGGTTAGAAATTTCTACCAACCATGATCAGAAAGTTCAAGTTCCAGATTTACAAAAATTGTCTCTAGAAAATGTAGATAGAGAATTAAAAGGGCTTAATTTAGATTTTATTGTTATCGATAGCGTCAGTTACAACCCAAATTACCCCAACAAATCAGTAATAGAACAAACACCTGAACCAGGAGATTTTGTAAAAGAAAGACGAAAAATTTACTTAACTTTAAATCCTTCAAAATATAGAGACGTTACCATACCAGATTTAAATGGTAGAACAAAAAGACAAGCAACTTCTCATTTGCGTTCCATTGGTTTTAATATTGATTCAAATTACACCTATATAAAAGATATTGGTAAAGATGTTGTTCGTGGAATTCGTTACAAAGGAAAAAAATTAAATAAAGGAGATAAAATGCCTCTAAAATCTACTCTAAATTTGGTTCTGGGCGATGGAAAAGGAAATTAATATGCAATACTGAAATTAAAAAAATTAATCTCTTTGTAAATTCAACGATATCATTTTGACAGAAATCGGAGAAAAGCCAAATTTTAAAACTTTACTACTAAATTAAAAAAATGCAAAAACATCAGTCTCAAGAGATAGAAAACGACGATTTATATGAACATTACAGATTTACTGCGAGTGATGGTCAAGAACCATTAAGAGTCGATAAGTTTTTAATGAACTTTATTGAAAATGCTACTCGAAACAAGATACAACAGGCTGCCAAAGCTGGCAATGTTTTAGTGAATGATATTGCTGTTAAATCGAATTACAAAGTAAAAGCAAACGATATTATAAGGGTTGTTTTAGCATATCCGCCAGCAGAAAACTTATTGGTTGCCGAAGATATTCCTTTAGACATTATTTATGAGGATGATGCGGTAATTGTGGTTAATAAGCCCGCAGGCATGGTAGTGCATCCAGGTCATGGAAATTACGCTGGAACCCTAGTAAATGGCTTAATTCATCATATAGAAAATTTACCAACAAATTCAAATGAAAGACCCGGTTTGGTTCATAGAATTGACAAAGATACCAGCGGATTATTAGTGGTTGCAAAAACCGAGTTTGCAATGGCAAATTTATCTCGTCAATTTTTTGATAGAACTACAGAGCGACTTTATTACGCGCTGGTTTGGGGAAATATTGATGAAGACGAAGGTAGAATTGAAGGCAATATTGGGCGTAGTCTAAAAAATCGCTTGCAAATGGCTGTTTTTCCCGATGGAGAGTTTGGAAAACATGCAGTTACACATTTTAAGGTTTTAGAGCGTTTAACCTATGTAACATTGGTTCAGTGTAAATTAGAAACTGGTAGAACGCATCAAATTAGAGCACATTTTAAACATATAGGCCACACACTTTTTAATGACGAACGCTATGGAGGAGATGACATTCTAAAAGGAACAACATTTACCAAATACAAACAATTTGTTCACAACTGTTTTAAAGTATTACCGAGACAAGCTTTACATGCAAAGACATTGGGTTTCACCCACCCAACTACTGGAGAATTCATGAAATTTAATACTGAAATACCAGAAGATATTACGAATTGCCTAGAGAAATGGAGAACATATTCTGAAAACTCTAAAGAAGAAATAGAATAATAAAACAGTCGAATTTAACTCAAAAGAGATCCTAACAACAACCAGAACTTGGATCGCAACAAGAAGAATGAACTTCAGAAATGTTAACTTTTGCTTTTTCAACTGAAACACCACAAGCTTCTAATGCAAGGCAAGCTGTGACTTTTGAGGTTAATAAGAAATTAATACCATCAAAATCTAAATTATATTTACCAATTGTTTCTTCTCCTTGATATTCTACTTCAATTTCTAAATCTTCAAACATAAACATCTTTTCAGACAACTCTATAATATTGGTTAATTTCTCTGGGTGCAATCTGTGGTCATAATCATTTTGTTCCCAAAGTTGAAAATTAATAACAGTTTCATTTCTAACTTTCCCTCCACAGTCAATAAAATCTTTGGTTACTTTACCAACTTCTGTCACATGAAAATGACTGGAAACAAAGGTTCCGTTTGGTAATTGAAAACCGATTCTATCTAAGCTTTTTAAGATATTTTTAATTTCTGATAATTTCATATGGTGTTATATTTTTAATGTTCATCTATAGGATCCTCCTAACTATTTTACTTTAGAATTAAATCATAAGCTTTAAAAAATTAAGATTCTTACAGGATAATCTATTTCATTTATAATTTAGTCTTGTTTAAATATTTCTAGATTTATTAAAACGTTTGTATCATATCAATTGCAATAATTCGATTAACAAATATAAAAATATTTAGAGAAAATCTTATTTACTGAAATCAAATAAATAACCAATAGAAAAGTTAAAGTAACTTGTTACTGGAAGAGCACCTTCATTTACCTGAGTTTTTGGAAAATTTAGGTTATAACCGAATTCAAAATCCCATGATTTAGTACTTAAAGACAATGGAATATTGAATTGAGTGTTTAATAAATCGAACACATCAAAATTAAAAGTTCTGAACACCTTTTGGTTTTTCTCTATAACAATTTTTCTGACAGTAATATTCTGTCTAGCAATTATAAAGTTTAAACTAGGTCTTAATCTTAACGCAAACTTCGAAGTTCTTTTTAATGTAAAATTCACAAAACTACTTGAAACTAATTGGTAACTTTTTTCGGTACCAAAAAGATAAGATGCAGAAATACGACTCCCTATAGTTCTTTTTTTATTTCTTAATCCCAAACTAATATCAAAAGAATTAGTATAACTATCATAACCATCAGAATACATATACCTTGCATACCCTATATTATAGGTAATGCTTTTATTAATACCCAGAGTATTAAAATATCCTAGAGAAAGACTTGTAAAATCCCAATTTGGCGCAAAATCCTGGTAATAAATACCAGAAATACTGGCATTAAATCCTGATGAATGGTAGTAGGAAACTTGCGGAACCATATTAAACTGATTTATTCCAGCATCTCTTCCTGAAAAGAAAGTATTGTTATTGAAGGAAACAGATGTATATAAAAAATTATAAGAAAAATCACTTTCTATCAGCTCATCTAAAAACTGTTGGTCGCTAAAAAATAACTCTTCTAATAAACCATCTATCTCATCCTCATTGTTTTCTTGCGCATAAGTACAAAAAGAGGTTGCTATTGATAACAATAGCAACCCATGAATTTTTATAGTTGTTTTAATTTCTTGAAAAGAAGATCTCATTTATGAACTAATTTGTTCTTTTTCTTCTTTTCTTTCCATCTTTTACGCTGAGTTCTCTTGCACCTTCTTTAAGTTCTCCCCTATCTTTTGCTTTTCTAATTTTATCAATACGCTCTTTTAACATCTTACGTTGATCACCAGTAAGAGTTTTTCTAAAATTATCTCTTGTTTTTCGTAAATGTAATTGTTGATTCTTTACCAACTCTTTTTGAGTTCTTGTAAAACTAACCATCAAACGTTTTCTTATTTGACTTTTAGAAATCGTTTTATCGCTTAAAATAGCCAATTGATCATTAGAAAGAGTTGCTTTAAAAGCTTTACGATTTACTTTCATAACTTCTTTTTCTTTCTGCAATAGCTCTCTTTGATCTTTAGTAAGCTTTTTGGTAATTATATCATAATTAGTATCTTGAGAAAAAAGTGGTGTATTAATGAACATCAAACTCATGAAGCTAATTGTGTATAGAATGGTTTTAAATTTCATTTTTATTTATTTTTTACTCTTTTTAAGGTCTAAATTATAAATTAAATTTCACATGCCTCTTTGGCTACATCGAAATCTGTTTGATCATTTATTGTTGCTGCCGTACCATCTTTATATTCAATATTAACAGGAAAAATTAAACTTCCTTTTTCAGTAACATCTGGGTTTGCCTTGTGCCATTCTCTAAGTAATTTAAAATCTACTCTTTCATTCACAGTGATTACAGATGCATCTGGCATTGTGAAAATTACAGGAAACACCAATTTGAAGCATTTTCTTTTATCTTTTCCTTTTTTACAAGAATTTTTAATTTGTCTTAATTCGTCTCTATCAAGTAATGTCTGAATGGTTCCATCTTCTAAATAAACATCAATAGGAAATACTAAGTCTGGTCTTTCTTTTACATCAGAGTTTTCAGTGTACCATTCTTTAATTAAAATCCAATCTTCTTTAGTACTTAATGTGATAGAGCTATCATCTGGCATGATAAAATCAACAGGAAAAACAAATTCAAAACATCTATTTCTTTTCTTCTTTCTTCGTTCATTTGTATCATTTAACTTTCTTCCTTCTTTAGAGAAAAAGACCTCACTCTTTAATTCTAACCTAGATTCATTATCTGTTATTAGCTCTATTTTATAACCTAAACCTTCAGCAAATCGAACGTTTTCTATAAAACTATCTGCGAACTCTCCGTTTAAAGCATTTTCTGTTGCAGAAGGTAAACTATTGGCATCAACAAATACCGATACTGCTTTTTCAATTTTATCTATCAAAACGGTATCATCTGACATAATTTCTGTTGAATCAGAATCTGAACAAGAAGTTAATAATACAGCGGATAGGAAAAAGGCACTAATTGTAAAAAATAAAACACTCGTCTTTAAAATGTTTTCTTTAAAAATTGAAGTTATCATAATTATACGTTTTTTTTTAATTAATAATTGTTTCTATTTATTTAGAAACCTATTTTTTAAAATAGTTTGAAAATTTATAATATAAATGTTTCTATGAAACCATCATTAGTGTAATTATCTATTAATGAATCTTCTACAAACAAAGAGTTTAAAAATAAATCATCTATTTTTTGTTCAAAAATCGTCGCTTTTATTAGAATTTCATTAATTATAATCACCTCTGCAAAAGATTCTAAATCGGCATCATCTATCCACAAAGAGTTGATTAAAACATCATCTGAAAAAGAGAATAACTCAATATCATTTTCTTTTAGAACATCTAAGTTCTTATTTTGCAACCAAACGGTTAAACTCAAAATAAAAACTAATGAAGCTGCTGCTATATATTTAAAGTGAGGTTGTATCCAAAAAACCAATTGTTTTTTAGTTCCTTTAGAGCTTTCTATTTTAATTTCCTTATTTGTCTTTTCTAAAATTGAGATTTTAGATTTCACAAAATATCCTTCTGGGACGTTTGTTCCTAAATATTTTTTATGATGTTTAGAAATACCCCCTTTAAAACCTTCTTTTAAGAAACTTTTTTTATAATTATTTTTAGTAATTTCTTCCATAATACATATGATTTAGACCTAACTGATTTCAAATAGTTTGGTTTTATAAAAATATTTTTTCTTCAATAATTTTTACTGCGGTATAATACGACGATTTTAAAGTGCTTTCTGATATTTCTAAAATTTCAGATATCTTCCTAAAACTTAAATTATCAAAGTATTTCATTTGAAAAACTCGCTTTTGTTTTTCTGTAAATAAGCTAATAATTTTAGTCAGCTTTTTCTGAATTTCATCTCCATCAAAATAGTCGTCTTCAAATAAAACTTCTAGATTAGAATCAGAAACCTCCTCAATATGATCGAAATTTTTCTTATTGTTTTTATCTATAAATCGTATTGATTCATTGTATGCAATTCGATACATCCAAGTGTGTAAACTGCTTTTTTCTTGAAAACTATGAATGCTTTTATAGATTCTAATAAAAGTGTTTTGCAAAACATCATCAGCATTTTCATGCGTTGTAACAATCTTTCTTATATGCCAATATAGACGTTCTTGATAAACATCAAGTAACTCACTAAAAGCGGTATCTTTTAATGAAGAATCCTTTAACTTTTTTACAAGCTCAGCATCTATACTCAAGTAGTATTTATTTGGTTACTATTCTTTGACACAATATAATTGATATAGTTTGATTTATATAAAGAAAAATAATTTCAATCAATTTTATAAATAGGTTCATCAATTAAAATTGATCAATTTATTTGAGAAACTTTATAATGATTTGTATATTTAACTTTTAATTTTTACTCATTAATTTTTCAACTTCATCAAATGAAAATTATTATATCTCCTGCAAAATCATTAGATTTTGATACGAAAGCAACAACAAGTTTGCATACGCAACCACGTTTTATAGAGCAGTCTGAAAAGCTGAGTAAAAAACTAAAAACGCTTTCAAAGAAAAAATTATCTGAGTTAATGAAAATCTCTGATACTTTGTCTGTATTAAATTATGATAGAAATCAAACTTGGAAAACTCCTTTCTCAACTGAAAATGCAAAACAAGCTATTTATGCCTTTACTGGTGAAGTTTTTAGAGGAATTGATGTAAACACTTTACAAGAAGAAAAAATACCAATTTTACAAGATAAATTAAGAATCTTATCTGGATTATATGGATTATTAAAACCCTTAGATTTAATTCAACCTTACCGTTTAGAAATGGGAACAAAGTTAACCGTTGGCAATACAGAAAACCTCTACAAATTTTGGCACAACACTATTGCAAAAGCTCTAAATGAAGAATTAGAGGATGGTGAGTTATTGATTAATTTAGCAAGTTCAGAATACTTTAAAGTAATTCCTAAAAAAGTTTTAAAAGTGTCAATGATTACCCCTGTTTTTAAAGATTTTAAAAACGGAGAATATAAAATAATTATGACTTTTGCTAAAAAAGCTCGAGGCTTGATGGTTCGTTATATTATGGATCATAATGTAAATACTATCGATGAATTAAAGAATTTTAATATGGATAAATATCGTTTTTCCGAAGAAATGTCTTCAGAAAATGAACTCATATTCACACGCTAGTGTTTCATTTTATACATAACCCAGGTATGTGGTGCCGTAACTGCAAATAGGACCACAAAAATGATGGTAGAAAATAAACTCATATGGGGAGTTAATTTGAATAAAACTAATAAACTTACAACACTTATTACCCAGTATAAAATTGCTTTTTTAACGTACGAAACAACACTTGCTTTTGTTACATTTCCATAAACGAACTCAACTTGATTTATAATTGAAGGTATCGAGTGCCATAGCACAAAATAAATAGCAAAACTCAGTATAAGAGAAGAAGTCTTAAATACTAAAAAAAGTAGGCCCAAATAAAACACTTCTTTTAAAAGAGTTTGTATCTCTATCCTTTTTTTAAAAACTAAATACAAACTAAACAAAACTAGAATCGTGGAGGAAACAATTAAAGAAATCTCTATTTGAAAACTAGTAAAAGTAGTATCGGTTAATTCTAGCATAATTTCATCTACATCCTCCATAGATTCATGAAACAACATTGAAAAAAGAAATACCCCATAAGACAAATAAAAAATAAAATTAAACAATTTATTGATCGTTATTTTTTCTCCAAGATGTTCTTCTCCAAAATGATAAGAGCTCAATAGAACAAATAATAAAATTGCTGAAATTGAACTAATCAAATAGATTATAATACAACTTACTATAATAGCTATATAGATTATTAAATGCTTAAAAAAAACATTTTTACTTTTTTCTCCTTTAGATAAAAGGAGTAAATCATTTGCTCCATGTAAAATTCCTAAAGAAACGATTAATACAAAAGCAACAGAATCTTCAACTAATCCACCGAACTGAATACTAAACCAAAAAAGAAAGAATGTAAAAAAAAGAGTGAAATTTTGATAATTTCGTTTAAATGTTTTATTCATTTTACAAATTTAATAATTTTTTCTTATATTTGGTTCAGGGTTTAATGCTAAAAGCATTAAACTAATTTACTAACTTAATTTTTTTAAACATTATGAATTTATCGATTAATTTTCTATCTGTTGCTAAAATGGCTACAGATGATTACGTTGGATTTACATTTTTTGTAGGATGTATGGCTATGATGGCAGCATCTGTATTTTTCTTCTTTTCAATGAATAGTTTTGATAAGAAATGGAGAACTTCAATTCTTGTGTCTGGTTTAATCACCTTCATTGCAGCAGTTCACTACTGGTATATGAGAGACTATTGGGCTTCTAACATGGAATCTCCAACATTCTTTAGATATGTTGATTGGATTTTAACTGTGCCTTTAATGTGTGTTGAATTTTATTTAATACTCAAAGTAGCAGGTGCAAAAAAATCTATGATGTGGAGATTGATCTTCTTATCTGTTGTGATGCTTGTTACAGGTTATTGGGGAGAAGCAGTAGACAGAGATAATGCTCAAATTTGGGGTCTTATTTCAGGTGCAGCTTACTTTGTGATAGCATATGATATATGGCTAGGTTCTGCTAAAAAATTAGCAGTTGAAGCAGGTGGAGCAGTATTAAAAGCTCACAAAACCTTATGTTGGTTTGTACTAGTTGGATGGGCAATTTATCCTTTAGGATATATGGCAGGAACTCCAGGATGGTATGATAGCTTAAATGGAGTATTGGACATGGATGTTATTTATAATATTGGTGATGCAATCAACAAAATAGGATTTGGTTTAGTTGTTTATACACTAGCTGTAAACAGTTCTGAAAAATAATTTTTAGAACACCAAACAATAATAATAAAACCCAATAGTTTTAAAAACTATTGGGTTTTTTTTGTTTTATTACTATTAAAAAAAAAAAAGACCGTTTAACAATCTGCAAAACCTACATTAATCGCCAGACCACCTTCTGAGGTTTCTTTGTACTTTTTATGCATGTCTTTTGCAGTTTCCCACATGGTATCAATTACTTTATCTAAAGGTACTTTTACATCTTTAGGATTCGTTTCTAAAGCCATTTCTGCTGCATTAATTGCTTTAATTGCACCCATTGCATTTCGTTCTATACAAGGTATTTGAACCAAACCACCAATCGGATCACAAGTTAATCCTAAGTGGTGCTCCATCGCTATTTCTGCAGCTACTAAACACTGTGCAGCAGTTCCTCCTAATAATTCTGTTAATGCTGCAGCTGCCATAGCAGAAGAAACTCCAATTTCGGCTTGACACCCTCCCATTGCTGCAGAAATAGTCGCATTTTTCTTAAAAAGACTCCCAATCTCCCCTGCTGTTAATAGGAATTTTTTAATGTGTTCAAAATCAGCTTCATGATTTTCTATGACTAAATAGTACATTAAAACTGCCGGTATTACACCGGCACTTCCATTTGTAGGTGCTGTTACTACACGTCCTAATGAAGCATTCACTTCATTCACGGAAAGCGCAAAACAACTAACCCATTTTAAAATTTCTCTAAATTTTACTTCCGTACCTCTAATTGCGGTAATCCATTCTTTCGGATTTGTATAGCTCGTCCCTTTAATTAATTTTTTATGGGTATCAAAAGCACGTCTTTTCACATGTAATCCTCCAGGGAGTTCACCTTCTGTATGGCATCCAATATACATACATTCTAACATCGTAGTCCAAATTCGGTCTAATTCAGTATTTATTTTTTCATTTGAAGAAAGCATCAATTCATTCTGAAAAACAATCTCCGATATAGATAAGTTTTCCTTCTCGCAATATTCTTCTAGCTGAATAGCTCTGTTTATAGGAAATGGAAAATTATGATTAGTTACTTCAATTTCATCAACCAAAGGACCATCATTCTGAATAATAAATCCGCCACCAATTGAATAATAGGTTTCTTGAGAAATAATTGCATTATTTTGATAAGCAGTGAATGTCATACCATTAGGATTCATCGATAAGAAATCTTTATTAAATTTGATATTGTCAACAGAGAAAGAAATCATTTTTTCATTATTCAAATATAAAAGTGACGTTTCTTTAATACTGTTAATAATTTCACCAATATCCTCAATAGGAATATATTCTGGGTCTGTACCACTTAATCCTAACAAAATAGCGGTATCGGTTGCATGCCCTTTACCTGTTAACGAAAGTGAGCCATACAAATCAATTGAAATAGTCTCTACAAATAAAAAAAGATGATTATTCTTTAATGTAGAAATCCATTTTTGTGCTGCTCTCCAAGGACCTAAAGTGTGAGAACTTGAGGGTCCAACACCAATCTTAAGCATATCAAAAACACTAATAAATTGCGACATTCGTAAAAAAAAATTAAATATATGAATCAAATTTAAAGAATATATCTCAAATAGTTTATTTTTTACATATAATTTAAAAATAACGACCTTCATATTCTATGAGTTCCGTTTTAAAAAAATAAAATTATATTAATTTGACGCTATTGTGTCAATATGTCACACATATAAAATCTATTTATTTAGAAATACTGACATTTTAAACTCAAAAAAAGGTTGGCACACACTTTGAATAAGAGTTATTGAAGTTGAAGTTTAAAAAATTAATATAAATAAGTTATTATGAGTAAAATAATTGGAATCGATTTAGGGACAACAAATTCATGTGTTTCTGTAATGGAAGGAAATGAGCCAGTTGTAATCCCTAATGCAGAAGGAAAGAGAACAACACCTTCTATTGTTGCCTTTGTTGAAGGAGGAGAACGTAAAATTGGAGATCCAGCTAAAAGACAAGCTGTAACAAACCCAACTAAAACTGTTTATTCTATTAAGCGTTTCATGGGAAATAAATTTTCTGAATCTACTAAAGAAGCCAAAAGAGTTCCTTACAAAGTAGTAAAGGGAGATAATGATACACCAAGAGTAGATATTGATGGTCGTTTGTATACACCTCAAGAAATTTCTGCAATGGTATTACAAAAAATGAAAAAAACTGCAGAAGACTACTTAGGATCTGATGTTACTGAAGCAGTAATTACTGTTCCAGCATATTTTAACGATGCGCAAAGACAAGCAACAAAAGAAGCTGGTGAAATTGCAGGTTTACAAGTAAAGAGAATTATAAACGAACCTACAGCAGCTGCATTAGCTTATGGATTAGACAAATCTAATGACGATAAAAAAATTGTTGTTTTTGATTTTGGTGGTGGAACCCATGATGTTTCAATCTTAGAATTAGGAGACGGTGTTTTTGAAGTATTGGCAACAGACGGAGATACACATTTAGGTGGAGACGATGTAGATGAGAAAATCATTAACTGGTTAGCTGAAGAGTTTAAAGCAGAAGAAAACATGGATTTAAGAGAAGATCCAATGGCTTTACAACGTTTAAAAGAAGCTGCTGAAAAAGCGAAGATTGAATTATCTTCTTCTGCGCAAACAGAAATCAATTTACCATATGTAACTGCTACTGCTAGCGGCCCAAAACACTTGGTAAGATCTTTAACGAAGGCCAAATTTGAACAATTAATAGACGATTTAGTAAAAAGAACAATCGCGCCTTGTAAAAAAGCGCTAAAAAATGCAGATTTATCAATTTCAGATATTGACGAGATAGTATTAGTTGGTGGTTCTACAAGAATTCCTGCTGTACAAGAAGCTGTTGAAAAGTTCTTTAAAAAGTCTCCAAGTAAAGGTGTAAACCCTGATGAAGTTGTTGCTTTAGGTGCTGCAATTCAAGGAGGTGTTTTATCTGGTGATGTAAAAGATGTATTGTTATTAGACGTAACTCCTTTATCATTAGGTATTGAAACAATGGGGAATGTATTTACAAAGTTAATCGATGCAAACACGACCATACCTACAAAAAAATCACAAGTATTTTCTACCGCTGTAGACAACCAACCGTCAGTAGAAATTCATGTTTTACAGGGTGAACGAGCGATGGCTGCAGATAACAATACCATTGGGCGTTTTCATTTAGATGGTTTACCTCCAGCTCAAAGAGGAGTTCCTCAAGTTGAAGTAACTTTTGATATTGATGCAAATGGAATCATCAAAGTTTCTGCTTTAGATAAAGGAACTAATAAATCTCATGAAATTAGAATTGAAGCTTCTTCAGGTTTGTCTGAAGAAGAAATTGAAAAAATGAGGCAAGATGCAGAAGCAAATGCTGATGCAGATAAAACTGCTAAAGAAACTGCAGAAAAAATTAACGGAGCAGACTCTATGATTTTTCAAACAGAAAAACAACTAGCAGAATTTGGGGATAAATTATCTGATGATAAAAAAGGCCCAATCGAAGCTGCTTTAGTTGAATTAAAAGCGGCTCACGAATCTAAAGATCTTGCGCAAATTGATGCTGCAATGGAAACTATTAACGAAGCTTGGAAAGTTGCATCTGAAGAGATGTATGCTGCTCAAGGGGGTGCTGAAGGGGGAAATCCTGAAGCGGAACAACAAGGTCAACCAGAAGCAAATGACGCTCAAGGTGACAATGTTGAGGATGTAGACTTCGAAGAAGTGAAATAAATTTTTCATTTGTTATAAAACTAAAAACGCAATCATTAATTTGATTGCGTTTTTTTTGAATCATTGAGAAGAACTAAGCAATCTCATTATAATTCCTTCATAACATTTTCAATGATATTTACAACGACATTTTAATTACTTTTACAAAAAAAAATTCTTGAAGACCTTCAACCAAACCAACTTCTTTAAACATACTTTTTGTGAATTTAAAGAAGTCACCAATTTTAAGTTCTCGGAAAGCACGAACTATAAAAGTAAATCAGAAAGTATTTATTATTATAGTGAAGAGGGTGTTTATAGAAAATCAAATCATTGGGGAAGGGTTGCTAATTGCAGATGGAAATTGATTAACAGTAAAAACTATAAAAATCAAGATATTGTTATTGGTTTTGCAAAATGGAGTGACTTTCACCCGATCAATACCTTAGAAAAACTCTTTTTTATTACGATTGATTATGAAAATAAAACAGCAAAAATTCAATCAAATAAAAAAAACTCTATCAAATATTTATATACATACTCTGAAGCTCAAAAAAGAGTTAAACAGGTAACTCATTTATTTAAAAACGACAAATGGGCGACCTATTTTGATTTAGAGATTGTTAAATTACGCTTCAAAGTTTTAACTGAATTTATCAATTCAACCAAATCATTACAAGAAATAAAAAACGAACAGAAATAAAACATTTTTTATAAATTTACTTTAGAAAAAATCAAGAAGAATACAAATTAGCTCAATTATATTCTTATTAAAAAAAGAGCCTTATGAAAAAAACACTAATATTAATCATATTCATTTTTAGCGGTGTCGTTTATATATCCGCTCAAGAGAAAGGAACCTATACGCTAACTGTAAATATTTCTGGATTAGAATCTAACAAAGGAACTTTAATAGTAGGTGTTTACACAAATGAAAGTGATTTTTTAAAAAATCAATTTAAAAGTGATGTCATTAAAATAAAAAACAATGAAGCTTTTGTTATTTTTAAAAATTTAACTGCTGGAGAATATGCTGTTTCTTTTATTCATGACGAAAATAATAATAAAAAAATGGATACTAATTTCTTTGGTATTCCAAAAGAGAAATATGGTTGTTCTAACAACGCAAGAGGTTTTATGGGACCCCCAAAATATGTTGACGCAAAGTTTAGATTAACTGAAAACAGAACTATAGAAATAAGTATCTAGCCGAGTTAGACAAATAATACTGAAATCATAAAAAAGTCGACTTTATAATTTTAAATTTTCTGTAAAAAAACTAATATTTTTTATCCTAAAATTTTATCAATCAAATCTTGTTTTGCTTTTTTATCATCACCAAACAACCATTGAAGGGTATTGTCTTTCCAAATTTGATTGTATTGTGTTTGACTTATAATATTTCTATCTTTCGCTAAATCTAAAATTTTACCAGGGTAAGAAGATTGCTCATCACTTTCCATTTCTCCCAAAGGATAGGGATCATCTAAACCCATTAAAACTTGATCAGAACCTTGTTTATCTATCATTAATTTTAGAGAATCTGTATCATGAACCAAGGTGTCAAAAAAGATATTTTTGTGGCCTACTGCTTTTCTTGGGTGTGTTTTTCCTTCAAACAAATCAGGTCTACCATCAAAACCTTGAATTCTTCTACCTAAGTTCATTTGTGCCAATTGGCCACCGTGCGCAAAACAAGTTCTAATATTTTTAAAACGTTCTTGCATACCATTTAAGGTATAAAAATGGTAGGCATCACCACATTGTGCTAACATCCAAATCAAATGAAAACGCCAATTAGTGTTTTCTAATTTTATCATTTTATCTCCATCATACGGATGAATTTCTATTGCTAATTTGTATTTATCTGCCAGTTCAAAAATACGGTCGTTCTCTTTATCAAAAACGCATCGCCATTGCCCAATAGAATCCATAAAATGAGTTGGCAAACACAATACTTTAAGACCTAACTCTTCAACACAGCGTTCCATTTCATAAAGAGCTCCATAAATAAAACCAGGGTGCACCACAAAACCACAAGTAAATTTATCTGGATGATCGCATTGAACTTTTGCGTTAAAATCATTTTGGAAACGCAAAGCTTTTTTCATTTCCTCTAAGCGTAATCCGTTACCATATAATTGAGAAAGATTCAAAACTACCGCATGGTCTATCTTGTTTTTCTCCATCCATAGTAACTTCTCATCTAAGAAAAAACTAGAATCAGTAACAGGCCGTTTCCAACCTTTTTGCAGCATGTGTTTTCGCTCGTCATCTACCCAGAAAATCTCTTTATCTTTCATAAATTGAGGAATTTGTTCTGGATATGGCAACAAATGTGAATGTCCGTTTATGCGTAATTTACGTTTTTCCATCTTATGCTGAATTTAGTTCGGTATTTCAGTTATTTCTACGAAGGCAAGAATCTATTTATTTCTAATTTCTACTACTAAAAGTAATTAATGAACAACTTAACTAGGCTTTTCCATAACAGTTCCACAGATATCACAGGTACATTTTTGTTTGTCTGAATAATAAGTGTCAAAAATTAGCGGCATGTCTGTTTCAATATTATCTAATTTAAATTGTTCTCTATACAGTGGGTTTCCACAGTTTTCACAATACCATTCCAGCGCATCTAACATTCCTTCAGAACGCGGATATTCTATAACTAAACCTACAGTATTTTCTTTCCTCCGAGGTGAATGAGGTACTTTTGCAGGCAGTAGATAAATATCCCCTTCATTGATTGCAACGTCAATCATTGTTCCTTTTGTATCTATGATTTTTAAAATCATATCACCTTCTACTTGATAGAAAAATTCAGGAGTTTCATTATAATGATAATCTTTTCTATTATTTGGTCCACCAACCACCATTACAATATACTCGCCATTATCCCAAACTTGTTTGTTACCAACTGGTGGTTTTAGCAAGTGACGATGAGTATCAATCCACTTTTTAAAATTTAAAGGTTGTACTAAATTGCTCATAATCTTTAGATTTTTATCAATTTACAAACTTTTTGTTCTACCACCATCAACAGGGACGTTAATTCCGTTTATATAACTTGCTTTCTTACTTGCTAAAAAAACAATAGCAGCAGCTACCTCTTCTGGTTTTGCAAAACGTTTTGATGGCGAAGCATTTTTCATCACTTCTGAAACCTCATCAAAAGACTTTCCTGTTTTGATAGCTTTATTATTTATAATTTCTTTTAAACGCTCTGTTCCTGTTGCTCCTGGCAAGACATTATTAACAGTAATTCCGAATTCACCCAACTCATTTGCCAAGGTTTTAGACCAACTTGCAACTGCACCACGAATTGTATTAGAGACACCCAAACCATCTAAAGGTTGCTTTACAGATGTAGAAATAACGTTTATTATTCTTCCAAAAAATTGCGATTTCATAAAGGGCACCAAACTTTGAATTAATATATGGTTGCATTTTAAATGCTGTGTAAAAGCACTATCAAACTCTTCTAATTTAGCATTAAATATTGGACCTCCAGCAGGTCCTCCTGTATTATTTACAAGAATATGAAATTGTAAAGTTGACGCGTTTATACTCTCTTTTAATTCATTTGGTTTTGAAAAATCTGCAACCAAGTAACTATGGCATTGATTATTATTTGGTAATTGAGACAAAACTTTTTTTAGCTTTTGTTTATTTCTTGCAATAAGAGTCACATTTACCCCCTCTTCTGCCAACAAGATTGCAGTTGCTTTCCCAATACCTTGAGTACTTCCACAAACTAATGCATTTATATTTTGTAGTTCTAAATTCATAATGCTGTTATGTATATTTGATCAATCGAAATCGAGACCAAGTTATTATTTTAAGTTAAATGTATAATAAATAGCATTTCTATATTCTTAAATATTTGGTTTTCAAAACTTGTAAGAATTTTATGTTTATTTTATTCATATTGAATACAGATATTTTTTGGCTCTGTAAAAAATCGGAAGGCTTCAAAACCACCTTCTCTTCCAACACCTGAATCTTTTTGCCCACCAAAAGGTGTTCTTAAGTCACGAAGCATCCATGTATTTACCCATACAATGCCTGTCTGTAACTGTTTAGAAAACAGCATTGTTCTGTTTAAGTTATTAGTCCATAACGTTGATGACAAACCATATTTAACATCATTTGCTAAGTGCAAAGCTTCTTCATCCGTTTTAAAAGACATAATTGTTACTAAAGGTCCAAAAATTTCTTCCTGATTTAATCGACATTGATTATCAGAAACTTCTATAATTGTAGGTTGTAAATAGTATCCGTTTTTACAATTATTGACACTGACTCTTTCACCTCCAAACAAAATTTCTCCACCAAACTGTGATGCATTATCAATATAATATTTAACTTTTTCTAAATGTTTTTTAGAAACTAAAGCACCAATATTTGTATTCTGTTCAGTTGGATCACCCACTTTTAATTGAGCAACTTTCCTAATAAAATCTTTCTTAAATTTCTCGTAAATTTTTTCTTCTACAAAAATTCTACTTCCACATAAACAAATCTGACCTTGATTTGCAAACGAAGAACGGACTGTTGTTTCTAACATTTTATCATAATTACAATCTGCAAAGATGATATTTGGATTCTTCCCTCCTAATTCCAAAGACATTTTTTTAAACAATGGAGCGGCTACTTTTGCAATATGTGCACCTGTTTTTGTGCCGCCTGTAAAAGAAATTGCTTTGATATTAAGATGCTCTACAATAGCTTGCCCGGTTTTATCTCCGGTGCCATGAATAATATTTAAAACCCCTTTTGGGAGGCCAGCTTGGTTACAAATTTCTCCTAATAAATATGCAGTCATTGGTGTAATTTCACTTGGCTTTGCAACGACACAATTACCTGCCGCTATTGCTGGAGCTATTTTCCATGTGAATAAATACAACGGTAAATTCCATGGAGAAATACAACCCACAACTCCTATTGGTTGACGAAGGGTAAAATTCAACGCATGTAAACCAATACTTTCATGAGCTTCGGTTGAAAATTGTGTAATGGCATTTGCAAAAAATTGAAAGTTTTCTGCAGCCCTTGGGATATCTATTTCTCTTGCTAAACAAATTGGTTTCCCATTATCTTTAGATTCTGCTTCTGCTAAAAAATCTATTTTATCTAGAATTAAATCTGCAATTTTTGATAAAATTTTATTTCTTTTTTTTAGGGAGGTATTGCTCCAATCTGGAAAAGCTTTTACTGCTGATTGATATGCTTTTTCTACATCTTCGATTGTTGAATCTGGTATTTGACCATAAACCTCACCTTTGGATGGGTTGAAATTATCCAACCAATTGTCTTGAATTGGATTCACAAATTCTCCGTTGATATAGTTTTGTATTTTCATTTAATTCTTTTTGTAAGCAGTTACTTTAATCTCCAAAACCAAATCTGGATGTGGTAACTGATGCACAGCAACAGTAGTTCTTGTTGGTCCAGTTTCTTTATCAAAAAAATCTGCATATACTTTATTGTAACCTGCAAAATCATTCATATTTACTAAAAACACAGAAACATCAACCACATCTTTAATACTTGCACCAACGGTTTTTAAATTTTTATCAATATTCTGTAATACTGCTCTTGTTTGAGTCTCTATGTTTAGAAACTTTGTACCCATTTCATCGATAATATCAACTCCTGCAATGGTATTGTCTGCTCTTCTAGAACTTGTTCCTGAAACAAATATAAAATCTCCAACTACTTTTATATGAGGATATGCGCCTCTTGGTGTTATCTTACTCATCATAAAACCCCTTCTTAACCTTCCTTAATAAGAAGGAACTCAAAATTGGGTGAAATTTAGAGTTTTTGTGATTACTATTTTTTTCTATTCCTGCATCTGTATCCTTTCATTTCGAGAGAGCCTGACACACTAAATTGTTTCTAATGTATCTTTTCGCAAAATTGTATTTGTTTCTTCCCTAACTTTATCTAAAATAATTTTTAACTCTGTTTTTGTCATGTCTAAATGTGTATTAATAGAATTATCTGCAATTAAATTCAATAGCACCTTATCTTGGGCTCTACCTAATTTCATCGCTTCACTATAACCTATTTTTTGATTAAAAGTAACCAAAGAATACTTAGATGAATATTGCATTGGAAACATTCTCTCTAAATCCATTTCTATTTTTCGTTTTTCTTTAAATAAAGGATTTGCAACATGATCTTTCATCTCATGAAAATTATCAATTGCCAAATCTGCAATGGCATCTGTATCTTTCTTTCTTACTTTTTCATATTCATTAAATACAGATTTCCAACTGTCTAAATTCTGATCTAAAATTTGATCAAAGACCACAACATCTTCAAAAGAAGCATTCATTCCTTGACCGTAAAACGGAACAATAGCATGAGCAGAATCGCCTATTAACAAAGTTTTGTTCTGAAAACTCCAGGGAGAACATTTAATGGTACCTAAAGGGCCTGTTGGATTGTTTAAAAACTCTTCTTTTATATTCGGAATTAAGCCCAATGCATCTGGAAATTCTTTCTCAAAAAAGGTAGTAATTTTTTCTTTGGATGTTAAATTTTCAAAATTAAATTCACCTTCATTATAACTTAAAAAGAGTGTTACTGTAAAACTTCCATCCATATTTGGCAAAGCAATTAACATAAAATCACCTCGAGGCCAAATATGCAAATGCTTTTTACTTATTTGGTGATTTCCATCTTTATTTGCTGGAATTTCTAGCTCTTTATATCCATGATTTAAATATTCTTGAGAATAACTAAATAAAAATTTACGTTCAGAAATATAACTTTTTCTTATGGAAGAACCAGCACCATCTGCACCAAAGATAACAGTTGCATTGATAGAAAATAATTCCTTAGTTTTGAAATCTTTAAAGTATGCAATGGTATTTTCTATATCAATATTTATACAATTTTTATTAAAATAAATATTCACATTTTCATGTTGTTCTGCTTCGTTTAATAAAATTGAATTCAAATCTCCTCTAGAAATTGAGTTTATAAATTCATTTTCACGACCAGAATAATTAGAAGAAAAAGTATTTCCATTAGTATCGTGCATTAATCTACCAAACATCGGAATACAGATTTCTCTTGCCTTTTCTTCCATTCCACATAAACGCAAAGCTGATAAACCCCTTTCTGAAAGAGATAAATTTATACTTCTCCCAGAGGAAATATCTGCAGTTCTTAAATCTGGCCTACTTTCGTACACCTCAACTTTATATCCTCTTTGCGCAAGTCTCAAAGCTAGTAATGAGCCGCAAAGTCCTGCTCCAATAATTAGTATTTTATCTTTTTTATTCATTTAGCAGCAAATCTTTTAAAACAGAAACCATTTGATAGACATCTTGAAAAGAGTTATACAATGGCACAGGAGCACAACGGATAACATTAGGGTCTCTCCAATCTGTAATAATATTATTTTTAGTTAGTTTTTTATGCAAACTTTTATCTGCATTTTTTACCTGAATAGAAAGTTGGCAGCCTCTTTCTTTTGGATTTGATGGTGTAATAATTTTAATATTCTTAGAATTAATTTCATTAATCAAAAACTCAAAATAACCTGTCAATTTTTCAGATTTCTCTCTTAAAAATTCCATTCCTACGGTATCAAACAAATCTAAAGAAGCTTTTATTGCTGCCATCGATAATATGGGTGGGTTTGATAATTGCCAGCCCTCTGCTCCTTCCATCACATCAAAGGGTTGACGCATATTGAAGCGTGTTACTTTATTATGATTCCACCAACCTGCAAAACGCGGTAACTCTTTATTTTTTGCGTGTTTTTCGTGTACAAATATTCCAGCTAAACTTCCTGGTCCTGCATTTAAATATTTATAGGTACACCAAGCTGCAAAATCAACTCCAGAATCATGTAAGTTTGGCTTAATATTTCCTACTCCATGTGCTAAATCAATTCCAACAACACAATTTTTTGAATGACCGATTTCTGCAATTTTTTTTAAATCTAAAAACTGACCCGTATAATAATTTACGCCTCCAATTAATAACAAAGCAATTTCATCGCCATTTTCAGCAACAATAGTTTTTAAATCTTCAATTCTTAACAATTCTTCATGTTCTCTTGGTTTCCATTCAATAATATCATCCTCAGAAAAGCCATGAAATTTAAGCTGTGATTGTACCGCATATCTATCTGAAGGAAAAGCATCAGATTCAATAACTATTTTAAATTTTTCTTTGGTTGGTCTATAAAACGACACCATTAGCAAGTGCAAATTGGTTGTCAATGTATTCATCACAACAACCTCATTTGGTTTTGCACCAACAATTTTAGCCATTTTATCCGTTAATAATTCATGATAATTTAACCATGGATTCTTTGCCTCAAAATGACCTTCTACACCAAGATTTGCCCAATCTTCTAATTCTTGATTGACATACTCTTTTGTTGATTTTGGTTGTAATCCTAAAGAGTTTCCTGTAAAGTAAAGCCAATCGTTACCATTTTTATCTTTTGGAATATGAAATCGATTTCGTAAATGAGAAAGTGAATCCTCAGAATCTTGTTGTCTAGCATATGCTAACGAATTTTGATAGAGCATCTAATAATAAATGATTTGCTTCAAATATAAAACAATCCTCATTATATTTCAATATTTATGAATTAATAAAGCTATTTAATTTAATGACCATTTTTTGTATTTTTACACAAAACTAATTTTAATGAAACTTTTCAAGTCTATTTTTCTAATTGTATTTATCATCTCTTTTTCTTGTAAAAATGATTTGAAAACATCTAAAGAATTAGAAACAATTTACTCCTCAATAAAAATAGAATTTGCACCTGATAAACGTGTTGAATTATTTGATATTCAATTTAATCTGAATCAAAATAAACTGATTCTAGAAGGTGAAACCACAACAAAAAAAGCGTTTTCTACCCTTTTAGATAGTTTAAATAACAGAAAAATTGAATTCACCAATAAAGTTCGAATTTTACCAGATTCTGCAATTGGTAATCAACAGTTTGCAGTGGCTAGAAATTCTGTAATAAATATACGATCAAAAGCCAAGCATTCTGCTGAATTAGGTACACAGGGTTTGTTAGGAATGTCTTTAAAAATATTAGATAAAAAAGGAGACTTTTACAGAGTTCAAACTCCTGACAAGTATATTTCTTGGGTAGATAAAGGTGGAATTACAAGAATGACTAAAGACCAAATTGATGCTTGGAATCAAGCAGAAAAAGTGATTTTTAATCAAAATTTCGGATATGTTTATGCTACTAAAATTGATAAAACCAAGATTATTTCTGATATTACTTTAGGAGGAGTTTTAAAATACGTTTCTGAAGACAACAACTTTTATGAGGTAAAATATCCTGACAACAGAATTGGTTTTATTAAAAAAAATGAAGGTCTAATTTACAATTATTGGTTAAAAAACTTGGTCTCCAAAAAAGAGAATATTGAAACTACAGCAAGAAAAATGAAAGGCTTCCCTTATTTATGGGGAGGAACATCATCAAAAGGAATGGATTGCAGTGGCTTTACAAAAATAGTGTATTTGATGAATGGTTTTGTCATTCCTAGAGACGCTTCTCAACAAATCTACGCGGGTAAAACTGTTGATGAAAATCTAAATTTTGAAGGTTTAGAAAAAGGAGATTTATTGTTCTTCGGAAAAAAAGCAACATCAGAAAAAAGTCAACGTGTTACACATGTTGGTATTTGGTTAGGAAATGACAAAATGGAATTTATTCACGCTTCTGGAAATGTACATTTGAATTCTATGGATTCAAATCAATCAAATTATGATGAGTTTAATAAGAACCGTTACTTAGGCAGCAAACGTTATTTGGGTGTTGTGGATGAAAAAATTGTTAATTTAAAAGAGAAAATAAAGCTTTAATCTTATTTTATTGTCATTCCTGTGAATATAGAAGTCTATAAAAAGTTAGTTTGGATTTCTGCCCTCGCAGAAATAACACAAAACACAAAAAAGCCTTTCAAAACAAATTGAAAGGCTTTTACTTTTTATAAATTTTAAAACTAATAAAGAACTCTAAACTTTATTGTTCCTTCAACATTTCTTAACTTTTCAATTACATCTTTGTTGTATTCTTTATCTAAATCTGTTATTACATATCCAACTTTTGGATCTGTAGATAAATACTGACCTGTAATATTTAAATCGTATTTGGCTAAAATCTTGTTGATTTTTGCCATCACACCTGGAACATTTTTATGAATGTGCAAAAAACGATGTGCATTCGTTTGTCTTGGCAAACGAATATTTGGAAAATTAACAGCATCTACCGTATTTCCAGAATTGATATAAGCCATAATTTTACTAGGAACAAAATCTGCAATACTTCTTTGTGCTTCTTCTGTACTACCTCCAACATGTGGTGTTAAAATTACGTTATCTAACCCTTTTAATTCAGTATAAAAATCACCATTCTTTCTAGGTTCAGACGGGTATACATCAACAGCAGCACCAGCGATTTTACCGTTTTTTAAAGCAGTAGCTAATGCAGAAATATCTACCACAAAACCTCTTGCTAAGTTAACCAAATGTGCGCCATCTTTCATTTGAGAAATTTCTTTTTCTCCAAAGAAATTTCTATTAGCAGCATTATCATCAACATGCAAAGTAACAACATCAGAAATGGCTAACAGATCAGTTAAAGTATCCATTTTAGTAGCATTTCCAAGTGCTAACTTGTCTTCAACGTCATAATAGCAAACATCCATTCCTAAAGCCTCGGCTAGTACAGATAATTGCTTACCAATATTTCCATAACCAACAATTCCTAGTTTTTTACCGCGAACCTCTTTAGAACCCTCTGCTGTTTTATTCCATTGACCATTATGAATTTCTGTGCTTCTCTGAAAAACACTACGCATTAACATAATAATTTCTCCAATTGCCAACTCAACCACAGAACGTGTGTTACTGTATGGAGCATTGAAAACAACAATTCCTTTTTCTTTACAAGCTTCTAAATCAATTTGTTTAGTACCGATACAAAAAGCGCTAACAACCATCAATTTTTCTGCAGCAGCAACAACTCTTTCGGTAACATTTGTTTTAGAACGGATCCCTAAAACATGTACATCTTTTATTTTTTCTATCAATTCATCTTCAGACAAACTTTTAGAAACGGTTTCAACAGAAAACCCATCTGAAGATAACTTTGAAAAAGCATCTGGATGAACGTTTTCTAATAATAAAATTTTAATTCTATTCTTTGGGTATGAGATATTTCTTGGCAACTTATTTACGTATAAAAATTCATCTAAACTTGGGGCGATATGGTCAGCGTTTTCTGTTGTCTTAACTCTTGAAACATTTTCTGTATACGCAAAAAACTTGTCTGCGATACCTGCTTCACGAGTTACATAATCACTATACCCATCTCCAATAACTTGTATTTCTCCTTCTAGTTTCATGTCTTTTAGACACTGGATTTTTCCATTGTGCTGAGAAAGCGGATTATTAGCATCAAAGCTAATAATTTTACCGTTTTTTGCAAATTCAAATGTGTTTGCAAACACTCTTTCTGAAGGGATATTGTATTCTTTTACAATAGGATCTATAAATTCTTTAAACCCACAAGATATAACATATATATCTTCTGCAAAGTTTTCAAAAAAATCTTTGTTACTTTCTATGGATTTTGATACTTGCTTTTTTAAAGCTACTACTAAACCGGATAAATCAGCTTCATTAGCATCTAATAGTTTAATTCTTTTTTCTAGAGATTCTGTAAAAGATATTTCGCCATCGATTCCTAAATTAGTAATATCAATTATTTCTTGAATAATTTCTTCTTTTTTAGGATTATTTTTAAGCGTAATTTCTGCTAAAACGTCTAAAGCTTCAACACGTGTTAAAGTGCTGTCAAAATCAAAAATATAATTTCTTTTTTTGGGAATCATTCCTTTAAGAATCTAGGTTGAATTTAAGTCAGTAAAATTACAAATTTAGAGGGAAAGTAAGAAGCTTTTTTACAGTTTTGTGATATCTATTTTATAACCTATAAATATCAAAATACTTAACAAAAAAATTACATTAAACTCCTAAAAATTATCAAATCCTAAAAGAAGTAACCACCACACAATTGGCAACAACTCTACCCAAAACGAGCTAAAGTATTTAGATTGATAGGTTTTTGCTCTCATTAAGCAAATAATCAATAAAAAAAAGAAAATCATAAATGGTGTTTTTACGATTAAATTGGGGGAGAATACATATTCTAAAACCAAAGAAAAAATCATTAGCATTAATCCCAACCTCTTTGTTTTTTGAACTCCAATTTTCTTTGGAATTGTTTGTAGAGAAATCGCATCATATTTTACATCTCTAATATCAAAAGGCAATATTAAAACAACAACAATGACAAAACGTTGCACTAGACACAAAACTGTCTCTAAAGAGATTTCTTTACCCACTTCAATCAAAGGAATTAAAACAGAAAAACCTGCCCATACAAATGCCACAACTATAATTTTCAAATAACTTACCGCTCTCAAGTTCTTTTCAAAACCACTTAAAAAGGGAACTGCATATAAAATAGTTAGCAACATGAAAGGCATCGTGAAATAAAGTGTTTTAAGAGAGATTTGAATAGCATAAAAAAACAATGCTAAAAAACAAAAAAATGAAAAAACCTGAATAATTTTTAAATCCTTCGTTAAACTTCTATGATGTAATTTTGCTACACCAGCATATTTTACAAAGTTATAGCCCGAAATCGTTCCAAAAAAAATAAAATAATTTAGATTTTCATTGTAAGGAAGCTCAAAATATATTTCTGTAATTCTTAAAAACGCATATACTGAAAAAGCAACATGAATACTTGCATTTAAATAAAAATCGAACAGTGATTTAAAGAATCTCATTTTACAAAAGTAAAGGTTATGTTGATAACATTTATATTTGGTTAATAATTAACCTTTTTTATCAGCTTAATTTGAATTTTGAACCTCCTAAAAGACTTATTTTTGTTGCTTATAAGTTCAATTGATTTTTTGGTCTATTATAACCAACTAAATGGATTGAAATACGTCCAAATAAAATTGAAAGTTAATGAATACAAATTCATTTCAAAATAGACATATTGGCCCAAATAAGAGGGAACAAGAAAAAATGTTATCGACCATAAAAGTTGAGACTTTAAATCAATTAATTTTTGAAACAGTCCCAAATGATATTCGTTTAAAAAACGACCTAGACCTTGCTCCTGCAATGAGTGAATATGAGTATTTGGCACATATTAAAGAATTGTCTGAGAAAAATAAAGTTTTTAAAAGCTATATTGGCTTGGGATATCACGAAGCAATTGTACCAAGTGTAATTCAACGTAATATTTTAGAAAACCCAGGTTGGTACACTGCATACACTCCCTATCAAGCAGAAATTGCTCAAGGACGTTTAGAGGCCTTGTTAAATTACCAAACGATGATTTGTGATTTAACAGGAATGGAATTAGCAAATGCTTCTTTATTAGATGAGTCTACCGCTGCTGCAGAGGCAATGACATTGTTATTTGATGTTAGAGAACGAGTAAAGAAAAAAGCAGGAGCCTATAAGTTTTTTGTTTCAAATGAAATTTTACCCCAAACATTATCCCTTCTTCAAACAAGATCTACGCCTATTGGAATTGAATTGGTGATTGGAAATCACGAAAACTTTGATTTTTCTGATGATTTTTTTGGTGCTATTTTACAATACCCTGGTAAGTTTGGACAAATTTTTAATTATGAAGAATTTGTTACTAAAGCTAATGAAAACAATATAAAAGTAGCTGTTGCTGCAGATATTTTATCGTTAGTAAAACTAAAAGCACCTGGCGAATTTGGTGCTTCCGTTGTTGTTGGAACTAGTCAACGTTTTGGAATCCCTCTAGGCTATGGGGGGCCGCACGCTGCTTTTTTTGCGACTAAAAAAGCATACAAAAGAAGTATTCCTGGACGTATTATTGGCCTTACCAAAGACAGAAATGGAAATCGTGCTTTGCGAATGGCACTCCAAACGAGAGAACAACATATTAAGCGTGAAAAAGCAACTTCTAATATTTGTACAGCTCAAGTATTATTAGCTGTTATGGCAGGAATGTACGCCGTTTATCATGGTAAAGATGGCTTGCAATACATTGCAGATACTATTCACACGAACGCCAAAAAATTATCTATAATTTTAAAAGATTTAGGCTTTAAACAACTGAACTCTTCTTATTTTGATACGATTTTAATTGAAGTAGAAGTAGCTAAATTAAAGTCGGTCTCTGAAGCTAAAAATATTAATTTTAATTATATTGATGACAATCATGTTTCTATTTCTATAAATGAAACTGTTGGAGTTAACGAAATTAAAGCTATTGTAAGTTGCTTTGAAGAAGCTTTCAATCTTTCGGATTTTAAGGCTGAAAAATCATCATTCTCAATCAGCGTAATTCCTGAAGTTCTTCAAAGAAATACCACTTTTTTAGAAAATAATATATTCAATACGTACCATTCTGAAACAAATATGATGCGTTATATCAAAAAATTAGAACGTAAAGATTTGGCTTTAAATCATTCTATGATTTCTTTAGGCTCGTGTACTATGAAATTGAATGCAGCTTCAGAAATGCTCCCTTTAAGCAATCCACAATGGGGTAATATTCACCCTTTTGTACCATTAAATCAAGCTGAAGGATATCATGAAGTTTTAAGAAAGTTAGAACAGCAATTAAATATAGTAACTGGATTTGCTGGCACATCTTTACAGCCCAATTCTGGTGCTCAAGGTGAGTTTGCGGGATTAATGACTATAAGAGCCTACCATCAATCAAACGGAGATTCACATAGAAACATTTGTTTGATTCCTGCCTCTGCTCATGGAACAAACCCTGCTTCAGCTGTAATGGCAGGAATGAAGGTGATCGTTACCAAAACTGCAGAGAATGGAAATATAGACGTGAATGATTTACGCGAAAAAGCCGAAATCCATAAAAGTAATTTAGCAGCTTTAATGGTAACTTATCCTTCCACTCATGGAGTTTACGAAAAAGAAATTAAAGAAATTACAAAAATTATTCATGATCAAGGCGGACAAGTTTATATGGATGGTGCCAATATGAATGCACAGGTTGGCCTAACAAATCCTGCTACTATTGGTGCAGATGTTTGTCACTTAAACTTACACAAAACATTTGCAATTCCTCATGGTGGGGGTGGTCCTGGAGTTGGCCCAATTTGCGTAGCTCCTCAATTAGTTCCTTTCCTACCCTCAAATCCGGTAATTGCAACTGGTGGAAAAAATGCCATTACAGCTATTTCTGCAGCACCTTGGGGCTCTGCTTTAGCGTGTTTAATTTCTTACGGATACATTACAATGTTGGGAGCAAAAGGGTTGACAGACTCAACAAAACTTGCCATCCTTAACGCCAATTATATTAAAGAACGTTTGAATGGATATTATAGAACTCTTTATACTGGTGAAATGAATAGGGCTGCTCATGAAATGATTATAGATTGTAGGGATTTTAAGCAAAACGGAATTGAAGTTGTCGATATTGCAAAACGACTTATGGATTATGGTTTCCATGCACCAACAGTTTCTTTCCCTGTTGGAGGAACAATGATGATTGAACCAACAGAATCTGAAAGTATAGATGAACTTAATCGCTTTTGTGACGCAATGATTTCTATTCGTGAAGAAATTAAAAATGCATCTAAAGAAGATGATAACAATCCTTTAAAAAATGCTCCTCACACACAAGAAATGCTAACTGCTGATATTTGGGATTTCCCATATACTAGACAACAGGCTGCTTTTCCTTTAGCTTATATTGCTGATAATAAATTCTGGCCCACTGTTCGACGAGTTGATGATGCTTATGGTGATAGAAACTTAATTTGTTCTTGTAACTCCATAGAAGATTATTTATAAGAAAGAGGTTTTTCTTTAATATAAAATAAGAACCGTAAAATAATATGATACCTAAATTACATTATATATCCCAGGGAGTAAATGCTCAAGAGCATTTAAATAATATTCAAGCAGCTTGTGCTTCTGGAGTAGAACTGGTTCAGTTACGTTTAAAAAAATTTGATACTAAAACAGTTTTAGAAACAGCCAAAAAGGCTAGAGAAATTACAGAACGATTTCAAACTCGTTTAATCATCAACGATTTTTACAAAATAGCCGCAGAGGTAAAGGCAGATGGTGTTCATTTAGAACAATTAAATCTCTGCCCAAAAATTGTTAGGAAAGAATTGACTTCTTGGCAAATTATAGGAGGTAAAGCGACTACTATAGAGGAGTGTAAAAAACTTATTGAAAAAAAAATTGATTATATCGAATTGGGCCCATTTCGATTGAATACTTTAAAAAATAATTCAAATAACGCATTAGGTGAAAAAGGGTTTTTAACAATACTCTCAGTTTTAAAAAGTAATATTCCAATCATTGCGACCGGAGGAATCACCCTAAATGACATTCTTGATTTGATGATAACAGGTGTTTATGGCATTGCAATTTCTGAAGAAATTACTCGAAATTTCAATAGTATTCCTAAATTTAAAGAAATAATAAGCGGTGAAAAAGCACAAGAACAAACTTGGAAACCAAATGAAAAAAAATAAAAACGATCATATTTAGTGATAATGATTGTTATAATCAGTCATTATCAACTAGTTTCAATGAAAAAGTTTTTAACCAAAAAATTGATGTTTTAAAATAAATTAATTTATCCTAATTAATAAAAGACATATCACCAGCATCAGAATAGCATTTCATAGCCGTAATTATGGTAATCTGTTTACCATCTGATTGAATAAGGTAAAAGTGATTACGATTATAGGAAACAAATTTTACTTCACAAAAGTCAGAATTAAAAAAAACGTATCTTATAAAAAACACAATAAAAAGATTGCAAACAAAAAAACTCCAACAAATAAATGTTAGAGTTTTGGATATCTTGAAAATTCTGAAAGAATTACTTCTTGAATTTTGCGTATTTAGTTTTAAATTTATCAATACGTCCTGCAGCATCAATAAGTTTAGATTTACCAGTGTAAAATGGGTGAGATGTTCTAGAAATCTCTAATTTTACTAAAGGATACTCAACACCATCAACTTCTAAAGTCTCTTTAGTGTCTACAGTAGAACGTGTTAAAAATACATCTTCGTTAGACATGTCTTTAAATGCTACCATTCTGTAATTTTCTGGATGAATTCCTTTTTTCATTTTATTATATTTTAATACTTTAATGTTATGTTTGCATGAGTAAAGTTGGTAAGGCTTACCCGTATCTCTAAATAGTTGTTATCTACTATTTTGAGGATGCAAATTTAACTATATTTTTTAATTTACAAATAAATATTTTGTTTTTATTTGACCTAATAAATACAATAGTTAGATTTATACTTACTTTTGTTGATGAATAGTGGTTTTTCGTCACTTTTTTAAAAAGTAAAAAGATTAAATATAAAAAATTACAAAAATGAAGAATCGCTTTTTGCTAGCTTCTTATTTAGTATGTTCTCTGCTACTAACCTCTTGTTCTGATGTGTATAAATTTAGCTTAGAGCATAAAAAAGAAGTTCCTTTAAACTATAAAATGAACGTTACCTTAAAAGAGAAGGATCGTAAATCCATAGAGAAAGTGCAGTTTTTTGTAAATGGAAAAGAAATTTCTTCTAATGGAGTTTTTGCAACAATACAAACGGGTAGTTTAGGTATAGGGAAACATCAAATTTCTGCACTAGTTTTTTATTCCGAAAAGACTAAAAAAGAAAATAGTTTTTTTGAAGTTTTAGCAAATAAAGCCCCTATTGTATATCATTACAATATCATTAATGAATTCCCTCATGATAAGAAAGCCTACACGCAAGGCTTAGAATATTACAATGGTTTCTTATATGAAACTACAGGAAAAAGAGGAAAATCTACCTTAAGAAAAGTTGATATTAAAACAGGTAAAGTCCTACAGAAAACAGATTTAGATAAAAAATATTTTGGTGAAGGAATGACTATTTTTAACAATAAAATATATTGGTTAACATGGCAAGCTAAAAAAGGGTTCGTATACAATTTAGATACTTTTAAACAGGAAGAAGAGTTTTCCTATGATAACAGTAAAGAGGGTTGGGGTTTTACTCACAATGAAACAGCATTAATTAAATCTGATGGTTCTAATAAGATTTGGTTTTTAGATCCTTCAACTTTAAAAGAGAAGAAATCAATTCAAGTTTATACAAATAAATATGCTGTAAAAGATTTAAATGAATTAGAAATGATAAATGGAAAAATTTATGCAAATAAATATCAGCAAAATGCAATTGTTATTATAGATCCAAATACGGGTATTGTTGAAGGAATTGCAAATTTAAAATCTTTGAAAAAAGAAATGGAAAAAACACAAAAATTAGTCTATCAAGATGAGGTTTTAAATGGTATTGCTTATGATTCTGAAAATAATAGAATCTTTGTTACTGGAAAAAACTGGGGAAAATTATTTGAAATTGAATTGATTAAAAAACAATAATTGACATAATAAATAGTTCTATTTTTATACAAATTTAATTTTATGAGATATCTGATTACTTTTCTTATTTGTGTTTTACTTATTTCCATAAGTTCATGTAGAAAAGATTTTAATACTATTCCTAGTTTCGGGAATCTAGAATTTTCAAAAGATACCGTTTTTTTAGACACTATCTTCACCAATATTGGCTCCGCAACCTATAATTTAAAAGTCTATAATAGAAGTAATAATGCTATTACAATCCCTCAAATAAAATTAGAAAACGGAACTTCATCAAGCTACAGATTAAATGTAGACGGAATTCCAGGAAAAGAATTTGAAAATATAGATATTCTTGCTAGAGATAGTATTTATGTCTTTATAGAAACAACAATAAATGTAAATAATTCTGTGAACTTATTGTATACAGACAAAATATTATTTGATATTGGAAGTAGTCAGCAAAAAGTAGATTTAATCACTTTGGCACAAGACGCTAATTTTATTTTTCCGGGAAAAGATGCTGTTACAATGAAAATAGACAGTCTTTCATTAGACGGGCAACCAACTTCATTGAAAGGTCGTTTTTTAACAGATGAAGAATTATCATTCAGCAACTTAAAACCTACAGTTATTTATGGTTTTGCAGCAGTACCGGCAAATAAAACATTAATTATTGAAGCTGGAGCTAGAGTCCATTTTCATGATAATTCAGGTCTAATTGTAGATGATAAAGCTACTCTAGAAGTAAACGGAACACTTTCTGAAAAGGTCATTTTTGAAGGAGATCGTTTAGAACATTCTTTTAGTGAAATCTCAGGTCAATGGGGAACTATTTGGATGCGCGCAGGTAGTTTAAATAATGAAATAAATTACGCTATTATAAAAAACGGAATTATTGGTGTTTTGGTTGATAGTATTAGCTCTCCATCAAGTCCAACTCTAAAGCTACAAAATACAGAAATTTACAATCATTCTAGTTATGGAATATTAGGGCGTGAAACGAATATAGAAGCTTCTAATTTAGTAGTTGGTAATGCTGGTCTGGCTTCATTAGCTGCTACTATAGGAGGTACTTATAACTTTACGCATTCAACATTTGCTAATTTTTGGAACGGAGGGTTACGTCAACTTCCCGCAGTTATTGTAAACAACTTCTTTGCTTATAATGATGAAGCTGGGCAAGAAATTATTGAAACTAGAGATTTACACGCTGCAAACTTTACCAACTGTATTTTTAATGGAAATAACAATATAGAATTCATTTTAGATAAAGTTGATAGTGGTGGAATTTTCAACTACAATATCAGCAATTGTATGATTCAATTTAATGATTCAAATAATTCTTTTGAGGAAAATACCGAATTAGACTTTACAAACTCATTTTATCAAAATAATATACTCAATGGTAACACCCACTTTAGAAATACTCAAAAAAATGATTTTGTAATTGGCGAGGAGTCTGATGCAATCAACAAGGCAATATCAAGCCCATTTACTAGTGATATTTTAGGAATAGATAGAACTATAAGTCCAGATATTGGTGCCTATCAACATATTATTTTTGATTGATTATTTTTGATTGATTATTTTTTGTAAACAACTCCTTCTTTTATAACAAATACAATATTTTCCATTGTAGAAATATTTTTCATTGGGTTCTCATCAACTGTAATAATATCAGCAAAAAAGTCTTTTTGTATTTGCCCAATTTGATTTTCCATATTTAACAATATAGCATTGGTGACTGTTGCAGATTGAATCGTCTCAATAATTACTTTTAGGCACAATATAACCATCAAAAAATTTCACAACCTTAGCGCCTTTAGCAAGAATTGTTTTTTCAGAATAGATTTTACCCTGCTTAGCGTCAATTAGTTTACCACATAAAATGTATGTTCTTTGAGCAATTGCCTCCTGAAAAAGCAGTACTAAAAAGAGAAATAGTAAATTTTATTGATCTTAAATAATTTAGATTTCTTGATTGAATAAGATCTATTTTATAGAGATTATTTGAATAAATTTTATCTCTAAATGAATGAAAAAATCAGTAAATTGCTTGTTTAAAAATGATAAAATGAAAAATATTGTTATCACAGGAACTAGTAGAGGTATTGGATTTGAATTAGCGAAACAGTTTGCCGAAAAAGGGCATCAAGTTTTGGCTCTTTCAAGAAACACAATTCCTTTAAAAAAATATAATCATAAAAATATTACTGTAATTTCTGTTGATTTATCAGATAATTCAGAGATATACAAAGTCAGTGATTTTATAAAAAATAACTGGAAGAGGGTTGATGTTTTAATCAATAATGCCGGTAAATTAATAAACAAACCATTTACACAATTGTCTTCGGAAGATTTTTTAGATGTTTATAAAGTAAATGTTTTTGCAGTTGCAGAAATTACAAAATTAATGATTCCGTACCTACAAAAAGGAAGTCATGTTATTACCATTAGCTCTATGGGTGGGGTCCAAGGAAGTACTAAATTTCCTGGATTAGCAGCTTATTCTTCTGCGAAGGGAGCAGTAATTACTTTATCCGAATTATTAGCTGAAGAATACAAAGATCAACAAATAGCTTTTAATGTTTTAGCAATAGGTGCCGTTCAAACAGAAATGTTAAAAGAAGCATTCCCTGATTATAAAGCGCCACTTTCTGCCAAAGAAATGGCAAATTATATTTTTGATTTCTCTTTAACAGGGAACAAATTTTATAACGGTAAAGTATTACAAGTTTCATCATCAACACCATAATTTTCTTTGAATACGGAGTATCATAAGTACATACCAGAAAAAGCAATTCCTTTTATTCAATTTTTAATTGATAGTCATAATTTTACATTAAAAATTGTAAATCAAAGACAGACGAAACATGGTGACTTTAGAAAATTACCAAATGGACGATTTCAAATTACAGTAAATAATAATCTCAATACCTATCAATTTTTATTAACGTTAGTGCATGAAATTGCACATCATGTTACACATCAAAAATTTGGTATGGTTCAGGCTCATGGAAAAGAATGGAAAACTGTTTTTCAACACTTAATGTTGCCTTTTTTAAGACCAGATATTTACCCTAAAGAAATTCTTCCTTTTTTAGCAAATTATTTAAAAAACCCCAAAGCAAGTACAGATGCTGATGCTAACTTATCTTTAATTTTAAGAGGAAACATGGCAGAGAAAGGAAAAAAATTTATGTTTGAAATTCCTTTGGGTAATTTTTTTGAATTTAAAAACACCATCTATAAAAGAGGGAATAAAAGAAGAACAAGGTTTGAATGTTTAAATATGAGCAATCATAAAATATATTTATTCAATCAAAACGTAGAAATAAAATTAGCCACAAACAACAAAATGTAACATAGTTAATTTTAAAACGATTAAATTTGTGAATCTCTAAAAACAACTCAAAAAATCTAAGTATTACTCTAAATAGATTTTATCTATTTCTAATTTAAAGTGTTCCTTCTTTTTATTTCCTATTAAAAATGCGAGCTCTTCAATAGTTTCTGAAGAGAAATTATCCATATTTAAATTTCTTCCTCTAAATGCAGGATACATATCTGAGAGAGCTATAGTAATAGTTTGCCAAGTGCCATTTGTTTTAAAAGTTGATATAAAAGAATAATAGTTAGAAACATTATCCTTTACTCTAAATTGATATTTTTTCCCATCGCCTTTTAGTTTGATAACAATTTTCTGAAAATCTTTTATTTCTATTGAAGAAAAACGATATCGTAATGAAGAAAAACCCCCGTTATTTTCTAGAGAAACATGTCCATAAAACTCGCCATTGCCTTCTTTATTAACTTTAAAATCACCCTCAGACCTTCCTCCCATTACAACATCGTCAACAACTCTCCATTGAGAAATATTGGCATCAAGATTAAAATCGAAAATCACGGAATTTGAGGAATTCATAAAAAAAAGTATTGAAATAAATAAGAAAATTTTGCTCATAATTAATTAGAAATTATTCTCTAAAAGTAACTACTAAAACTTTAAGTGTTGTTTAAATAATGTTAAAAAAAAAACTCCACACGATGTGTGGAGTTTTTTTTTGTGACCGGGCTGGGGCTCGAACCCAGGACCCTCTCCTTAAAAGGGAGATGCTCTACCAACTGAGCTACCAGGTCATTCTTTTTCGTTTTAGCGGGTGCAAATATATCTTTTATTTTTAAAAAAACAAATCTATTTTTTATTTTGTTTCTTTTAAATATGCTTCTCTTACTTTTTTAAATAAATTAGAAGAATACACAAAGCTTACAACTGCTTCATTATCAGTTTTGAATATCTCTTCACTACTTCCCTCCCATGCTTTTCTGCCGTCTTTTAAAAAAATTATTTTTTCTCCAATTTCCATAACTGAATTCATGTCATGGGTATTAATTACAGTTGTAATATTATATTCAACAGTAATTTCCTGAATTAAATTATCAATTACAATAGCCGTTTGTGGATCTAAACCAGAGTTAGGTTCGTCACAAAATAAATATTTAGGATTCATAACAATCGCTCTAGCTATTGCTACTCTTTTTTGCATTCCTCCAGACAGTTCTGCTGGTAATTTTTTATTTGAATTTTCTAAATTAACTCTTTTCAAAACAAAATTTACACGCTCTAGCATTTGAACATAAGATTGTTTTGTAAACATTTTTAAAGGGAACATCACATTGTCTTCTACCGTTTGAGAATCAAACAAAGCACTTCCTTGAAAAACCATCCCTATTTCTTGCCTCCATTGTTGTTTTTCTTTTTCTGTAAACTTTGTACTTATTTTTCCATCAAAAGAAATAAACCCATCATCTGGTTTATGAAGACCAATTAAAGATTTTAAAAAAACTGTTTTACCCGATCCGCTTTGACCAATTATCAAGCTTGTTTTACCAGGGTGAAAAGTAGCGGAAATACCTTTTAAAACTTTTATACCTCCAAAACCCTTATGTAAATTTTTTACTTCTATCATTGTCTAAGTTAAAAGTAATTGAGTTAAAAAATAATTTGCTATTACTATTAAAATAGTCGTCCAAACCACAGACTGAGTACTTGCTCTACCAACAGCAATTGAGCCTCCTTTTACATAATAGCCATGATAAGAAGGAACAGTCGCTATTAAAAATGCAAAAATTAAAGTTTTAATAATTGCGTAAGTCAATAAAAATGGATTAAAGTCTGTTTGAATTCCTTCTATGTATTCTGCACCAGAAAAAAGGCCAGATAGTACTCCAGAAACCCACCCTCCTAAAATACCTAAAAACATCCCTAAAGATATTAGAAAGGGATAAAAGAAAACGGTTGCTATAATTTTTGGTAAAACTAAATAATTTATAGAGTTAATACCCATTACCTCTAGGGCATCAATTTGTTCTGTAACACGCATTGAACCAATACTTGATGTTATATAAGACCCTACTTTACCTGCTAATATAATTGAACAAAAAGTGGGCGCAAATTCTAAAATTATGGAGCGTTTTGCTGCAAAACCAATTAATGATTTAGGAATAAAAGGGCTGTCTAAATTTAAAGCGGTTTGTAAAGCAATCACTCCTCCTATAAAAAAGGAAATAAACATAATAATACCTAGAGATTTTAAGCCTAAATCTTCTATTTCTCTTAGTAATGCTTCATAAAAAACTTTTGACCGTTGTGGCTTTTTAAAAACCCGACCAAGCATTATAAAATATTTACCAATATGTTCTAGGTAATTCATTCAATTTAAATTTATGCTAAAGTATTAAAATATCATTAATAGAAGGTTAAAATAACCCTATCAAAATAAAAAATAATTACTTTTGATAAATATTTGAATTGATCAACTATGAAATTTAAACTACTTTTTAATATTTTTTGCTTGCTTTTTCTGATGGTAGGTTGCAAATCTAATTCGTCAACTAAAAAACCTAAATTAGTAGTAGGTATTGTTATTGATCAAATGAGATATGATTATTTAACAAAATTTGCAGATCGATATGGTAAAAATGGATTTAATCGAATACTACAAGGTGGATTTTCATTAGAAAATGCACATTATAATCTTATCCCAACCTACACTGCAGTTGGACATGCATCAATTTATACTGGAACAACTCCTAGTGAGCACGGAATCATCTCCAATAATTGGTATGATAAATACATGAAAAAATTTGTGTATTGTGTAAATGATAATGCATATAAAACACTTGGTAATAGTAGCCTAAATGGTCAAAAATCTCCAAAAAGATTAGCTACTTCAACAATAACAGATCAATTGCATTTGGCTCAAAATATGCATGGCAAAACAATTGGTATTTCTATAAAAGATCGTTCTGCAATTCTCCCTGCTGGCCACACTGCTAATGGAGCTTATTGGTACGATGGTGAGAATTATAACACTTGGATAACAAGTACTTTTTACATGAATAAACTCCCTCAGTGGGTAACCGATTTTAATGCTAAGAACAAAGCAAATGATTATCTGAATAGTCCTTGGAAAACTCTTTATGACATTGATGGTTATGTGAATAGCAGAAGTGATGATAATATTTTTGAAGAAAAATTGATAGGACAAGAAACTCCTACGCTCCCAAAAGATTTAAAATTTTTACGTACCAAAAATAATAATTTTGATTTATTAAAAACAGTTCCTGCTGGCAATACATTTACAGTAGATTTTGCAAAAGCAGCAATCATAGGGGAAAAATTAGGGAAAAGTAAATACACCGATTTTTTAGCTGTAAGTTTTTCATCAACAGACTATATTGGACATAAATATGGGGTTTCTGCTGTAGAAACAGAGGATACCTATTTGAGATTAGATAACGATTTGGCCAATTTTTTTCAGTTTTTAGACAAACAAATTGGGAAAGATAATTTCACCATTTTTTTAACAGCAGATCATGCTGCTGTTCATACTCCTGCATATCTTCAATCACTAAAAATACCCGCGCATTATCTGAATCCTGGAAGATTAAAAAACTTTCTTTTTGAGATTACTAAAAAGTATTTTAATTCGATAGATTTAATTGAAAATGTTTCTAATTATCAAATATTTCTAGATAAAGAAAAAGTAGAAACTTTAGGTTTAGATGTTCACACAGTAGCTCAAAAAATTGCTGATGAAGTCATTAACTTTGATCTAATTTACAAAGCAGTTACTGCAAAAACTCTTCAAACAACTCATTTTTCATCAGGAATCTTAAATTCTCTTCAAAACGGTTATAATCAAAAATTATCAGGAGATGTATTGCTGATTCCTAATCCTGCAACACTAATGAGAGGCAGAAAGGGAACGAGTCATGGCTCAGGTTATTCTTACGACACGCACGTACCAATTATTTTTTATGGAGCTGGAATCAAACAAGGTGTATCTACAAAAAAATATAATATTACAGATATTGCACCAACCATTGCCAATTTACTGCGTATTGAAGCACCAAATGGAACAAATGGAATTGTTATCGAAGAGGTTTTAAGCAAATAAATATTGAAGTAATTGGTCCTACAGTTAAAACAAATAGTCATAGACCATTAAACAACCTCAACTACTTTTTTTAGGTAGAAAAACTTCAGCCATCATACAACGAGCACTTCCACCTCCACAAACTTCTATCGTCTCCAGAGAACTTGAAATAATTTGACAATGATTCGTTATTTGTGCTTTTTGCGATTGTGTTAAACTATTCAAAGCTGCTTCACTCATTATTAAAAATCGCTCATCATCTTTACCACGAACTTGTAACATGTTACCTGCAAAATTATTCACCTGATCTTCGGTAATATCAATAACTTTTTTACCATCTTCTTTAAAATGTTTTAACAAGTTTTTTCTTTCCGTTTTATCATCAATAGAGGATAAACAAATGACAACAAAAGTTTCTGCAACACACATCATCACATTGGTATGATAAATACGCTCTCTCTTATTATTTACTGTTTGATTCGCATTAAAAATAACGGGGGTATATTCAAAATCTTCACAGAACTCTATAAATAATTCTTCATCTGCTCGAGGAGAAAGTGCACAATATGCTTTATTATTTTCCCTATCTAAAACCATACTCCCAGTTCCTTCTAAAAAAAGCCCTTCTTCCTCAGCGGAAGTATAATCTACTATATTGTCTATTAGAAAACCTTCCTCTTCTAATTGTTCTAAAACATCTTCACGTCTTTCTAAACGTCTATTTTCAGCAAACATTGGATATATGGCAACTGTACCTTCTTTATGAAAAGATATCCAATTATTAGGAAATAGAGAATCTGGAGTATCAAACTCATTTGTATCAGAAACAACAATTACATTAATTCCGAAGTTGCGTAATTTTTCTACATAAATATCAAACTCCTTTTGTGCTTTTATATTAACTGACGCAGGAAGTATATTTTCAATTATCTTTTGATAATAGTTATTCACAGCTGTTTGCTCATTCATCCTAAAATTTAAGGGACGAATCATTAAAATTGTATTTGTAGTTTGATGCATTTAATTATTCTATTGAGTACAAAATTAGACTTTTTTTTATTTGTATCAATTGATATCAATTTAATTTTTGAGCTTCACAAATCATTTACAATGGATACTTATTATCTTTTGTTTATTTTTACTTTATGAAAAAAATATTTTTCTTTTTTGTCTTAAATGTTTCTTTTTCTTTTTTTGGACAAGGGCTCTCTAAAAAATTTACCTATTTATCAAAAATAGATAAAACCATTCAATCTGAATTGCGCTATCTTGGTTCTAATAACTTTATTGGAACACCCATAGATGGCTATTATAAGAACTGTGTGATCGTCACCAAAGAAACTGCTATTGCTCTGAAAAACATACAAGAAATTCTTTTAAAAAAAGGATTGAGTCTAAAAGTATTTGACGCATATAGACCCCAACAGGCCGTTGATCACTTTGTGCGTTGGGCAAAAGTTTTGAATGATACGTTAATGAAAAAAAAATACTACCCAGATGTACCAAAATCTAAGTTGTTTGAACAAGGCTATATCGCTTTAAAATCTGGCCATTCTAGAGGTAGTACTGTAGATTTAACAATTATTCAAAGAGCATCAGGTAAAGAATTGGATATGGGAAGTAACTATGATTTTTTTGGAGAAGAATCTCATCCATCTCATAAAAAAATTAATGACCATCAACAAAAAAACAGACTTTATTTACGTGAAATAATGCTCGAAAATGGTTTTAAACCCTATGAAAGCGAATGGTGGCACTTTACACTAAAAAAAGAACCCTTCCCAAAAACATATTTCAACTTTCCTGTAAAATAATAAGTTTTAACAAAATAGCATCAAGTTCACAAAAAATCGGCATTATATTTGTCTCTTTATTTCTAGAAAGTATAAATCTATGATATCAAAAATTAAACTTCTTCTAATAACAATCTTTTTAGTATCAATTTATCGATTGTCTGCTCAGCTAGATAATAATTCTACAAATAAGGATAACTTGAAAATTAAAGGTATTAATTTGAAAAATTCTATAGAAATTAAAAAAACAAATTCTATAGAACTAAAAGGAATCGAGGGATTTAAAGATGCTTTTGATAAAGAAAAAGAAAAGTTAAAAAGAACACAAGTAGAGAAGAAATTTAACAACAAAGGAATTATTACAAAAGCTAAATTAAGTGAAGAACGTTTTTTAAAGGATTTTAAAAAAATAAACGGCCAATATATATACCCAAGAATCGATCAAGATTTAGGTAGTTTTAGAAGCAATTCTAAAAGTATTAATATTATTTGTAGAGACTTTCAATATCCAGACGGAGATAGAGTTACTATTTTAGTGAATGACATTCCTATTATTGTCAACATAGAACTTAGGCAAAGTTATCAAAAATTTAATGTCCCTTTAGAAATAGGTATTAATAAAATTGCTTTTAAAGCTTTGAATCAAGGAACATCTGGCCCTAATACTGCGGCTTTTAAAGTGTTTAATGATGCTGGTATGTTGCTATCATCAAATGAATGGAACTTGGCTACAGGGGCCAAGGCTACAATAGTCATTGCGAAAGACAAATAAATAGGCTTCGAAAACGATTGAGTTAAATGTCTAAAATCATTTTTTTTTATTCTATTTAAAACAGTTATTTTTGTTGCAGTATTATAGATTATTATAATATCTATCTATTACCACAAACAAGAATTATAAAGAATGAAAAAAATTACCAAACAAACCTATTTAGACTGGTATAAAGACATGCTCCTTTGGCGTAAATTTGAAGACAAGTTAGCTTCTGTTTATATTCAACAAAAAGTCAGAGGATTCTTACATTTATACAATGGTCAAGAAGCTATTTTAGCGGGTGCATTACATGCTATGGACTTGTCTAAAGATAAAATGATCACTGCATACAGAAATCACGTTCAACCAATTGGTATGGGTGAAGATCCTAAACGGGTTATGGCTGAATTATTTGGAAAAGTTACAGGAACATCAAAAGGTATGGGTGGTTCTATGCATATTTTCTCAAAAGAATTTCGTTTTTACGGAGGTCATGGTATTGTTGGTGGACAAATTCCTTTAGGTGCTGGTCTTGCTTTTGGTGATAAATACAATGGTTCTAATGCAGTTACTTTAACATGTTTTGGTGATGGTGCTGCAAGACAAGGGTCATTACACGAAGCATTCAATTTAGCAATGCTATGGAAACTACCTGTAATTTTTATCTGTGAAAATAACGGATATGCAATGGGTACTTCTGTCGATAGAACTGCAAATCATACAGATATCTGGAAACTCGGTTTGGGTTATGAAATGCCTTGTGGGCCAGTAGATGCAATGAATCCAATTAAAGTTGCTGAAGCTGTAGACGAAGCTTTAGAAAGAGCAAGACGTGGTGATGGACCCACTTTTTTAGAAATGAAAACATACAGATATAGAGGACACTCAATGTCTGATGCGCAACACTATAGAACTAAAGACGAAGTAGAAGAATATAAAAAAATAGATCCTATAACACAAATTTTAGATGTTATAAAAGATAAGAATTACGCTACTGCAGAAGAAATAGCTGCAATAGATAAAGAGGTGAAAGTTATGGTAAAAGAATGTGAGCAATTTGCAGAAGATTCTCCGTATCCAGAATCTCAGCAAATGTATGATATGGTATATGAACAAGAAGATTATCCTTTTATAAGTTAAGATATGGCTACAATTATAAATATGCCAAGATTAAGTGACACCATGGAAGAAGGTGTTGTGGCAAAATGGTTAAAAAGTGTTGGTGATAAAATTGAAGAAGGCGATATTTTAGCTGAAATTGAAACTGACAAAGCAACTATGGAATTTGAGTCTTTCTATGAAGGAACTCTATTATACATAGGTATTCAAGAAGGAGAAACTTCTCCAGTTGATGTATTATTAGCTGTAATTGGTGAAGAAGATGAAGATATTTCAGCAATTATAAACGCAAGCCCAGAAATAGTAAAAGAAGAAACTATCGAAGAAATTATAAAAGAAGAAGCTATTACTAAAGAAAAAAGCTCTACAGATTCAATTACAATCCCTGAAGGAGTTCAAGTAATTACAATGCCTCGTTTAAGTGATACGATGACTGACGGAACTGTGGCAACATGGTTAAAAAAAGTTGGAGACACTGTAGAGGAAGGTATTATGCTTGCAGAAATTGAAACTGACAAAGCAACCATGGAATTTGAATGTTTCTATGAAGGAACCATACTATATATTGGCGTTCAAGAAGGAGAAACTGCTCCTGTAGATAGCTTACTAACTATTATTGGTCCTGCAGGTACAGATGTTTCTGCTATAGTTGCCAATGGTGGTGCTTCTACTCCTGCTGAAAAAACTACTTCTGAAAAAGAAGAAGTAAAAACTGCTGCTAAAGCTGAAGAAACCATCACTATTAGTACATCTAATAACTCCTCAAATAGCCGTGTTTTTGCATCTCCATTAGCAAAGAAAATTGCTTCTGATAAAGGCATAAATTTAGCTGATATAAATGGTTCTGGTGAAAACGGAAGAGTTATTAAAAAAGATGTAGAAAATTATACGCCATCCTCAAAAATTGAAGAAATTACAGGTTCGTCTGTTACAACCTCTGGAAGTTTTGTTGCTATTGACGAAGAAAAATCTAAAGAAGTTAAAAACTCTCAAATGCGCAAAGCAATTGCGAAATCTCTTGGTAGTTCTAAATTTACGGCTCCTCACTTCTATTTAAATGTAGAAGTTGACATGGACAATGCAATGACTTCTAGAAAAACAATAAATGAAATTCCAGATGTGAAAGTATCATTCAATGATATGGTTGTAAAAGCTTGTGCGATGGCTCTGAAAAAACATCCACAAGTAAATACATCTTGGACAGAAACAAATACAATTATTCATAGCCATATTCATGTTGGAGTTGCTGTTGCAGTAGCTGATGGCTTATTGGTGCCTGTTGTGAAACATACAGATCAATTAAGTCTTACACAAATTGGAGCTACTGTAAGAGACCTGGCAGGAAAAGCAAGAGATAAAAAGATTAAAGTTGATGAAATGCAAGGAAGTACTTTTACAGTTTCTAATCTTGGAATGTTTGGTATAGAAAGCTTTACTTCAATTATCAATCAACCAAACTCGGCTATTTTATCTGTTGGTGCTATAGTAGAAAAACCAGTTGTTAAAAAAGGACAAATAGTTGTTGGTAATACAATGAAATTAACTTTAGCATGTGATCATCGAACTGTTGACGGTGCTGTTGGAGCACAATTTTTACAAACATTAAAAACGTTTATTGAAAATCCAGTTACCATGTTAGCTTAGTTATATTTTAAAAATCTATATTAAAACTCGCATTTATTGCGAGTTTTTTTTATATTTATTTTTAATGGACAAATTAGTAAAAAAATTAAAAAACCCTGTTTGGTATTCATTAAACGAAACTCACAATTCGTTTCTTATTGAATATGATGGTGTTCGTTTTTACCACCCAGAAATTTGCACTTTTGGAGCCTTTTTTGATCCTTCAAAAACAACGAAAGCTTTGAATGAATATTCTAAAATAAGTGAACGTTTTTTTTTAGTATCTGAAAATCTAATACCCATTATAGATTCAAAAAAGGTACTTCTAGAAAAAAAAATTAATGGATGTCAAATGGTTCTTGAAAATTTAGTAGAAGTAGAAATTTTAGAAAAAATCGTGTTATTAACACAAGAATATAGTAAAGAAATTTATGACTTAATTTGGTTGGTAATGCCAGGATATTATCAAATGAGAACTTTTGAAATGGGTAAATACTATGGTATTTTCAGAAACAATAAATTAGTTTCAATAACTGGCCAAAGAATGCAAACGAATGATTTTATAGAAGTAAGTGCTGTAGTTACACATCCAAATTATAGAAGAAAAGGATTTGGGAAGCAATTGGTCGCATATACTACGAAGCAAATTTTAAAAGAAAAAAAACGACCAATTTTACATACAAATAAAGGAAATACTGCTATTCCTCTTTATGAAAAATTAGGATATAAACAAACTCGAGATATGAATTGGTGGCTTTTCTGCAGAAAATAAAAGATTGAAATTTCCGCATCGTATGATATCTATATTTTAAATTAAATTTTACTAAAATGCCAAAAAAAGGGAAAGGGAAAGCAAAAAACACAGTTAATAAAGCGAAACACAACAAGCTAATGACTAGAAAAATTAATAAGTTAAAATTAGAAAAAATTCAGCATAAAGATCGTTTAAAAGCGATTATTAAAAAAGTAAATGAACTAAAAGAAAGTCAAAAATAATTATGAACTTCAAGTACTTTTTAGGTGTAATCATTTCAATTCCTATTTTACCTTTGTTGTATTTTCAAGGAAAAAATATTAGAAAAAAAGTTCCGAAACTTCGCGAGGCAAAAGAACCACAAGGTTTTGTAAATAATAATTTTAATGAAACAATAAATATTATTTCTATAGGAGAGAGTACTATTGCGGGAGTTGGAGTTGACTTCCATAAAAACGGATTTACAGGTGCTATGGCAAATTCACTTTCTGAAAAACTAGCGTGCAATATAAAATGGAATGTTTATGCAAAAAGTGGATATACCGTTAAACATGTTTGTGAAAAAATAATACCTAAAATTAAAGAACTTTCCTCGGATATTATTATTGTTGGTATAGGAGGAAATGATGCTTTTACTTTAAATTCTCCAAAAAAGTGGAATTCTGAGATTCATAACCTTATAAATTTACTCCAAAAAAAGTATCCAAAAACTCCAATATTTTTCACAAACATGCCACCCATAAAAGAGTTCCCTGCATTTACAAAAATCATAAAATTTGTGATTGGTAATTTAGTAGAAATTTTAGGTGTAGAATTGTATCACATCACAAACCATAAAGAATCTGTTTTCTATTTTAATGAAATAATAACACTAAAAAAATGGAGTAAAAAGTATTTTTTAGATGCACGTGATTCTAAAATTTATTTTAGTGATGGTGTTCATCCTTCATTGTTGACTTATAATTTGTGGGGAAAAGAAATGGCAGAATTTATTTTTAAAAGGATAAAAAGGTAGTCCCCATAATATAATACCCAGGCTTTTGCCTGGGTATTATTATTTAAAACTTAATATTAATCTATTGATCTATCGAACCTAAAACACGTTTCATAAAAGCGTTTAGCGCTTCTTTTTTTGGGGTTCCTTCTTTCATCATTTTATCTACTTCTACGGCTCCGTATAAATTAGAAATCAATTCTCCAATAACATCTAATTCTTCATCTTTTAAGGATGAAACTTCGGTTATGGTCTCTAAAGTTTCTATTGTTTCTAAAATATAATCTTGATCGTTTTCTTCGATAAAATTAATCAAGTGTTTGATTACTGGTAGTTTCATAATTATACAACTTCATTTACCAAGTCTTTGAGGACTTCAAACTTGTTTGTTTGCGTTTGATTTACAAATTTACCATCTACAAAAGTTGCGAATGTTGGCAAATTACTAACATCTGCTAATTTTCTACTTTCTGGAAATTTTTCTGCATCCGCTAATACAAAAACTGTCTCTTGATTTTCTGAAGAAAGTTTCTTGAATTTCGGCTTCATAATTCTGCAGTTTCCACACCATCCTGCAGAATACTGTACAATAACAGTTTTGTTGCCAGTAACGATTTCAGATAAATTATCTTGACTTAATTCTTGAAGCATAATTAATTATATATTATAGATTAATAACTAATGAGAAGCTAAATATGCTGCAGTCCCTTTTGCATTTGGAGACATTGCATCTTTTCCTTCTTCCCAATTTGCAGGACAAACCTCACCGTTTGTTTGCACATGAGCAAAAGCATCTATTAAACGTAAAAATTCATTTACATTTCTTCCTACTGGCATATGGTTGATTCCTTCATGAAAAACAGTCCCTTCTTCATCAATTAAATACGTTGCTCTATAAGTAACATTGTCTCCTTCAACCTGAACAGTATCTGTAGCTTCATCGTAACTTTCATTGGTAATATCTAAAATTCCTAAAATTGAAGATAAGTTTCTGTTACTATCTGCTAAAATAGGGTATGTAACACCTTCAATACCTCCATTATCTTTAGAAGTACTTAACCAAGCGAAATGAACTTCTGGAGTATCACATGAAGCACCAATTACAATTGTATTTCTTTTTTCGAATTCTCCTAAAGCAGCTTGAAAAGCGTGCAATTCTGTAGGACAAACAAATGTAAAATCTTTTGGGTACCAGAATAATAACACTTTCTTTTTGTTATTAATTGCTTCTTCTAATACATTTAGTTTAAATGTATCTCCCATTTCATTCATTGCGTCTACATTTAAATTTGGGAATTTTTTTCCAACTGCTGTTGCCATTTTTTTATATTTATATTATTACTATTTAATTTATGATACAAATATAAATAAGACATCAATTTAAACTAAAAAAAGTTGATGCGAACTTTTTATATTCGCATCAACTTTTTTTATACCTTTTCTTTCTTAAATATTAATAGTTATTTTTTTTTGGATATGATTTGAAAAATGAAATTACAAATGCCAAAAATGATATGATCAAGCCCAAAATCACTTTATTCAATTCAATTTGCTCATGGATTTCTAAATTTAGAGCATCCATTCTCCATGCAAATGCTCTATACATAATGCAAAAGGTATATGCCCAAGCACCACTTAACAAACCGATTCCTCTTTTTGTTTTTATATTTACTATTCCGGCAAACAACAATAAAAAAACACTGATATAGTCTGCAATCAACTGAATTAAAGATTGCTGATACGTTATGTGATACCAGGTATCTAAAATAAAATAGACGACAGCAAATATAATGGCTCAGGAACTCAAATACTTTGCTGGAAAATGTCTATTAATGATTATTTCTATTAATTTTAAAATATAACTTCAATTAAAAACCTAAGTATTTAAACCCTATAACTATTTAGAAGCAAAAAGAGCAATATCATTTTTTGTGACTTCTTTTTCACCTAAAATAATTAAACGTTCAACAACATTGCGTAATTCACGAATATTACCTGTCCAATCATATTCTTGCAAAAGTTTAATTGCTTCTGAAGAAAATTGTTTTTTGGGAGTTCCTTGTTCTTGAGAAATTTTTTTTGTGAAAAAATCTACTAATAAAGGGATATCTTCTCTTCTATCATTTAATGCAGGAACCTTAATTAAAATTACGGCTAATCTATGATACAAATCCTCTCTAAATTTACCTTTAGAAATTTCTTCCTGAAGATTTTTATTAGTAGCTGCAACAACCCTAACATTTACTTTTATGTCTTTATCAGAACCAACTCTAGAAATTCTACTTTCTTGCAAAGCTCTTAAAACTTTAGCTTGCGCAGACAAACTCATATCACCTATTTCATCTAAGAAAATAGTTCCTCCATTTGCAGCTTCAAATTTACCTGCCCTGTCTTTATTTGCTCCTGTAAAAGAACCTTTTACATGTCCAAATAATTCACTTTCTATTAATTCTGATGGTATAGCTGCGCAGTTAACCTCAATCATTGGTGCTTTTGCTCTATCTGATTTTTCGTGTAACCAATGCGCTACTAACTCTTTTCCTGTTCCATTTGAGCCTGTAATTAGAACTCTAGCATCTGTAGCTGCTACTTTTTCAATAATATTTTTTATTTGAGAAATAGCATCACTTTTACCAATCATCTGATAACTTTTACTTACCTTTTTCTTTAATCTTTTATTTTCTAAGGTTAATGTTTTTTTATCAAGAGCATTTCTTACTGTATTTAAAAGTCTGTTCAAATCTGGAGGTTTAGAAATATAATCGAAAGCACCTAAGCGCATTGTATTAACTGCAGTCTCTAGATCTCCATGTCCAGAAATCATTACAATTGGTATTTCTGGCTTTATTTTCTTGGCCTTTTCTAATACCTCAACACCATCCATTTTTGGCATTTTAATATCGCATAGAACTAAATCGTAGTCATGGTTTTTTATCATTTCTATCCCTAACAATCCATCTTCAGCTTCTTCTACATGATACGCCTCATTTTCTTCCGAAATAATTTTTGATAAAACTCTTCTAATAGCAGCTTCATCTTCAATAATTAATATTTTTGGCATACTTATTTTTCTTGTTTTATAAGGTGAATATCTCTCTGAGGAAATGGAATTACAATCTTATTTTCTCTAAATTTTTTATCGATAGCAAAACGTAAATCACTTTTTATGGTTTGATGCTCATAACTATTATTAATCACAAAGAGTAGTTTAAATTGTAATGAACTTTCTCCAAAATCTGTAAATAACACTTTTGGCACAGTCGATTTTAAAACTTTAGGATGAGCAGAAGCAACATCAATTAAAATATCTTTGACCAGTTCTACATCAGAACCATATGCAACTCCTACTTCCACCCCCTCAGTTGTTTGAATTCCGTTTTGAGTCCAATTATAAAGACTATTTGTTAAAAACTTATGATTTGGTATAATCAATACTTTGTCATCAATGGTAATAGCCCTGGTAGTTCTTAATCTAATCTCGTCTACTTTACCTACTTTATCTTCTATTTCAATAATATCATTTACATGAAGTGATTTATCGACCAAAATAAAAATGCCAGACATTATATCTTGAAACAAGGTTTGTAAACCTAAACCAATACCCACCAATAATGCGGCAGAACCAGCTAATAAAACACTTACATTTATACCTGAAGACTCTAAAGCGATTACTAAGACTATTGTGTAAACAAAATATTTTACAAATGAAAATACCGCTTTAAATTTACCTTTATCTTCTTCGTCTAATTTTCTATTAACGATTCTTTTAAAGAGTTTTAAAAATAAACCTGTTAAGAAAAAAACAAGAATTACAAATAGAATTGTTTTTACATCTATATGAATGTCATCTGTAATATTTATAGAATAGCTTAAAAACTCTTTTAATTTTATCATAAATCTAACCTTAATATTTTAACCATTTATACAAATCTTTATAAGTTGGTTTTTTACCATACATTAGGATACCAACTCTATAGATTTTAGCAGCCAACCATACCATAAATACAAAAGTAACCAATAATAATGCCATAGATATTGCCAATTCATACCAAGAAACTCCAAACGGAACCCTCATTAACATTACTATTGGAGACGTGAATGGAATGTGTGAAAAAAGCACAGCTATTGAACCATGAGGATCATTAATTACCGTTGCAAAGCCAACATAAACTCCTAAAATTAAAGGCAACATTATTGGCAACATAAATTGTTGTGTATCTGTTTCGTTATCAACAGCTGCACCAATTGCAGCAAATAAAGAACTGTATAACATAAAACCACCTAAGAAGTAAAAAATAAATAGTACAAATATTTTTAAAATTGGAAGTTTTAAAATTTCTTGAATAATAACCTCACCTTTATCACCTGAAGTAATTTGTTTTACAGCATCCATTTGCGCTACAGGAACTCTTGAAGTTTGCATTTCAACAATATCAACACCAAGCATAGAGGAAGCAACTGTAGTAATTACAAAAAGTATAATTCCCCAAATAAAGAACTGTAATAAACCTGCCGAAGCATTTCCTAAAATCTTACCCAACATAAGTTGGAAGGGTTTTACCGAAGAAACAATAATTTCAATAATTCTACTTGTCTTTTCTTCAATAACACTCCTCATTACCGAGGTCCCATAAATGATTACAAACATCATTAATAAATAACCTGCAATTAAACCAACACCAATTTTTAATCCGTTTATCAATTTAGATGATTCTTCACCAGAAAAATTAAACATTTTTATATCAGTATTTATTCTAGAAGCTTTTATTTTTTTAACATCTATTCCAAAGTTATTGAGTTTTTCATTTCTTATTTTTGATTCTATTTTACTTTCTAGAGAATTCATTAAAGACATTCCAGGAGAATCTTTTGAATAAAACTCTATCGACTTTGCTAACAACTCTAAACTATCTTGCTGAGGTATGAGTAACACTCCATAATAATTTCCTGCTTCAACTCTTTTCTTTGTTTCATCTATTCCTAAAACTGTATAATCTAAATAATGAATTGTTTTGGTGTCTTTAAAATCTTCTTTAAGGAACATCCCAGAATCATCAACATATACTATTTTCTTAACTTTTTCGTCATTTTTTTGCATTAAAAAATAAATCAAAGCACCCATTCCTACCATAATTAGTGGACTCAAAAAAGTCATCACTATAAAAGATTTATTTCGAACTTTTGCTATAAATTCTCTCTGAATAATTAGTTTTAACTTGCTCATTTCTTTTGGCTATTTTTATTTACTGCCTGAATAAATATATCATTTGCACTTGGTATCAATTCTACAAAATGCTGCACCTCACCTCTACTTGTTAAAAATGATAACAAATCATTTGCAGAATTTCCTTCAGTCAATTTTATATTTAATGTTAAACTATCATTTAATAATTTAAAATTTGAAGGAAAAACCTCAAAATTTTCTTTCAATTTCTGTTCCACTTCTATAGCGTTAGTTGTATTTAAACCAACTTGAAAAGTATGCGTTCTAAAGTTGCGTTTAATATCATCTAACTTTCCATCTAAAATTTTATTTGATTTATCAATCAATGCAATTTCATCACACATTTCCTCTACAGATTCCATTCTATGAGTTGAAAAAATAATAGTTGCTCCTTCATCACGTAATTGTAGAATTTCTTTGGCAATTAATTGAGCATTAATAGGATCAAAACCAGAAAAAGGTTCATCAAAAATCAATAATTTTGGTTGATGTAAAACAGTAACTATAAACTGTACTTTTTGTGCCATCCCTTTAGACAATTCTTCAATTTTTTTTCCCCACCATTCAGAAATATCAAATTTTTCAAACCAATACTTTAAGCGCTTTCTTGCTTCAGATTTAGGCAATCCTTTTAATTGCGCTAAGTATAATACTTGTTCACCTACTTTCATCGATTTATACAAACCCCGTTCTTCTGGCAAATACCCGATTTGTGCTATATGCATAGGTGCTAAAACATCTCCATCTAACAAGATAGAACCACTATCTGGCATTGTAATTTGATTTATAATTCTTATTAATGATGTTTTTCCCGCACCATTTGGACCCAACAAACCAAAAACACTTCCTTTAGGAATATGCAAAGAAACGTTGTTTAGTGCTGTAAAATCTCCATACTTTTTTACAACATTATTCACTTCTAATAAATTCTTCATCAAGTCTACTCTTTTTTTAAAACTTTATATTATCACAAACTTACATATTTTATGAATATTAATGTACAAAGTCATAAAAGCATGCTACTTAATTTTATGTTAAATTTACTATGCACGCATAACTTTTTTAAAATTTACTATGCATGCATAATAAATTTGATTATATTTGAACAATGGATAAATACAAATCAATAGATCATGAATTAAGAGCAACATGGCAAGCTGTTGCAAAGATGTATAACGAGCAAGCAATTAAACATGATAGCACGATGGCTACAGCTTTTGTTTTATTAAATATTGATAAACAAAACGGAACGCCATCTACAGCATTAGGTCCTTTAATGGGAATGGAACCTACAAGTCTGTCAAGAATTTTAAAAGCAATGGAAGATAAAGGTGCTATTTGTAGAGAAAAAAACCCTGAAGATGGAAGAAGCGTTATTATAAAATTAACTGATTATGGCAAAGAAATGCGAAAAATTTCTAAAGGACATGTAATACAATTTAACGAAACTATTAAAGGACAACTTTCTGAAAAAGAGTTAGAAGGTTTTTTCAAAGTAACATCAACAATTAACAAAATGATTGCAGAAAAAGATATTTATGAAAATATAAACACAAAAAATGTACAAAAAAAATAGCCTAATGACTAGAAGAATAAAAAAAGTAGCAATAGTTGGCTCTGGAATTATGGGAAGCGGAATTGCATGTCACTTTGCAAACATTGGAGTTGAAGTTTTATTATTGGATATTGTTCCAAGAGAAATCAACGACAAAGAAAAAGCAAAAGGGTTATCGCTCAAAGACAAAGTTGTTCGAAATCGCTTGGTGAATGATGCGCTGAAAACTTCCCTAAAATCCAAACCTTCTCCCATTTATAATCAAAAATTTGCAGATCGAATTACGACAGGTAATTTAGAAGATGATATTTCAAAAGTAGCAGATGCAGATTGGATTTTAGAAGTTGTTGTAGAAAGACTAGACGTTAAAAAATTAGTCTTTGAAAAATTAGAAAAACACAGAAGACCAGGAACTATTATCTCATCGAATACTTCTGGCATTCCTATTAAATTTATGAATGAGGGAAGAAGTGAAGACTTCCAAAAGCATTTTGCAGTAACTCACTTTTTTAATCCACCAAGATATTTAAAACTTTTTGAGGTTGTTCCTGGTCCTAAATGTGATCAAGCTGTTACAGATTTTTTAATGATGTATGGTGAAAAATTTTTAGGAAAAACAGCTGTTTTAGCTAAAGATACGCCAGCTTTTATTGGAAACAGAATCGGAATTTTTGGAATTATGAATTTATTTCATATTGTAAAAGAGATGGGATTAACGATAGAAGAAGTAGATAAATTGACCGGTCCTGTCATTGGTCGCCCAAAATCTGCAACTTTTAGAACCATTGATGTCGTTGGTTTAGACACTCTTGTTCATACAGCAAATGGAGTTAAAGACAATTGCCCAGAAGATGAAATGAAAGATCAGTTTGTGATTCCCGATTTTATAAATAAAATGATGGAAAACAAATGGTTAGGAAGTAAAACCAAACAAGGTTTTTACAAAATGACCAAGGATGCCAATGGTAAAAAAAATATTCTTTCCTTAAATTTAAATACCTTAGAGTATAGAGAAAAAAAATCAGCAAAATTTGCAACTTTAGAACTCACAAAAACAATTGATAATATAACTGATCGATTTAAAGTATTAGTCGCTGGTAAAGATAAAGCAGGTGAGTTTTATAGAAAGAGCTTTGCTGCAATGTTTGCGTATGTTCAAAATAGAATTCCTGAAATTTCTGACGAAATATATAGAATTGATGATGGTTTAAGAGCCGGATTCGGATGGGAACATGGACCCTTTCAAATTTGGGATGCAATTGGTGTTGCCAAAGGAGTAGAAATCATGAAAGATGAAGGAAAACAGCCAGCAACTTGGGTTACAGAAATGTTAGCGAATGGAGAAACTTCTTTTTACTCTGTAAAAGAAGGAGCAACCTATTATTATGATATTCCTTCAAAATCTCAAACAAAAAAACCGGGTCAAGAATCTTTTATTATTTTAGACAACATCAGAAAATCAAACGAAGTTTGGAAAAATGCTGGAGTTATTATTGAAGATATAGGAGATGGAATTTTAAATTTAGAATTCCAATCTAAAATGAATACCATTGGTGGAGATGTTCTTGTTGGTATTAACAAAGCGATTGATTTGGCTGAAAAAGAGCACCAAGGATTAGTTATTGGTAATCAAGCGGCTAACTTTTCTGTGGGTGCAAATATAGGAATGATTTTTATGATGGCTGTCGAGCAAGAATATGATGAATTAAATTCTGCTATAAAATATTTTCAAGATACAATGATGCGGATGAGATACTCTTCAATACCAACAATTTCTGCTCCTCATGGAATGACTTTAGGTGGTGGTTGTGAAATTTCTTTACACGCAGATAAAATTGTAGCTGCCGCAGAAACCTATATGGGATTAGTCGAATTCGGAGTGGGAGTAATTCCAGGAGGAGGAGGCTCTAAAGAAATGGCTTTAAGAGCTTCAGATTCTTTTAATGAAGGTGATGTTGAACTCAATTCTTTACAAAAAAACTTTTTAACTATAGGTATGGCTAAGGTATCAACCTCTGCATATGAAGCCTTCGATTTAGGACTACTTCAAAAAGGAAAAGATACGATTGTTGTTAACAAAGAAAGACAAATAGCTACTGCAAAAGCACATGCAAAGTTAATGGCAGAAAGTGGGTATACACAACCTGTAAAACGCAAAAATGTAAAAGTATTAGGAAAACAAGCTTTGGGAATGTTTTTGGTAGGAACAGATTCTATGGAACATTCTAAATATATATCTGCACACGATCAAAAAATAGCAAATAAACTAGCCTATGTAATGGCAGGGGGAGATTTATCTGAACCAACTATGGTTACTGAACAATACTTATTAGATATTGAAAGAGAAGCGTTTTTATCCCTTTGTTCAGAAAGAAAAACGTTGGAAAGAATTCAGCATATGTTAAAAACTGGTAAACCGTTAAGAAACTAAAATTATGAAAACAGCATACATAGTAAAAGCATATAGAACAGCAGTTGCAAAGGCCCCAAAAGGTGTTTTTCGTTTTAAACGTGCAGATGAGTTGGGGGCAGAAACCATCCAATACATGATGAAAGAATTACCGAATCTAGATGTAAAACGAATAGATGATGTAATTGTGGGAAATGCAATGCCAGAAGGTTCTCAAGGATTAAATATGGCACGTTTTATCTCTTTAATAGGGTTGAATTCTGTAGATGTCCCAGGAGTCACTGTAAATCGTTTTTGTTCATCAGGACTGGAAACTATTGCAATGGCTGCCGCTAAAATACAGGCAGGAATGGCAGAATGTATCATTGCAGGTGGAGCAGAAAGCATGAGCTCTGTTCCCATGACTGGTTATAAACCAGAATTAAATTATGATACTATTAAATCGGGTCATGCTGATTATTATTGGGGAATGGGAAATACAGCAGAAGCTGTTGCAAATCAATTTAAAATTTCTAGAGAAGATCAAGATGAATTTGCTTTTAATTCCCACATGAAAGCTTTAAGAGCGCAAACAGAAAATCGTTTTCAAGATCAAATAGCTCCAATAGAAGTTGAAGAGACTTACTTAGATGCAAATGGTAAAAAAGCAACACGAAAATATACAGTTACTAAAGATGAGGGTCCAAGAAAAGGAACTTCCACAGCTGTTTTAAACAAATTACGTGCAGTATTTGCTGCTGGAGGAAGTGTTACTGCTGGAAACTCTTCACAAATGAGTGACGGCGCAGCTTTTGTAATGGTAATGAGCGAAAAAATGGTAAAAGAATTGAACATAGAACCTATCGCAAGAATGGTAAACTATGCAGCAGCAGGTGTGGAACCAAGAATTATGGGAATTGGACCAGTCGCTGCAATTCCGAAGGTATTAAAACAAGCAGGATTGCAACAAAAAGATATTGATTTAATCGAATTGAATGAAGCTTTTGCTTCTCAGTCTTTAGCAGTAATGCGTGAGTTGGATTTAAACCAAGACATTGTAAATGTAAATGGGGGTGCCATTGCGCTCGGACATCCTTTAGGCTGCACCGGAGCCAAGCTATCTGTACAATTATTTGACGAGATGCGTAAAAAAGAAATGAAAAGCAAATACGGTATGGTAACAATGTGTGTGGGAACTGGTCAAGGTGCCGCTGGTGTATTTGAATTTTTAAACTAAAGAATAAAATTATAGAATGAAAAAAACAGAAAAAGAAATTTTAAGAGGAGGTCAATTTTTAGTTAAAGAAACTTTATGTGAGGATGTGTTTACTCCTGAGGATTTTTCAGAAGAACAAATAATGATGAAAGAAGCCGTTAAAGAATTTAACGAGCGTGAAATTATTGCTCACAGAGATCGTTTCGAAGCGAAAGACTATAAACTCACGGAAGAAGTTATGAAAAAAGCTGGAGAACTTGGTTTCTTGGGTGTCGCTGTTCCTGAAGAATATGGAGGAATGGGAATGGGTTTTGTATCTACAATGTTAACCTGTGAGTATATCTCAAGTGGAAATGGGTCTTTAAGTACTGCATTTGGTGCACACACAGGTATTGGTACAATGCCAATTACATTATATGGTACAGAAGAACAAAAGCAAAAATATGTAACTAAATTAGCAACCGGAGAATGGATGGGTGCGTACTGTTTAACAGAACCAGGGGCAGGATCTGATGCAAATTCTGGAAAAACTACAGCAACACTTTCTGCTGATGGTTTATCCTACAAAATTAACGGACAAAAAATGTGGATATCGAATGCAGGGTTCTGTAATTTGATGATTGTTTTTGCTCGTATAGAAAATGATAAAAATATTACTGGGTTTATCGTTGAATATGACGCTTCTATCTCTAATGGAATAACCTTAGGTGAGGAAGAACACAAGCTAGGAATTCGGGCAAGCTCAACGCGTCAGGTATTCTTTAATGACACTATTGTTCCAATAAAAAATATGTTATCAGTTCGTGGCGGTGGTTTTAAAATTGCTGTAAATGCATTAAATGTTGGACGAATTAAATTGGCTGCAGCATGCATAGACTCTCAAAGAAGAGTTACAGAAACTGCATTAAAATATGCAACAGAACGCAAACAATTTAAAACTCCTATAGCAGATTTTGGAGCTATTAAAGCAAAATTAGCTGAAATGGCTACCAATACGTATGCAGGTGAATCTGCTAGTTATAGAGCTGCTAAAGATATTGAAGATAGAATTAACGCTCGTTTAGCCGATGGGAATTCTCACAGTGAAGCAGAATTAAAAGGTGTAGAAGAATATGCCATTGAATGTTCTATTTTAAAAGTTACAGTTTCTGAAGATGTTCAGGCTTGCGCTGATGAAGGAATTCAAATTTTTGGTGGCATGGGGTTTTCTGAAGAAACGCCTATGGAAGCTGCTTGGAGAGATTCAAGAATTTCACGTATTTATGAGGGAACTAATGAAATTAATAGAATGCTCTCAGTGGGTATGTTGATTAAGAAAGCAATGAAAGGCCATGTTGACTTATTAGGGCCAGCCACTGCTGTTGCTAATGAATTAATAGGCATTCCTTCTTTTGATACACCAGATTATTCTGAATTGTTTGCAGAAGAAAAAGAAATGATTTCGAAACTGAAAAAAGTTTTCTTAATGGTTGCAGGTTCTGCAATTCAAAAATTTGGACCAGATTTAGAAAAACATCAACAGTTATTAATAGCAGCTGCTAATATTTTAAATGAAGTATACATGGCAGAATCTACGGTATTAAGAGCAGAGAAAAATGTAAAACGTTTTGGAGAAAATGCACAAGAGGGACAAATTTCAATGGCAAAATTATACTTATACAATGCTGTAGATATCATTATAAAAAATGGTAAAGAGGGTATTATTTCTTTTGCAGAAGGAGATGAACAACGTATGTTGTTGATGGGATTAAAACGTTTTACTAAATATGTAAATTATCCAAATGTAATTGAATTACGCAATTTGATTGCAGAAAAATTAAAAGCAGAAAATAAATACTGTTTTTAAAAATATTTAAAAAATTCTTGACTTTCATAAGTTTAGAATTAGTTGTTTGTTTTGAGAGATCATTTTTAAAGATGGTCTCTTTTTTTAAACATCTTTTTTTACTTAACCATTACTCTTTTTTATAATATTTCGTAAATTCGAACTCAAAATAAGACTCATGAAATTCATTTATTATATTTCAATTTGTTCCTTATTCCTTTTTAGTAACAAGTCAGATGGAACAAAAAAAAGAAACCCTGTAAATATTTTTAAAAGTAAGGTTAAACATCCAAAATTTAATACATACTGGTATGCCGGTAAAGCAGAAATAACTTCTTATCAATTAACTCAAAGTAGGTATGGCGAAATTCATATAGGAACTGCTGTAAATATTTTTGTTACCGAAGATTTTTTACCCCTAAAACAAGTAAAAGCAGATAATAAAAACAAAACTAATATAGCCGTTTTAAAATTAAATAGTACTAAAAAATTTGTGACAGGTATTTACCCATATTCTTTAATGACGAGTACTTTCTCTCCAATTAATAATTTAAAAAAAGCTATTAAAATTTCTTTTTCTGCACAAGAATGGTGTGGAAACACTTTTATTCAATTAAATAATAGAGAAGAATTTGATGTTAATTTTTATTCATATTTTGAAAGTAATGCTGACAAAAAAATAACCTTAAAAAAAGAAATCTTAGAAAATGAGCTTTGGAATATTCTTCGAATAAACCCAAAAAAATTACCTATCGGAAACATAAATATCATTCCTTCTTTTGAATTTTTAGCTTTAAATCATCAAAAAATTAAGGCCTACAAAGCTGAAACCGCATTGAAAGAAGGTACTCATTTTATAAAGTACTCTATTTATTATCCATCATTGGAAAGAAAATTAATTATAAAGGCTACCAAAGAATTTCCTTTTACTATTGAAAGTTGGGAAGAAACAATTTCTAAAGGGGAAGAAAAGTTAATAACAAAAGCTATCAAAATTAAAACAATTCAATCCAAATATTGGAATAAAAATGGAGCTACTGACACAAAAGAAAGGAAAGAATTAGGTTTGTAATTTATTAGTAATTTCTGTATTACAATCCATTTAATATCAATACTTTTGCACGCAATTTGAAAACACCATAGATGAAGCGCATAAAAGAATATAAAAAACTTTTTAAAATAGAAGGCCCTATTAACCTAAAGGAATTAAAAACAGCCTATAGAGGTTTGGTCAAAGAATGGCATCCAGATAAATTTCAAGATCAAGAAAAAAAGGATGAAGCAGATGTTATGAGTACTCAAATTATAGATGGGTATCATTTTTTAGTTAGCATTGCTCCAGAAACTAAAGAAGCTAATTTAAATGCTTACAAAACAACAATTTCAGAGTTTCAGGTTGCAGACTGGCATCATAAAAGTATGTTATTAGAAGTAACTTTTACAGACGGAAATAAATACGAATATTTTGGTGTTAGCAAAATTCTTTTCGGAAAATTTGTAAACGCAAAATCTATGAATAACTTTGGTAAAAGAAATATTTTTAACTCTTTTACGTATAGGAAATCTATGAAGGCTTCGGCAATTGTTTAAACTCATTTATTTAAAACATACATTAAAAAAGAGATTACGAATAGTTTTGTAATCTCTTTTTTAATGTATAAAGTTTATAAATATTTATTCTAAAGCTCCTAAATAACGCTCTGCATCTAAAGCTGCCATACAGCCAGTACCTGCGGCAGTTACAGCTTGTCTGTATTCTTTATCTTGTATATCTCCAGCAGCAAAAACTCCTGGTAAATTTGTTTTGGTTGTTTTTCCTTCTGTTATTAAGTATCCGGTTTCATCCATCTCTAAAACACCTTTAAATAAATCTGAATTTGGAGTATGACCAATTGCAATAAAAACACCTGTCACGGAAATATCATGTTTTTTATTTGTTTTATTGTTGATAGCTCTCACGCCTTCAACAACATTACTACCTAAAACTTCATCAATTTCTGTGTTGTATAATACTTCAATATTAGCAGTTTTATTCACTCTATGTTGCATTGCTTTAGAAGCTCTCATAAAGTCTTTACGAACCAATACCGTAACCTTACTACAAATATTAGACAAATAGGTTGCTTCTTCTGCTGCAGTGTCTCCTGCTCCAACAACAACAACATCCTGACCCTTGTAGAAAAAACCATCACAAGTAGCACATGCAGAAACTCCTCCTCCAATTAAACGCTGCTCACTTTCTAAACCTAAATATTTTGCAGTTGCTCCTGTAGATATAATAACAGTTTCAGCTTCTATATGTTTCGATTCATCAACAATAATTTTATGTATTCCACCTATTTTATCACTTAAATCAACATTAGTAACCAAACCAAAGCGAACTTCAGTCCCAAAACGTTCTGCTTGTTTTTTCAAGTCTTCCATCATAGCTGTTCCATCGGTTCCATTAGCATACCCTGGAAAATTATCTACTTCTGTAGTTGTTGTTAACTGACCCCCCATTTGCATTCCTGTATACATCACGGGCTTCATGTCTGCTCTTGCAGCATAGATAGCAGCTGTATAGCCGGCAGGACCAGAACCTATAATTAAACATTTAATTTTTTCTATTGTATCTGACATAATATTATCTATCGAGTTTGGAACCGTAAAAATATAGTTTTTTGTTATTTCTAATAGTGAATGTTTATAAGTTTTAACAATGAAAATATAACTCAATATAATTAAAGATTTAAGCTGAATAATAACCATTAATTTAATTGCTTTTTTATAAAAAGACTGTATATTTGTAGTCCTTAAATGGACAATCATTTTCGGGGTGTAGCGTAGCCCGGTCATCGCGCCTCGTTTGGGACGAGGAGGTCGCAGGTTCGAATCCTGCCACCCCGACTAAAAAAGCTAAAATCGTAAGATTTTAGCTTTTCTTATTTTATAAAAATGTTCACTGTTTATATTCTTTTTTCTGAGCAATTACAAAAGTAT
>Ga0115008_10000015_pt1 | contig 94869 bp, 73 predicted proteins | sample FraStrMetagenome_FD_87164 | JGI IMG/M metagenome (GOLD analysis project Ga0115008, IMG submission 87164) | Marine eukaryotic phytoplankton communities from Arctic Ocean - Fram Strait ARC3M Metagenome | ecosystem: Environmental > Aquatic > Marine > Oceanic | place: Fram Strait | collected... | reverse complement strand
TGTAATGCAACATCTGATGTTACCGTAGACTATAAAGGATACTTCACTGAAGGTACTATTTTTGACGAAAGTAACTCGACAGGAATCACCTTCAACTTAAGTGGTGTAATTGCCGGATGGACAGAAGGCATCCCCTATTTTAAAGAAGGTGGTCATGGGATACTACTTGTCCCATCTGCACTTGGGTATGGAGATCAATCAAATGGTGGAATTCCAGCCAATACTGTTTTGATTTTTGACGTATCACTCTTAGAGGTACTTTAACGAATCGCTTCCTAAGACTTATTCTTCTCCTCAATCCATTTAGATAAAAAACGATTACTCATAAGGGATTGATGCTGGAGTAATTGTTGAATAAAATACGTTTCCCGGTGTGATTTAAGGTCACGTTGAATCTCAAAAAAACGATCTTTAAATTTTTCTAAATAAATTTCTGATTTAAATCGTTTTTGAATAATTTCAAATCCCCGTGCTTGAGATGCTTCCCACAACACTTCGTCCGAATACAAATTAACCGCACCATCTACAAATTCATCCAGGCTGTCTGTAGCCACACCACACCAATTCTGTGCGTCAGCCATTGCCTCTGCACCAACCAAGGTTGTTACAGACGGGGTCCCTGAAACCATTGCCTCCAAGAGCTTTCCTTTCACCCCTGCTCCAAATCTCAATGGTGCCAAGCTAACTTTTGACTTACATGTAACTTCCATAGCATCATCAACCCTTCCGTGAATTAAAAACCCTTGTTTAGGGTTGTGAAAACCCAACACTTTTTGAGATTGATAGGCACCATAAATATTTAATACTGCATGTGGTAATTTTGCGAGAATTTTTGGCCAGATCGATTCTTTCAAAAAACGAAGCGCATCCCAATTTGGTTCGTGGTAAAAATTGCCTATAAACATAAACCCATCTCGCGAATCAAAGCAAGGTATCGGCCCTATGCTTTCTTCAGCAAAAACAGGCAAATGAAATAAAATTGATTTTGGTACTTGAAAGGACACACTCAATAGCTCCATCTCAACATCAGAAACCAATAAGGTTAAATCACTTCTATAAATAGATGCTATTTCTCGCATTGCATCATTTGTGCGAAGTTCAACATCACTTAAATTACCTGTGTTTTTAATGCTTGATTGCCTAGCGCGTCTTAGAAAATGAAGGTCTTCTGTGTTTAAAACACGAAAAGCATCGGGGCACTGTTCCATTATTCGCCAACCAAATTGTTCTTCAGTCATAAATCGATCAAAGACTACAACCTGAGGAGACAGCTTTGAAACAAACCCATCAAACGAACTCGAATTCAATTCAATCGATACGATTTCAATAGCTAAACGCTCTAAATCAAATTGAAATGCACTCTTTTTTGCTGTAGAAGCAAATGTGATTTTATAACCCAAACTTTGATAAAAAGAAATCAGTTGCATCATTCGGGTGCCCGCTGCTGAAGATTTTGGCTCAGGCCAAACCTTCCCAATAATTAATAGTGATTGATTTCTTTTCACAGCCTAAATATAAAGCAATAATCAGAGTTTCTTGTATTTTTGCTAAAACACAAACTATGAGTAAGCCATTTCACATTATTGAGCCTAAAGTTAAGAAGGTACCATTAATTCTAAGTGTCCCACATTGCGGAACAGATTTCCCTGAAGAGTTGACAAACGACTATGTTCCAGAAATGATGGCCTCACCTGACGACACAGACTGGTTTGTGCATCAACTCTATAATTTTGCTTCTGAAATGGGAATCACCATTATTTATGCAAAGTATAGCCGTTGGGTTATCGACTTAAACCGTGACCCTGAAAGTGCACCTTTATACAATGATGGTCGAATTATTACAGGACTTACAACCACAACGGACTTTTTTGGAAGAGCCATTTATACCTCCGAAAACAAAATACCCGATCAAGCTGAAATAGAACGTAGGCTAGAAAACTACTATTGGCCGTATTACGCAGAAGTTCAGTCACTTTTAGATGCACGCAAAGAAGAATTTGGCAAAGCCTTATTGTGGGATGCTCACTCTATTCGACACCTTGTTCCGACAATTCGAAAGGACGTTTTCCCTGATATGATTTTAGGAAATAACGATGAGAAAACGGCACATAAAAGCTTGATAAAAACAACACTCACAGAATTGACGTCAAGTAAATACGGGGTCAACCACAACACACCTTTTAAAGGAGGACATATTACACGATACTTTGGAAAACCCGAAAATGACATCCATGCACTGCAATTAGAAATGAATAAAATTTTATACATGGATGATACTGAAACTAAATTTGAAACAGACAGGGCAAATGCTGTTCGAGTCGTTTTAAAGCAGACATTCAGTGAATTAATAAAAACATTGGAAACACTTTAATTGACCCCATTCATTATGAATCATTATAAGTTTAAAGGACTTTTACAAAATGACGGTTGGCATACCGATGTTACAGTTTCTACGGATCATCTCGGAAAAATAACCGCAGTATCCAATACAAATGAATACGATGCCATTGCAACAAAAATCAATGGACTTGCTATTCCTGGATTTCAAAATGCACATTCCCATGCCTTCCAATATGCCATGGCAGGCTTAGCTGAAGTTCATGACACAACACACACCTCAGACAACTTTTGGTCTTGGCGTGATGCAATGTATAAATTAGCATTGAATGTAACTCCAGATCAAATGGAATCAATTGCAACAATGCTTTATAGTGAAATGGTTCGCCATGGTTATACAAATGTTGCTGAATTCCACTACGTGCACCACGACAAAAATGGATGCGAGTACGATAACTTATCGGAAATGGGAAGTCGAATGATTGCAGCAGCTAAAACCGCAGGCATAAACATTACACTAGTCCCTATTTTTTATCAAAAAGGAGGCTTTGGGAAAAATCCGGTTGAAGGGCAAAAACGATTTATTTCCCCGACAATCGACGCCTACTTAAAACTATTAGAATCCAGTGCAGAAGATTGCAAGCACTATTCAGGAGCTAACATTGGAATTGGTATCCATTCCATGCGGGGCGTTGAACCATTAGATATTAAAGAAATAGCAAAATCAGGCCCACAAGACATTCCATTTCACATCCACATATCAGAACAGTTAAAAGAAATTGAAGACAGCTTATCCTACTTAAACAAAAGGCCTGTTGAGTGGTTGTTAGACAATGTTTCTCTAACTGATCGTCACCATCTTGTTCACGCAACACACCTAACCAACGCAGAGACAATAGGCATTGCTAAAAGTGGCGCCAATGTTGTTTTATGCCCTACAACAGAGGGTAATTTAGGCGATGGCCTTTTCCCTTTGGTTGATTTTCAGAACGCCGGAGGAAATTGGAGCATTGGAACAGATAGTCATGTTGGAATTAATCCACTTGAAGAGTTGCGTTTACTCGATTACGGACAACGATTAATAACCCATAACAGAGACACTTTTGCTAAAACAAATGGGGATAGCGGAAGGTTTGCTATCGACATGAGTTTAAAAGCAGGACGAAAGGCAATGAATAATTTCTCTATGGATTATTTCAAAATTGGTGACTCTTTTAACGCATCAATTATAGATGCCAATTCTCCCCTAATTGCTACAACCTCTGATCAAAACAAAGCTTCGTCAATTATATACACTGCAGATTCAGGGCATCAACTTGGGACAATTGTAAATGGAAAAATTTGTGCAATTGACGGTAAACATACCCAAGGGGGAAAAATAAAATCGAACTTCATCAAAACATTAAATGAATTAAAAAATCGTTAATATGCCACATCATTTTATCCCCTCAAACTCTGTAAAAACAATAAAATGGTCTGGTGGAACAAGCTCTGAATTATTCATTTACCCGGAAGGTTCCGATTTTAAAACAGGCAATTATCAGGTACGATTAAGTATTGCTACAGTTGAAGTTGAAACTTCTGTGTTTACATCATTACCAGGAGTAAACCGTACACTAATGGTCTTAAAAGGACAATTACACCTAAAGCATGAAGGACAGCATGAAACGGTATTAAACCCACTTGAAAAAGATCAATTTTCTGGAAACTGGAACACTAAAAGCTGGGGAAAGGTTACTGATTTCAACCTAATGACCAAAGGGAACTGTAACGGGGTTTTAAATGGATATTCGCTAAAAGAAACACAAACCCTTTCACTTCATTCTTCTGAACAAAAAACCTTTATACATATACGAGAAGGAATTGTGAACATCAACAATACACGGGCAGAACCTGGAGCGTCGATTTTATTTACAGGTACCAATCGTATTTTGATTGACGCACTTAAAGATGCTTTAATTGTAGTTGTAGAAATAAAAAATCTTGAGTCGGGAGAGCTTAGCTAATTGTATTTTTCCCAACGCCTAAGCTCTCGTGCTATAAAAGCATGAAACTTATAGGGTGTTTCTATAGAAACATTCATCCTTTTATTCGTTACAGGGTGTTTAAATTCTAGCTGAACAGCACAAAGAAACATTCCTTTTTTAAGCAAGGTATTGCCCGCTTCACCATAGATCTTATCACCTACAATTGGGTGTCCTATCGACTTAGCGTGAATGCGCAGTTGATGCGTTCTACCTGTTTGAGGCTTAAACTCTACCAAGGTTACAAAATCATTACGCAATGAAGGAACGACTTTAAGTACCTTTAACGTTGACAACGCCTCTTGTTTATTTATACTTGAATTAATCTCTAAATCATTCGATTGCTCTCCTGTTAATAGCGCTACATACGTTTTTTCAATTTGTTTTTGTTCAAATAGTTTAGCCAATTGCGTATGCACATCCGCAGTTTTAGAAAATAAAACTAAACCACTTGTAGCTGAATCTAATCTGTGAACAGGTTTAACCCACTTCCAAGCATCAGGCTGTACTGATAACTTTACTCTATTAACGAGTGCATTCTCCAACGTTTCAAATTTATTCCCACTAACCGTTAATCCAGATGGCTTGTTAACCACAAGCAAGTAATCATCTTCATAAACAATGGGAACATCAAAATCATACGGTTTTGGTATTCGATGACCTGGATCAACCAATTCTATTTTATCATGCTCTTTAATCCACCACCCTTGATTCGCCAAATCTCCATTCAACAACAAACTTTGACGCTTGATTGCTTTCTTAATTGCATTTTTTGTTTGAAGCTGCGGGAAAATGCCAATTGCATAGTCGACAAAACGAATCTCTTGTTTCAGATCAATTACAATATGTGTATCAATAACAACCATAGATAAGACGAAAAAAGCCGCTCAATAAGAGCGGCTTCTAATTGCATTTTAATTAAAACTATTGCCTAACAATAAATGTTACACGACGATTTTTCGCCATTTTTAAGTCATCGTTATCTTCTTCTTGAATTTCAATGTTTGGTTTGTTTGATCCTTTCTGAGCAGCAATCATACGCCCTTCAGAAACACCTTTTTCCATCAAATACTTCATTACAACTCCAATACGTTTGTTATCCATATCCGCATAATAATCATTGTCAACACCAACATTGTCTTCCATCATGTTATTATGCCCATTAATTTGAAGTTTAAACCCAGGATTTGACTTTAACGTTTCTGTGATGATATTTAATGCAGATTTTCCTGCTGATGTCAATTTTGACTTACCAAAAGCAAAAAACAACTCTTGTGCTTCGATTCTATCTTCCGCAGTAGCATCTGCATTAAGATTTACTGATTTTTGATAAATTGTTGTTGAGTATTCACTCCCTCCTTCATCTGCTTGACAATCACACGACTCTCCTTTTTTCAATAATTTCACAGAAACATCGTCAAGGTAGTAATACGCCGCAGATTTCAAAATTGCAACTCTTGATTTAGGGTCTTTCTTCATTTTGGTATACTTCGTATTGCCATCTGAAATAAAATTACCAAGTGTAATCCACTTTTCACCACCTTGAGCTTGAACTACTCCACAAACCTCAGTCCAATTGTAACGAGCAGTCATTATTTTCTGGTAATTATCAAAGTGTAGCAACGAAGGCTCGCTAATAATTGGAGCTTTTGAACCTCCTGTTCCAAATTCTTTCTTACTCAATATTGCACCAATATTATTTACTGCATATCTAGACGCTTCAGCCAATGAGACATTAAACTTTACACAATATCGCATTCCTTTTTTAAGTGGCGATTCTAATTTCGACATTACATAAGAACGTGGCTTTTTTGTGTCTTTATAAGAGTAAGCTACAATTCCTACATAGTTCTCCCCTTCTCTTGCCTCTTCTTTTCCATAAACATTTGCAGGAACTGCAATGGCTGTGTTTTTACTATCCGTAAATAAATCAGCCTTTGCTCCTGTAGGAGATTTCCAACCTGTAGCATTTTCGATTGAACCCAATTTTTTTGGCTTTTTACCAATCGCTTCAAAGCTAGGGTTAGCCACTAAATTCTCTTCGTTTTGGCTAAAAGAAATGACAGACAACACACTAAATGTGATTGTTGAGATTAATTTAATTGTATTAGTAGTTAATTTCATAATTCTTTACTGTTTTAATAAATGTTTTAACCTTCTCTGGATCCATATCTGGATAAACACCATGGCCTAAATTAACAATATGTCTTTTACTTTTAAAAGAATCTAGCATATTCTTTGTTAATCGTTCTACTTCTGAATGAGATGAATAGAGTACACACGGGTCTAAATTACCTTGTAAAGTTATTGACTCACCTACTGATTTTCTAATTTCATCTACTTGCATGTTCCAATCAACGCCAACTGTATTACAACTCATAGCTGCAATTTCACTCACTGAGTTATAAGCCCCTTTAGCAAAAATCGTTACGGGAACCTCTGTGATTGCCGCTGCAATTCGATCCATGTATTTTAATCCAAACTCAGCATACTGTTCTTTTCCAAGAATACCTGCCCAAGAATCAAAAACTTGAACCATATGTGCTCCGGCTTTAATCTGTGCTTTTAAGTATTTAATCGTTACTTCTGTAATACGATTAAGCAATTCATGTGCCAAGGTTGGGTTTGTATACAATAGTTTACGAGATTCTGAGAATGTTTTTGACCCCTGTCCCTCTGTCATATAACAAAAGATTGTCCATGGAGCTCCAGCAAAACCAATCAGTGGAACCCGCCCGTTCAACGCTTTATTTGTTATTGAAATTGCTTCTGTAACATATCCCAATCGATCTTCAATGTCAAAATCTGTTTGCGCATAAATTAATTCGTCCATTGAACGAATTGTCTTTTCAAACCAAGGTCCTTTTTTTTCAATCATTTGATATTCCAAGCCCATTGCCTCAGGCACAACAAGAATATCCGAAAATATAATTGCAGCGTCTACCCCAAGTAAATCTACAGGCTGAATGGTTACTTCAGCAGCGCGTTCGGGTGTTTCTACCAGTTCTTTAAATCCACTTAATTCACCTCTAACGGCTCTATACTCTGGGAGTATTCTTCCAGCTTGTCTCATGAGCCACACAGGATATCTTTCAATATCCTCTCCACGGGCTGCTCTAAGAACTAAATCATTTTCAAATTTCATCACCGCTAAGTTACTAAAAAGCTAAAGTAAACAAGAGGAATAAGTACAGTGAATTCGCTTTAACACCAAACAATTTGACACTTTCCCTGTTTAGTGATGTAATCATTTGTTTTAGAAAATGGTTTTGAACCAAAAAAACCACGGTATGAAGACAAAGGAGAAGGGTGCGAACTCTCTATCACAAAATTTTGTGATCGATTAATATGAATTGCTTTTTTCTGAGCCTTACCTCCCCAAAGAATGTATACAACCCCCTCTTTTTCAGACAACAATGACATTACAGCATCTGTAAATAATTCCCATCCTTTTTTAGCATGGCTGTCAGCCTCACCTTCTCGAACAGTCAATACTGTATTCAATAATAACACCCCTTGCTCAGCCCAATCATTTAAGTCTCCTAAAGTTCGCTCTGGTTTTTCTAAATCACTGGATAATTCTTTAAATATGTTCTTTAAACTCTTAGGTAAAGGACTCACTTCATTATTAACCGAAAAACATAAGCCGTGTGCATGTCCTTTTGTTGGATACGGATCTTGGCCTAAAACAACAACCTTCACCTTCTCAAACGGACAAGCATCAAAGGCTCTAAATATTAATTTCTCTTCAGGAAAAATACAACTTCCACCCACATTTCGCTCCTTAGACAGGAAGTCAATCAACGACTTAAAGTATACTTTTTCAAACTCAGGTTGAAGTTTTTCCTTCCAGCTTGATTCAATATAATTATCCATAGAGCGAATTTAGAAGAATTTTACAATAGAACGATTAACTTTGTTCGTATGAAGTACCTCTACTTATCTTTTATTTTTACAACCCTACTTGCTTGTACAGACCGTAAAAACAAAACACCTGAATTGTCATCCGTAAAAGAAAAAAAAGCTCCTACTGTTGAAGTACTTATTGTTCGACAAATTGAAGGCAATCTTTCGATTCCTGCAACCGAAGACTACAGCTATACCATTTATTCAGAAGAGCTAAATGGCGATGATAGCCTAGACTACATAGTAACCGTTAATCGCTTGGACTTTGCTTTAAACAAAGCCATTGAAAAAGGAAATACTGCTCAACGTGCTGAAATGGGATACATTGGGAAATATAATTTCATTTTTTACATGGACGGGGCGTCAAAAAAAATAACCCAAGCAATTCCAGTACCTTCTAGCCCACATGGTATATTAGAAGTCTCTTTCGAAAACATAAAAACAGAGGCTTACAAAGATATTTTAGTTGACTTTAAAATTCGAAATTCAAAATTCAGACGCTATTTTAGTGTAACCAATAAAATTCCTTTACAGACTTTTGAAACATTAATTTTTGATGGTCTTGGAACAGATAACAATACGGCTTATCATATTGAATACGGCTCTGGAAGTTATTCTCTATCAAAAGACATCCTTGTTTACAAAGCTGACCTTGAAGATATAGAATTTAAACACCCCAACGATATCTATAGCGCTAACCCTAAAATTTCATCAACTGGAGAACTAGAGCGCTTATGGTTCTTTAATGATTATCAAAACAAATATTTCACACAGAAATAAGCTACAGCATAACTTTCAGGGAAAGACTGAAGTTTCTTCCTGGGGCAGATATACCAGACCCAAACGTTCGATACAATTGGTCTGTTATATTTTCTACACCTGCATTAAGTGAGGTGTGTTCATTAAAGAAATACGTCGCTTTAATGTTTAATGTATACCAGCTTGGTGTATATGAATTACCTTCGTGATCTAACGCATACGAATGATTTTTTCGTTCAATTAACGGCAGGTCATCATGATTCATTCTTCCATGATACACCGCATACATCTCCATTCTTAGGTGACGTCTTTTATAACTCAAGGCAGTCCGGCCATATAGCGGGGTTATGTGTGATTTTGGGAAATAGGACGCACTATCTACATTATATTCAAATCCTTTTTGATACGAAATCATACTTTTCAAACTAAACCCCTTTCCAAGATTCAGTTCAACACCTCCTTGTAAGCCATAAACATATGCGTTTGAGATATTTTGAATCGCCTGAACCTGACTTAAGACACCATCATACAAAATACTGTCCTGTCCATTAAAATTGAATGTCGTTCTTGCCAAAGCATCTTTCAGGTAAGTATAATACACCGCACCGTCCAACTTCACACTGTTTTTTATCGCCTTAACAAATCCAAACTCAGCACTATAAGCATATTCTGGTTTCAGGTGTACATTTGGAACAACCACACTTCCAGGTTCAGAATCAAACACCTTCCCAATATCATCAATATTTGGAGCTCTAAAGCCCGAAGACCCATTAATATAAATTTGTGACCTCACATTTGGGTTATACACCAAGCCAATAGTTCCATTTAACGCTCCATCTGAATTATTCACTCCTGGTATAGGAACAGCAAATAAGCTTGTGTCAAATTTTGCAACAATATCATAAATTGTATAGCGGATTCCTGTATTCAAAATCCACTTATCATGAATCGAATAGTTCAATTTTGTGTACACCCCGTATGTTTGCCATCGAGATCCATCTGGATATCTCGCATTAATTTCATAGCTACTCCCATCAATAATTGATGTTTTATCAGCATTAGAATGAACCAAATTAAACACCCCTTCTACTCCATAAAACAACTTTATTCTTGAACTTAAGGTTTTGTCAAAATCACTATTTAAAGACAGTGCATCTACATGCTCATATCTATTTCTTCTTTCTGTAGCTCCTTTTTTGCGATCGTGTCGACTCTCCCTGTAAGATTGATAGGCAACTGTTAATCTCATTTGGTCATAAAGTAGGTTCTTTACAGGTGTGTTAACCACGGTTAATCGATGCATCATCCATTGCTGAGGGCCATAATACCATTCGGCATTATCCAGTTGTCCATCGCTATTTGCATCCAATGTTAAACGGTCATACCTTGGGGCATCAGAAGTTGTTGAAAAAAGAAACCCATAATCAAAAGACCACTCTTTACTCGGTTTAAAATATACCTTTTGAATTGCATTTGCTTGCCAATAACCTGAACCTATCTGCAGATTAGAATCTTCATTAACCAGGGTTGAATCAACCCCATTAATGGTTTCTTGGTATGACGGCCTTAAAAAAGCACTGTTTCCATAAGATCCAGTTTTAAGGTCTCCAAATTTTGAAAATGTTATAGCGGTCATAAATGCCCACTTCTTTTTTCCGTAATTAAAATCAAAATGTGTGGTCGATTCGTTGCTTGCTGTTGAATAGCGGCTAAACAGATTAAACTTAGACCTCAAGCGTGTGGAATCTGTAATTAGTTGTGCTTTTTTTGACCGAAAGTCCATTACTCCCCCAATAGCATCACTGCCATACATAACAGCACCTGGACCAAACAGAACCTCTGCAGATTCTAACGAATTTGCATCTAAGGAAAGTACATTTTGAAGGTTTCCTGACCTAAAGATTGCATTATTCATTCGAACGCCATCTACTGTAATCATAACACGATTGGTTCCAAAACCCCGTAATTGAGGAGAACCTCCAGCAAGTTGACTCTTTTGAACAAAAACATAACCACTTGTCTCTAACAAATCTGCGGTTGTTTGAGGCCCTAACAACTCAGCATCTTTCATGTTTAATTTTGCAATTCTATTTGGAACCTTAGCTTTATCTTGCTCCCAACGATTTGCTGTAACAATCATTTCAGAAACAGAAAGTGCTTGATCAGTTAGCTCAATTTGAGCCACCCCTTTTAACTCAAAAACACTTAGCTCTTGAGTTTCATAACTCGTATATGAAACATAAACTGAATCGCATTCAGAAAATAATTCTAGATTAAACTTTCCCTGCCCATCGCTTAAGGTCTGAACCTTAGGGTTTGTAGCATACACTTTTACTCCAGGAATATATACTTGGGTTACTTTATCTAAGATTGTTATCTCTTGTGAAAAAGAATTAAAACAAGGAAGTGAAATAGCCAAAAAAATAATTAGCCAGGAGATTCTATTCATGAAACAAAAATACTAATTCTCTCTAAAAGTACTCTATTTACTTCTATCTTTGACTTCAGTATGGAGTACACATTTTCTTTTCAAAAAACCTTTCGCTACGAACTCTTAAACGATAATCCTAACGCTGCGACAGTACTGTATGTTCTACATGGATATGGTCAGCTCGCTAAGTATTTTATTCAAAAATTTAAAGCCCTAGATCAAGATATTCTAATCGTATCCCCTGAAGGAATGCATCGCTTTTACCTCAAAGGAAATTCTGGACGTGTTGGAGCATCTTGGATGACAAAAGAGGCAAGAGAGGTTGATATCTCAAACAATATGGCTTGGCTAACAGCTTTAGATGAAAAAATAAGCGCTAAATATCCAATTAAAAATAAAATCGTTCTTGGTTTTTCACAAGGAGGTTCTACAGCCGCGCGGTGGAGGTTGTCCAACAAAGTCGCTTTCAATTCACTCGTAGTTTGGGGAAGTGATTTCCCTCCTGAAGAAAAGAATGCTAAAGAATTATTAATCGGAGATGCGAACAACCATTTGGTCATTGGAAATAACGATGAATATTTTGATGACAAACAACAAAACAAACTAATAGACGATTACAAATTGCTTGGATTTAAAATAAGTACTTATATTGGTCATCACGATATTGACACGCAGACATTAATTGACTTGATTCAAAGAATTAAAGACAAACTGTAAGTCTTTTTTGGCACAGTTTTAGATATTTGATATAGAAAAACAACACAACATGAAGCTTTTAATTACCCTTTTAACATTTGCATCACTTTCACTCACCTCATTTGGTCAAGATGCCAAGTCTCAAGATATACTTGATGCGCTCTCTACCAAAATGAAAACACAGCATTCTTTTTACATCGAATTTAATGCCAGTATTAAAAATTCCTCAACAGGAACAAATGAAAGTGAAACAGGAAAAGGATGGGTGAAATCAAACAAATACCATGCTTCTTTTGGAGATAATACCATTATTTCAAACGGTTTAAAAACATGGACCATCGTTAAAGAAGAAAAGTCTGTTTACGAATCTGATGCCGATGAAGATGATGAAGAATCAATCAACCCGAGTAAATTAATGACCATTTGGGAAACTGGATTTAAAAACAAATACCACAAAGAGATCACACTAAACAATGACCCGACACATGTCATTTATTTATACCCTAAAAACCCAGGTAGTGTAGAGTATCATACAATCATTCTTTACATTTCTAAAGAGAAAAATGAGTTGAAAAAAGTAACCATGAAAACAAAAGATGGAACATCAGTAACATACAGCCTTACGAAGTTCACATCAAACACTACAATTGCAGATTCAAAGTTTGTATTTGATTCAAAAAAATATCCTGGATACAATGTTATTCGAGATTAAAATAACATTACTAAAAAATAAAAAAGGCCTCTGAAATTATCAGAGGCCTTTTTATTTTTTCATCCTATCAAGAACAATTAATTAGAACTTCATGACTTCATCAATCACCTTGTCTAACCTTTCTTTAGGTAAGAATTGTTGTTCTAATTGAGCAACAAATGGTACTGGTGTATCCATCGAAGCTACGCGCTTAACCGGAGCGTCTAAATCTTGAAAGCAGTGCTCTGAAATAAGCGCTACAATTTCACCTCCTATACCTCCTGTCATACAATCTTCATGCAATACAACAACACGCCCTGTTTTACGAACAGCCGCATATATGGCTTCAGTATCAAGAGGTAACAATGTTCTTAAATCTAAAATCTCTATGCTTAAATCTGTATGCTTTTCGGCATATTCTCTTGCCCAATGAACACCTATTCCATAGGTAATAATCGTTAAATCACTTCCTTCTGCAACAGTATTTGCCTTCCCTATTTCTACGGTATAATAATCATCAGGAATTTCCTCACGAATACTTCTGTATAAAAATTTATGCTCAAAAACCAATACTGGATTTGGATCTTCAATAGCTGCAGTCAATAGTCCTTTAGCCTCAAAGGGGTTTGATGGATAAACAATTTTCAATCCGGGTGTATGGAAAAACCAAGCCTCATTACTCTGGGAGTGAAAAGGACCTGCTGCTGCACCTGCACCTGTTGGCATACGAACAACTACATCTGCATTTTGTCCCCAACGCCAATGCATTTTTGCAAGGTTATTAATGATTTGATTAAAGCCACACGTTACAAAATCTGCAAATTGCATTTCAACCATTGCCTTCATACCAGCAATAGAAAGTCCTAATCCTGCACCAACAATAGCTGACTCACAAATAGGTGTGTTTCTTACGCGTGCTTTTCCAAACTGCTCAACAAAGCCTTCTGTGGCTTTAAATACACCTCCATATTCTGCGACATCTTGCCCCATGATAATAAGGTTGTCATATTTCTCCATTGATTGGCGCAAACCATCTTGAATTGCATCAATAAATCTACGTTCTGATTTAGCTCCATTTGCCACTTGGACCACCTGCTTATGCTCTGCAAATAAATCTTGAACTTCTTCTGCTGCATTTGGAATGATGTCCTCTTCAGCATACGCAAGATCAAGCCCGTCTTGAATTTCTTTTTTAACCTCTTTTCGATAAGCTTCTTCTACCTCATCGGTAAGAACACCTTCTGACTTTAAGTAATCTGTATAGTTTGTCAGTGGGTCATACTCTTCCCACTCATCTTGAATACCCTCTGGGTAATATTTTGTACCTGATGCCTCTTCATGTCCCCGCATTCTAAAGGTCATAAACTCTAACAATACAGGCTTAGGATCTTTACGCATTTCTTCAGCCAATGATCTAACTGTAGAAATTACTTCTAATATATTGTTCCCGTTCACCTGAACAGCCTTCATTCCATACCCAATTCCCTTATCGACAAACTGTTCACAGTTGAACTGTTCTTTAGAAGGAGTTGATAATCCCCAACAATTATTTTCAACAGCAAAAATTACAGGTAAATCCCAAACAGAAGCAACGTTTAATGCTTCATGAAAATCACCCTCGCTTGCTCCACCATCTCCAGTAAATACAATTGTTGCTTTTTTCTCATCCCTAACCTTAGATGCTAGTCCCACTCCACCAGCCAAGGCTAATTGTGGGCCTAAATGAGATATCATTCCAACAATATTATACTCTTGTGTTCCAAAATGAAACGAACGATCTCTCCCTTTAGTAAAACCTGACATTTTTCCTTGAAATTGAGCAAATAGTCGATTTAAAGGAATGTCTCGGGTAGTAAACACACCTAAGTTTCGGTGCATTGGAAAAATATACTCATCACGATTCATTGCATAAGCAGAACCAACAGAAATTGCTTCTTGTCCCCACCCAGAAAACCATTTTGATATTTTGCCTTGACGCAATAAAATCATCATTTTCTCTTCAATCAATCTTGGTCGAAGAATACGTTTATAAATATCTAATAACTCTGTATCCTCAAATCCTGTACGATTGTACTTAATTGTTCTTTTATCTACGGTAGTCATACTTTAAATAATGTGTTAACAAATCTAACAAATTGCGTTCATTCATGTTTAATTTCCCATAAAAAAAGGCCATCATTTTAAAATGATAGCCTCTTAATATCTATTACAATAGTTTAAACGATACCTTGATCTAACATAGCATCTGCTACTTTTACAAAACCAGCAATATTTGCTCCTTTGACATAATCAACATAATCACCTTCTGTACCATATTCAGTACATGAATTATGAATATCTTTCATAATTTGTTTCAGCTTAGCGTCTACCTCTTCTCTAGTCCAATTCATTCTTAATGAATTTTGGCTCATTTCCAACCCTGAAGTTGCAACCCCACCAGCATTTGATGCTTTTCCTGGAGCGAATAATATTTTTGCTTCTTGAAACACTGCAATTGCCTCTGGTGTAGTTGGCATGTTGGCTCCTTCAGAAACACATACACATCCATTAGCTACCAATGTTTTTGCTTCCGATTCATCTAACTCGTTCTGAGTTGCACAAGGCAAAGCAATATCACAATTTACTGACCATGGTCTTCCTTCATGGAACTCACAACCAAATTTTTCAGCATACTCTTTAATTCTTCCTCTTTTTACATTTTTAAGCTCCATTACAAATGCTAATTTCTCAGCATCTATTCCGTTGGAATCATAAATAAATCCTGAAGAATCAGAAAGCGTTACCACTTTAGCACCTAATTCCGTTGCCTTTTGACAAGCATACTGTGCTACATTTCCTGCACCTGAAATCGCAACTGTTTTACCATTAAAAGAATCACCCTTTACTGCTAACATGTTTTGTGCAAAGTATACATTTCCATATCCCGTTGCCTCAGGTCTGATCAAAGATCCTCCCCAATTCAATCCTTTACCAGTTAAAACCCCAACAAATTCATTGCGGATTCTTTTGTATTGTCCAAACATGTAACCAATTTCACGACCACCAACACCGATATCTCCAGCAGGAACATCTGTATTAGCACCAATGTGGCGAGAAAGTTCAGTCATAAATGATTGACAAAACTTCATCACTTCATTGTCAGACTTTCCTTTAGGGTTAAAATCAGAACCACCTTTACCACCACCCATAGGCAATGTTGTCAATGAGTTTTTAAATACCTGCTCAAAACCTAAAAACTTAAGAATTGATAAGTTAACTGAAGGGTGAAATCTTAACCCACCTTTGTAAGGTCCTATAGCTGAATTAAACTCAACACGGTACCCTCTATTAACCTGAACATCACCATTATCATCAATCCAAGGAACTCTAAACATTAAAGTACGCTCTGGTTCAACCATGCGGTCAAGAATTCTAGCTTTCTTGTATTTAGGGGTCTGCTCAATTACTGGAATTACAGCTTCTGCTACTTCATGAACAGCTTGCAAAAATTCAGTTTCATGACCATTAGAAGCTTTCACTTTTTCCATGAAAGCATCAATCTCAACTTGATATTTATTTGACATCTTTTATAAAGTTTGTTTCTTGACAACAAATGTAAATATTTTTTGAATTTAAAATGATTTTAAATTCAAAATGATTGGATTCTTACAAAACAAGGTTTAGGGGTGTAAAACCATCGCGTTTATCAACGTTTTACTTTTAACAAAAAGTAGGTATACATAACGTTATAACTAAAAATCATTTAATTTTGCACCCACAGAGCAACTAACATAAATAGAACTACGTCTAACTGACAAAACCGAACATATTCACAAATGAAAAATCATAAAACACACCCTATCCTTACACTTCTTGTTTGCTTAATTACAGGCTTAGCCTTTGCTCAAGCTCCAGGTAACATTTGTATCGGTACAGATGCTACTGCTTGTTTTGGAAATTCAATCACCTTAGAAGATTGTGCAGGTGTTGGAGCTGGAGGTAATCCAAACCCATACACCACAGGCCCTATTCCCTTTAATCCTGACCCTTTTACTGGCTCAACAAGTATAAGTTTAACAGATGATGGGCAATCTAGCATGATTACCATTGGTTTTGATTTTTGTTTTTACGGAACAACTTACTCTCAATTAATTATAGGTGCAAATAACTTTATAACATTTACTGCTGGAGGATCTGGAACATGGATAACAACACCAATACCTAACACTGGCGCTGTACCAAACAATGCCATAATGGGACCTTGGCAAGACATTAACCCAGCGGCTGGAGGTAGCGTAAATTACCAGGTATATGGTACAGCTCCTTTTAGAAGGTTAACTGTAACATGGAACAATGTGCCTATGTTTAGTTGTACGGCTGATTTATACTCAAGTCAAATTATTTTATACGAGACAACAAACATTGTAGAAACACACATATCAAATAAACCGCTGTGTGCTACTTGGAATAGTGGAAATGCTGTACACGGTCTTCATGGCCCTGGAGGAACAACTGCACTTACCGTTCCTGGAAGAAACAATACACAGTGGGTTACAACAAATGAAGGCTATAGGTTTACACCTCAAGCTACAATTGAATGGGCCAGTACATCAGGCTTAACATTCCCTTACAATGCGGGGATACTTACTGTTACTCAAAATGTACCTGGACCAGTGGGCTACTTTTTACAAGGGTCAACTTGTGGTAGTGGTGCTATCAGTATTTCAGATACCTCGTGGATATCAATTACAAGTGCATCTGTTGCAACAAGTGCCGTTGATGAACTTTGCTCTTCTGGAAATGGTTCTGTAACGGCTACCCCAACAACCGGGACAGCACCATACACCTACAACTGGCCAACACTAGGAGGAGCAGCAACACAAACAGTTAATACGGTTTCTGCTGGGTCTTACCAAGTAATCATGACTGATTCTAACGGTTGTGTTGGAACATCTACAGTACTTGTTAACGACACACCTGCTCTATTTCAAGGAGCGACAACTGAAGTGTCATGTCCAGGGGGAAGTGATGGAACTGCTTTTGCAGAAATGATTCCCGTTTTAGGTAACATTACCTATCAGTGGGATGACCCAATGCTACAGACTACGCAAACTGCAACAGGGCTTGCTGCTGGTAGTTACAATTGTACAATCACCTCTGATATTGGATGCGTTGACATTGTTAATGTTGTTGTAACTGAAGTTCCTGCGATGATTGGAGTAATTACATCCCAATCAGATGTTACTTGCAATAGCTTTAATGACGGAATGATTGAGGTCACAGTAACACAAGGTACCCTTCCTTATAATTATTCTTGGGACAACTCTTCCTCTTTATTAAACATTGCCAACGACCTTTATGCTGGAGCACATGTACTTACCGTAACGGATTCAAATGGATGTATTATTACCATCAATGGTGTCATTAATGAACCCTTACCTCTATCCATCGACTTTCTTACTCCAGACACACAGATATGCCCTGAAGATGACATTTTACTTTCTGCAAATGCTAGCGGAGGGTCATCAGCTTATACCTTTACCTGGTTTGAAGATGGTGTTCAAATTGGCACAGGAAATCAGCTACTGGTTGATTCAGAGTCTGCACAAACGGAATTTTGTGTTGAGTTGTCTGAACTATGTGGATCACCTACAGATCAACAATGTCTATCTATAACCCTTCCAACTCCTATTCAGCCAAGCGCAATTGCTGATGAATATCAAAAATGTGTTCCTGACACATTCTATTTCTCTAACACATCAACAAACCCAAGTGAAATTGCCTCCACTTTTTGGGAGTTTGGAGATTTTGACACACACAACGCCATCGTTAATAGCAATGACCCTGTGTCACATTTTTACGACCAGATAGGATTTAATACCCTAATCATTACAACGACCTCAATTTTTGGGTGTGTATACTCAGATACCCTAGAAAATTTTATTGAAGTTAAACCTTCTCCAACAGCAGATTTCAACTTCTCTAGTAACCCTACAACAATCTTTGAAACAACCATTTACATGCAAGACAACTCATCTGCAGATGTTGTCAATTGGCAGTGGGTAAGTCCAAATTCAAACCCTACAAGCAATAGCTTAACGAATCCAGTACTTATCTTCCCTGAAGAAACTGGTGTTTTTCCTGTTACCTTAATCGTTACAACCGACCAAGGCTGTGTTGATTCTGTTACTTATTTGATGAATGTTATAGAAGACATCTTATTTTTTGCACCAAACACATTTACTCCTGACGGTGATGAGTTTAATCAAATTTGGAAGCCTGAAATTTCAGGAATTGATATCTATAATTTTGAGTTAACCATATTCAACCGATGGGGACAGATTATTTGGAAAAACAATGACCCTTCTGTTGGTTGGGATGGAACCTTCAATGGAAAGGTTGTTCAAGCTGGGACATATGCGTGGACAGCTGCAGTTAAAAAGATATATAATGACGATAAAAAAATATTCACTGGCGCTATTACCGTGATAAAATAAAAATAACTTCCGTTATAAAAAAAGGGAGAGCCATGCTCTCCCTTTTTTTATTTTAATTTGGCACTAACTTTGCCTTTAACAACTTATTTATACTTTAACACAAAAATGATATGAAGCAGTTAATTATTATCCTTATCTCAATATTTAGTCTTACATCGTGTGACGTTCTTGAAGAAGCCGCAGACATACTTACAACAGAAACAGTAGGATCTTCTACTCCATCGCTATCAAATGACGAAGCTATTTCTGGCTTAAAAGAGGCATTAAACATAGGGATTACAAATGCTGTTTATTTAACCTCAGAAACTGACGGATATTTGAAAAATAGCGCTATCGTATTGCCTTTTCCTGAAGACGCCATTAAAGTAAAGCAAAAAGCGTTAGACTGGGGCCTAAACAATCAAGTTAAACAGTTTGAAACGACATTAAACAGAGCTGCTGAGGAAGCAACAAAAGAAGCATTACCGATCTTCAAAGACGCTATTGTGAACATGCGTATTCAAGATGGTTTTTCTATTCTAAATGGTGGAGAGGGCGCTGCAACTACTTACCTAAAAAATAACACAACTACTGCTCTAGTTGCTGCATTCTCTCCAAAAGTTGAACGTGCAATAACTAAGGTACAACTTACCAAATACTGGAATCCAATAATTACGAAGTATAATGCAGCAATGAAGCTGACAGGTGGAGATGAGTTAAATTCAGACTTAACTCAATACGTTACAGAGCGAGCCATTACAGGTTTATTTTATATGGTAGAAGAAGAGGAGAATAAAATAAGGAAAGACCCTATGGCTAGAGTTACTGACATCCTACAAAAAGTTTTTGGTAGTATCAGTCAGTAGACTGCCGTCAGCACAATATAAAAACACTATTTTTATACGACCTAAAAGTTGAAAACATGCACTATCCAGCTACAGAATTAGTCCTTGATAAAAATGGTAATGTTTACCATCTAGGGGTTTCTCCTGAAGACATTGCGGACAAGATTATACTTGTTGGCGACCAAGACCGTGTAGACCTAGTAGCAGCCTTATTTGACACTGTAGAGCACGCCTCTCAACACCGAGAGTTTGTATGTAAAACGGGTGTATACCTGAATAAACGTATTTCGGTATTATCTACAGGGATTGGAACAGATAACATTGACATTGTAATTAATGAACTGGATGCGCTGGTTAATATTGATTTAAAAGAACGGACAGATAAATCCAATTTTAAATCCTTAGACCTCGTACGAATTGGCACCTGTGGTATTTTACAAGAAGACATTCCTATACATTCATACATTCTTTCTACACACGCATTTGGCTTAGATAATGTTGCACATTTTTACGACATTCCTTTTACAGAAAGTGAAGAACAATTGAAAAATGAGATCATGGCTCAAGTTGACTTTCCTGAATTAGTTAAACCTTATCTGATTGAAGCATCTAAAACACTCCAAGATAAGATGAGTTCTGAAAAAACAACGAACGGTATCACAATTACATCCAGTGGGTTCTATGGGCCTCAAGGAAGGCAGTTGAGGTTGAAAAATAAGGTTTCAGGCATCAACGAGCAACTAACAGCATTTAGAAATGGTACCAACAGAATACTAAATTTTGAAATGGAAAGCTCAGCTTTATTTGCCTTAGGGAAATCCTTAGGTCACAACTGTGCTACATTATGTCTTGGAATTGCTAACCGTCCAAACAAAGAGTTTTCAACAGGGCACAAAGACGATATGGTTAAGCTAATTAAATATGTGCTCGATCGCATTTAACTTAATGCCATTTGCACTTTTCTGATCCGTTCTCTATCAGGTTTTAATATCGTTTCCGAGAACATTGAGCCTTCATCTAAAAGAATTTTTTTTGTTCCTGAGAAATGGATAGCATCTGGTTTAACTTCCTTTACTATGTTTGAAACATTCGACAAATTAACACCTCCACCTGTCATAATTTCAATTCTACCTCTAGCATAATCAACCATTTCTCTTAAATTTTCCATTCCTCGCTCTACATTTACCTCTAAACCTGAAGAAAGTAAACGCTTAACACCCAGGTCAATAAGAACATCTAACGATTTTTTATAATTGGCTGTATCATCAAACGCACGGTGAAAGGTAACCTCCATTCCCTTTGCATTTTCTATCATTAATGAAATGGATTCTTTATCAATTTCACCCCGTTTATTAAGTGCTCCAATTACAACACCCTGTGCTCCAAGTTCACCACAGGCAATAATATTTCGAATCATGAGCTCTATTTCACCTTGACTGTAAACAAAGCCCCCTGGCCTAGGCCGAATAAGCACATGTGTTTCTACGCCATGCGCTAATGCATAATCTACTAGTCCTAATGATGGCGTAAGCCCACCTTGTTCTAAACTTTGACACAATTCTATTCTGTCAAAATTTAATTCTTTTGCAATCTGAATTGCTTCGATTGAAGCAGCACATAGTTCTAATTTCATCATCCTAAAATAATTCTATTTCATCAATAAAGGTCCATGGAACATGACCTGCACCATCGTTTCCTTCAGGAATTAAATCCATCGCTGAGACTTCAACCTTAACATAGCGTGCTTTAGACTTTAAACGCAACTCTTTCATTCCAAACTGACTATCACACGCATTTAAATCAGCTTCACGAAGTTTTTCCCAGTTAACTTTATCCTTTGATTTGAATAGCTTAATTTTCTTAGGTAAATAGATCCAAGACCCATTATCCTCAAGAAATCCTATTCGAAAACCACGTAGTTTTTTCTTTTGCTCCAAGTCGATAATAAACACTATTTGACTGGTATTAAACCCAAGCCATTCACTTCCTTTCCAAGGTGTTTTACCACAAATTCCATCAACTAAATTTAAACTTCCATTGTTATTATACTTTGGGTGAGCCGGAGTAATCAGCTCAACGTTAGCGCCTAAATTATCTGTAATAACAAAGTTATAATTCACCTCCACCGCATTCGGAATAGAGTTTACCTTTACATTTAAATCTGACCGTTTGGAATCAATTGCTTTTGAAATAAAAATAGAATCCTGTGACCCAAGGTTTGGATAATAAAGTGTCCGATTCAAATTGTCTTTGGACTGCTCCAATAAAACTTCGAATTTTGATGCTTCATACGCTCCCGTAAAATTCAGGTTAATCCCACCTTCGGCCCTCCTTATATTCATCTGAGGAAAATGAATGGATTTAGCATAATTTACAGCATGTTTTTTTAAATAGTCTTCATGTTTGAGTAGATATACGTTTAAAAACTCTGTATAACTAGGCTTTGAAAAGCACCATAAGCTTTGAATTAACGCCAAAGCACGCGGGTAAGTCATGTATTCAACCTGTGACATTTCTGACATATACTCTGACCATAAATTCGCTTGCCCCCCAAGAACAAATGCTGCATCAATAGCACTCATTCCTTCTGGAATTGGGTTAAATTGATACACTTTTTCTAACGGTAAATAGCCTCCTATTGCAAGGGGCTCGTCTGGGTGACTGCTTTGATAATAATCGAAATAACAATGTGTATTTGGTGACATCACCACAGCATGTCCTTGAGAGGCTGCTTCTTTCCCACCTTGATCACCACGCCATGACATGACAGCAGCATTGGGTGAGAGTCCACCTTCTAAGATTTCATCCCAACCAATAAGCTTCTTCCCTTTTTTTATTAAAAATTGATCTATACGTTTTATAAAGTAACTCTGAAGCTCATGCTCATCTTTTAATCCGTTAGAATCAATTACGTCCTGACAATTAGAGCATGATTTCCACCTTGTTTTTGGTGCTTCATCTCCTCCAATATGGATATACTCTGATGGAAACATCTCTACAACTTCTTCCAATACATTTTGCATAAAAAGGATTGATTCTTCCTTTGAACAATAGATATCATCAAAAACTCCCCATAGTCCAGGTACTGGATTTTCAAGTCCACTGCATGATAATTCTGGGTAGGCAGCTAATGCAGCTCTACTGTGCCCAGGCATTTCAATTTCAGGCACAATGGTAATGTACTTCGATTGTGCATAAGCAACAAGCTCTTTAATTTCTTCTTGCGTATAAAACCCACCATATTTTTTGACTGTATATGTTCTTGGCGACCTGCTATAATGACCGTCTACCGTACTGTCTCGATAGGCTCCTACCTCCGTTAGCTTAGGATACTTTTTTATCTCTATTCTCCAGCCTTGATCATCGGTTAAATGCCAATGAAATGTATTGAATTTATACATTGCCATAATTCGAATAAATTTTTTCACCTCATCGACCGAAAAAAAATGTCGACTCACATCAAGGTGTAAGCCACGCCACTCAAACTTAGGAGAATCGACTACTTTTGATTTTTTCAAATACCATTTACCCCGCTCGCCTTCTATAAGTTGAAGCAATGAATTAACCGCATAAAAGCAACTTGCGTCTGAACTATACACAATTTCAATATCCTTATCAATGGTAATTGAATAATAATCTTTAGATGCATTAACTTCGCGTTTCAATAAAATCTTTGGACGTTTCTCCACTTCATTTAAGGCAATATTGAACTGCGTGCTCAATTCCTCTCTTAATAACTTGAAACTCTGAAGAGGCATCGAAGAATCATTCAAAGACAACCCTTTTGAAATATTAAGCTCACCTTTAAACACTTCGTAATCTAAAGGAGTTGGGATAATTGGACATTGTTGTTGCGCAAAATTATTGAGGCCAATTGTCCAAGCAAGTATAAAAAGGAGTGTCTTCATAAGACTGAAGATAACATCTTCATTTAAATACAGCTCACGAATTACATTAAAGTAACTAAAAGCACCGGGTAGGTAAAATCAAAAAAGCCATAGAAAAACATCTATGGCTTTATAATTATTTTAAATAGAATAGCGCACAATTACATATTTCTTCGGTACTGTCCTCCAACTTCAAACAATGAAGCTGTCACCTCACCCAAAGAGGCTACTTTACATACTTCCATTAGTTTTTCAAAGATGTTCTCGTTATTAATTGCAGCCTTTTGAAGTTCTTTCATCAGCGCTTTAGTATCGTGCATTTTATGCAACTCACTAAGCATATCTATTTGATATTGTTTTTCATCTTCTGTTGCACGGATAACCTCATCCGGAGTAACCGTTGGGGAACCATCTTTACTTAAGAACGTATTTACACCAATAATCGGGAAGTCACCACTGTGTTTTAATGTTTCATAGTAAAGGGATTCTTCCTGAATTTTAGATCGTTGGTACATTGTTTCCATTGCGCCCAATACACCTCCCCTTTCTGTAATTCGATCAAACTCTAACAATACTGCCTCCTCGACCAAGTCCGTTAATTCTTCAATAATAAATGATCCCTGAATTGGGTTTTCATTTGCCGTTAACCCAAGCTCTTTATTGATAATTAATTGAATGGCCATTGCCCTACGTACTGAAGCCTCTGTTGGAGTAGTAATTGCTTCGTCATATGCATTGGTATGCAGCGAATTACAGTTATCATAAATCGCATATAATGCTTGTAAAGTAGTACGTATATCATTAAAATCAATCTCTTGAGCATGCAGTGAACGTCCTGAAGTTTGAATATGATACTTCAACATTTGAGCCCTTGAGTTAGCCCCGTACTTATCCTTCATCGCTTTTGCCCATATCTTACGTGCAACACGACCAATAACTGCGTACTCAGCATCAATCCCATTTGAGAAGAAAAACGAAAGGTTTGGACCAAACTTATTAATATCCATTCCACGACTTAAGTAATACTCAACGTATGTAAATCCATTTGCTAACGTTAACGCCAATTGAGTTACAGGATTTGCCCCAGCTTCAGCAATGTGATAACCAGAAATGGATACTGAATAGAAGTTACGTACATTCTTTTCAATAAAGTACTCCTGAACATCACCCATTAAACGCAATGCAAATTCTGTCGAAAAAATACATGTGTTCTGGGCTTGGTCTTCTTTTAAGATATCGGCCTGAACGGTTCCACGAACAGCGCTCAGTGTGTATGTTTTAATTTGAGCATATACATCTGCAGAAAGCACCTTATCACCTGTCACTCCCAATAAAAATAAACCTAAGCCATTATTTCCATCAGGTAATTCACCTTGATATGTTGGTCGAGCAACTCTTTTATCTTTATAAATCGCTTCTATTTTAGCTTCTACTTCAGCTTCTAGTCCATTCTCTTTAATATACTTCTCACACTGTTGGTCAATGGCAGCATTCATAAAGAAACCTAACAACATAGGTGCCGGCCCATTAATCGTCATTGAGACAGATGTTTTTGGATCGGCTAAATCAAAACCTGAATACAATTTTTTTGCATCATCTAAACAACAAATAGACACACCTGCGTTTCCAATTTTACCATATATATCTGGACGTAAACCAGGGTCATTCCCATAAAGTGTTACAGAGTCAAATGCCGTTGATAAACGTGCCGCGGGCATTCCTGCACTTACATAGTGAAACCGTTTATTTGTACGCTCTGGACCTCCTTCTCCTGCAAACATTCTTGAAGGATCTTCTCCTGTACGTTTAAATGGATAAAGCCCCGAGGCATACGGAAACTCCCCAGGTACATTCTCTTGTAGACACCACTTTAAAATATCACCCCAAGCAGCATATTTTGGTAAAGAAACTTTTGGAATTTGAGTATGTGATAAAGACTCTGAATGCGTTTTTATGTTAATCTCTTTTTCTCTTACCTTAAATGAATAAACAGGTTGCTTATACTTATTCACTTTATCTGCCCAACCTGTAATCACCTCCCAATTGTATGGGTCTAAGTCCATTTTTACACGGTCAAACTGAGCAACAAGTAATTTTATGAAATCTTGAGAATCTGAACTTACACTTGAAAGTGATTCTGAATCAATTCCTGTTTTGTCCAACAAAGGTTCTTGTCCAATAACTGTTTCTAGCGTTTTGAATAAACCATATAACTTTTGAGCTACATCTTGCTGTGTCTCTGCCTTGAAATCATAAGCTCTATTACTTTCTGAAATTTCAGACAAATACCTTGTTCTATTTGGTGGAATAACGAAAATCTTTTCACTCATTTCTTTTGAAATCTCAAACTTCGACTTCAAATCTGCACCTGTTTTTTCAACAACCTTGTCAATAATTGCTTTATAAAGCGTATTCATTCCCGGGTCGTTAAACTGAGATGCAATTGTTCCAAATACAGGTAAATCATCTTGATGCGTATCCCAAAGGTTGTTGTTGCGCATGTATTGCTTTTTCACATCCCTCAATGCATCTAAAGAACCACGCTTATCAAACTTATTAATGGCTACTAAATCAGCAAAATCCAACATGTCGATTTTCTCTAACTGTGTTGCAGCACCAAACTCTGGTGTCATCACATATAGAGAAGCGTCCGAATGTTCTATAATTTCCGTATCCGATTGACCAATCCCCGAAGTTTCTAAAATGATTATGTCAAATTCAGCAGCTTTTAATACTTCAACAGCTTCATTTACATATTTTGAAAGTGCCAAATTAGACTGGCGTGTTGCCAATGAGCGCATATAAACACGACTGTTATTTATTGCATTCATTCTAATTCGATCACCTAGAAGTGCTCCACCCGTTTTTCTTTTGGACGGATCAACCGAAATAAGTCCAATTGTCTTTTCTGGAAAATCAATTAAAAATCGCCTGACCAATTCATCAACTAGTGATGATTTACCAGCCCCACCTGTACCTGTTATTCCCAACACAGGTGTCTTTGATGTTTTATTTTTCTCTATTACTTTATCTAGCGTCGACTTGGCTACTTCTGGGAAATTTTCCGCTGAAGAAATCAAACGTGCAATTGCTCCAATTTCTTTTTTTGCTAAATCTTCAATTTTTACATTTAATGTTTCGCCAATGGCATAATCGGCCTGCATTACAAGGTCATTAATCATACCTTGCAAGCCCATTTCACGCCCATCATCTGGAGAGTAGACACGCGTAATACCGTAATCTGTCAAGTCTTTAATTTCAGAAGGAAGAATAACTCCTCCTCCTCCACCAAAAATCTTGATGTGCCCAGCGCCTCGTTCTTTCAATAAGTCATACATGTATTTAAAATACTCATTGTGACCACCTTGATACGAGGTAATTGCAATCGCGTTTGCATCTTCTTGAATAGCACAATTAACAACTTCATCAACACTTCGATCATGCCCTAAATGAATCACCTCTACACCTGTAGTTTGAATAATTCTTCTCATGATGTTTATAGCAGCATCGTGGCCATCAAACAAGGCAGCGGCTGTAACAATCCTTACTTTATTCTTTGGCTTATACGTTTCTATCTTATCCATAAATCAAGTTGTTTGTGCTTTTATGAAGCAGTGCAAAAATAAGGATTTAAGCGCTAAAAGTAAAGTCAAAAAATGACCAATTTAACTTTGTTCTTTGATGCAAATAATGGTATTGTAATGACTTCGAAAAAAAAAGAGAAAAACTACCTAACTTCACGCAGTTGCTTGAAACCTATTCCCAGTGTCCTTTCGTAGTTGCGTAGAACTTTAACCTCTTTTGTGTTGACTAAACAGAAAGAGGTACCTTCCTTACCCGCGCGTGCCGTTCTTCCTGATCTGTGTGTATAGTACTCATCACTTTCAGGAAGCTGGTAATGTGCAACATAAGATAATCCTGCAATATCAATACCTCTTGCAGCTACATCTGTAGCCACCAATATTTGAAGCGATTGCTTCTTGAACGCACGCATTACCTTGTCGCGTTCCTTTTGCAGTAAATCTCCATGAAGAGAATCTGCTGCAATATTTTTAGCGATTAATTGTTTTGCCAATTTTTGAGCCATCACCTTTGTTCGACAGAAAATAACTCCGCGATTTTTGTGTTCTGATTTAAGAAATTGCAAGAGAACATGTAGTTTTTCATTATCCTCACAAACAATGTATTGATGTGTAATCTTTTTATTTACAACGTCTTTTCTATTCACCTCTATTCTTAACGAATCGGCTGACATGTGTTTTTTAATAATGTCTTGAATCCCCGATGGCATTGTCGCTGAAAAAAGCCACTTATTTTCAACCCTTGAAACAAAAGACATAATTTCATCCAGTTCTTTTTTAAACCCCATGCTCAACATTTCATCGGCTTCATCCAAAATAACCGTTTTGACATTTCGTAAATCAACTGCCTTTCGCTTTACCAAATCAATTAATCGACCAGGTGTCGCAACAACAATATGTGTTGTTCTTTGCAAGTTTGAAATTTGACGGTCAATGTGCTCTCCGCCATAAACCGCTTCAACAAAAATCTTTTCCGAATACTTCGTGAATTTGAATAATTGTTTTGCTACTTGCTGACCTAGCTCTCGTGTTGGACAAAGAATAAGCCCTTGAATCTCATTTAAACTTGGATCTATTTGCTGTAACAACGGTAACCCAAAAGCAGCTGTTTTTCCTGTTCCGGTTTGAGCTTGACCAATTAAATGTGTAGCACCTTCCAATAAAGCTGGAATAACGCGTTCTTGAATATCAGTAGGCTCGACGATTCCTAACTCAGCCAATCCTTTAATAAACCCATTCTGTACACCCAATTCTTCAAAACTCTTCAAAACACGAAATTTTTAAATTCAAAGGCAAAGGTAACCTAAAGATTTTGAGTTTAACTAATTTAAATTGAAGCTAAGGAATATTGTACCTTTGCACTTAATTTAGAGACTAAATTGTAGGAGTATATGAATGTAGCTATTATTGGTGGTGGTGCAGCCGGTTTTTTTGCAGCAATTGCAACAAAGGAAAATTTTCCAGAGGCCAATGTTACCATTTATGAAAAATCACAAAAACTACTTTCTAAAGTAAAAATATCTGGTGGAGGGAGATGTAACGTTACAAATGGATGTACAAACATTAAAGAATTAGCCTTAGCATATCCGAGAGGAGGACAGAAACTACGAAAAGCATTTGGTAAGTTCAACACATCTCACACCATGGAGTGGCTTGAATCTAGAGGTGTTCCCCTAGTTATTCAAGATGACAATTGTGTGTTCCCTGTATCGCAAGATTCACAAAGTATAATCGATTGTTTTTTAGCTGAAACAAAACGCCTAGAGATACAAATTGAACTTGGTTGTGGTGTAAAAAAACTACAACCTAAAAACCAACAGTGGCAGATGGATTTTATCGATACTGCTAAAGAGGCTAAGGTTGTAGACAAAATAATTATTGCAACTGGCGGGTCTCCAAAACGGTCAGGATTAGACTGGTTAGAAACTATGGGACATCAAATTGAAGAACCAGTTCCTTCATTGTTTACATTTAATATGCCTAATGAATCAGTCAAAGAATTGATGGGGATCGTTATTGAAAATGTTCAGGTTAATATTCAAGGAACTCCATTAAAATCTAATGGTCCTTTATTAATAACTCACTGGGGAATGAGTGGGCCTGCAATCCTAAAACTATCGGCTTTCGGAGCCCGAAAACTAAACGAAAAAAACTATGCATTCAACCTTCAGGTAAACTGGGTAAATATTCAAAACAGTGAGTTGGTTGCAAACGAGCTTCGGAAAATTCGTGAAGAACACCCAAACAAAAAACTTACAAACTATCGACCATACGCACTAAAAGAGCGATTATGGCTTTACTTAATAGATAAATGTGAATTCTCAAATGAAGTTACCTGGTCTCAAATAGGAAAAAAGGGGGTTAATAAACTCATGAATATTCTTACAAATGATGTGTACGAAGTAAAAGGGAAAACTACATTTAAAGAAGAGTTTGTTACCTGTGGAGGAATCGCATTAGAGAACATAAACTTTAAGACAATGCAAAGCAATGTTTGTCCAAACATCTATTTTGCAGGAGAGCTTTTAGACATCGATGGTATTACTGGAGGCTACAACTTTCAAGCTGCTTGGACCACAGCATTTATTGCTGCAAAGCTAAATTAAACCGCACATAAATGGGTTAACAACATCCTCCACCATCGTAAAAAAATGTTGACTTAGAGATATAGATATCACCTCTATTCAATTTAGTAAGAGCACTTGCAGTCTTATCGCAAATAGCCAAAGGTGAATTTCGATTTAACACATGTCCTTCCCCATCATCAAACAAATCATCCTCACCAAAATAAATACCTGTTTTCCCCGTAAAAATACATGGGCCATCTTTTGGCATAGGATCTTTAATTGCACAAACTTCAACACTTTCAAGATAGATCAACTGATCTGTATCGTAATGCGTAGGATCTAAAACGCGATAAGGACGCCTTGCTCTAACTTCTATTGTTCCAAACCCTGCATCCGTTAACATCTTAATATACTCACTTAACGGCAGAGAACCACTTAAACATAACGCGCGTAATTTCTCATCGTTTTTCAATGATACTGGCATTGGATCCTCAGTAACGGGGTCAGATAGAACTAAACGTCCATTTGGCTTAAGTACGCGATACATTTCACCTATCGCTTGCTTCAAATCTTCTTTGTCAAAAATATTGAACAGGCAGTTTTGAGCGGCAACATCAATGGAATTATCGGCAACAGGTAAATTCAATGCATCTCCTTTTCTGACATCTACAAAATCAGTATTGAACCAGGCATTTGTTTTCGCTGCCTCCACAAGGTTAGCCTTACAAGATTCGATCATTTCATCTACCACATCAATTCCAATAACACCTTGTTTTTTCCGACTGAAATACGAAAACTGAAACAGTTCCATTCCTCCACCCACTCCAACATAAAGAACGTTTGGTTGATTCACTAAGTCACGCGGATTTACGGTTGAACCACAGCCGTAATTCATAGCCAACATTATACTTGGCATATTTAACCCCGGAAGCACCCATACTGGAGTTGTAGTACAGCATAAACCAACGTCAGGAGTTAATGCTGCTTCTCGGTATACATCTACAGTAGTATCCAAATATGATTTCATGTTTTTATTTTATGTAAGTTCACCTCCACAACTAGATCCTGCCCCTGCAGTACACCCGTAACAGTGTTGATTCACAATTATAATTCTATTTAACAAGTCATCAATATTGAATGCTGATATATGCTGGTCTTTAGCTGAAACTTTTAAGTCAAGCATCTGATTGAAATCACAATCAAAAATAAACCCATCCCAACTAATTGACAGCGTAGTTCTACACATCACTGTAGAAGCCGCAACAGGATTATATGCATTTACCAATTTCTCCATATATCCTTGATAATTCTCACTTGCAATCAGGTATTGAAGGTATCTTGAAATCGGTAAATTCGTGATGGTGAATAATTGATTAAACACAATGTCAAATTGTGATCTTAACTTCGCTTTAAACTCAACTTCCAACACGCTCTGATCAGGCGGTAAAAATGCACCTGAAGGGTTATAAACCAAATTCAAGATTAACCCTGAATTTTCACACCCGTAACCAACTGCGTTTAACATTTTTAAAGCCTCTATACTTTTATCAAACACACCCGAACCACGCTGGGCATCTGTTTTTTTCGAATTGAAATAAGGCAGTGAAGACACCACCTCTACATTATGTTTCTTGAAAAATTCTGGAAGGTCATTGTAACTCTTATTGGCAACAATAATGGTCAAGTTACAGCGTACCAATATCTTTTTTCTCCGCGCCGACAATTGCGCTACAAACCACCTAAAGTTTGGATTCATTTCAGGTGCACCACCAGTAAGATCAACTGTAGAACACGCTGTTTTATCAATAGCGTCTAGACACAGTTTCATGGTTTCACGCGTCATGATTTCTTTACGGTCAGGACCAGCATCGACATGACAGTGCTTGCAAACTTGGTTGCACATTTTTCCGATATTAATCTGAAAAACATCAACACCAATTGCCGTTAAAGGATACAAGTTCGATTCTTTTAGCTTCGTTTCAAAACAAGGTAAGCTTGCTTCTTGAAGAAGGTTCAGTTGTTTCTCTGTTTCCGATAACGCATGGCCTTGTGCCAACAATGATTTATGCACAAGAGTTCCCATTACATAGAGAGGTCTTTGTATTTATTCATCATCTGAACGCCATGCACTAAGGTTGCTCCTCCTTTAATTGCTGAAGCAACATGCACTGCTTCCATCATCTGTTCCTCATCAAACCCTTGTTCCATTGAATCTTCTGTATAAGCATCTATACAATATGGACATTGAACAGCGTGAGAAACAGCCAATGCAATTAGTGTTTTTTCTCTTTTTGTTAGCGCGCCATCTTCAAAGACATTTCCATAGTAATCGAAAAATTTCTTTCCTAATTCAGGCTGCCATTCTGAAACTTTTCCAAATTTCTTTAAATCTTCTGGATCGTAGTATGTTTTCATAAGTTCAAAAGTTTTTTCTTCCAATTCTTCCAACGATAAACCTTTGAAAAAAGTATAATTAGCAGTGGTTGTAATACCAAAATTGTAAGAAAAGACTCCATTCCAAAAATAGGTTCTGAGCGATCTATATACATTGCATCGGTATGAAATGCTTGCCAATCGTTGGTTAGAATTAATGATGCAAAAATATTATTAACAGCATGATACCCCATACTTAGCTCTATACCATCATCCATATGTGTTATAAGCCCCATAAATATTCCTGTACCTATATAAAAGAGCAATAGAATATTCCCGAGCTTAGCAACTTCTGGATTAGCTCCATGGAGTAGTCCGAATAAAATTCCCGTCAAAAGTATTGCTATCCACCCCTTTTTAAACACAAGACCAAAGCCTTGAAATAAATAAGCTCTAAAAAGTAGTTCTTCAGCTGTTGTTTGAATTGGAATTAAAAACAAGGACACCAACAACAATGGGATAAATGTTTCAGTATCTAAATTCCATTCAATTGGAGCTCCTGTATTCATACTAACAAGCATAAAAACAAACATGATTATCCCCCAGATAACGAATGAAAATCCAAACCGTTTCCAATCAAACGACTTACGCGAAGTAAACACAGATAAAATGGGTCTTTTGTGAAGGTATTTCACACTCAACAACAACCCTACAACAACAAAGAGAAATGGGGTTAGCAACAACGCTAAACTTAAATTTAAACTTGCTGTATCTGGGATGTTCATTAAGGAATACCCCAGAATTTTAACCGCTATTAGTTCAACAATTAATTGACCAGCAACAAGAGATAAAAAAACGATTCCAATTGTAGTGAAATACATCCCTACCTTATCGCTTTCTCCAGCTCCTTGTTTTAAAAAACTCATCTGTTATTGAAACATCTCTTTCATTCGTTGAAAAAACCCTTTCTCATTTCGATCAGGACTTGGAATGAAGTTTTCACTCTCCTTTAATTTTTCCAATATTTCTTTTTCATCTTTAGAAACCTTTTTAGGTGTCCAAACATTGATGTGAACGAATAAATCTCCGCTACCATATCCTTGTAAAATAGGAAGTCCCTTCCCTTTTAAACGAAGTACTTTTCCACTTTGTGTTCCCGGGTCAACTTTGATTTTAGCTTTCCCTGAAACTGTTGGAATTTCAATAGAAGCGCCTAAGACAGCATCCACAAAATTTACATACCCGTCATAATGAAGATGATCTCCATCTCTACGTAAATCTTCATCTGTAATTTCTTCGACAACAACAATTAAATCTCCTGCAACACCATTAAAAGGCCCAGCATTCCCTTTTCCTGAAACACTTAGTTGCATACCGTCCATAACACCTGCAGGAATATCAATTTCGATAACATCCTCTTTGCGCTCTAAACCATTGGCATCGGCACCTGCAGGTCTTTTATCAATCATTTTTCCTGCACCATGACATGGCTCACAAGCCGATTGTGTTTGCATGGCACCTAAAAACGTTTGTGCTACTCGTGTAACTCTACCTGAACCACCACAAGTTTGACAGCTCTTAAACGTTACTCCGTCAGCATTTACTAATTTGTTGACTTTTATTTTTTTATTGACCCCTTCAGCTATTTCCTGAAGTGTTAATTTCATTTTTACGCGAAGGTTTGTACCACGAACAACTCTTGACCCACCGCCTCCACGGCTTCGTCCACCTCCACCAAAGGCACCACCAAAAATGTCTCCAAATTGAGAAAAGATGTCATCCATATCCATACCACCGCCTCCGAAACCACGAGCGCCATTCATACCCGCATGACCGTATTGATCATAACGTGATTTCTTTTCAGCATTACTCAGTATTTCGTATGCTTCTGCTGCTTCCTTAAATTTATCTTCCGCAGCGGTATCTCCTTCGTTTTTATCTGGGTGATACTTCAACGCAAGTTTACGGTACGATTTCTTAATTTCAGTAGCTGTAGCATTTTTTGAAACACCCAATACTTCGTAATAATCTCTTTTATTGCTCATAATAGCTAATCCTAATCTTTATTGACCTACAACAACTTTCGCAAAACGAATAACTTTATCGTTTAAGAAATATCCTTTTTCAACGGCTTCAATTACTTTTCCTTTTTGCTTTTTGGTTGGAGCAGGAACATTCGCAATTGCCTCGTGAATTTCAACATCAAAAACATCTCCATCAGAGTTCATTGGCTTAAGGCCTTTTCCCTCTAAGGTTGCTTTGAATTTATTGTAAATAAGGTTGAAACCTTCTTTCACTCCTTCTAGATCTTCAGAAGTCAAATTGTTTTTAATTGCACGCTCAAAATCATCCATTACAGGAAGCATGTCTCTCAACACACCCGCATTCGCATTTCCAATAATATCAACTTTTTCTTTGTTTGTACGCTTTCTATAATTGTCAAATTCTGCGTGAATTCTTATATACTTATCGTTCAATTCTGCATAACGCTCTTCTGCAGTAGGCTCTACCTTCACTTCAGCTTCAGTGTTCTCCTCTTCGGTTACGGTATTGTTTTCTGATCCTTGTTGACCTTCTGTATTTTGATCTTCTACTGTTTGTTTTTCTTCTTCAGACATTACACTTTTTTTTTGTTAAAAAAGGGTACGCAAAGATACTGCCATTTTAAGAAATAAGACAGACTGTCATAAAATATGATTTCATGCGTGTAAAGTTGTCAGAATTGTAGAGGGCAGGCGGTAAGAATGTCTACTCTGCCAATAATTTATCTAATGCTAAATGTAAACCTATCCCCCTTAATTCAGATCCAGAGGCTATTATTCCCCCATTTCCATCAACCAAGAATGCAGTCGGAATAGAAGACACTTGATACTTTCTTGAAACAGTACCTTTATTGTCCCACACGTGGTTTTTCCAGATTAAACCATCTTTTCTTATTGCTTCAATCCAAGGTTCTTTTTTTCGATCAAGTGAAATACTTAGCACTTCAAAACCTTTTCCAGAAGTAAATTTAGATTTTCGATACTTATTATAAGCTTCAACAACATTCGGGTTTTCTCTACGGCAAGGACCACACCATGATGCCCAAAAATCAACAAGTACAACTTTACCTCTTAAATCTGAGAGTTTAATTGTTTTTCCTTTTGGAGATTTTAATTCAATTTCAGGTGCCTGACTTCCTTGTCCAAAGCATATAGAACTCCCAAAGTTCATGAAAAGAAATGCTATGAAAATAACCGCTAATCGCATTTAACCTATTCTTCTTATATCCGCCCCAAGGTTATTCAAACGAATATCAATGTCTTGGTAACCTCTATCTATTTGTTCAATGTTATGAATTGTACTCTTTCCTTTCGCTGAAAGTGCTGCAATTAACAATGAAACACCTGCTCTAATATCTGGAGATGTCATTTGAATACCTCTTAAATCACTTTTGCGATCTAAACCAATAACTGTTGCTCTATGTGGGTCACAAAGAATAATTTGAGCCCCCATATCAATTAGTTTATCTACAAAAAACAAGCGAGATTCAAACATTTTTTGATGAATCAACACAGATCCCTTTGCTTGAGAAGCAACTACCAATATTATTGATAGTAAATCTGGTGTAAATCCTGGCCATGGTGCATCAGAAATAGTCATAATTGAACCATCAATAAATGTTTCAATTTCATAGCTTTCTTGAGCAGGGACATAAATGTCATCCCCTTTTCGTTCCAATTTAATACCAAGCCTTCTGAAAATTGTTGGAATTATACCTAAATCATCCCAACTAACATCTTTTATTGTAATTTCTGACTGTGTCATTGCAGCCAATCCAATAAACGATCCTATTTCAATCATATCAGGAAGGATACGGTGAAAACATCCACCCAATTCTTCAACCCCTGTTATGGTTAACATGTTAGAGCTAATACCTGAAATTTTAGCACCCATTGCATTCAGCATTTTACAAAGCTGTTGCAAGTAAGGTTCACAGGCCGCATTGTAAATTGTTGTTTCACCTTTAGCCATAACAGCAGCCATAACAATGTTCGCCGTTCCTGTTACTGAAGCCTCATCCATATGAATGTAAGTTCCCTTTAGGTTACTCCCCTCAACAGCATAAAAGTGCTCGCCTGCATCGTAATTAAACTTAGCGCCTAAACTAATCATACCCGCAAAGTGTGTATCTAGTCTTCTACGTCCTATTTTATCGCCTCCCGGCTTTGGCAAATAACCAACACCAAAACGTGCTAAAAGAGGCCCAACAATCATTACTGATCCTCTTAATGAACTCGCTCTTATCTTAAAATCTTCTGTTTGTAAATAATCGAGGTCAATGTCTTTTGCTTGAAAAATATAAGTCCCTTTTTCAACCTTCTCAATTTTCACCCCCATAGCCTGTAACAAACCAATTAGTTTATTTACATCTACGATATCAGGAATGTTAGATATTGTTACCTTTTCAGGAGTTAAAAGAGGTGCGCACAAGACTTGTAAAGCCTCATTTTTTGCGCCTTGTGGAATTAATTCACCTTTAAGTTTTTTTCCACCATGAATTTCAAATGAAGCCATCGATTATTTTTTATACTGTTTCTTCTTAAACTGTTTCTTGTGATTGTTGTTATTCGACTTTCTATTGTTGTTATTCTGGTTGTTTTGAAGCCCTAATGTTTTTAACAATTGATTTGTACTCGTCAAATCTTCATCCGGGTTCTCTAAACTCAACTTACCATCAGAAAGTTCTCCCATTTTTGCTGCAATAACTGTGTTTTCAACAGCAGTATTGTTGTGCTTTAGAAACTGCTTTTTCATGAAGTTCCCCATTACTGAAGATAGGTACTCCGTTTCTTTTTTATCTGTAACATTTTTCGAATCCCGCAGAATTTTCTCTGTATACTGACCAAAATGACCATAACGTATTTTACTTTTCGGATATTCCATTGCTGCAGGCCTCTCCTCAAGGCTTTCTCGTTCCGGTATCTCGTATGGCGAATCTACATCTAGCTTGAAATCAGACATAATGAACAAATGTGTCCAGAGTTTATGCCTATAGTCATCTACATCACGCAAATGTGGGTTTAACTGCCCCATTACCTCAATAATAGCTCGTGTAGCACGATTCCTCTCCTCGCGATCTTCGATCTGCATGGCATGAGTAATCATGTTCTGAACGTTCCTCCCATATTCAGGAAGAAGCATTTTTGATCTTGCTGTATTATATTCCATTCGTGTGTGTTAGACTTCGAATCTACTAATTTTCAAAATGCTTAGCAAGCGCGTTAGTAAATAAGCCTTTTGCCTCTGCTATGAAACCAAAATGCTCATCATCTACCATCATCTTACCTTTTGTTACATGACCTAAGAGCGTAAACTGAGTTCCTGAAGCCATCATTCTTTCTAAAAATGCATCTTCTTGGTCTTCGTTTACAGTCACAACTACTCGACCTTGCCCTTCTCCAAATAAGAATGCATCTTCTCTAACCTCAGAATCCGTAACAATGTCAAATCCTAAATCTCTAGGTATCGCCATCTCAGTTAATGCCACAAACATACCTCCATCAGAGACATCGTGTGCAGCATTAATTAATTCATCTTTAATAAGTCCCTTTACCGTCTGTTGCATTGCAAACTCTTCTTCTAAATTGAAGTAAGGTGCTGGCGATGCAGCAATACCATGATAAGAAACTAAATATTCAGATGAAGAAATATCGTTGTGAGAATCTCCAATAATAAAAATCAAGTCCCCCTTATCTTTAAAGTCTAAAGTCATGACCTTATCCTTATCTTCAACAACACCAATCATTCCGATTGTAGGTGTTGGAAAAACAGGTACTTCTACTCCATCAATAACAGATTGGTTATAGAATGAAACATTTCCTCCAGTTACAGGTGTCTCAAATTTTAAACAAGCTGCTGACATTCCCTTAATAGCACCAACAAATTGCCAAAATGATTCTGGATTGTATGGATTACCAAAGTTAAGGCAGTTTGTAATAGCACTTGGATTACCTCCAGCACATGTAATATTTCTAGCAGCTTCAGATACAGCAATCATAGTTCCAACTTCTGGATCAGCGTTCACATATCGTGAATTACAATCAACTGTCATTGCTAAAGCTCTATTTGTTCCTTTAATATTTGTTATCCCAGCATCAGAAGGACGATTGGTCGTCATTGTTCGAGTACCAACCATAGAATCGTACTGCTCAGTAACCCATTTTTTAGAAGCGATATTTGGATGTTGCAACAATTTGAACGCAACTTCTTTTAAATCTTCAGGCTGAGCAACATCATCAATGTTGAACTTTTTAAACTCCTGGTAATAAGCTGGCTCTGTGTATTCTCTTTCATTTACTGGAGCTCCACCACCAAGAACAAGAGACTCTGCAGGCACATCACCTACAACCTCACCTCCCATCATGTAGCGAACGCGTCCACCTTCTGTTACAACACCAATTTCTTCCGCGTGTAAATCCCATTTATCAAAAATGTCTTTAACGATTTGTTCTTGCCCTTTTTGAACAACAACAAGCATTCGTTCTTGCGACTCTGAAAGTAAAATTTCATACGGCAGCATATCCTCTTGACGTGTAGGCACTAAATCAAGGTTGATATCCATACCAACATTGTCACCAGCCGCACTCATCTCACATGAAGAACACGTAATACCCGCTGCTCCCATATCTTGCATCCCAACAATAGCATCCGTATCAGCAAGCTCCATTGTTGCTTCCAACAATAACTTTTCCATAAATGGATCTCCAACCTGAACAGATGGTAAATCATCTGCCGATTCTTCCGTAATATCTTTAGAAGCAAATGCAGCACCAGCAATTCCATCCTTACCTGTAGAAGAACCTACAATAAAAACAGGGTTACCTGGACCAGCAGATGTTGCTGAAATAACTTTAGTTGGATCCATGATGCCTGCAGAAAATGCATTTACCAATGGGTTTGTATTGTATGAGTCATCAAAGAACACCTCTCCTCCAACAATAGGAATACCAAAAGCATTTCCATAATCGCCAATACCTTTTACAACACCTTTTACTAACCATTTAGTTCTATCCCTTTCGATATTTCCAAAACGCAGTGAGTTCAGTTGAGCAATTGGTCGAGCTCCCATCGTGAAAATATCACGATTAATTCCTCCGACACCAGTTGCTGCACCTTGATAAGGTTCCAATGCACTTGGGTGATTGTGAGACTCTATTTTAAAAACACAACCAATACCATCACCTAAATCAACCAATCCAGCATTTTCTTCACCTGCTTTCACAAGCATTTGAGGGCCGTCTTTTGGCAATTGTTTTAACCAATGAATTGAGTTCTTATACGAACAGTGCTCCGACCACATTACTGAATAAACTGCAGTTTCAGTAAAATTTGGAGTTCTTCCTAAGATCCCTTTAATCATTTCAAATTCTTCAGGGCGTAAACCTAATTCTACCGCCTGATCTAATGTTGCTTCTTTAGATGTTGTGCTTTCCATAAACTTATAATGATGTTGTAAAATTACAGATAATAATGCACTAGGCGCAATCAGAACAGGTACTTTTATTAAAGTTTTTTTACACAATTTGTTACTAATTAAAATCAAACCGCTCTTCACACACTAAATCGTGTCTCTTTCGAATAATTCATTAACTTCGCAGTTATCAATTATTGAATATTATGAGTTACGATATTATTGTTGTTGGAAGTGGGCCTGGCGGATACGTCACTGCTATTAGAGCTTCACAATTAGGAATGAAAACTGCCATAGTTGAACGCGAATCACTTGGTGGAATATGTTTAAACTGGGGGTGTATACCTACAAAAGCTTTACTGAAAAGTGCAAATGTTTTTGAATACCTATCTCACGCAAGTGATTACGGTATCAATGTCAAAGATGCGAGCGCCAATTTTGGAGCAATGGTCGATCGAAGTCGAGGTGTTGCAAGCGGAATGAGCAATGGTATTCAGTTCTTAATGAAAAAGAATAAAATTGATGTTCTTTCTGGAACAGGTGTTATAAAAGCAGGTAAAAAAGTTGCTGTAACTGACGATAAGGGTAAAACGACTGAGTACGCAGCAAGTAAAGCTGTAATTATTGCGACAGGCGCACGATCTCGTCAACTTCCGAACCTTACACAAGATGGTGAGAAAATCATCGGGTACCGAGAGGCGATGACCCTAAAGTCGCAACCTAAAAAATTAGTGGTTGTTGGTTCAGGTGCTATTGGTGTAGAGTTTGCTTACTTTTACAATGCAATTGGCACTGAGGTTACAGTGGTTGAGTATTTACCAACAATTGTCCCTATTGAAGACAAAGATGTTTCTAAGCAATTGGAAAAATCATTCAAAAAATCAGGAATTAAAATTAAAACCAATTCTTCTGTTGAATCAGTTGATACTTCTGGAAATGGATGTGTTGTTACTGTTAAAACAGCAAAAGGAGAAGAGAAAATCGAATGTGATGTTGTTCTTTCAGCTGTTGGTATTGAAGCTAACATTGAGAACATTGGACTAGAAGATTTAGGAATAGTTACAGATAGAGGTCGTATTTTAGTAAATGATTTCTACCAAACAAATATGCCAGGGTACTATGCAATTGGAGACGTTATTCCAACGGCTGCTTTAGCACACGTAGCGTCTGCCGAAGGGATTATCTGTGTAGAAAAAATTGCTGGACAAAACCCAGACACATTAGACTATGGAAATATTCCTGGTTGTACGTACGCATCTCCTGAGATTGCATCTGTAGGTATGACTGAAGCTGCTGCAAAAGAAGCTGGATACGAATTGAAAATTGGAAAATTCCCATTCTCGGCTTCAGGTAAAGCAAGTGCTGCTGGAGCGAAAGATGGTTTTGTTAAATTAATTTTTGACGCAAAATACGGTGAGCTTTTAGGCGGACACATGATTGGCGCTAACGTTACTGAAATGGTAGCGGAATTGGTGGCACTGAGAAAACTTGAGGTTACAGGACACGAACTTATAAAAACCGTTCACCCGCACCCTACGATGTCTGAGGCTATCATGGAGGCTGCTGCCGCAGCTTACGATGAAGTGATTCACTTGTAAAACATATTATTAAAATAAAAAACGTCGGCTATTTCTAGTCGACGTTTTTTTATGCCTCTATATTTTAACGAACTAATCTACAATTAGAACTTCATTTTTTGCAAATCGTTTTTGCTCAAAATTAAAATCAATACGTCCTACGTTAATTCCTGCCCAACCAACCTGATTAATCAGAACAGCTTGACCATCTAAATTCTTTTCTTCTGTTGGTCGATCTAAAAAGGTGTGTGTATGTCCACCTATAATTAAATGAATATTCTTGGTCTGCTGGGCTAATATGCGATCTGAAACTTTATCCTTTTCATAAGCATACCCCAAGTGCGATAAACAAATCACTAAGTCACACCCTCTATCCTTTAATTCAAGTGCTTTAGCATTTGCTATTTCAATCGGATCTAAATAAACCGTTTCGCCAAATTTACGACCAGAAACCAAGCCTTTTAGTTCAATCCCAACCCCAAAAATCCCAACCTTAACATTTCCTTTCTGAATGATTGTATAATCTTGAGTATACCCATCTATTGGTGTGTTATTGAAATCATAATTTGAACACAAAAAAGGAAAGTTAGCTGACTGCTGTGCGTTTACAAAGCCATCCATACCACCATCAAAATCATGATTCCCCATTGTGGCAGCATCATAACCCAACGCGGTCATTAACTTCATCTCTAAAACTCCACCAAACTTATTAAAGTAAGGTGTCCCTTGAAAAATATCCCCTGCATCTAACAACAAGACGTTCTCTTCTTCAGCCCTAACTTGTTGAATCAACTCGAACCGCCTAGACACTCCACCTTTACCCGGATACTTGTAATGATTTTCAGGAAAAGGATCTATATTAGAGTGTGTATCATTGGTATGCAGAATGGTCAGTCGATTTTTTAAATTATCACATTTACCTTGCGCAACTAAGCTTGGCGCAACAAGAATTCCACCAGAAATCAACACTGAATTTCGTATAAAATCTCTTCTTTCCATTACTCTAAAACAATTCGTGGCTCAGAATTAAAAATAAGTACCCCCTGTTTTTTCATTTGATTAATCATTGCATCGCGCATTAAAACATTGGTGTAAACTACACTTAATTTATTTTGAAAAAACGCCATATCATCTCCTCCATTCATTAAGTAATCTGACGTAACAATATAAAATGAATTGGATTCAACCACGCCGTTTTTAAGCTCAAGTTTATTGTCACGTAAAACTACATTTGAGATTGGCTCCCCTCCTCTTTCTACTAAATAATCGGCAACATCCGTTAACGAAGATAAAGGCAATTCCACAACAACAATTTCATTGTCAAACGGCATTAATTTATACGCATCTTCCAAGCGAACATCTCCTTTATTTAAGGGATTTCTTAAACCCCCAACATTGAGCAAACAAAAGTAGGGCGCTAAATTAAATACACTTTTATCTACAGAATTTAAAATTGCATCTGCAGCCCAATTATTTAGCGAACCATTGGGCCTCGATTTTGCAAAGTTATTTTCAGCCCTAGCAATCACCTCCAACATTTCCTCCCCAAGTTCACTTCGGTATGGAGAAACAATAGTGTCTACTACATTCTTTTTTTGAAAATCAGCACTTACCGAAACCAATTTTGATGTTACATAAATCGTATTAACAGAAGAGCAAGCTGTTAAGCCTGCTCCTATGATTAAATATATAAAATGCTTAAGCATTATTGAACGATCATTTTTCGTTTTGCTTCACCATACGGAGTATCCACAGTAACTAAATACGTTCCTGGATTTAAATCTGAGGCATTCAATGTTACTACAGGCGCGTTAATGTCAGAAACAGATAACACCTTCCTTCCCTGGGCATCAAGCACAGTATACGCTGTAATTTCAGTTCCGTTTACTTGAATGTACACCTTGTCACTAGAGGGTACCGGAAAAACAACAAAACTCTGCTCAACTTGCTCTTCAAGAGAGAGCTGACACCCATCTACATTGTATGCATTGTTGTCAAAGTCAATAAAGCATGCGTAATCAACTGAATCAATAAATGGGTTTCTATTCCCCTGTAAATCATGAATGTACTCATGACGAGCAATTTCATAATTATCAGGCAAATCATTAAAATGCCAATCTTTCAAAACCTCTTGTGTTTGCTTATCTGAATTCAAATTTCCATTTAAATTAAAACCATAAGCAACAGCCATATACATAATTGAACGTGCCGCATTCCCCTTGTGAACTTCTCTCGGTTCATAAACCATTTGAGACCCCATAAGCCCAACGCGACCTCCTAAATATGTAAAAACAACATTTCCATCAATGTCACCCAAAGGAAGATTACTTCGCGGTGTATTAGCCTGTGCTAAATTAGCAGGGTATAAATTGTGTTGATCATTATATTCTGGTTGTTCTGGATTATTTGCTGGCCAAGAAGTCATCCAAGAGTGTGCAAAGGTATGCTCCCTACTATATCCTGTCGCTGTCCAATCAAATGGGTCATCAAAAACCATTCGCTCACCAGACAAAGCACAAGTAACATAAGACTGACCTCCTAATGTATCTTTAATCTCAAAATTGCTCATCATTGTCTGCTTATACAAAAAGTATGTGATCATTGTATGCGGATTTATCAATGCGTTTAAATCTGACACAAATGTTGGCGAAGCAGATGACACACCATTGTAATACGACCCAATATCCTCACCCAATGACGTTACACTTCCTGTTGCAGGACTCGTTGTTAAGTAATTCTCAAAACCATCTAAACCATTAAAGGCATACACCGCAAAATAATAATCTTGATTTGCAACAATTCCTCTTGGAGTAAATGATGTTCCAGCACCAACGTACGCAACCTTAGCATCTCCAACAACATCTCCTCGTTGATAAGACTCACCATCTACAGGAACTCCAGTGATAGCAGTACCATTTTTCCAAAGCACAAGGTATTTTGAAGCTCCAGACCCAGCATTGTACTGCCCCCCTAAAGTATAGGATTCTAGTAATGGGAATGTTAACCCTGACGGATTAAGCATAGGTTCTGTTGCTAAATTATCTGTTCCTGCACCCTCAAAATTAATGATGTATGGATTCTCATCGACATCGTTTGATTCAATTTCAATTGTTGCAAAATGAGAACCTGTTCCTGATGGACTGTAATTAACTGTATAAGCCTGATTAGATGACCCTGCAATTGTACCTGAAGTAATTGTTGATGAAAAATCAACGGCATCAACTCCAGTCATATTGTACCCAGAAATAGACAAGTCAGCAGATCCTAAATTCTCAACTGTGAGGTTTACTGTAGAATTATTCCCTACAAAGTAATTGCCATTTGTCAAAACTGTTGCTCCCTCTACAAGAACATTTATTTCATAAGCAGGAGCAACATAAGGCACAATATCATTTAAATCTCTTGGTACAAGTTGATAATTTGTATTGTACTGCCCAACCATTCCTGTTATTGTAACAGGTCCTGTAGGCATAGCTGTTCCAGCAATGTTTGTAGACCCGTTAATTCGAATGTCAAAATTTGTAACTCCATCTGTAACCTGTACCGTACTGTTTCCAGATGCAAATGTTGTAGGGCTGATAAAGGTTACATTTTGAAACTTTACCAACTGCGACTCTAATGATTCATTTGCTGAAGAAAAAGGAATCTCCAATGGAATAGGCTGAATAACAGCAGGACCGTGATTTGTTACACTTGTAACAAAAGAAATTTCTAACAAACCTGAAAACTCAATCAAGGGGCCAGTAACAGTAATGGAGTCATATCTATTCACCCCTGTAATTGGGCCACCATAACCTGCTATACCTGCAGTTGCATCTTGCATGTAGCGAATACTTCCTAATTCAGAACCATTGGTCGCAATTCCTGTTACTGTAACTGTTTGACCGATTCCAAACGTTCGGGCATCTGCTATATCTGTTTGAGAAAATGTCGAAAAAGACAAGGTAATCAGAGAACATATTAATACTGCTTTTTTCATTTTTTTTATTTTTGTTTTTAATTTTCTGGCATCATGTTATATGCCTTTTAATTCTTAAAATTGAAACCCAAGTGAAACATTAAATCGTAGCCCTTGTCCAACAAATACTCCTGCTGAATTTGAACTAAAATCAGTTCCAAATTGATTTGTTCGAGCATCTGAAATATAAAATGTATTCAAGGCATTAAACACATTTGCCCGAATACTTAAACTACTCTTCTCAAACCTTAAACGGTAACCCGCATGAATACTCATTAAGCCATAAGAAGGGATTTTCCACGATTCCGTTCCACCATTAGCACCCGTTAAACTAAACGGATCAAAATCACTAAAATATCGATCGAAATAAGCGTACTTAACTTTAACGTATCCATTTTTAACAAAAGCATATCGAATACTTGTAGCATATGTAGATTGAGCAGCATCACCAACATGAACACCTTTGGCATCGAATTCAAATTGAGTTCCTAACACATCTACAATCTCAGATGATTGCCATGTCCAATCACCGTAACTAACCATTCCTTCAATAGATAGCTTCTTATTAATTCTATATGATACATCAACTTCAGCTCCCATATGTAAAGCATCCATTCCGTTAACATTTGCTCGAACAAACTCTGCTGGATCTTGAGGATCTGGAACACTAACTCCATAAGGAAATGGTTTGTTTTCCCAATAGGTATAATACACATTCACATTCACACTTACTTGCTTGCTTCTAAAACCATAACCAAGTTCAAACGCGTATATGTTTTCGTTTAGAATCTCTTCAAAAAATTCGTTTTTATTATTGTCAACTACATTGCTATACTGAGGTGTTCGACTTAAATACCCCAAATTCACAAAAACATTCGATTTTTCCGTAAAATTAAAGTTGGCTCCCGCTTTTACTGTACCTCCAAATAGCCATTTCCATCCGGTGCTCGAGGTCATTAAACCTTCTGAAGCAGTTGTATAATTCACACCATCCAATGTAACGGTGTCAGAAACATAGTTTAATTTACCATCTTGGCTTAAAATATGTGTTCCTATTTCAATTAAAGAATCTCCAACCTGCATTGTCTTCTTTCTAAAGTAATCTTCCCCTTTGTATCCATTTGAAACACCAGAAACATTTAAGAATGCTGTCCAACGACCATGAGAATATTCGGCTTGCCCAAAAGCACCTGCCCATTGAACAAGCCCAGCTCTATCATTTTGATAAGCCTGTCCTGCAATTTTATCACCAACGACTAACTTAACTTCATTTGCGTTTTGATTCGCTGAATTAATGAAGTAATCTCCGCCAAGTAAATTTTTAATTTCTGTATAATGAGTTCCTTTATAATATCGATAATCCAAACCACCAGCTAAATTCCATTTTTCACTCATTTTGTAATCAAACTGAGACAAGCCTCCAACCCACATATGGTTGTTTACCGAAGCAGATAAAATTTGAGATGATTTAAATAAATTCGGATCATACTTATTCTCAACAGTAGAATAGTATTGCCCAAAATTTTTGTAGAATTGATTATCTCTAATTATTTGATCCCAGTTAATCTGTCCTTCTTCATCACGGGTAATTGTTGAAGAAGATCCAAAATAACGTTGTCCACCACCTCGACCAATCGAAACGTAAGCCATATTAGACCAAGACAACTTCTTATTGATAATCCAGAAATCTTTTAATGTTATTTGTGGTTTATGGTAATAGTTCCTACGTTCATTCATCACTTTCTGTTTTCCAGATAAAGGATCAGAAATATACCCCCAATGTTGATTGTATCTTGCACCAGAATTCATGAAGTTCGTATCAAAATCAGTAACACCTACTCTTGAAGCATACGAAGAGTCCCAATATTCTATTTGTTGACTGAAGGATCGTTGACCATGTTGTTGAGGGGCGCCAAATCCACTTAATGAAACAACGTGATTCTTAATTTTCTTTTGAATTTTCAGGTAGTAAAAAGCACCTTGTGTGTTTAATCCATCTACCCATCCGCTACCTTGCTTATATGAACCTGAGAACAAAACTCCCCATCCATTTTTTAAGGTCCCTGATTTATAAGATAACGAAGTTCTAAGAAAAGTTCCTGAACCGTACTCTTGTCTTACTTTAATTTCTCTTTTCCCACCCGTATTCTGAGTAAGGATATTCATTGTACCTCCTACTGAAGGCATTGCTAGTTTCGTAGCACCGAGTCCTCTTTGAACTTGAATTTGCTGTGTTATCGCATCTAAACCAAACCAGTTCGACCAATAAACAGCTCCATTTTCCATATCATTCACGGGAACCCCGTCAATCATAACACCAACATTACGTTGATCAAATCCACGAATTGTAATTCGCGCATCACCATCACCACCCCCTTGTTGTGTTGCATGCACACCAGGCTTTGAATTTAAAATCATTGGTAAATCTTGAGAACCTAACTCTTCATTAATTTCTCGTGTTCCAATATTAGAAACCGCAACAGGTGTTTTTCTGTCCTGAGCTAAATTCCCGATAACATTAACTTCTTCAATTTCTTGACTACCTCCTAAAATGAAATGCATATCAAATTTCTCGCTGTCAACATTTACCTTTAACCTCACCGTATCAAAAGACAACATTGTTATTACTACATCGTACTCTCCAAAAGGAACGTCATTAATAGTATAATTACCATCATAATCTGAATATGCTTTATGTTTATCTGAAAAGATAATTTTCGCTCCAACAACCGGTTGTTTGGCAACATTATCTGTTACGGTTCCAGTTACGGTAGAAGATTGACTCAAGGCCGTCCATGATGTCAATAAAATTAGAATAAAGAAAATAGTTTTCATCCGAAGTTATTTCAAAAAAAGAGGCCGAAAAAATCGACCTCTTTTAGTATTGTAATCTAAATTATTTAATAATAACTCGTTTAGTAACAGTGTTACCAGAGTTATTAGTAAGCTTCACAAAGTATACCCCTCTATTTCCTTTTAAATCAATAGAAACTAAAGTGTTTGAATTGTTCGTAATTGATTCAATTTTTTGTCCTAAAGAATTAACAACAAAGATAGTTGCATAAGATGCAGCTCCGTTAATGTAAAATTCACCGTTAGATGGATTAGGGAAAACAGATAATTTCGTCTCAGAAATTTCGTCAACAGATAACGGATTACATCCACAATCGTGAGTACCTAATGAAAACCAGTTACCGTATGTCTGCCCTGCAATATCAATTACAGCAGGAATTGAGTCATACTCCAATAAAGGGTCAAAATACGAAATCGTAGGATTAGTTTCACCCTTCAGAATCGAAGCTTTACGAATCATAGAATGATCAACGGTAACACCATCACCCGATTGAACATAAGGAAAATCAGCTGTCCATCCAGTTAAAGGATCTGTACCGATTCCAGGATTCTCACTAATTTTACCAAAAACATCAACTAGAGACGAATTTCCTATATCATTTACATTACCCAAAGCTAAAACAACAGCATCATTACCGTTAAAGTAAAATGCATTTGAAGCATTATAGTCTGGGCAGTAAAACGCATCTGCTCTGACCTGCAATGAATCCCAAATTGGAGCTTCTTGTCCGGTCCCGTTTGGATCTAACTTCTCCAATACAGCTACATGAACATCATGAGCAGCAACCGTACCTACCAATTGAATTGCATTTGCAGCCGTTGCAGTTGTGGACCCATTTGAATAACGGATCACCATATATTGACTCAGGTCAACAGATACGTCTGTAGGGTTATAAATTTCTAACGCTTTATTATTACTCCACCCTTCTACATATTCAGAAATAAAAAGATCTGAGCAATCACTAAGTTGAGCAAACGTCATTGAACTCACAATTGTACTTAATACAAGTAATGTTTTTTTCATAAGAATTTGTTTTTATTTATTTGGTAAAGATTTCACGGGCATGGGAGGCAAAGAAACACATCTAAAAAAACCTTAGCAACTAAGGATTAGAACCTAGAAAGGGTTACAATTTAAAGCATGTTTTCAATTATTCTTCGCACTGTTTTTTCTCCGATATGGTTTCAGCAAAAATTAGCATCAAGGTGAACATCCAGAGAATTCTAATTTCAAAAATACGATAATTTAGTTTAATCTTCATCACTATGTTATTAACAAAATTGGAATCTTTTTAACCATTTAACAAATGTAAAATCCTAAACATTTCATTATTTTAGGCTCACAATTAACAAAACAAACCGAAGAAAATGCGCAAAAACACCTCGCTATTAATATCACTTTTACTACTCTCATCTTTAGGGATTGCTCAAAAACTAAGTGTAGAAAAAATCTGGAAAAACTACGAATTCTTCGGAACTTCTGTCCGTGGATTTAGATCAATGAATGATGGAAATTACTTCAGTAAAACTCAAGGATCATCAATAACAAAACATGCCTTTTCAAACTATGAAGGAAAAGGAGAAGTTATTGTTTCTCCAGAAATGCTGACTTATAAAGGAGAAGCACTAAAGATGGACGATTACTTTTTTAACCTCGATGAAACCAAGGTGTTAATAACTACAGAAACGAAAAGTATTTATAGACGAAGTTATTCTGCCGTATACTACTTACTAGACCTAAAAACGGGTCAATTACAATCTTTAGATGATCAACACGCACCACAAACATTGGCCGAATATTCGCCTGACGGTAAAAGTGTTTCTTTCATTTACGAGAACAATCTTTTTGTAAAAAACCTATCGACAGGTAAAACAGTGCAACTTACACAAGATGGAGAAAAAAATAAACGCATTAACGGGACAACTGACTGGGTTTACGAAGAAGAGTTTGCTATAACAAAGGCATATGACTGGTCGCCTGACAGTAAGAACATTGCATTTTTAAAATTTGATGAATCAAAGGTGCAAGAATTCACAATGACCTATCACAATGAGCTCTATCCTGAACTCTATACCTTTAAATACCCTAAAGCCGGAGAAGACAACTCCAAAGTGACAGCAATAATGTATAACCTAGACAAGCATTCAAGTACTGAAATAACACTTGGAGACTACGAATATATTCCCCGATTAAAATGGTCTAACTCAGAAAATAAATTAATTATTCAAACATTAAACAGGCACCAAAATAATTTAAAATACCACCTCGTTTCAATCGAAGACACAGGGCTTAAAACAACAATGTTTTTTGAAGAAAAATCAGAAACATACGTTGAAATAGACGACAACCTTTTAATCTTAAACGACGGGGAATCAATTTTAAGAACAAGTGAAATTGATGGGCACAATCACATTTATAGCCTTTGCTTTGATGGCTCATCAAAACAAATTACAGCAGGAGATTGGGATGTCATTGAATTTTTAGGCGTTAACGATAAAAACACAACAATATACTATACATCAGCTGAGGCGGGAGCTATCCATAAAGGAGTCTATAAAATAGGGATTACAGGGAAGAAGAAAAAGGCAATCAGCCTAGAAACAGGGTCGAATAACGCAGCATTTTCGAATGGAATGAACTACTTTATAAAGACGTACTCAAATGCCAACACCCCTCCTGTGTTTACGCTATGCAATAACAACGGAAAAGAACTGACGACACTGGAGGACAACAAAGCCTTAAATAAACGGCTGTCCAACTATAACTTAGGGACAAAATCATTTGTAAAATTCAAAGGAGCAAAAGAAGAACTCAATGGATGGGTAATTAAACCTGCCAACTTTGACCCATCAAAGAGTTACCCTGTTTACATTAATATATACGGTGGACCAGGGTCTAATATGGTTTCTGATTCCTGGGGAGGTGTCAACTACATGTATCATCAATTGCTTGTAGAAAACGGATACATCGTTGTTTCTGTTGACCCAAGAGGAACAATGTACAGGGGAGAAAAATTTAAAAAGTCGACTTATTTACAACTGGGAAAACTAGAAACAGAAGATTTTATTGCTGTTGCACAAGAGCTCCAGAAATACAATTATGTTGACGCTTCAAGAATTGGAATAATGGGCTGGAGCTACGGTGGCTTTATGACATCATTAGCAATGACTAAAGGTGCAGGTATTTTTAAAATGGGAATTGCTGTTGCGCCAGTTACCAACTGGAGGTATTACGACAACATTTACACCGAGCGTTTTATGAGAACGCCTCAAGAAAACAAAGATGGGTATGACTCCAACTCACCCATTAACTTTGTAGACAAATTAAAAGGAAACTACCTATTGATACATGGATCAGGAGATGATAACGTGCACTATCAAAATACCATGGAAATGATTAATGCAATGGTAGCGGCAGACAAACAGTTTGATTTGTTTATTTACCCCAATAAAAACCATGGTATTTATGGTGGAAATACGCGCAACCACCTTTTCAATATGATGTTTAACTACACGCTAAAAAACTTGTAGAAAAACAGTCCTTTAACGTAAAATAAACACGAAATATATCGATAGATATCATATGTTCTATTATCTTAGGCCGTTAAGATTAAAATCAAAATATAGACTAGGGAAAGAAATGGGGGAAATTGCTAAATTAGAATTAAACGGGAAAACATACGAACTACCTGTAATAGAGGGAAGTGAAAACGAAAAAGCGATTGACATTAGCGCACTTCGAGCTAAAACTGGAGGGTATATTACTTTAGACCCGGGGTTTAAAAATACTGGAAGTACTAAAAGTGCCATCACTTATCTTGATGGAGAAAATGGAATCTTACGCTACAGAGGTTATCCTATAGATCAACTTGCTGACAACGCAAGCTTTTTAGAAGTTTCATTTTTAATTATTTATGGTAATTTACCTACTAAAGCTGAATTAGACAATTTTAAGGAAAGTATCACAAACCATACCTTGGTTCATGAAGACATGAAACAGTTCTTCGAGGCCTACCCTGCCCAAGCTCACCCTATGGGAGTTTTAGCATCTATGATTTGTTCTCTTTCTACATTCTATCCTGAATCGTTAGATGAAGATAGAGAGCCAGAAGCAAAAGACTTAACAATTCATAGATTAATAGCTAAGCTACCTACGTTAGCAGCATGGTCATATAAAAATGCACGACGTCACCCTTTCATGTACCCAAACAACAAGTTTGACTACTGTGAAAACTTTCTTCACATGATGTTTGCTATGCCTACATCGGACTATGAAATGGACCCTGTGGTTGTTTCTGCACTTAACAAACTATTAATACTTCATGCTGAGCACGAACAAAACTGCTCTACATCTACTGTAAGAATTGTTGGTTCATCTCACGCCAATTTATACGCATCTGTTTCTGCAGGTATTTCTGCACTATGGGGACCTCTACACGGTGGAGCAAATCAGGCTGTAATTGAAATGTTAGAAAAGATTTCAAATGATGGTGGTGATGTTGATAAATGGGTAGCAAAAGCAAAAGATAAAAGTGACTCTTTCCGTTTAATGGGATTTGGTCATCGCGTTTATAAAAACTTTGATCCTAGAGCAACAATCATTAAAAAAGCATGTGATGAGGTTCTTCTTAAGCTAGGAGTTAACGATCCTTTATTAGAGATTGCTAAAAAACTAGAAAAAGTAGCTTTAGAAGACGAATACTTCAAAGCAAGAAACCTGTATCCAAATGTTGATTTCTATTCAGGAATCATCTATAAAGCAATTGGAATCCCAACAGAAATGTTTACCGTAATGTTCGCAATTGGACGTTTACCAGGATGGATTGCACAATGGGGAGAAATGATTGAAAACAAAGAACCAATTGGAAGACCTCGTCAAATTTACACGGGTGAAAATCATCGTGATTACGTTCCGGTTGAAAAGAGATAAATTACTTACCAAAAAAAGGGGAGCTAATTAAGCTCCCCTTTTTTTTGTTTCATTACCTATATAATTACGCTTCGTTATTTTGAAATTTCGCTCGTTTTGAACCCGCATAAATAGAATACTTTCTAAACGAACATTCCAAATCTCCATTAAAGAGTTTGATTTTTCGATCAGGTCGTAATCCTAAATTCTTGTACGCTTCCATGTTTGAAGATAGCACCCAACAATTAAACCCTTTCATCTCCGTTTTCATCCAATCACCAAGCTGTTCATACAACGCATCAATCTCCTCGCCCATTCGTTCTCCGTATGGAGGGTTTGAGATCATGACTCCAGATTCAGCAGGTTGTTTTATTTCATCAAATGAAGCTACACTTGTTTTAACAAAACGTCCAACAGACAACCTTCCTAAATTCCTTCGCGCTTTTGTCACCATTTCAGCGCTCATATCTGACCCTGAAATTTCACACGGCAACTCCTTTACGTATTTAGTTGCCTTAGCAAGAATACCTTCCCATAATTCAGCATCGTAATTTTTGAAATTTTTGAATGCAAAATGCTGTCTTTCTATTACAGAAGGAATACCTGAAGCCAATAACGCAGCCTCAATCAGTATCGTTCCAGACCCACAAAAAACATCAGTCAATGGAGATTTTCTATCCCATCCAGACATACGAATCAACCCTGCAGCTACAACCTCATTCAGAGGAGCCTCTCCAATTTCATCGCGGTACCCTCTTTGAAACAATGGCGCTCCACTTGTGTTCATTGAGACTGTTACATCATTCTTATTGATATACACATCAAACAAGACTTGAGGAGACTTAATGTTAACATCTGGGCGTTCATCATAGCGATCTCTAAATGTATCTGCAATTGCATCTTTAACAACTAAAAATGGATATTGTGTGTGTGAAAACAAGTCTGAAAACACAGCTCCTTTTACAGCAAAAGTTTTATCCAAGTCAAAGTATCCTGTCCAGTCAATTTTCATTGCCTTATTGTACAAGTCATCTTCTGAACGAATTCTAAACGAAGCAATTTGAACCAATACTGAGATTGCGCAGCGCAAATGTAAATTTAAGTAATAGACATCTTTCCATGTACCTTCAAGTTGAACCGCACGATTTAACACTTTATATTTCGTATAGCCTAATTCTGCTAACTCTTCTCCAAGCACTTCCTCCAAACCAAAAATGGTTTTCAATGTTATTGTTAATGCTTTGTTGTTCTCTAGATCTTTCACGATTTATGCTTTAAGGTGAGAATTATGTTTTATTTTTGTACAAAAGAACAAAATTTGAAAGTAATACGGCTATTTATCGTCTCTTTTAGTTTAATCCTATCAAACTATATCACCGCACAACAAAAAATTGGAGTCGTATTAAGTGGTGGTGGTGCTACAGGACTGGTTCATGTTGGGGTATTAAAAGCACTGGAAGAACATGGAATTCCTATTGACTATATCGCAGGCACATCGGCCGGATCATTAGTTGGTGGCCTATATGCTGCCGGATATTCCCCCAAGCAAATTGAGACTTATGTCTTGAGTAACCAATTTCAACTAATCACCTCTGGAGGAGTTAAACCAAGCCAAGCATTTCTACTTCGAGCGCAAGAGGCAAACGCAAGCATGTTTGGAATGTCTTTTTCGCAGGATAGTATTGTTCAAAAATCACTGCCTACTAATTTTACGTCGTCGGCTTCCCTTGATTTTGAAATGATGCGTTTATTAGGAATAACATCTGCATCTAACTCTAATAATTTTGACAGTCTTTTTGTGCCTTTTCGATGTGTAGCTTCGGATGTTGCAAAAAAAGAAAGCGTCATTTTTAAAGATGGTAAGCTAAATGAAGCCATTAGAGCATCAATCACCTACCCTTTTTACTTTCGTCCAATTCGAGTTGACAACGTTCTTCTTTTTGATGGAGGTCTATACAATAACTTTCCTGCAGATGTTCTATATGAAGCATTTAACCCTGACTTTATAATAGGCAGCAATGTCGGCTATAATGCGGAAGCTCCACAAGAAGACGACATTATATCTCAGTTAACAAACATGCTTGTTTCTAGCTCAAACTATGAAATACCCAACAATAAAGGGTATATGATTGAACCGAAAACAAAAGTTTCCACATTTGACTTCGCAAGTGCAAAACAAGCCATTCATGACGGGTACACTTCAACAATAGCACAAATAGACTCTATAAAAACTCACATTAACCGACGAATCTCTCCTGAAGAACTCGCGATAAAAAGACAGGCTTTTCATCAGAAAGAAATCCCTCTAAACATATCATCTGTTTCAGTTCAAGATTCTAAAAATAAATTGGAATCACTATCCAAATCCTTTATCCGAAAAAACAACGCTGAGCATTTGGATTTAGCCCGTTTAGAAAAACGGTACTTTAGGCTTAATTCCGCTACTCAAATTAACTTTATGTTCCCTACCTTAAGGGTGAAAGAGGACAGTACCTACCACCTCGACTTACAAGTAAGTAAAGCAAAAGAAATTCGAGTTGATGTTGGAGGACATTTTTCGTCAAGGGCAGTAAACACTGGCTACCTTGGTCTTTCACACCAATCCATTGGGAAAGTCATAACAAAAACAGAACTCTCATCTTATTTCGGAAAATTTTATGGTTCAGGGAAGGCAAAGTTTACACTTGAAATACCTCGCATTTACCCCGTTGTAACCTCAGCTTATTTTGTCCTTAACCGCTGGGATTATTTCCGAAGTTTTGCTACATTTTTTGAAGATGCTATCCCTTCATTTCTAGTGCAAGAAGAAGCCTATCTTGGAGTTCAGTTTAATCACCCACTTAAATACAATATAAAAAGTACGTTTGATGGAAGACTGGTATCTTTAGAAGATCAATATTATCAAAATGAACAGTTCACAAATAAAGACACTGCTGATATAGCTAATTTTAGAGGTGGGGCTGTAACTTGGAGCATTACAAAAAACACCTTAAACCGAAAGCAATTTGCCTCTAGCGGTCATTATTTTAAAGCGCATATCAGATATGTCAACGGTACTGAACACAGTATACCTGGATCAACGAGCCAAGAAAGTGAAGTGATAGAAGATCAAAGCTGGTTAAACCTAGGCTTAGAGTTTCAATCTTTCATTATTGATGAGCCCATATTCCACCTTGGTTTACACGGGCAAATGGCATACAACACACACCCCTTGCTGGCTAATTACACATCATCTCTGCTTACAACCACAGAATTTAATCTAATTCCAGATTCACGTACCTACTTCATGAAAGAATACCGTGCACCGCAATTTACAGCGCTAGGAGTAAATACCGTATTTACATTATTTCAAAAACTTGATCTTCGACTAGACGCTTACATATACCAACCCTTTGTACAAATTATTCAAACTGAAAATGGCCTCCCTACATTATCTGATTTGTTTGAAGGAAGAACTTACATGGCCTCCTCTTCTATTGTTTACAATAGCTTTATAGGGCCTATTCGAGCAACATTAAACTATTTCCCAAAACAACAAAACCCGCTTGCTTTTCAAGTTAGTCTAGGATACGTTCTCTTTAACGAAAGGGCTATCAGGTAAGGAAATAGTATATTTACCCAATCAAAAAAACAAAAATGGAGAAAATCATCTGTGGCATACAACAAATGGGAATTGGAGTTCCTAATGTTCAAGAAATTTGGAAATGGTACCGTAAGTTTTTTGGCGTTGATGTACGCGTATTTGAAGATGCTGCAGAAGCTCCTTTAATGACAAAATATACGGGTGGTCAAGTCCATAAACGAACAGCATCTCTCGCCTTGAGCATGCAAGGTGGTGGCGGGTTCGAAATATGGCAATACACATCTAGAGGCACAGAGAAATCAGCCTTCGATATAAAGCTTGGCGATTATGGGCTGTATGCTTGCCGTATAAAATCGCGCGATGTAGCCAAGTCTTTTAGTTATTTCAAAGAAAATGGTGCCAAAATTTTAGGAGGCCTATCTAAATCTCCAAACGGTGAACTTTCATTTTTTTGTGAAGACCCAAATGGAAACATCTTCAACATTGTTCATGGAAAAGGATGGTTTAAAAACACTAAACATCCTTCTTTTTGTGGAGGGGTTGCAGGTGCATTAATTGGTGTTAGTGATATTGATAAATCAATCGAATTATACAGAGATGTCCTTGGGTACGAAACCGTTATTTACGACCAGGAAGGCAACTTTGATGACCTTAGTGGTTTACCTGCAGGGACAGGAAAAGTACGAAGGGTGCTGTTAACACACAAGGACGCTCGAAAAGGGCCATTTGCACGTTTGCTTGGCCCAACGCAAATCGAATTGGTTCAATCATTAGACAGAGCCGATTGCAAAGGAATTTTTGAGAATAGGTTTTGGGGTGACTGGGGCTTTATCCACTTGTGTTTTGACATACAAGGAATGGATCAATTAAAAAGCGAATGTGAATCAAAAGGATATCCTTTTACTGTAGATAGCTCAAATACATTTGACATGGGAGAAGCTGGAGGACGGTTCTCTTATATTGAAGATATTGATGGAACCTTAATTGAATTTGTTGAGACCCATAAAGTTCCGATTATGAAAAAGTTAGGCTGGTACATTAACCTTAAAAAGAAAAAACCTGGCAAGCACCTCCCGAATTGGATCTTACACGCAATGGGAATCAACAAAGTGAAAGACTAACAAGTCTATATATTCAACAATAAACATTTACTTGTCGACGTTTATAAACAAAACTAATTTTAGTACTTTTAGCGAATACTTTTTAGAACATGAAAAATTTATTATTTGGCTTATTAACAATCGTTGGCCTAGCAGTTTCATTGCATTCGTGCAGAGAAGAAATTGAACTAAACGGTGACTTTAAAGAAACGGCTGTTGTTTACGCATTATTAGATGTGTCTGAACACACACATTTAATGAAAATTACACGCGCTTTCATTGGTCCTGGTAACGCTTATGAATTTGCACAAATTCCAGACTCAAGCTACTTCCCACACCTAGAAGGTACAGTTACAGAATTAAACAACGGAATTCCAACAGGTGTTTCATGGAATTTAATAGATACAACAGTAACAAATAAAGACCCAAATGGTGCGTTTTATGCTCCAGAACAAAAACTGTATTACTTCAATGGAACCCTTAATCAAAATTATGAATACAGGCTTGACCTAAACATTAACAATGGACAGTTTACTGTAACTTCTACAACAGAATTGGTTAGGATATTAAGTGAAGATATTTCAGGTAAAACACAGCCCTATAAATTTGTTGATAATTCAAATGAAACTAGAGCTTCTAACGTACATATAACAGGCACTCAAAATGCACATAAACTTGAAGTAAATTTACACGTTGAATTTACAGAGTGGATTGGTTCTACACCAAGTGTTAAGTCGTTCACTTATAGAGCAGGAACAGCAGACTGTGAAGAAAACTCTTCTAAACTTTTTGCACTAAGCGGTAACACGTTTATGAATAACATTGTTGCCGCATGTACAGATGATCCATTAATTACAAAACGAACATTTAATTCAATTACCACATTATTTACGGGAGCATCTGAAGATTTAGCAGAATATATCTCTGTAAATAAGCCCTCTACAGATTTAACGCAAAACAAGCCTTCATTCACAAACCTTGAAGCTTCAGGAGACTATAGAGCCGTTGGAATATTTACATCCCGATCAACGAAATCGGTTTACAAAGCGTTCATCGATTCTACTTTACTTGCCAACCTGCGCGTAATTGACAAAAAAACAACACGATACCTTTGTCAAAATTTAGGTATGCTATTTTGCAGTGATCATCCTGGAGACCAATCTGCTGCAGATAATGCCTGGAACTGTAATTAAACGCGCCTATATTTCTTTTATTCTATTAAATTAGCGTATGTCTGAAAGGAAAACGCTTTTTGTTAATGTAATTCTACCTATTCCCATTCGGAAGGAATTCACATACCGTGTTCCCTACGAAATGAATGACGTTGTTTTTGCAGGTGCTCGTGTAGTCGTCCCTTTTGGAAGATCAAAACTTATTACAGGTATCATTACCCTAATTCACGAAACAATTCCAGCAGATTATCAGGCCAAATATATAGAGCACATACTGGATGATCAACCTATAATCACAAAAGAGCAGTACACGTTTTGGAAATGGATTTCAAATTACTATATGGCTCCAATTGGTGATGTTATGAACGCTGCATTACCTTCTAATTTTAAATTAGCAAGCGAAACAAAAATCGTACTTCATCCAGACTATACAATCAATGAGAAGTTTTTAACGGAACGTGAATTGGAAATACTTTTCGCACTGGAAGTGCGTGAAACATTAGACCTTAAAGAAATTTCTGAATTAATTGGAATCAAAACCATTCAACCAATTGTTAAGGCACTTATTGATAAAAAGGCGGTTGTCTCTTTAGAGTCATTAAGTGATAAGTTTACACCAAAAACAGCAACATTTGTTCGGTTGGCGAACAATTATTTGAATGAAGATTTGTTGAGTGAACTTATTCAAGCATTAGAAAAATCAAAAGGGAAAGAAAAACAGCTGAAAGCAATTTTAACCTTGATTCACTTAGGTAAATATGCTGGCAATGAAATGACACCTGTACTACGCAAAGAGTTAATTAATGATGGCATTTCATTGTCTTCATTAAACACCTTGGAAAAAAATGGAGCGGTTGTACAAGAACGATTGGAAATAACTCGCTTAACTGACCAAGAGGATGGCATTGAAGAATTCAAGGCACTTTCTACATCACAGAACCTTGCCCTAGAAGAAATTCATCAAGCGTTTGACAACAACAAAGTTACCTTACTACATGGAGTTACAGGCTCGGGGAAAACTGAAATTTATGTTCAATTAATTCAGGAGGCATTAGATACCGGAAAACAGTGCCTATTTTTACTCCCTGAAATAGCCTTAACAACACAGTTAATCCAACGATTATCTGCATATTTTGGAGATCAAATTGGAGTCTATCATTCCAAGTTCAATCAAAATGAACGCGTTGAAATCTGGAACAACGTACTGAATAATAATCCACATAAATTTCGGATTGTTTTAGGTGCGAGGTCTTCAATTTTTCTCCCGTTTCAAGATTTGGGACTAATCATTGTAGATGAAGAACACGAATCAAGCTTCAAACAATACGAACCATCTCCAAGATATAATGCGCGTGACTGCGCCATTGTTTTAAGCAATCTTCATAAGGCCAACATTCTGCTAGGATCAGCCACCCCTTCTTTGGAAAGCTACCAGAATGCAAAACAAGGCAAGTACGCTTTAGTCAACCTTCATGACCGATTTGGCAGTGTTTTATTACCAGAAGTACAGTGCGCTAATGTTCGAAAAGAACGCAAGCAAAAAAGCATGCAATCTCACTTTACATCATTTCTTCTGGATAATATTAAAGAAGCATTAAATGTGGGTGAGCAAGTTATTTTATTTCAAAATAGGCGTGGATATACACCCCTTTGGCAATGTGAAATCTGTAATTGGACACCAAAATGTAAAAACTGTGATGTTTCACTCACCTATCACAAGCACAGTAATTCACTCAAATGTCACTATTGTAGTCACACAATAAAACCCATAGGAACATGTGGAGCCTGTGGCAGTAATCGTCTAAAAATGCTTGGCTTTGGAACAGAGAAAATAGAAGATGAATTAGGCGCAATGTTCCCTGATAAGGTTGTAAAACGACTTGATTTAGATACCACACGTTCTAAAAATGCTTACTCCAATATTTTAACTGATTTTGATACGGGAAATATTGACATCCTTATTGGAACTCAAATGGTAACCAAAGGGCTAGATTTCGACAATGTAAATCTGGTTGGGATATTAGATGCTGACATGTTATTAAACCGGGCTAATTTTAGAGCATTTGAAAAGTCTTTTCAATTAATGACACAAGTTGCAGGAAGATCAGGAAGGCGACAAAAGCGTGGAAAGGTAATTATTCAAACCGGTGACCCTGACCATTGGGTAATTCAAAAAGTAATTGACCATGATTTTATATCTTTCTTTGAAAGTGAAATCATAGAACGCTCCAATTTCTTTTATCCTCCTTTCTTTAAATTGATTGAAATAACCCTAAAACATAAAGATGAAAACCTTTTACATAACGCATCTATCATATTAGCATCTAACCTACGAGATACATTTAAAGAGCGTGTATTGGGACCTGAGTACCCCGTTGTAAAACGTATTTACAACTACTACTTAAAGAAAATTTCAATTAAAATTGAGCGTGAAGCCAACGATAAACAAGTAAAAGACCGCATACAGGAAATTGTAGATGATTTCTACAGCACACCGATTCATAAACCCGTTCGAATTATTATTGATGTAGACCCCGCTTAACCTAAATATGTTTTCAGTATTTGGCTGCGAGATGTTTGTTTTAACCTCCGAATTGCTTTTTCTTTTATTTGTCTAACTCGTTCTCGAGTTAAATCAAATGTCGCTCCTATTTCCTCTAATGTTAATGGAGACTTCTGATCCAAGCCAAAATACATTTTAACGATTTCTCCTTCTCTAACGGTTAGTGTAGAAAGGGATCGGTATATCTCTTTTCTTAATGATTCTAGTAACAATCCTTTTTCTGGCCCAGGCAGTGAGTCATTTGGTAAAACATCATACATACTCGACGACGACTCATCTCCATGCACCAAAGGAGCATCCATAGAAACATGACGACCATTGTTTTGTAATGATTGACGAACATCATTAAGTGAAACCTCTAAATGATCTGCCAACTCTTGTGCCGAAGGCGGTCTTTCTAAACGTTGCTCTAATTCTGAAAACGCTTTATTTATCTTACTTATTATCCCTATTTTATTTAGTGGTAAGCGCACTATTCTAGCCTGTTCAGCTAAGGCTTGTAAAATTGATTGACGAATCCACCATACCGCATATGAAATAAACTTAAAACCCCGTTTTTCATCAAAACGTTTCGCTGCTTTAATGAGTCCAACATTTCCTTCATTAATTAAATCTGGAAGTGAAAATCCTTGATTCTGGTACTGTTTGGCTACCGAAACAACAAACCTTAGATTCGCTTTAGTTAACCGTTCCAAAGCAAGCTCATCGCCCGCCTGAATACGCATGGCTAATTCAACTTCTTCTTCCGCAGTAATCAGACTCACACGCCCTATTTCAAGCAGGTACTTATCCAAAGATGCTGTCTCTCGATTTGTTACTTGCTTAACTATTTTTAATTGTCTCATAACATCCTATTTTATGAATACCTATTTATATAACGTATAAAACTGCTATTCGTTGGGTATTTATGGACAATTTCTTTAAAAGAATGCATATTTACCCCGATATAGATATGAATTTTGATAATATCATCGAACATTTCGTATTTCGTTTATCTTTACGGACTCATAAATTAAATCGTATGAAAGTTTTAATGGTATGCTTAGGTAATATTTGCAGATCTCCTTTAGCTGATGGGCTTTTGCGTGAGAAAATTAGAATAAATAAACTCGATGCATCTGTCGATTCAGCTGGAACTTCAGGCCACCATGCTGGTGAAGCTCCTGACCCTAGAATGAGGACTACTGCAAAAGCACACGACCTCTCTATCGATGATTTAAGGGCTAGGCAGTTTAGTCGGACAGATTTTGATGACTTTGACTTGATTTATGTTATGGATGAAAGTAACTACACGAACGTTACGCAACTTGCAAAAAACGAACACGAGAAAAATAAAGTGAAGCTCATTCTTAACGAGCTGACTCCAGGAATGAATACAGCTGTGCCAGACCCATACTACGGAGGAGACCAAGGCTTTGAAGATGTTTTTCAAATGTTAGATAAAGCCACAGACATAATTATCAAAAAAAGATTAACGAATGACTAAAGGAACCATTTACTTAATACCAACTACACTTGGAGGAGAGTCTACTGATGACATTACACCAAATGCTGTAAGAAGCCAAGTTATAGAGCTTCGTTGTTTTATTGTTGAAAGTGTAAAATCAGCACGTCGTTATTTAAGAAAATTAGACCGTTCATTTCCGATTGATGCATGTACATTTTTCGAATTAAATAAGAAAACAGATGCCGGTGCGGTTTATTCATTTATAAAACCTGCGCTCAACGGTACTGACATTGGTGTATTGTCCGAAGCTGGGTGCCCTGGTGTTGCAGATCCAGGAGCAGCAGTTGTTGCCCTAGCTCACGCCGAAGGAATTAACGTTCACCCTTTTGTTGGTCCATCATCCATACTACTTGCTTTAATGGGAAGTGGATTTTCAGGACAAAACTTTGCCTTTCATGGGTACTTGCCAAAAGAGCGTAAAGACCGAATTCGTGAAATGAAAAATTATGAGGGAGATACCCGTAGGCACGGTGCCACACACCTATTTATGGACACCCCATTTAGAAACATGAATGTTTTAGATGATTTGTTAAATGAATTAGCTGACACAACAATGCTTTGTATTGCTTGTAACATTACACTGCCTAGCGAATCGATTAAAACAATGTCGATTAAAGATTGGCGTGAAAATGCCTATGACTTAGGTAAAAAGCCAACCATGTTTGCAATTGGAAAAATACAATAGCAAGGTTTACTACTTAATGCCTCTTCTTTTTTTGATTGCCTCGTATGAATCTTGAATTTTCTGGAATTTCTCCTTGGCACCTTTTTGGTACTCGTCGCCCATTTGAGCAACTTTATCTGGATGAAATTTTATCGCCATTTTTCGATAAGCTTTTTTCACCTCATCATCTGTTGCCCCTTGCTCAATACCCAGAACTTTATAATCCGAATCAACATTTCTATAAAACATATTCTTTACACTCTCAAAGTCAGTTTGAGAGACACCTAACATGGATGAAATTTGTTGGATTACATCAATTTCAGATGGAGAAACATCCCCATCAGCTTTAGCAATTCCAAACATATAATGTAACAACTGGGTTCTAACCTCTGGCTGCATTCTTAACCGAATGTCTTGACAAATTTGATTTAATGGAATATTTCCTGAATCAAGAAATCGTTTTAAAACCTGTAGATGTTCTGTTGAAAATCGAGCTCCAAATTGTTGATTCAAAAAGGTTTTAACATACGCTAATTCAGATTTCAAAACTTTACCATCTGCACGCATTACTGCAGCTGACAACGCCATCAACATTGTTGGTATATCACTTGTAGAAGAGCGCTGTTGGTAATAATTAAACAAATCTTCTGGAGAAAATGAACGCCCTCCTCCTTGAGCTTGTGCTCTTTTCATGATGTGTTGATAATTGTCGATACCTGAACCAACAAAAAAACCAATAACTCCTCCAAAAAAACTTCGGCCAAACACAAAAAAACCTGCACTGGCTAATATCCACTTAAACAATACGCTAAATTTTAATTAAAGCGCCAAAGACAATCTTTGGCGCTTTATGAATGTACTATACTAATTCTATACTTCGTTCAATGAACTTGTTTAACTCTTCGCCTTTTAACATTCCTTGTGAAAGAAGTGCGATATCCGTTAATTGTTTCACTTTCTCCGTCTTCGACTCAACTGTTTTCGAACTTAAAACCTCACCTATTTTGGCGTGGTTAGCATTGATTAAAACATTAAATGTATCTGGAAAAGCACCAAAAAATCCAGCTCCTCCCATTTTTTGTTGTTCCATCATTCGACGAATAAATTCAGGCTGCGTAATGATAATTGGAGCTTCATCCGAACTCATGCTTTCGAATTGAATTTTATATTTTTCTCCGTCTACAACCGATTCAAAAATTGGTTTCAACACCTCTTCATCTTCTTTCGACAGCTTAGAAGGAATCTCTTCGTCTTTCTGAATCAACTTATCCAATGAATCAGAGTCAACACGAGCAAACATTACATTTTCAAGTGTTTGTTCTGCATTTGCAATCCAGTGAGGTGCTAAAGGTCCATCAATGTGCAATACATCATACCCTCTATCTTTTGCTTTTTTCACAAAGCCATACTGCTCCTCAATGCTATTTGTATAAAGCATTACAACTTTATCGTCTTTATTCGTCTGAAGTGTTTTAACACTTTCTTTGAACTCCTCTAGCGTGAAATATTTCCCCTCACTATTCTTAACCAAGGTAAACTTCTTTGCTTTTTCAGAAAATTTTGGATCAGACAATGTTCCGTATTGTACAAACAGCTTAAGGTCTTCCCATTTTGATTCAAAATCAGCACGGTCCTTCTTAAACATCTCTGCTAGTTTATCAGCTACCTTTTTTGTAATGTGAGATGATATCTTCTTAACATTCCCGTCGCTCTGTAAATACGATCTAGATACATTTAAAGGAATGTCAGGAGAATCAATAACACCATGTAATAATGTTAAAAATTCAGGGACAATCTCTTCTACGCTATCTGTAATAAATACCTGGTTAGAATACAGGTTAATTTTATTTTTTTGAATCTCTAAATTTTCTTGAATTCGTGGGAAATATAAAATACCCGTCAAGTTAAACGGATAGTCAACATTTAAATGAATGTGGAATAATGGCGATTCAATTGTTGAAGGGTATAACTCTTTATAAAACGAGTTATAATCATCCACATCTAAATCAGATGGAGATTTTGTCCAAGCTGGAGAAACATTGTTTACCTGATTGATTGTATCAACAGCAACACGCTTCACCTTCCCTTCTTCGTCTTTTTCACCTGCAGGGTCCTCTACGTATTCAGTCTTTGTTCCAAAAATAACTGGAACAGGTAAAAACTTACAATACTTATCCAAAATACCTTGAACCCTAGATTTCTCTAAAAATTCAGCAGATTCTTCATTGATATAAAGGACGATATCAGTACCTCTATCTTCTTTTTCAATATCCGTAATTGTATACTCTGGAGAACCATTACTTTCCCATTGAACTGCTTTTTCTCCTTCGTGTCTTGATAAAGAGCGTATCTGAACTTTTTCAGACACCATAAATCCAGAGTAGAAACCTAAACCAAAATGTCCTATAATTTGCTCTGCACCTTCTTTTCCTTTATACTGTTGAACAAATTCTTCAGCTCCAGAAAAGGCTATTTGATTAATGTATTTATCAATTTCGTCCGCAGACATACCGATTCCTCGGTCACGAATTGTTAATGTTTTCTCAACAGAATCTAAGATAACTTCTACTTTCAAGTCACCTAATTCACCTTTGAACTCGCCATTATTGGCTAAAAACTTTAATTTTTGTGATGCATCAACAGCATTTGAAACTAACTCTCTTAAGAAGATTTCGTGATCTGAATACAAAAATTTCTTAATGATTGGAAAGATATTTTCTGTTTGTACATTAATTTGACCTGTTCTCATTATAATTTTGTTTTTTTTATACTTCTTCGATAAGACAATCTCTATGCCATCAGTTATTTTATGACAAAGTGGCGCAGAGGAACCTTGGGATTGAGACATAACGTCTTATATTCATCGGTTCTGACAAAACAAAGATTCCGCGACATCATATTCTCATAAAGCTTCATAAGCATCCAGCACTTCATGGATTGATCCATAGGTGTTTCGTCTAATTTCAGGTATACGACTCTTTGTAAACCACTCAACACTTGTTATTCCTTCTTCTAACTGTGGAACAAGCCTATCACTTCCTGAATAATTAAATTTATACCAGTGTGTTTTCTTTATGGTCGGCTTCCCCTTGAATAAGTATGTGTGATATGTTATTGTTATTAACTGTTCCAATATATGCCCAGAAATACCACACTCTTCTTCAATTTCTCTTAAGGCGGACTCTTCAGGTGACTCTACATCTTCCATTTTACCTTTAGGAATATCCAAAAAACCATTTCTCTCAATCACCAAAAAACCATTTTCTGATTCAACTATCCCTCCGGCAGCTTCAACCCAATCGTAGGTTTCAAAAAATCGATTAAAATCACGGTCAAGATTCTGAGAAAAAACAAGAAGTGGCTTGTCAATTGTAGCACCTTTTAACTCAGTGTCGATATCACTCGGGAAATTAATTATTTCATCTGCAGAAATACAATTTGATTTTATTGAGAAATTTGAATGATTTACAAGTAGTAATGGCTTATTATTTATAAAAACTTTATACATTTGTACCCATGATTTTAAATAAAGACAAGGCCTTAAAAGTAGCGGAATTTCTGTTACAAATCAAAGCCATAAAGCTTAATACAACAAATCCATTCACTTGGGCCTCTGGAATAAAGTCTCCTATATATTGTGACAATAGAATAACGCTTTCTTACCCTCAAGTAAGAACATTTATTCGTCAATCGTATGCAGAAAGTATTCTTGAACATTATGGAAAACCAGATGTTATTGCTGGTGTTGCTACCGGAGGAATAGCTCAAGGAGCACTCGTTGCTCAAGAACTTGGTGTTCCCTTTATTTACGTACGTAGTGAGGCAAAGTCACACGGTATGGGAAATCAAATCGAAGGCTACTTCGAAGAAGGACAAAAAGTTATTGTTATTGAAGATCTATTATCTACAGGTGGAAGCAGCTTAAAAGCAGTTGACGCCTTACGAGAAGCAAAGTTAGATGTTAAAGGTTTGGTTGCCATTTTTACCTACGGGTTTGATGTTGCACATGAAAATTTTGCGAATGCAGAATGTCCATACGTTACCTTAACAGATTATGATATCATGTTAGAGAATGCATTATCAAGTAATTTAATCTCTAAAAGTGACTCAGATTCGTTAAAAGAGTGGAAAAAAGCACCAAAAGAGTGGGAAAAATAATTTGCAATGGAATTAGATAGCAATAAAGTAACAGTAACTGCCTCAAAAGAAGAGATTAAAGCATTTTTATCTGACTCGAATAATCTAATTCATATTCTACCGAAAAACAATATTTCTGATTTCAAATCAACGGTAGAAAACTGCTCTTTTAAAGTTCAGGGAGGTTTTATTATTTCTCTCATTCAAGATGGTGGCGATGATGATAATTTATTTTTAAAATCTGGTGAGAAATCACCTTTCCCATTTAAGCTTACAATAAACCTCAATGAAAGTGAATCGTCAACTGAAGGTTACATTCATTTTGATGGTGAAGTAAATGCATTTTTGAAAATGATGGTTGCAAAACCATTGGGTAACCTATTTAACTATATGTCTACCAAACTTAAAGAGCATTTTGAGAAATAAACTTGATCTCCTTCAAGTGATAACTCGCCAATACACCCTCTCTCTCAATAAGTAATTTCCCTGAAGGCTCAACGCCTAATAGCAATCCGTTGAACACGCCCAGCTGATCTTGATACCTTGCACTTACATTTCTTAAGTACAAGTTATTGTGGTATTGTTGATCTAGCAAACTTAAATCTGATATAAACGTACTCCAGGTTTTATTAAACAAATCAATAAATGAATACAGTACATCATTTAACGGTACAAACGCCCCTTGTTCATTTTTAATACTCGTTGCTGTAAAATTTTTAAAATCAATTTCATTAACATTTAATCCTACCCCAATTATAGTGCGTTGAATGGTCGTTGACCTGAGTTGATTTTCAATTAAAACTCCAGCTATCTTTTTACCGTTAACAAAAATGTCATTTGGCCATTTAATTTCTGCTTTTAAATTGCGTTTTTTCAATAACGCTACCAAACTTAGCGATACAATTTGTGTCAAAATAAACTGTTTACCAACTGCCACATTGACATTGTCTAAGAACACTGAAAAAGTAAGGTTTTCTCCAGGTTTAACAACCCATTCGGAAGACCTCTGCCCCTTCCCTGCGTATTGTTCAGATGCCAATATTACCGTACCATGATCAATTTCATCACCCTGCAGTAATTTGGCAACATAATTGTTCGTTGAGTCTACAGAATCTAAATGAATTATTTTTCGACCGATTTCCATCATGGATTTAACATTTGGTGGGATTAAATGTAAGGATTTATTTAAATTATAACATTAGTTTTGTACCGCTTAAAAACAGGAAATGAATAAAGGATTAGTTGACAACGAATCACAGGTCTTAGCAGATACTATCGTTGAAGGAATGCAAGAAAATAAAGCGGAGGATATTGTTGTCCTTGACTTAAGAGAAATTGACAGCGCAGTCTGTGATTTTTTTGTGATTTGTAGTGGAGAGTCATCAACACAGGTAGACGGAATTAGCAAATCAATTCTGCGCCATACAAGAGAAGAAATTGGAGAAAAACCATGGAATATTGAAGGAAGAACAAGCAGTGAGTGGGTGCTTCTAGATTATTTCAATGTGGTTGCTCATGTTTTTCACAAAGAGCAAAGAACATTTTTTGACCTTGAAGACCTTTGGGCTGACGCAAAAAAAACAACGATTCCAAACTTGAATTAAACCAATACAATGGCAAATAATAAAAGTAAAAAGAAAACTCCTTTTTCAATCTATTGGATCTATGCAGTTATCGCAGTTGCGATTATTGGGTTTCAATTATTTATGTCAACAGGAGCTAACACAACAGTTAAGTCTGAGGACACATTTATTGAATTGGCAAAAGAAGGTTTTGTTGAGGAGGTATTTTTAGTAAACCGTGTACGCATCGATTTTTCACTAACGTCTGAAGGAAAAGACTTTGTTCGTAATTCTGAAAAAGAAAAGTACAAGCAAATGAAAAGTGCGCTTGACAAAGGGACTCAATTTGGAGGTAAACAAGCTTTTTCTGTTAAAATCCTTGATGCTGGCACCTTCACTACAGAGGTGAAAGAAATGAATAAAGTCTTAACCTCCTTAGATAAAGACACTGTTCAAGTACTCCCAAAAGAAGAAGTAAACTACCTCAGCAACATTATAGGATTCTTATTGCCTATTGTTATTTTGATAGCCATTTGGATGTTCGTTATGCGAAGAATGTCTGGTGGTGCAGGAGGTGGCGGTGCAGGAAGTCAAATTTTCAACATTGGTAAATCCAAAGCGAAAGTGTATGAAAATGGTAAAACGACAAACACCACTTTTAATGATGTAGCTGGTCTAGAAGGAGCCAAAGAAGAAATTGAAGAGATTGTTGAATTTTTAAAAAACTCAAAAAAATACACAGAACTAGGCGCTAAAATTCCTAAAGGAGCTCTACTTGTAGGACCTCCTGGAACAGGAAAAACATTACTTGCAAAAGCTGTAGCTGGTGAAGCTCAAGTTCCATTCTTCTCGTTATCCGGATCTGATTTTGTTGAAATGTTTGTTGGAGTTGGTGCATCTAGGGTGCGTGATCTTTTCAAACAAGCTAAGGAAAAGGCACCATCCATCATTTTTATTGATGAAATTGATGCTATTGGCCGTGCAAGAGGTAAAAACAATGGCTTTGGTTCCAACGATGAGCGTGAAAACACATTGAATCAACTCTTAACAGAGATGGATGGATTTGGAACAAATTCTGGTGTTATCATTTTAGCTGCAACAAATCGCGCAGACGTTTTAGACAATGCCTTAACTCGTGCTGGACGTTTTGATCGTCAGATATATGTTGACATGCCAGATATAAATGAACGAAAAGGAATTTTTGAGGTTCACTTAAAGCCAATTAAGCTAGCTGAAAACATGGACATCGATTTCCTGTCTCGCCAAACACCTGGTTTTTCAGGAGCTGACATTGCTAACTTATGTAATGAAGCAGCTCTAATTGCCGCGCGTCACAACAAAAAAGCTGTTGAAAAGCAAGACTTCTTAGATGCGGTAGATCGAATTGTTGGAGGACTTGAAAAGAAAAATAAAATAATTACACCCCAAGAAAAGAAATCAATTGCCTTTCACGAAGCTGGACACGCAACAATTTCTTGGATGCTTGAGCATGCCAACCCCCTAGTTAAAGTAACAATTGTTCCTCGTGGCCGTTCCCTTGGTGCAGCTTGGTATCTTCCAGAAGAACGAAGCATTACGACTACCGAACAAATATTAGATGATATGTGTTCTGCATTAGGAGGACGTGCTGCCGAAGAAATTACATTTGGAAAAATAAGTACAGGAGCATTAAGTGATCTTGAAAAGGTTACTAAGCAAGCCTATGCAATGGTTTCTATTTATGGTTTAAATAAAAAAGTAGGGAACATCTCTTACTATGATTCGCAAGGTAACAACCAATTTACAAAACCGTACTCTGATGATACAGCACGTATTATCGATGAAGAGGTCAGTAAATTGATTGAATCTCAATATCAACGAGCAAAACAGATTTTGAAAGACAATGAGGCACAGTTGATTTTATTGGCTGAAAAGCTACTCGAAAAAGAAGTTATCTTTAAAGAAGATTTAGTTAGTATATTTGGGAAAAGACAATGGGACGCTCCTGTTGTAGAAGAAACACCAAAAGTAGAAGATGCTGCGGTTGTAGAAGAAAATACACCTATAGCAGATTCAACTGATCAAAATGAAAAAATTGACAATGGGACTAATACAGAATCTTCTTCAAAAATGGAAAAGCCTTTGGACGACACAAACAAAGAAGTCTAATTGGGTTACTATTTTTCAATCGACAGACGAATATAGTGTCCGTATTCATAAAATGAAGTTGGAAGCTCATAAAATTCCAGCTGCTATTTTTGATCAGCGCGATTCATCATACAACGCTTTTGGGTATCTTTACTTAAATGTACATTGGCAAGATGAACAAATTGCACTTGAATTAATTGAAGAATCAGATGAATAATGTTTTAATAAGATCATTAACGGGCATTGTATTTATTTCAACAATACTAATCCCCCTATTCTATTCCGACATAATTACAACGGTTGTTTTTGGCTTATTTATGTCTATAGGACTCATTGAATTTTACAAATTGTTTAAGTACGTTGACCCCGTTGGCGTATCTTGGAAAACAGGCTTACTGTACGGGATAATAGCCTATGGGATATCATCCTTAGTATTATTCAAGCTTTTACCTCAGGTAGCATTAATAGTCTTATTACCTACACTGCTATCAATTATTACACTCGAGCTTTGGCGCAAAAAGAAAAGTGCTTTAATCAACGTTTCTGTATTCGTTTTTGGCATTGTCTATATAACCATCCCCTTCATTTTAATGGTTCTAATTATAACTATGGACAACAATGCATTCCCAGTGCTTGCAGGCATGTTTATTTTAACTTGGACCAATGATACCTTTGCCTATCTATCTGGTAGAATTTTAGGTAAAACAAAATTATTTGAACGAGTTTCGCCAAACAAAACTTGGGAAGGAACAATTGGAGGTGTTGTATCTACATTAATTGTTGGAATAGGGATTGCCCATTTCTTTGCTCCTGAACACCTTTTATTTTGGGTTATTTCAGCATTAATAATAGCTCCATGTGCAGTTTTTGGAGATTTGATAGAATCCCTGTTTAAGCGCAATGTAAAGGTGAAAGACACAGGAACAATTATGCCAGGACATGGAGGCATATTGGATCGGTTTGACGCCATCTTTTTTGTTGTTCCATTCTTCTTAACATGGGTCATTATTTATGTTTTTTTTGGATAAATAATTAGTGCCCTAAACTCAATTATCGTAATTTAGGACAAATAAACTGAACTTATGAAAAAATTATTTTTAACGCTTTCTTTAATGCTATTTGTTGGAACAGTTGGTTCTACTGCTTATGCAGCAACTTCTGAAATTCAAACAGAAATTAAAAAAGACGACGACAAAAAAAAGAAGAAAAAGTGTAAGAAAAAATGCAAAAAAAAGAAAGCAGCTTGTTGCGCTCAAAAAAAAGCTGAAGCAAAACAATCGTGTTCTTCTAAAGCAAAAAAAACGTGTTGTTCTAAAAAGAAATAATACGTTTCATTCTTAAAATAAAAAAGCCGAAAACAGTGTTTTCGGCTTTTTTATTTTAAGCTATTTTAAGCTGAGTTGGGCAATGATCGGAGCCCATGACGTCATTCAGTATATTCGATTCCGCTATGCGTGAAACCATCGATTCTGAGACTAAAAAATAATCAATTCTCCAGCCAACGTTTCGATCTCGCGCTCCTCCGCGGTAACTCCACCAAGAATACTTTGTATCATCTTTATGCTTTAATCGAAACGTATCAATCAAACCATTCTTTGTATAGGCATCTATGCCATCTATTTCTTTTTGCATATACCCTGCAGACTTATTGTAGTTTGGTTTTGGTCTTGCTAGATCAATGTCCTTATGTGCCACATTTAAATCTCCACAGACAATAGTCGGCTTCGTTTTTTCAAGTGTTTTTATATATGCCAAAAAATCCTGATCCCATTGTTGTCGATAGTCTAACCTTCGCAAGTCATTACCCGAATTTGGAGTGTAAACCGTAATTAAGAAATAATCATCAAATTCAGCACAAATAACCCTTCCCTCTTTATCATGCTCAGGAATATTCATATCGTATGAAACAGAAATAGGTGCTACCTTGGTTAAAATAGCAGTTCCTGAATATCCTTTTCGATCGGCCTCATTTGCATAAACTTCGTAATCACTTAGCTTATCAGACACTGTTTCTTTCACCTGCTCTACCGTTGCTTTTGTCTCTTGTAAACAAATTACATCTGGTTGCAAGCGAGACATATCCTCAAAAAAATTCTTTTTTGATATAGCCCTTACACCATTTACATTGAATGATAATATATTCATATTTCGTTTTTTACTCAAAAATAAAAAAGCTTTCCTACCCTTTCATAAACTTAATTAATTCTTGTGTCACCATTAACACACAAATCATCTACCTTACTAAAATTGGATTCAAGGTTAACACTTTTACACGCTTATCTTTTAGAGATTTTGATGCGATAAAAACCTCACTTGTAAATGATGTTTTTTCAGTTACTTTTTCTCTGATTGATTGTAAAAAATTTTCGCGCCGTTTTTTTATTGTATCTATTGTCGGGTTCTCATAATCAAAAATACTATGCAGTTCAGCCAATTCTAAGGAATAATTTTCTGCTTTAAGGAAATGAGTTAATACACTTTCTTCTAACGAGTTGAAATTAGACTCTAGCAACAACCCATTAAAGTAAAAACATTCATCTATACATTGGAACATCTCTTTCTTAGCGATTTTATTTCGTTTTTTAGCTCCTTCTTTTTCTTTAAAAAAGTATACAACACCTAAAACAAGCAACAACAATAGCCAGAAAGACAAACTATAATTATACATACGCTTATTCTTTGAAAAATATAACGTTGTAGTCTTTCCTTCTGGTAAAAACTCATTGCTTACTACAATAGATACTTTTCTCCTCCCTTTAGTAGAAGCAAGCCTAGATAAGCAAATGTACTTTCCTGTTTTATTTTTCAGAGCAAAATTTAAATCTCTAACTACATTTAATTCGTATGATTTAAGCTGGTTACGCTCAATGTCTAGCTCATATAAATTACGCCCGTTTATATTTAAGTCCTTTAGATTCAAAGGTGGAAACCTCGTGTCAAATGCCTGTTGATTCATGTCTAACTCCCCCAAATATTTCCATTCTTTTCGAGTTAAACTAAATTGCCAAACATCTCTTAACATATTGTTATTCAACCCAACACCCGAAGCCATATAAAACTGACCGCCTGAAACTTGAAAAAAACTAGAGGCTCTTGATTGCGGTTTTTCAGAGCTCATTTTCGGTTTTAATAAAGACCACTTTTTCGTGTTTTCATCAAAAAAAGTAATCATATTCTTATGTGTAAATAAGCCATACCCTCCAAAACAGTAAATTGTATCCTTGTAGGTAAATAAATTTCCACTAAATTGATTTTTGTGGTGAAACGAATTATCGATACGTTTAAGTGTATCATTTATTAGTTTGTAGACCTGGCCTATTCCTCGATCAACAAAATAAACACTCCCGTTTTCTGTTGCTATTGGCCGGTAATTTTTACTAAAAAAATCAAATGACATCTCCCCTGCAAACACATAAGGGTATTTTCTCCAATACCCTTCAGCTACTTTATACTCAAAAAAGTACGTTGAGTCTGAAAAAACCATAAAGCTATTTCGGTTGTCATTTTGAAAAGCCTTGGACCTACGAGGTATTTCTATCTCTTGTTCTAATGCCAAAGAAGTCTTAGGCCAAAAACAGAACAAAACAATAGCTAAAAGAAAATAAGTTCGGTGTATTTTTTTTCGCATGATTAAATTTACAAATTATATTTTCAGACTCTATCCTTAATTATACTAAAATGCATTTTCCCCTATTTCATGTATAACATATAGCTCTGATTATCAGAAACAAGACCTAAATCGACACGCAGTTCCATTTAACGCATTATTTAGTTAAAAAGACACTAAATTTTCTGAATGCATTACTTAACTTTGCCTCGCTATGACGATAGATCAACAAACTTTAGAAGATTTAGAATTCACAACCTTACGCGATTGGCTACAAACCTATGCAATTGGCCTTACAGCAAAAGAACGCTTGGGAACATTAAGCCCAATTAGAGGAAAAGAAAAAATCAAAATAGCATTACGCCAAGTAAATGAGCTTAAAAATATTCGCACCGAAGGAGAGCCATTTCCACACCTTGACTTTGAAGAATTAAAGGAAGAATTAAAGTTACTTCCCATAAAAAAAGCTTCAATACAACTGGAAGGATTTATGCGTATTCTTTACGCGTCACAAATTACAAATCGATTACTTTATTTTTTCAATAAAAGAGAAGGTGACTACCCTCTTTTATCAAAAGTTTTAGAACACACTTATTTTACTGAAGAAATCATTAAAGCCATTGAAATGGTTTTTGACAAACATGGAAAAGTAAAAGACGACGCTTCTCCTGCGCTGTTTGAAATTCGAATGAATTTAAAAACTGTAAAAAAACAAATCAATCGAAACTTTGACAAAGCAGCACGAAAATTAATGAAAGACAATTTACTTGGCGACACCAAAGAAACATTCATTAATGACCGTCGGGTTTTAACAGTGTTATCAAACCATAAACGAAAAATACCTGGATCGGTTGTTGGCTCTTCCAATACAGGCAGTTTAACCTACATTGAGCCTGAGGTAAATATTGCGCTCAACAATGAATTTGAACTACTTCAAGACGATGAGCGTAAAGAAATCTTTAAAATACTTCAAGTTTTAAAAGGACAGCTACTGAGTCATATTGAATTAATTAAGGAGTATCAACAAGTACTTACTGAGTTTGATTTTATTAATGCAAAAACAAAGCTAGCCCTTCTGCTTGAATGCAACCTCCCTTCCATTATGGAAGATTTAGAGATGGAGCTCTTTGATGCCTACCACCCTATTCTTTGGAAAACAAATAAAGACCAAAAGAAAAACACCAAGCCTCAGTATATAAAGATGAATAAGTTTGCTCGTATGCTGGTCATTTCGGGACCTAATGCTGGAGGGAAAAGTATCACCTTAAAATCGGTCGGCCTACTTCAGGTTATGCTACAATCTGGGCTACTTGTTTCTGTTGGTGCAAATAGTAAAATGTGCTTATTTGAAAACGTATTGAGTGACATTGGAGACAACCAATCCATCACCAATGAACTAAGTACATACTCTTACCGCTTAAAACGCATGAATGAGTTTTTACAAGTTGCGAATAAACAAACCTTATTACTTCTGGATGAATTTGGAACTGGTTCTGACCCTGACTTAGGAGGAGCGTTAGCCGAAGTCATCTTTGAAGAGCTATACAACAAGAAAAGTTTTGGGGTAATTACAACACACTACAACAACATTAAATTAAAAGCCGACCAATTGCGCAATGCTATTAATGGAAGCATGTTGTTTAATACAGAAACACTTGAACCAACCTATACTTTTTCAACAGGACAGCCCGGAAGTTCATTCACCTTTGAGGTAGCTAAAATAAATGGCATTCCCAGTAAGTTAATTGAAGAAGCAAAAAACAAGTTAGATCATAAAAAAGTACGAATGGATAAACTTCTGAATCAACTTCAGAAGGAAAAAACATACTTGTCAAAACTAAACAAAGAACACATTGAAGCGCAAGATTTAGCTCAAAATGCACTTAACGAATATGAGCAAAAACGCGATCATTATGATGCTAAACTGAAAAGCTTCAGGTCAAGTTCAGAGTCAAATCAACGGTTTATTCAAGCTGGAAAGAAACTCGTTAGCTTCATTGAAAAGTACAATACAGCTACACGTAAAAAATCGATTAACAATGACCTGCTTGAAGAAGTAAGAAAATATTTAGCTGTTGAAAAATCTAAAACGGAAACTGCAAAACAACTTCAAAAGAAAGAACAGTTAGCCAAACAAGGAAAAGGTAAGCGCAAAAAGAGTGCAAAACAAACTCCTGACATCCATCAAAAAGAGAAAATTGTTGTAGGCTCACGCGTTAAGCTAATTACCACTAAACAGATTGGGACCGTTGAAGAAATGAAAGGTGAAAATATTGTTGTTTCTTTTGGATTTGCGCGAATGAAAGTAGATAAATCGAAGCTTTCTTTCATTGATTAACGCTTTGCTTTTTGATACAGTAAATAAGCCAACCCTCCAAACATTACATTGGGTATCCAAACCGAGATTACTGCTGGAAAACCTAAGTTTATTGCTGCAACCGTAGTAACCTTCATTGCAAAAATATAGATGAAAATAATCCCTAAACCAATTGCAATATTCATCCCTATTCCACCTCGTTTTTTTCGGCTAGCAACAGCGATACCAATAATTGTCAAAACATAGGTTGCAAAAGGATATGATGTCCTTTGATACAGCTCAATTTCATACATTGGCACCATGGTAGAGCCCTTAAAACGTTCTCGTTCTATAAACTTCTTTAATTCAAAGTAGGTCATTGCTTCAGCTATGTTTTCACGCGTTGCCATCTCTTCAATACCAAATTGAAAATTCGTATCCAGAACAGCACCTTCAGTAAGTTCATCTGTTGGATAACCAACATTTCGCTTGTAATAGTTTTTTAACTGCCACTTATCAGAACCAGCTGTATTTTCTGCTGTTGCAGCCTTAATAAAGGAAACAAGATCTCCCTGATCATTCCACTGCTCTATTACTAAATTATGAATCAGGTTATTTGATGCAGAATACGACTTAAAGTAAACAACTTGATTTCCTGGAAACTCTGCATGGTAATCTTGTACTGAAATTACATTTCTATAAAAACGTTCTTCAAAAGCTAATCTTGTTTTATTTGAACGAGGCATCACAAAATGATTAAACACCAATGATATCAGCATTAAAATTGTAGCAGCCACCATGTAAGGGCGAACAAATCGACTGAATTTTCTACCGCTATTCCAAATGGGAATAATTTCAGTGTCTTGCGCCATTTTAGCTGTAAACCAAATTACAGAAACAAAAATAATCATCGACGAAAACATGTTTCCGTAGAACATGATAAAGTTTACATAGTATTCAAACACTACTTCATAAAGACTCGCATCATTTTCTATAAATTCACTGAGTTTTTCCGCAATATCAAAGACCGTCGCCAATAGCATAATCACCCCCAACATAAAAAAGAACGTTGTAAGGAATTTACGAATGATATAGCGATCGATTATTTTTAACATCTACAGACGACTCTCCAATTTTTGTACCATTTGATTTTTCCAAGAAGTAAATGTCCCTTCTTTAATTTTTAAACGTGCTTCCTTAACCAACCAAAGGTAAAAAGCAAGGTTGTGAACTGTAGCAATTTGAATACCCAAATGCTCTTTAGAACGCATTAAATGTCTTAAATACGCCTTGCTATATGTTGAATCCACAAAAGATGTTCCGTTTGGATCTAATGGTGAAAAATCTTTCTCCCATTTTTTATTTTTTATATTAATAATCCCCTCTGATGTGAACAACATTCCGTGTCGTGCATTTCTTGATGGCATTACACAGTCAAACATATCTATACCCAGCGCTATACACTCCAAAAGATTAGCTGGAGTACCAACTCCCATCAGGTATCTTGGTTTTTCTGTAGGTAAAATATTACAAACAACATCTGTCATTGCGTACAACTCCTCTGCAGGCTCACCAACAGAAAGCCCACCAATCGCGTTCCCTACAGCATCATGCGACGCAATCGTTTCTGCAGACTCTGTTCTTAAATCTTTATAAACACTCCCTTGAATAATTGGAAACAATGCTTGGTCATGCCCATACTTAGGTTCTGTACGATCCATTTGAGTGAAACAACGCTTTAGCCAACGGTGCGTCATGTGCATTGACCTTTTAGCATAGTCATAATCACACGGGTAAGGTGTACACTCATCAAAAGCCATAATAATATCAGCACCTATTGAACGTTGAATGTCTATCGCTCTTTCTGGAGAGAAAAAATGATAACTTCCATCAATGTGTGATTGAAATGTAACTCCCTCTTCTTTTATTTTACGCGCACCTGACAATGAATACACTTGATAACCTCCACTATCTGTAAGAATTGGTTTGTTCCAATTCATAAATTTATGCAAGCCTCCCGCTGGTTCTAACACATCCAATCCAGGCCTTAAAAATAAATGATAGGTGTTTCCTAAAATAATTTGGGCTTTAATATCCTCCTCAATTTCGTGCTGATGAACCCCCTTAACCGTACCCGCTGTACCTACAGGCATAAATATTGGAGTTTCAATAATTCCATGGTCTGTGTGTAGTTCACCAACTCTCGCTTTTGACTGACTATCAGTGAGTTCTAATTTGAAGTGCATAATTTTGTTAATAAGTAAACAGGGCAAAGATAAATCTATTTAACAAAGGGTGCCATATTTGTAGCAAAGCAGATTAAATGACAGGGTTTCTTCCCGTATTGGAGTTCAATATAACGGCACTTATCTTCATTCTATTTTGTGTCATGGCACTTACGCAAGTGACATTTTCAATACTGATATTCAGCAGGTTATCTTTCCATAAAGCAAAAACAAAAGACGATGAACTGGACGGGGTATCCATACTCATCACTGCGAGAAATGAATCTAAAAATATTTTCAAAAATCTTCCATTTATTTTAAATCAAGATTACCCAAACTATGAGGTCATCGTCATCAATCATCAATCATCTGACGACTCTAAATATATACTTGATGTATACACACGTGATTACAAGAACCTGAAAGTAATTAGTATTGAACGCAATCAACATTTAAAATATGGTAAAAAACTCCCCCTAACAATTGGAATTAAAGGCGCAAAATACAATGCTTTACTTTTTACAGACATCGACTGTAAGCCACAGGGAAACCAATGGTTAAAAAGTATGGCCAGTCACTTCAGTGATAAACACCAAATTGTTTTAGGACATGCACCGTATAGTAAAACAAAAGGCCTTTTAAATAAAGTTATCCGGTTTGACACAACCTGGATTGCCATGAACTACTTATCAATGGCAAAAGCGAAAGTACCTTACATGGGGACAGGACGAAACATGGCCTATACCAGACATGTTTTTGAAAAAGTCAGCGGGTTTAAGTCTCACTATTCACTTTCTCCTGGAGAGGACAATCTTTTTATACAAGAAGCCGCCAAAAAGAAAAACTACACCATCAACATTGCCCCTGAATCGTTTTGCTATTCAAAAGCCTGCTCTACTTGGGATCAGTGGATGAAACAAAAATCAAGGCATTACACAAGCTCAGACCGATATAAGGTTATCAAAAAACTGCTGTTAGGAATATACCCATCATCCTTGTTAATCATGCTAGTTTCCTTTGTTACTTTACTTTCTGACTCGTCATTTATATGGATTAGCTTAGCCATATTCACCTTGGTAACATTTGTGAAATGGATAATTATAGGCAAGTCATTTAAAAAATTAAACGCGTCTAAATTTATTGTGTTATTGCCATTGTTGGACATAGCTTACGCTATACTAACTCCAATTATGTATTATGCAATTGACAAAACGAATAACAAGAAATGGTAGACAATAGTCATTTATCAGAAAAAGCACAAAAAGACCTCGAGCTGGTTAAGCTAGCCATTAAAGGTGACCAGTCTGCTTATGCTACGCTCATGGACCGTTATCGGGAATCAATTTATTTCATGATGCTGAAAATGGTAAACAATACAGACGATGCGGACGACCTAACCATTGAAGCTTTTGGTAAAGCATTTAACCGATTAAAACAATACTCTCCAAACTACGCTTTTTCAACATGGCTTTATAAAATTGCATCGAACAACTGCATTGATTTTATTCGTAAAAAAAGAATCAAGCTAACATCAATGGATACAGGAATAGCTACCGACGATGGAGAGCGTATTTTTTTTGATGCAAAGAGCAACACCAGAGACCCTGAAGAAGTTGTAATTCACAAACAAAAAGTATTGTTAATGCGAGAACTTGTAGGAAAGTTAAAACCACGCTACCGTTTACTTGTTGAAAAGCGCTACTTTGAAGAGTTAAGCTACGAAGAGATTTCAGAAGAACTAAACCTCCCCTTAGGTACTGTAAAGGCACAATTATTTAGAGCCAGAGACTTTCTTGCCAATATGATTTCAAAAACCAAAGACACTATTTAAACATGAACGGTCTTGACCTTATATCATCTCAATTTCCAAACCTAACAGAAGCTCAAAAAGAGCAATTTGGAAGGCTTCAGGAGCTCTACAACGACTGGAACAGTCAAATCAATGTAATCTCAAGAAAAGATACCGATAATTTTTACGAACGTCATGTAATGCACTCACTGGCTATTGCAAAAGTAACTGGCTTTGTCGATGGAACAAAAATTATGGATATTGGAACCGGTGGAGGATTCCCTGGTATTCCGCTTGCAATTCTTTTTCCAAACTGTCAATTTCTACTCGTCGATTCTATAGGCAAAAAAATTAAAGTCGTAAAAGAAGTTGCAGCCGCACTTGGACTGAAAAATGTTAGGGCAATGCATGAACGTGCAGAGAACATAAACGAACAATTTGATTTTATTGTCAGCCGTGCTGTAACAGCAATGCCAACATTCTTACTTTGGACTAAAGGTAAATTCTTGAAAGAGAACAAAAATGAATTCAAAAATGGAATTCTTTACTTAAAAGGAGGTGACCTAGAAAAAGAAATGGCTCCCGTTAAAAAAGCAATCCAATACTTTGATTTAAAAACGTTTTATTCTGAAGACTTTTTTGAAACGAAGAAGGTCGTTTATGTTCGGAATTAATCTAGGCGGTACTTTTTAAAGAACGCATCCCAATCCCAAATAAAATTCTCGATAATTTCATCCATTCTTTTCAAGAACAACGGATTTGGAGACTGCATTCGCTTGAAATACTCGTCCTGAAAATTATACAACGCATATTTATCAAAAATACCTTTTGACATTGCATAAACCATGTTTTTAGATGGGTGATTCAAGCGACAAATTAAACGCTTATAATCTTTAACCAACTGCTTAAACTCAACAACAGACATTTCGTATGCCTTAGCTAGCTTTGCATAAACCAACTCCTCAACACGATCAGCTTGCTCTGGGTCAAAAGCACTTTCTAAAAAGGATAAATTACCGACAATTACAATCAATGAGAATTCGTAATTGTGATTCCGAGGAATGTTTGGTGAAACAACAAAGGCAGTATCATCATTCATGAATTCAGCAATAATAGGAAACCCATTGTCAATAGAGCTAAATAAGCCATTGATAAATACGTTTGCCAATTTCTCGTCGCTAACCTTTTTCTTTAGAAGAGTTCCAAACATGTCGTTGAGGTTGAATGAATGTAGTTACATACAAATATAACAAAGGCAAACCCTGCTCTAAGAACACGCTATTTTGGTTATCAACATTTTTTTCAACACCTGCTTATCCCCTTAAAAAACACCTCAACACATAAATAGGTCTATTCATCCACATTTAACTAAAAAATACGCTCTCAAATAGTACCTTTATCTTGATTTATAATATCCCATTCAAATGAAAAGAAGTCAGCTCGTTTTAATGCTTGTTTTTCTTGTATTAACAGGAACAATATACCTAACCTTATCAAGCAACAAAAAGGAATATTCAAAAACCATTAAAGAAGAACAGTCCGTTATTTATGTTCCTGTAAGAACGGTAAAGAATCAGTTAAAAAAGAGGACCTTAGTATCTTATGGTCAAATCACACCTAATTCTGAAATTACAATCTCCTTTGAAGTTCAAGGGAAATTAGAACAAGGGACTACCCGCATGAAGCCCGGAACCAACTTTAAAAAAGGACAGGTTCTTTACAGGGTAAATAATGAGGAAGCATTTTATGCCTTAAACGCTCGAAAATCGTCACTTTCAAAAATAATACTTAATGCACTTCCAGATATTGAGCTAGACTACCCTACAGAAAGTACAAAGTGGCTTCAATTCATAGAAAACTTGTCACCTAGCAAGATGATGCCTAAACTGCCTGAATTCAAGAACAACAAAGAGCGTATGTTTATGACAAGTCGTAACCTCATCATGGAATACTACAACTTGAAAAGTCAGGAGTCACGCATGGCTAAATACATCTATATCGCTCCATTTTCGGGAACAATAATTGCCACATACGCTGAACCAGGTTCAATTTCCAACCCTGGTGGACAAATTGCTAAAATTGCTAAAACAGGTGATTTTGAAGTCAAAGTACCCATTTCAATCTCAGACCTAGACACCTATAAAAACAAAAGTGTCGCATCATTTCAAAATGCTTCAGGTCAAACGATCGCCGATGGAAAAATCAGGAGGATCTCTAACGTCATTAACCAGCAAACACAATCAGCCGACGTATACTATTCAATAAAGCCTCGATCTGGTCAGAAAATTTACAATGGAATGTTTGTAAACGTTACAATAAATAAAGAAGTAACAAAAAAAACGATGACCTTACCAAGGGCTTCTGTGAAAGACAACAAGGTACAAACACTCAAAAACAATGTGTTAAAAAACATCAATGTACTAATTAGTGGAACTAAACCAGACTCCGTATTTGTTACCGGTTTAACGAATGGTCAACACATTTTACTAGAGCAAGTTGATGAAGTAGACAACGGTGTTAAATACGAGGGAATTACTCGATAATTAAACAGCATGAGAAAAATTATACAATTTTTTATAAATAGACCGGTTTGGGGCAATGCAGCAATCGCTATTGTTCTTATGTTTGGGCTGTTTTCCATCTTTACCATGAAGCGTTCGTTTTTCCCTGAAATGGAACCAACGCGTATTTATGTTTCTGTGTTTTATCCTGGGGCCTCTCCTTTGGAAATGGAAGAAGGGGTAACAATTAAAATAGAACAGGCCATAAAAGGGTTGTCTGGGATTGAAAAAATAAACGCCACCTCCTCAGAAAACTTTTCTCAAGTCTCCATCAAAGCCTACACAGATACTGACATTGATGAGTTGCTCGGTAAAATTGAAAATTCTGTTAATTCGATTAATTCATACCCACAAGGAGCAGAACGCCCTATTGTAAACAAGCAAGAGTCTGATGGAATGGCATCTGTTGTTGCTTTTGCTGGTGTTTCAGCTAAAAACAATAAAGTAGAAATTACAAAACTTATTGACCTTGCCTCTAAAGTAGAGCGCGACCTACTGAATACAAAGGAAATAACACAAATCACGAAAAGTGGCTTTCCTGAAAAAGAAATTAGTATCAGTGTTCGCGATCAAGATTTATTGAGGTATAACATTTCAATTCAAGAAATTGCCTTAGCGGTAGGAACTAAAAACATTGACATTACAACAGGGATAATTCGCGGTGGAGTTCAAGAAATGAATGTGCGTTCTAACAGTAGAGGCACAACAGAAGAAGCTATTTCTAAAATAACAGTGCGAACATCAAAGTCTGGAGACAAAGTAACTGTTGGTGACCTTGCCGACGTAAAGTTGGGATACTCTGAAGGTTCACAACAAGCAAAATACAATGGAAAGCCTGCTGTGTCCTTTCAAATTGAAAAAACAACCGACCAAGACATTAAGCGGATCACAGATGAATTATATACCTACAAGAAAGTATTTGACGAACAAAACCCCGATTTTCAATTCAATATTTTTTATGAGTTCAACAGCATGCTCAACGAGCGTATAGACCTCTTAACAAGTAATGGAATTATGGGCTTGGTACTGGTTCTTTTATTTCTAGGGCTGTTTTTAAACCTTAAACTCTCTGCTTGGGTAGCATTTGGTATTCCCTTTTCATTTTTGGGCATGTTTATTTTTGGAATCCCTTACGGCATGTCTATAAACATGATTTCTCTTTTCGGTATGATTCTCGTTGTTGGAATTTTAGTTGACGATGGTATTGTTATTGCTGAAAACATATACACCCATTTCGAAAAAGGAAAATCTGCTCACAAGGCGGCGCTTGATGGGACCATGGAAGTTTTACCTTCGGTTTTCTCTTCTGTCATTACCACCATTGTAGCATTTTCAATTTTACTTTTTGTTGAAGGCTTAGAAATGATGCGTGAAATGGCTTTTGTAGTAATTTCCTGTTTGGCATTCTCGCTGTTTGAAGCATTCATTATTCTACCTGCTCACTTAGGACATAATAAAATACTAAAACAAGAATCTGACACTCCATATTCTTTATTGAAAGGAATTCTATTTTTAATTCTTGGAATCGGTGTCATTTTTATTGGAACACGAATTTTACCAACAACATCCGACCTGGGTTTAATGCTTTTTCCTTTTACTGTAATTATCATCGGTGCACTACTCTTTTTTAATGGGTTTGCTAAATCGCCAATTGAGTCAACTGTTCGTGGTGGGGCAGATAAAGGGATTAAATACATTCGTGACAATTGGTTTAAAGCTGCAATTGAAAACATTGTAGGGACAAAAAAAACAAAATGGTATCGATTGGGGTTTCTTTTTCCACTAGTCTTTACAGCAGGTATGATAACACTGTTGTTCAACGGTACAATCTCAGCTACATTTTTCCCAGACATTCAACCTGATTTTTTCACCATAGAAGCCGTTTACAAACCTGGAGATAACAAAGCCAAATCAGAAAACTTTGTAACAGTAGCTACACAAGTTTTATTTGAAGAGAATGATCGAATTATTCAGGAAACAGGCGATTCACTGTTGACTTATTTCTCAAGTAACATTGGCTTCGCTATGAATATCGGTCAAGGAGGTGATCATGCTTCTATGGTTCAAGTTTTTTTCGATGGTGAAAACACCAACACACCTGTAGACACCTTAATGAATCGAATAATAAAACGCATCAATGAAATTCCCGCCGGACAGTTAGCGCAAGATACTTATGTTGGCGGGTTCAATCGTTTTGGGAAAGAAATTGAAGTTGGTTTAACAGCTCAAAACGAAGCAAGTTTAATGGGGGCCCGAGACCTTTTCAAAGAAGAGCTATCTAAAATGGAAGGTGTGATTAACGTCAAAGACAATATGCCTCCAGGTAAAAACCAAGTATACCTTGAAATGAGACCTGAGGCTGACATTTACGGCATTTCTAAAAATGAGGTTTTAAGTCAAATAAGGCAAGGGTTTTTCGGGCAAGAAGCACAGCGTGTGATTATTGGCACTGATGAAGTTAAGGTTTGGGTCAGGTATCCTGCAGAAGATCGAAGCTCACTTTCTGACCTTGAAGACATGAAGATAAAGTCAATTACAGGGCTAGTAATTCCACTGAAAGAAATCTGTGACTTCACCCTCGGTCGTGCACCAGAATCGTTAAAACGCCTCGATGGTCAACGTATTGTTAAAATTGATGCAGAGTGTGTTGACCCAGATGAGGTTGCCACAATAAATACTATTATTTCTGACTCTGTATTGCCAAAAATAGTTCAAGCATATCCAGATATTCAAACAAAACGATTGGGACAGTTTGAGCGCAGTCAAAAGACAGGAAGCTCTATGCAGTATGTTGGAATTATTGGGATTATCATTATGTTCATCATACTAACACTCCACTTTAACAGCGTAAGTAGTTCAATCTTGATTATGCTTGTTATTCCAGCTGGAATTGGAGGAGCTATTTTAGGGCATGGATTAATTGGCATTCCAGTATCCATATTATCTGCCTTTGGAATGATCGCATTGACAGGTGTATTAATCAATGATGCCATTGTTTTCTTAGATCGATACAACACCTTGTTACTCGAAGGAAATGACACAAAGACTGCAGCTATTGGTGCAGCTGAATCACGGTTCAGACCGATTATCCTAACATCATTAACAACCGTTGCCGGATTGCTTCCTATTATTTCGGAAACAAGTATGCAAGCACAATTCTTAATCCCAATGGCGGCTTCCATTGCTTTTGGCGTACTTTTCGGTACAATATTCATCCTGTTCTTTTACCCTGCTGCTATTTTAATGTGGAATGGTTTTAGAAGAACATTAAGAAGAATCTCAACAGGTGAACGAAACATTGATCCACGTACGGTTGAACCAGTATTAAACTTAGAGAAAAATCAACATGACTTTGAAAATCAATAGCATCATTGCACTACTTTTTATTTGTTCGTCAAGTTTTGGACAGCGTGAATTATCTGCAACAGATGCCGTATTTACAGCCCTAGAAAACAATTATCAACTATTGATTTCTGAAAAACAAACCGACATTGCAAAGAAAAATAACCGCTGGTCCGAAGCAGGGTTATTCCCAACCGTAGACTTAGTTGTTGCTCAAAACAATACGATTCAAGACAATACAAACAATCCATTTACATTTACACCTGGAATTATTCTTTCGCAGAGCATCAATCCTTCGTTGAGTTTAAACTGGAATATCTTTAGTGGTTTTAGAGTAAAGATGTCTAAGCAACGTTTAGAACAACTAGAAACACAAAGCTCAAACAATGCAACTGCTGTAATCGAGAACACCATTCAGGACGTGTTAAAAGCCTACTATACGGCTCAACTTCAAAACAATCGAAAGGTTTTATTTTTGGACATCATGGCGACATCTAGAAAACGCTTTAAATACTATGAACTGAAAGAAAAATACAGCAGCTCAAACTCACTTGAATTGTTACAGTTTAGAAATCAATACTTAACGGATAGTACAAACTACTTGATGCAAGATATTTCTTGTAAAAATGCCATGCGCAACCTCACCCTATTAATGAATGATACAACTGAAACTGATTTTATCTTAACGGATGCTATTGATCTTGTTATCGGTGATGTAAACTTTAACGATGCCGAACACGAAATGTTTGCGAACAACCAAAATTTAAAGAACCAGTACATCTCTTTAGAATTACAACACACACAAACGGGTTTACAACGCTCTTTTTTATACCCTACATTAAGCTTTCAAGCAGGAGTAAATCCAGGGTGGTCAAACCTCAGAGAGCTAAAGGATGGTAACCTTGAAATAGAAACACAAAATCTATCATACTACGGAAACTTGAACCTTCGATACACGCTATTTAACAATTGGAAAAATAAACGCGCTGTTGAAGTCTCAAAAATTCAAGAGCAAATTGCTGAACTGAAGGTAGAGAATATGAAAAAGACGCTTTCCAGTACACTCCAAAATTTAATTGATCTTTATCGCGTTAGAACACAGCTGGTAACTATCTCGAAAGAAAATGTTATTTATGCGGAAAAAGCGTACAAATTAGCTGAAGATCGCTACAACCTAGGAACAATTAATTCAATTGATTTAGCCAGTTTTCAGATGACCTATCAAAACACGACCATTCAGCATTACGAAAACCTATTCAACCGAATGGACACCTACTTGGAGATTTACAAGATGTCAGGGAAAATTGGTTTAGAACTTCCTAGTTCGAAATAAATAACATTCAAACGAGTATATTTAAATTCTTAAAAAAAACACTACGCTTAAATTTGTCGGATGAATCAAATTCCAACTTCATATTTGAATAGCAACAATGGAACTTCCATTTTAGCTTTTGGTGATGGTCCGATGGTTAAAATTACAGCATGTAATGCCGTTGATGCGATTCAGCGATTCATAGATGAGCATAAACACAAGCATATTTTTATATGCCTGAGTTATGACCTTAAAAATGATATTGAGCCCTTAGAATCAAACAACGTTGATTTCATGAAATTTCCTAAAGCAATCCTCTGGGTTCCTGAAACAGTTGTTCGCTTTGACTCAGGTAATTTTAAATTTATTCAAGGATCTGAAAACCCTGAATCGTTGGAGTTCATCCACAGCTTTCAACAGCAAGAAGTCAATGAAAGCTATGCTCCTTTCCCCTATAAATTAAGCCCTAGAACATCAAAGGAAACGTATATAAATCATGTTTTAGAGATTCAACAAGAAATACAGCAAGGGAGCATTTACGAAGTAAATTACTGTCAAGAGTTTTTTGCTGAACACGTTAAAATTGAAAATCCCTTAAACACGTACTTTAAGTTAAATAAGATTACAAAAGCGCCCTATTCTGCCTACATGAACATCGATGATTTTACGCTATTTTGTGGAAGTCCAGAGAGTTTTATTCGAAAAAAAGGTGCGCGCATTTACTCCTCCCCAATAAAAGGAACTAAAAAACGAGGACACTCAGAAACAGAAGATGAGGCATTAAAAAAAGCTCTACTAAGCGATCCTAAAGAACGGGCTGAAAACATTATGATTGTGGACCTAGTTCGGAATGATTTGTCGCGTATTGCAACTCCAAACTCTGTTCAAGTAGATGAGCTACTCGGTATTCATTCATTCGAAACGGTACATCAAATGATTTCTACAATTTCATGTGAAGTACCAAAAAAGCTCGCATTTAAAGACATTCTCAATGCTACTTTTCCAATGGGATCAATGACTGGAGCCCCCAAATTTAGTGCGATGAATATCATTGAAGAACATGAAGATTTTAAAAGAGGAATCTACTCAGGGTCAATTGGTTATTTAAAACCAAATGGTGATTTTGACCTCAACGTTATAATTCGAACATTGATTCACAATAAACAAACAAACTATTTATCTTGCCCAGTTGGTGGTGCAATCACTATTAAATCTAGTCCTGAAGCTGAATATGACGAGTGTTTAGTCAAAATAAAAGGTATTTTAGATCAAATGAATGCTTAATCTCAGCTCACATATCGCTACTGAATGGAATCATTTGAAAGGTAAAAACATTTATGTTTCGTGCAGCGCTGGAGTTGATTCTACAGTTCTTGCTTTTATCCTAAAACAATTAGCCTTTAAGGTTAGTGTTCTGCATGTAAACTACCAGTTAAGAGGTGAAGACTCTAATTTAGATGCTCTTTTTGTAAAAGCATTTTGCCGTCGTGAACGAATCACTTGCCTTCAAAAAACAATTAACCTTCAAAATCAACTAGAAAACGGAGGTAATTTACAAGAAACCGCACGCAATGAACGATACGCTTGGTTCAAGCAGATTATAGATTCAAACCCTGACAACTATGTTGCACTAGGGCACCATCAAGATGATCAGGTCGAAACATTTTTCTTAAACCTTAGTCGAAAATCAGGACTCATGGGCCTATCGTGTATGTTAAAAGAACACAACAACATCATTCGCCCTTTACTCGATTTTTCAAGAGCTGAAATTATTGAATATGCCAACCAAAAAGAAATTAATTGGAGAGAAGACAAATCGAATACTTCCAATAAATACCGTAGAAATTTATTACGAAATGTTTTACTTCCTGAATTAAAATCAGAAATTCCATCACTTGATAAGAGCGTTCTAAAGCTCGTCAGAGCATTTCAACATACACAAGCGGAAGTTTCAAAAAAGATACAACCAATAACTCAACGTTTTATCGAACAAGCTTGTATAGACATTAAGAAACTCAACAAATTAAACGACACTGAAACAATTGAATTCTTACGGCAATTAAACCAACCCGCAACAGCCATGGCTGAGCTCTTGAAGTTATCTAACGCTCAAAAAGGAAAGAAAATTAAATGGGGAAACAGCTGGTTAATTAATGAAGGAGAAGTGCTACTACTAAAACAAAACAGTGAACTAAAACAACCTTCTACACTCAACATAGAGCAGGTTACAACACTACCAACTCGCTTTAATAAAGAAGTAATTTACTTAGACAAACAAAAAACTCAAGGAAACCTGCACGTGAGGTTGTGGCAAGTTGGCGATCGCATCTATCCTGTTGGAATGAAAGGTTCCAGACTTATTTCAGACATCATTTCAGATGCAAAACTAACAGCAAGTCAAAAAGAAGGTGTAAGGGTTGTGCATGACGATGAACAAATTCACTGGTGTGTCGGCTTTACAGTAGGAAGAAAAGCAATTGCCGAAGTAGACTCCAAAAACATGCTAAAACTTACTATTTCGTAAGCACCTCAAAGATAGGTTGACCTCTTAACGAATTCGGGTTCTGTAAATACAAAATGTGAGCAAGGGTTGCAGCAATGTCAGGTATACCAACCGTTCTAAATACCTCTTCTACCCCTATATTTTTTCCATACCACAGCAAAGGGACATGTGTATCATAACTGTATGCCGATCCGTGACTCGTTCCTTTTCGAGCCAATTCAGAATCGGTGTGCTTTGCAAGGTAACCAGGTTCCAGTGTAAAAATAACGTCCCCGCTTTCTGCATGATGATACCCTTTTCTAACCATATCCATCCATTCATCATCAATGGCAGTATTGTACAGTTGACTCCCTGTAAATACGCGTTTTACAGACACCCATTCTTGAATTTCTGCAGCTACAAACTCAGCCACTTCTACTCGATCTAATTGCAATGCAGCAATACGCGCATGATTTAAGTAGATGTTTAAGTTATTCTGCACAACAATTAAGTCTTCTCCATATTTGTTAACAACAGCCTCTCGTAATTGAGTCATGTGTTCATCAATAAAGAAATATCCTCCTGGAAGCTTGTTGTCAATTAAATATTGTGGCACTGGAACTACCGCATGGTCTGCAGTTAAAAATAATGTAAAATTGTCCTTACCTACTTTTTTATTTAATGCTTGAATCAGGTTTTTAATGTCCAAATCAAACCGAATATACATATCCTCAACTTCTACTGAGTAGGGGCCAAATGCATGCCCTAAAATATCTGGAGTTGAATAGCTTATACACAGCATATCCGTTTGGTCATCTTGCCCTAGCTCTTCATTGTCAATTGAAGAAATTGCAAAATTTGTCAACAATGTATTTGAGAATGGCGTGTAAACAAACAATCCATAATTATTCCCACTCTGAGTCATTTCGTTTAAATTGTATGGAAATGTTGGTGTCGTTTTACCCGGTAACAAATGCTCGTACGGTGAATTATCTGGGCCACTTTCGGTGTAAGAATTAATATCCAAAATGGTATTCCACTCACCTTTCATCGTGTTTTCAATGTAATCATCAGCATTAAACTCACTTACCCAATTTGGCAACTCTTTTTTGAAGAAACTGCTCGTAATAAAATCTCCTGTTGTGTAGTCGTACCAATACGAACCATCACTCAAATGACCACCTGGTAAAATAGCTCCTCGGTTTTTAATTGACATTGAAATAACCTTAGCAGTTGGATAGGTCATTTTTAGTTGATCTGTAATGGTATTCGCCTTAAGGTTAGTTGGTGAATAATAACCATAGCTAGATGCTGTTCCTACTGGAGATACTGTAGAATCTTCAACACAATTAACTGTGCCTTGTTTATTTCTATCGTACCATTCGTTTGCAACAATACCATGATTGTTAGGTGTAGTGCCCGTATAAATAGATGCATGTCCAGGCCCAGTATATGTTGGGATATAATTATACTGTGTGTTTCTACAATTCACCCCCTTGGACATCAATTCTTTCAACCCTCCTTCGCTAAACTTATCGGAATAACGATACAGGTATTCATAACACATTTGGTCAACAACAATACCTACAACTAATTTAGGTGAATCCGTTTGTTGTGACTGAACGAAACCTACTGAACTAAGGGCTATTAAAAGGATTAAATTTCTCATTATTCTATTCTTAAACCCTAAAGGTATTCAATTATTACCTCTCGGGGGTTAAACAATTCTTGCGTCGTAAAAAAAGGTGCTATTGAAACAGCACCTTTTTAGTTTAAAAACAATTGATTAATGAATCACAACCAACTTTGAAGGCTGTGCAAAAACACCTCCACTTTCAATTTGAATGGTATAAACACCTCTACTTAATTTCGAAGTATCAATTTGAATTTTATTTGTTTGCTCATGAATAGCAGTTGACCAAGCCAACTTACCCGATTGATCAAACAGAGAAATAAATCCATTTGAGATTACATTAGAGGTACTAATAATAACAGATTCATTTGCTGGGTTTGGAACTACTTTTGCAATGAATGTCGTTTCTAATAAACCTACATTAGAAACTTCTTCATTGAATGAAATTGTAAAATCATCAAAATAAAACCCGTCTTCTCTAACACCGCCATCAGACTCTAATAAAAATCGAACTTTAATTACTTGCCCTAAATAATCGGATAGGTTAACTTCATCAAAAACCCACGCCCCTTGAAAACCTTCATAAACAGGTTCGTCATCTGGTTGAACACTGTTATTAGCACTGGTTCCAGCCGTAGTATAATTGGTACATTGCCCAATCCATGAACTTCCCCCATCAACTGAAACCTGAAACTGGCAATAATCGTAATCAGCCTCTATTTCCCATTTTGCATAAAAAGAAATCATTGCATCCGTAGCATCTGTTAAGTCAATATTTTGATCGTACTCAAATGCTTCACTCGTATTGTTGGAATAATTGTTTGGGCTATCCGTAAAACTTGTTGAAGGAGAAACGAATTCGGACGTTGTTGTACCCCATGGTCCAGTCCAATTATTCATGTTTGATGCATCATCAAGAAACTGTAGCGTTAAGCTTCCATACGTTTTAACAATGGTGTCGTGCTTTGTCCACAAGCCATATCCTGTATTTAAAACATATTTAATTTCGTCCCCAAACTGAATGGCTGGGTCAAGTATAAACGAAATTGTTCCTGAGCTAGTTTCTCTAAGCTCAATGTCATAAACAACACCCGGTCCTACAGATTGAATGTTCAAGATTGGGGTAGCTGAAACAGTTATTGCTCCGTCTTCCCTACCCAAACGTTGAACGTCATGATTAAAATCACCTGTCGTTGTCGCAACTGTTGAAGGGTCTGTATCGTTAACCGTCAAATACTTATGTGTCATATGAGACAAGATTAAATTCGGGAAAACCATCCCTTGACACGTCGGTATAACTTCTGTTGCTGCAGGCCAAAATGAAGAGCCAACCTCTGGGGTCATTGCAAAAATAGTATCTTTCATTCCCACGCCGTTGTCCACCTTGTACATATAATCGTCTGAATCTCCAGATGCTGGATATAGACCAGAACTCTTTTGAGGAGCATACCCATTTAATGAGCACATGTGTACTGTTAAGTCTGTAAAATAATCGTGATGGTCAGCAAATTCAGAATTTGTTGTCCCAATTGGGTGAAGCAACAAATTACCGTATGAATGAGCATTAAACGCCGATGTAAACCCTATGTTTTCTGACAACCATTGCATTGCTTGGGTTTCTGGCTCCGAAAAAGCTGAAGACCCTGGAAAAACATCACTTGATTCATCACTACTAACACCTGTCGTATTCCAACCGTATGCATAATTACGATTTAAATCTACACCTGGGTTACCAGAACCAACACCAACAGCTGGGTTCTTATTTTTTCTATGCATTCCAAATCCAGATGGATCTTGAGCTTCGTTGTGAACGTATCCATCTGCATTAATACAAGGAACAAAGTACATCTCTGTATTGTCCACTAAATATTGAACCTCTGCATTTGTCGCATAATTTTCTAGCAG